>Ga0206117_100705_pt1 | contig 27155 bp, 12 predicted proteins | sample 3A5Ametagenome_FD_177997 | JGI IMG/M metagenome (GOLD analysis project Ga0206117, IMG submission 177997) | Enriched microbial communities from leaf-cutter ant dump, University of Wisconsin, Madison, United States - 3A5A | ecosystem: Environmental > Terrestrial > Nest > Insects nest > Nest dump... | reverse complement strand
AGGCCAGGCCGAGACCAACAAGATCCTCGGCCGCTTCAAGAGCCCGATCCCGGTGGACGGCATCTGCGTGCGCATCGGCGCCATGCGCTGCCACAGCCAGGCGCTGACCATCAAGCTGAACAAGGACGTGCCGCTGGCCGATATCGAAGGCATGATCAGCCAGCACAACCCCTGGGTGAAACTGGTGCCGAACCAGCGCGACATCAGCATGCAGGAGCTGAGCCCGACCAACGTCACCGGTACCCTGAACATCCCGGTGGGTCGTCTGCGCAAGCTGAACATGGGTTCCCAGTACCTGGGCGCCTTCACCGTCGGCGACCAGCTGCTGTGGGGCGCGGCCGAACCGCTGCGGCGCATGCTGCGGATCCTGCTGGAGCGTTGATCGCTTCGCGGTGACCCCGAAAACCCGTGCTGGCGACAGCGCGGGTTTTTTGTTTTCGGCAAATCCAAGTAAAGTGCCGCTCCCCAGAATTCGCGGGGCCCCAATCGCTGGCAAGCCAGCTTCCACAGTTACTGCATGCACAGCGGACCTTGTGGGAGCTGGCTTGCCAGCGATGAGGCCCTGAAGGCCAGAGGAAATCCAAATGACCAGCCCAATCGACATCGCCGTGATCGGCGCCACCGGCACCGTCGGCGAAACCCTCGTGCAGATCCTCGAGGAACGCGATTTCCCGGTGGGCACCCTGTACCTGCTGGCCAGCAACGAATCCGCCGGCAGCGCGGTGACCTTCCGCGGCAAGAACCTGCGCACCCGTGATGTCGACGAATTCGACTTCGCCAAGGTCCGCCTGGCGTTCTTCGCCGCCGGCCCGGCGGTCACCCTGAGCTTCGCCCCGCGGGCCAGCGCAGCGGGCTGCACGGTGATCGACCTGTCCGGCGCGCTGCCGGCCGAGCAGGCACCGGCGGTGGTCCCGGAAGCCAATCCGCAGGTGCTGGATGGCCTGCAGGCGTCAGCAGTCATCCACAGCCCCAGCGCCGCCGCCGTAGCGCTGGCCGTGGCCCTCGCGCCGCTGAAGCCGTTGCTGACCCCGCTGCACATCAGTGTCACCGCCTGCCTTGCCGTCTCCGCCCAGGGCCGCGAAGCCGTTAGCGAGCTGGCCCGGCAGACCGCCGAACTGCTCAACGCCAGGCCGCTGGAGCCGCGCTTCTTCAACCGGCAGATGGCCTTCAACCTGCTCGCCCAGGTCGGCGCCAGCGACGAACAGGGCCATGGCCTGCTGGAGCGGCGCCTGGTGCGCGAGTTGCGCGAACTGCTCGGCCTGCCTTTACTCAGCATTTCAGTGACCTGCGTTCAAGTCCCGGTGTTTTTTGGCGATAGCTACACTGTGACGCTGAATACGCGCGACGCGGTGGATCTCGCCGCAGTCAATGCAGCGCTGGAAACGGCCGAAGGCCTCGAACTGGTGGAGGAGGGGGATTATCCGACACCGGTCGGCGATGCCGTAGGCCAGGACGTGGTGTATGTGGGGCGGGTCCGCGGCGGTATCGACGAGGCGCGACAACTCAATCTCTGGCTGACCACCGACAACGTGCGCAAGGGCGCGGGTTTGAACGCCGTACAGCTGGCTGAATTGTTGATAAAAGACCTTGTGTAAAAGATACTTGGCGACACTTTGCACACTGACCGTTAAATGCCGCAGGCAACTTGCCGGCGGCCAATAATGGCAGTTTGAACATGACTGGGATCATGTCGGTATTCAGCCTCACGGCGGTTCTTCACTTCTTCTCGGGTGCCGGGGAAGTTTCAAACAAAGGATGAGGTCATGCTTCGAATTCGCAAACTGGTGTTAGCAATAGCCGCCGCGTCGGCGCTGTCTTCCGGTATGGCGCATGCCCTCGGGTTGGGCGAACTGACCCTCAAGTCGGCCCAGAACCAGCCGCTCAATGCTGAAATCGAATTGCTCGACGTGCGCGACCTGAGCGCCGCCGACCTCAAGCCGAGCCTCGCGCCGGCGGACGAGTTCACCAAGGCCGGGGTCGAACGCCCGGCCTTCCTCAACGACCTGACCTTCACCCCGGTGATCAACCCGGCCGGCAAGAGCGTCCTGCAGGTGACGTCCAGCCAGCCGCTGCCCGAGCCGATGGTCAAGTTCCTGGTCCAGGTGATGTGGCCGCAGGGGCGCCTGCTGCGTGACTACAGCGTGCTGCTGGACGCCTCCAAGTTCTCTCCGGAAACCGCCCAGGCCGCCTCCGGCGTGACCCCGGCGGTCAGCGCGCCGGCCAACTACACCACCGTGCGCCGCGACACCCTGTGGGAAATCGCCTCGCGTTCGCGCCAGGGTGGTTCGGTGCAGCAGGCCATGCTGGCGATCCAGGCGCTGAACCCGGACGCCTTCATCAACGGCAACATCAACCAGCTGAAGACCGGCCAGGTCCTGCGCATGCCGGACCAGCAACAGATCCAGGCCATTCCCCAGGCCCAGGCGGTGAAAGAGGTCAACGAGCAGTACGCTGCCTGGCGCCAGGGTCGCCGCCTCGGCCCGCAGGCGCGCCAGCTCGACGCCACCCGTCGTGACGCCGCCCAGCCCGCGCCGTCGCGGGTCGCCCAGCAGGACAACCTCAAGCTGGTCGCCCCCGGCGGCCAGGGCACGGGCAGCGACAAGGCGCTCAGCGACAAGCTGGCGATGACCCAGGAAAACCTCGACACCAGCCGTCGCGAAGGCGACGAGCTGAAAAGCCGCGTGGCCGACCTGCAGAGCCAGCTGGACAAACTGCAGCGCCTGATCGAGTTGAAGAACGACCAACTGGCCCGCCTCGAAGCGCAGAGCAATGCGCCGGCCGCGCCAGTCGCCCCGGTGGCGCCGGTCGCCACCGCACCGGTGATCGACGCGCAACTGCAGGCGAACCCGGCACCGGCCGCCGAACCGGTGGTGACCCCGCCGCCGGCCGCGGTCGACACCGAGCCACAGCAGGCCGCCAGCCCGACGCCGACCGACAGCAGCGCCACGCCAGCCGCGGAGGAGGGCAGTGCCAGCGCGCTGGACAACATCCTCGGCAATCCGCTGCTGCTGGCGCTGATCGCCGGCTCTGCGCTGCTGGCCTTGCTCCTGCTCCTGCTGCTCCTGGCGCGCAAGCGCAAGGCCCAGCAGGAAGCTGAGAAACACATGCGCATGGCCCGCGCGCTGGCCGAGGAAAGCGAGCTGGGTCCTGACCTGGACCTGCCGCCAAGCAGCTTCGATGGTCTCGACATCGCACCGCCGACCGTCACGCTGGCGCCTGCCGTGGTCGCTGCGTCGGCCGCTGCGGCCACCGCCGCCGAGCAGGTCGGCGAGCCACGTCCCGCACCGAAAGCCGATCCGTTCATGGCCGAGATCGACGACTGCATCGCCCACGGCCGCCTGATGCAGGCCTCGAACCTGCTGGAGCCTGCGGTGGAGAAGTTCCCGCAGCGCAGCGACCTGCGCCTGAAGCTGATGGAGGTCTATGCACGTCAGGGCGACCGCGATGGTTTCGTCAGCCAGGAGCGCCAGTTGCAGGCCAATCCGCAGAACCTCGCCGAAGTCGAGTCGCTGAAGAGCCGCTTCCCGACCATGGTCGCCCTGGCCGCCGCCGCAGCGGGCGCTGCCGTGGCGTCCGGGCTGGACGAGAAGTTCGTCGAGGAACTGATGTCGGACGAGCCGCAGGCGGAAGCCGACCTGCCTGCCGATGACGAACTGGACAGCGCCTTCGACCTGAGCCTGGACGACCTCGACGGCCTGGAGCTGGAGGCGCCAGCCGACCAGGCGGCCGTCGCGGCCAGCGCCCAGGCACCGGCCGAACCGTCGCTGGACGACCTGGACTTCGACACTCTGCTTCAGGACAACCCGGAAGCGCCACAGGCCGAGCCGCCGCAACTGGAGCCCGAGCCAGCCAGTCTTGCCGACGACCTGGATTTCGACAGCCTGCTGCAGGAGCACACCGCGGCCCAGGCCGCCGAGCCGGTGCCACAACCTGAGCCCGAACCCGAGCCGCCGGTGGTCGACGACCTCGACTTCGACAGCCTGCTGCAGGAGCACACCGCAGCCCAGGCCGCCGAACCGGAGCCGCAAGCCGAGCCAGAGCCCGAGCCGCCAGTGCTCGACGACCTTGACTTCGACAACCTGCTGCAGGAGCACACTGCAGCCCAGGCGGTCGAGCCGGAACCACAAGCCGAGCCCGAGCCTGCGGTCGTAGACGACCTGGACTTCGACAGCCTGCTGCAGGAACACACCGCCGCCCAGGCCGTCGAGCCGGAGCCACAAGCGGAACCTGCCGCAGTCGAGGATGACCTGGACTTCGACAGCCTGCTCCAGGAGCACACCGCCGCCCAGGCGCAGCCGGAGGTGGAGTCGCCGCCGGTACCCGAGTTGTCGGCCCTCGATGACGACATGGACTTCGACGCCCTGCTCGACGAGCACACCAAGGCGCAGTCCGCCGAGCACGACGACCTCGCCGATTTCGACCTGAGCGTCCCCGACGAGACGCCGAGCGTCGCCACGGAAAACCGCCCGCCGCTGGATATCGAGGCGGAGCTGGCGGCCTTCGACAACGACCTAGGCCTGGAGGCCGACCTGCCGGACCTGGAACTGCCGGACGACTTCGACCTGTCCCTGCCGGGCGAGGACGACGCCGCGTCGAAGAACTTCGCCGCCGAGCTGGACAACGTCAACGCCGAGCTGGACAAGCTGTCCGCCAGCCTGGAAACCCCGTCGCTGGAGCCGCACTTCACCGCCGAGGACGCCGCCAGCCTGCCGCCGGAGGACGCCGAGTTCGACTACCTGTCCGGCACCGACGAAGTCGCCACCAAGCTCGACCTGGCCCGTGCCTACATCGACATGGGTGACCATGATGGCGCCCGCGACATCCTCGACGAGGTCTACAAGGAAGGCGACCAGGCCCAGCGCCGCGAGGCCAACGACCTGCGTTCGAAACTGTCCTGAGGCGTGATCCATCCGGGGCTGCTCTGCAGCCCTTCGCGAGCAAGGCAGTGTGCAGTCTTGTGGGAGCGAGTCTGCTCGCGAAGGGCCGCATGGCGGCCCCAACGCTGTTGACCCCCGCCAGCACCGTTGTCGCTATAATCGCCGCCATTGCGTAACCGACAGGTTCTTATTCCCTTGGAAATCATCGAAAACCCCGCCGAAGTCGCGGCCGAAGGCTATTCCCGCATCGCCCTGGGCGTCGAGTACAAGGGCACCCGCTATCGCGGCTGGCAGCGCCAGGGCGATGGCGTGCTCAGCGTCCAGCAGACCCTCGAGGAGGCGCTGTCGAAAGTGGCCGACGAGACCATCACCGTGCAGTGCGCCGGGCGGACCGACGCCGGGGTGCACGCCAGCGGCCAGGTGGTGCATTTCGATACCTGCGCCATCCGCAATCCCAAGGCCTGGACCATGGGCGCCAACAGCCATCTGCCCCACGACATCAGCGTGACCTGGGCCGAGCCGATGCCGGCGCACTTCCACGCCCGCTTCAAGGCGTTCGCCCGGCGCTACCGCTACGTGATCTACAACGACCAGATCCGCCCGGCGCACCTCGGCGACCAGGTCACCTGGAACCACCGGCCGCTGGACGTCGAGCGCATGGCCGCGGCCGCCAGGTACCTGGTCGGCACCCATGACTTCAGCGCCTTCCGCGCCGGCCAGTGCCAGGCCAAGTCGCCGATCAAGACCCTCCATCACCTGCGGGTCAGCCGCCACGGCAAGATGATCGTCCTCGATGTCCGCGCCAGCGCCTTCCTCCACCACATGGTGCGCAACATCGCCGGGGTGCTGATGACCATCGGCGCCGGCGAGCGGCCGGTCGAGTGGGCGGGCGAGGTGCTGGCCAGCCTCGACCGGCGTGCCGGCGCGCCGACCGCCCATCCCTTCGGCCTGTACCTGGTGCAGGTGGAGTACCCCGAGGAGTTCGCCCTGCCGCAGCGTTTCATAGGGCCACATTTCCTCACGGGTTTCGATGCCCTGACGGCTGACGACCCGGTGGTCATTTGCTAACATCCGGGACTTTCGCTTCGTAGGAGATTCCCTGGCCATGTCTGCCGTTCGCAGCAAGATCTGCGGTATTACCCGCGTCGAAGACGCGCTGGCCGCGGCCGAGGCGGGGGCTGACGCCATCGGGCTGGTGTTCTACGCCAAGAGCCCGCGGGCGGTGACGGTGCAGCAGGCGCGGGAGATCATCGCCGCCTTGCCGCCGTTCGTGACCACCGTGGGTCTGTTCGTCAACACCAGCCGCTGCGAGCTGAACGAGATCCTCGACGCCGTGCCGCTGGATCTCCTGCAGTTCCATGGCGACGAGACCCCGGCCGACTGCGAGGGCTACCACCGGCCTTGGATCAAGGCCTTGCGGGTACGTCCCGGCGATGATCTGGAAGCCAGCTGCAAGCGCTACGCCGGGGCCAGCGGCATTCTCCTCGACACCTACGTGGCGGGCGTTCCCGGCGGTACCGGCGAAGCTTTCGACTGGGCGCTGGTGCCGCCGCACCTGAGCAAGCCGATCATCCTCGCCGGCGGCCTGTCGCCGGACAACGTCGGCGCGGCCATCGCCCAGGTTCGTCCCTGGGCCGTGGACGTCAGCGGCGGGGTGGAGCAGGCCAAGGGCATCAAGGACGCGGCACGTATCGAAGCCTTCCTCGCCGCGGTGCGCCAGGCGTGATGCGTGTCGATGTGACGGCGCCCGGCAAGGCATCGTCCATAGCTTTCGCAGCCCGTTGCTGCCGGGTCAGGCCTGCGGGCCGACCGAATTTGACGGTCGACGCCAGCGGCGTCGCCCACACAGGTTGACGATGAGTCGCCTACCGCAGGATCTGGCGCCCAGGGCGCGGCGGCGGTTGCGGCTGATCTTCGCGACATTCACGAATTTTCAAGCTCAAGGGCATACGCGCGACCCGGCATCCATTGCCTGCCGGCCGCCGCTACTGGAGAAATAAAGCATGAGCAACTGGTTAGTAGACAAACTGATCCCATCGATCATGCGTTCCGAGGTGAAGAAGAGTTCGGTTCCCGAAGGCCTGTGGCACAAGTGCCCGTCCTGCGAAGCCGTGCTGTACCGTCCGGAACTGGAAAAGACCCTGGACGTCTGCCCCAAGTGCAACCACCACATGCGTATCGGCGCGCGCGCGCGCCTGAACATCTTCCTCGATCCGGAAGGCCGTAACGAACTGGGCGCCGAGCTGGAGCCAGTGGACCGCCTGAAGTTCCGCGACGGCAAGAAGTACAAGGACCGCCTGGTCGCCGCGCAGAAGCAGATCGGCGAGAAGGACGCGCTGATCTCCATGAGCGGCACCCTGATGGGCATGCCGATCGTGGTCAGCGCCTTTGAGTTCTCCTTCATGGGCGGTTCCATGGGGGCGGTGGTCGGCGAGCGCTTCGTCCGCGCGGCCAACTACGCCCTGGAAAACCGTTGCCCGATGGTCTGCTTCTCCGCTTCCGGCGGCGCGCGCATGCAGGAAGCGCTGATTTCGCTGATGCAGATGGCCAAGACCTCCGCCGCCCTGGCGCGCCTGCGCGAAGAAGGCATCCCGTTCATCTCCGTGCTGACCGACCCGGTCTACGGCGGCGTTTCCGCCAGCCTGGCAATGCTCGGCGACGTCATCGTCGGTGAGCCGAAGGCCCTGATCGGCTTCGCCGGTCCGCGGGTGATCGAGCAGACCGTGCGCGAAAAACTGCCGGAAGGCTTCCAGCGCAGCGAATTCCTCCTCGAGCATGGCGCCATCGACATGATCGTCCACCGTGCCGAGCTGCGTTCGCGCCTGGCCAAGCTGCTGGCGCAGATGACCGGCAAGCCGAGCCCGAAATTCGTCCCGTCGGCCGTCGACGCCGTGGTCGTACCGCCGGCGCCTGCCACCGTATGACCCAGCGCACCCTTGGCGACTGGCTCGCCTATCTGGAGCAACTGCACCCGTCGGCCATCGACATGGGCCTGGACCGCTCCCGAGAGGTAGCGGCCCGGCTCGGGCTGGGCAAGCCGGCGCCACGGGTGATCACCGTCACCGGGACCAACGGCAAGGGCTCGACCTGCGCCTTCCTCGCTGCGCTGCTCAAGGCGCAGGGGCTCAAGGTCGGGGTCTACAGCTCGCCGCACCTGCTGCGCTACAACGAGCGGGTGCAGATCGACGCGCTCGAGGTCGACGACGAGCAGCTCTGCACCGCCTTCGCCGCCGTCGAGGCCGCCCGTGGCGAAACCTCCCTGACCTACTTCGAGATGGGCACCCTGGCGGCGTTCTGGCTGTTCAGCCGGGCGGCGCTGGATGCGGTGGTCCTCGAAGTGGGCCTGGGCGGGCGCCTGGACGCGGTCAACCTGGTGGACGCCGATCTGGCCGTGGTGACCAGCATCGGTGTCGATCACGCCGACTGGCTGGGCGACACCCGCGAATCGGTGGCGTTCGAGAAGGCCGGGATCTTCCGTCAGGGCAAACCGGCCCTGTGTGGCGACCTCAATCCACCGCAGCCCTTGCTGGACAAGGCGCGCGAGCTGTCCTGCCCGTTCTTCCTGCGTGGCCGCGACTTCGACCTGGCCTACACCGAGCAGCGCTGGCAATGGCGCGGGGTCGATGCCCGTGGCGCCGAGGTCGAGCTGCGCGACCTGCCGCTGCTCGACCTGCCGATGGAAAACGCCGCCCTGGCCCTGCAGGCCTATCGGCTGCTGGACCTGCCGTGGGACGCCGGGCAGATCGCCCAGGCCTTGCAGGCGGCGCGCATCGTCGGGCGCCTGGATCGCCGCCAGTTCACCTGGCAGGGCAAGCGCCTGAACATCCTCCTGGACGTGGGGCACAACCCGCACGCCGCGCACTACTTGGCCGAACGCCTGGCCGCGCGGCCGCCGGCCGGCCAGCGCCTGGCGGTGTTCGGCCTGCTCGCGGACAAGGACCTGGAAGGCGTGATCCAGCCGCTGCTGTCACAGGTCGGCAGCTGGGCGGTCGCTACACTGGATTCTGCACGCAGTCGTCCGGCGACGGAGCTGCACGCCGCGCTGGCGAACCTTGGCGCGACGGTGCAGTCCTACTCCAGCGTCGCGCAGGCCCTGGAAGGGCAGTGCGCACGGGCGACGGCGGATGACGAGATCCTGCTGTTCGGATCATTTTTCTGTGTCGGTGAAGCCCTGCAATGGCTGAGCCGGCAGGCCATGGAGGACTGAGTCAATGGCGGGGCTGGACAAGGTCATCAAGCAACGGATGGTCGGTGCGCTGGTGCTGGTGGCGCTGGCGGTGATTTTCCTGCCGATGCTCTTCACCAAGGAAGACGAGCTGCGCCAGGTGCATGTCGAAGCGCCGCCGGCGCCGGCGGTACCGGCCTTGCCGCAGGTGCAGGTGGAGCCGGTGCAGGTGCCGGAGCCACAGGTCATTCCCGAAAGCAGCGTGGCCAGTCAGCCCATGGCACCGAGCACGCCGATCGCGCCGGCGCCCTCGGCACCGGTGGTGGAGGCGCCGAAGCCGAGCACGCCGATCCCGACGCCAGCGCCGGCACCCGCCGCCAAGCCAGCTCCGGCTCCGGCACCTGCGGTTGCCGCGGCGCCAGCCAAGCCCGCCGCTGCCGTGGCCGCTCCGGCGCCGACCCAGGCCTCGGCCAGCAAGGTCGATCCGAACGGCCTGCCGGTCAGTTGGTCGGTGCAACTGGCCAGCCTGTCCAACCGGGCCAGTGCCGACAGCCTGCAGAAAACCCTGCGCAGCCAGGGCTACAACGCCTATGTCCGCTCTGCGGACGGCATGAACCGGGTGTTCGTCGGTCCGGTCATCGAGCGTGCCGAGGCCGAGCGCCTGCGCGACGTCATCAGCCGCCAGCAGAAACTCAAGGGTTTCGTGGTGCGCTTCCAGCCTGAGCGTGGTTGAAACCCTGCCGTCCAGCCTGACGCCGGACGGCAAATCACCGCTTACCCCGCGTCCCTCGCTCTGGTAAAATGCCCGGCCTCAACCGTTTGCAGGCAACACCGTGGCATTTACCTGGGTCGACTGGGCGATTCTCGCGATCATCGCCATTTCTTCGCTGATCAGTCTCAAGCGCGGCTTCGTCAAGGAAGCCCTGTCGCTGCTTACCTGGATCGTCGCCGGTGCGGTGGCGTGGATGTTCGGCGGCTCCGCCGCGCAGTACCTCGACAGCTACATCCAGACGCCTTCCGCCCGGGTCATCGGTGGTTGCGCCATCGTCTTCGTCGCCACCCTGCTGGTGGGCGCGATGATCAATTTTCTCCTGGGCGAGCTGATTCGCGTCACCGGTCTGTCCGGGACCGATCGCTTCCTCGGCATGGCGTTCGGCGCCGCCCGTGGGGCCTTGCTGGTGGTGGTGGCCGTCGGGCTGCTCAGCCTGGGGCCGGTACAACAGGATCCATGGTGGCAGGAGTCGCGGCTCTTGCCACAATTTCTATTGGTGGCTGACTGGTCGAAGAACCTCATCCTGGGGTTGACCAGCCAGTGGCTAGCCAGCGGAATCAGCGCTCCGGCTGATCTCCCGTTCAAGGAACAGCTCCTGGGGCCAAAAGCTCCGTGAGCACCGTTCAATCCAGTTTCATTAAGTAGGGGTTGCGTCGCATGTGTGGCATCGTCGGTATCGTCGGTAAGTCGAACGTCAATCAGGCGCTGTATGACGCGCTAACCGTCCTCCAGCACCGCGGCCAGGACGCTGCCGGTATTGTGACCAGCCATGATGGCCGGTTATTCCTGCGCAAGGACAACGGCCTGGTCCGTGACGTCTTCCAGCAGCGCCATATGCAGCGCCTGGTCGGCCACATGGGCATCGGCCACGTGCGCTATCCAACCGCGGGCAGCTCGACCTCGGCCGAGGCCCAGCCGTTCTACGTCAACTCGCCGTACGGCATCACCCTGGCGCACAACGGCAACCTGACCAACGTCGAGCAGTTGGCCAAGGAGATCTACGAGTCCGACCTGCGCCACGTCAACACCAACTCCGACTCGGAAGTCCTGCTCAACGTCTTCGCCCATGAGCTGGCGGTGCGCGGCAAGCTGCAGCCGACCGAGGAAGACGTGTTCGCCGCGGTCACCGACGTGCACAACCGCTGCGTCGGCGGCTACGCCGTGGTGGCGATGATCACCGGCTACGGCATCGTCGGCTTCCGCGACCCGAACGGCATCCGCCCGATCGTCTTCGGCCAGCGCCACACCGACGAAGGCGTCGAGTACATGATCGCCTCGGAAAGCGTGTCCCTGGACGTGCTCGGCTTCACCCTGATCCGTGACCTGGCCCCGGGCGAGGCGGTGTACATCACCGAGGAAGGCAAGCTGCACACCCGCCAGTGCGCGACCAACCCGAAACTCTCGCCGTGCATCTTCGAGCACGTCTACCTGGCCCGTCCCGACTCCATCATCGACGGCGTCTCGGTGTACAAGGCGCGCCTGCGCATGGGCGAGAAGCTGGCCGAGAAGATCCAGCGCGAGCGTCCGGACCACGACATCGACGTGGTCATCCCGATTCCGGACACCAGCCGCACCGCGGCCCTGGAGCTGGCCAACCACCTCGGCGTGAAGTTCCGCGAAGGCTTCGTCAAGAACCGCTACATCGGCCGGACCTTCATCATGCCGGGCCAGGCCGCACGGAAGAAATCCGTGCGCCAGAAGCTCAACGCCATCGAACTGGAATTCCGCGGCAAGAACGTGATGCTGGTGGACGACTCCATCGTCCGCGGCACCACCTGCAAGCAGATCATCCAGATGGCCCGCGAAGCCGGCGCCAAGAACGTGTACTTCTGCTCGGCCGCACCGGCCGTGCGCTTCCCCAACGTCTACGGCATCGACATGCCGAGCGCCCACGAGTTGATCGCTCACAACCGCAGCACCCAGGACGTCGCCGACCTGATCGGCGCCGACTGGCTGGTCTACCAGGACCTGCCTGACCTGATCGAGGCGGTTGGCGGCGGCAAGATCAAGATCGAGCACTTCGACTGCGCGGTATTCGACGGCCAGTACGTCACCGGCGACGTCGACGCAGCCTACCTGGACCGCATCGAGCGAGCGCGCAACGACCTCGCCAAGGCCAAGAACCAGGCGGTCAGCGCGATCATCGACCTCCACAACAACTGATATAGGGAGCAGCGGCATGACACAGGAATGGGATGCCGGGCGCCTGGACAGCGACCTCGAAGGAGTCGCTTTCGATACGCTGGCGGTTCGCGCCGGCCAGCATCGCACGCCGGAAGGTGAGCACAGCGACCCGCTGTTCTTCACCTCCAGCTATGTGTTCCGTACCGCGGCCGACGCCGCGGCGCGGTTCGCCGGCGAGGTTCCAGGCAACGTCTATTCACGCTACACCAACCCCACCGTGCGGGCTTTCGAGGAGCGCATCGCCGCCCTGGAAGGCGCCGATCAGGCGGTGGCGACCTCCACCGGCATGGCGGCGATCCTCGCCACGGTCATGTCGTTCTGCAGCGCCGGCGACCATGTGCTGGTGTCGCAGAGCGTGTTCGGTTCGACCATCAGCCTGTTCGAGAAGTACTTCAAGCGCTTCGGCGTGCAGGTGGACTACGTGCCGCTGGCCGACCTGAGCGCCTGGGAGCAGGCGATCAAGGCCAATACCCGGCTGCTGTTCGTCGAATCGCCGTCCAATCCGCTGGCGGAGCTGGTGGACATCGCCGCGCTGGCGGAAATCGCCCACGCCAAGGGCGCCCAGCTGGTGGTGGACAACTGCTTCAGCACTCCGGCCCTGCAGCAGCCGCTGCAACTGGGCGCGGACATGGTCGTGCACTCGGCGACCAAGTTCATCGATGGCCAGGGCCGCTGCATGGGCGGCGTGGTCGCCGGTCGCAGCGAGCAGATGAAGGAAGTGGTCGGGTTCATCCGTACCGCCGGCCCGTCGCTGAGCCCGTTCAACGCCTGGGTCTTCCTCAAGGGCCTGGAGACGCTGAACCTGCGCATGCGCGCGCACTGCGCCAATGCCCAGGAACTGGCCGAGTGGCTGGAGCAGCAGGACGGTATCGAGAAGGTTCATTACGCCGGGCTGCAGAGCCATCCGCAGCACGAACTGGCCAAGCGCCAGATGAAGGGCTTCGGCGCCGTGGTGAGCTTCGAGGTCAAGGGCGGCAAGGAAGGCGCATGGCGCTTCATCGACGCCACCCGGCTGATCTCGATCACCGCCAACCTGGGCGACAGCAAGACCACCATCACCCACCCGGGCACCACCTCCCACGGCCGTCTGTCGCCGCAGGAGCGTGAGGCCGCCGGTATCCGCGACAGCCTGATCCGTGTCGCCGTGGGCCTGGAAGACGTGGCCGACCTCAAGGCCGACCTCGCTCGCGGGCTGGCTGCGCTGTGATCGACTGGTCGGTTGCCGAGAGCAGCCATAACGGTCGCGTGGCGCTGGTCACCGGCGCCGCCCGCGGCATCGGCCTGGGCATCGCTGCCTGGCTGATCGCCGAGGGTTGGCAGGTGGTCCTCACCGACGTCGATCGCGTGCGTGGGGCCAAGGTCGCCAAGGTCCTGGGCGACAACGCTTGGTTCGTCGGCATGGATGTCGCCGACGAAGTCCAGGTTTCCACCTGCGTGGCCGAGGTCCTTGGTCAGTTCGGCCGTCTCGATGCGCTGGTGTGCAACGCGGCGATCGCCAATCCGCACAACACCACCCTGGAAAGCCTCAGCCTGCAGCACTGGAATCGCGTCATCGCGGTCAACCTCAGCGGGCCGATGCTCCTGGCCAAGCACTGCGCGCCCTACCTGCGCGCGCATTGCGGGGCCATCGTCAACCTGACCTCGACCCGCACCGGCCAGTCCGAACCGGATACCGAGGCCTATGCGGCGAGCAAGGGTGGCCTGCTGGCCCTGACCCACGCCCTGGCCATGAGCCTGGGCCCGGAGATTCGCGTCAATGCCGTGAGTCCCGGCTGGATCGATGCCCGCGACCCTTCGCAGCGGCGTGCCGAACCGCTGAGCGAGGCCGACCACGCCCAGCATCCGGCGGGCAGGGTAGGGACGGTGGAGGACGTGGCGTCGGCGGTTTCCTGGCTGCTGTCGAAGAATGCCGGGTTCGTCACCGGTCAGGAGTTCGTCGTCGACGGCGGCATGACCCGCAAGATGATCTACTGCTAGCGGCAAGCTCAAAGCCTCAAGCGCCAAGCAATATGCGTTGGCTGTTCAATTCCACCGGGTTTCGATATCTACGCGGGCTGCTGTTGCCCTTGCTTGTCGCTTGCGACTTGTAGCTTGAAGCTGAAAAACACCCTTTTTGAAAAAAACTTCAATGGGGGTATTGACTTAGGTTCGTTACCTGCGTAAATTTCGCGGCCTCAGCGAAGCAAACGAAACAAAGCGACACAGCAGTGACGCGATGTTACGAAAGGGTGATTAGCTCAGCCGGGAGAGCATCTGCCTTACAAGCAGAGGGTCGGCGGTTCGATCCCGTCATCACCCACCACTTCCTGAGATTGTTCCTGACCCGGATCGATTCGAAAGAAACGGTCTACCAGAGAGGAACAGGACGCAGGTCCACATGCGCAGCGGTAGTTCAGTCGGTTAGAATACCGGCCTGTCACGCCGGGGGTCGCGGGTTCGAGTCCCGTCCGCTGCGCCACTTTTCTCCAGATCGCTCGAGGAGCGGTTTGAGGTCCGAAGGTACCGAAGCCTTCAGGCCAGATCCCAGTTTCAAACGAACGCAAGTTCGTGCGATACGCAGCGGTAGTTCAGTCGGTTAGAATACCGGCCTGTCACGCCGGGGGTCGCGGGTTCGAGTCCCGTCCGCTGCGCCATACTCGCCTCGAGGCCCTTGAACTCCTCGAAGCAAAACGAAGAAAGCGACCTCCGGGTCGCTTTTTTCGTTTCTGCGGTTTCTGTTCTGAAACGCCATCTTCAAGCGGGTCGCGAGCCCCCGCATCTCGTTCGACAGATGCGACTAATTATTTCTACACCCCATCCGTTCTTCTGGGAGACAAGCCCGGCCGTTGTCATGGCCGGGGCGTGCACCTACAGGAAAACGACACATGGGCATCCAACGCGACGCACCCGGCCTGACCCTGTTCTGCCTGCCTTATTCCGGCGCCAGCGCCAACTGCTACAGCCCGTGGAAGGCCAAGCTGCCGTCCTGGCTGAAGTTGCGGCCGCTGGAGCTGCCCGGTCGCGGCATGCGCATGGACGAGCCGCTGCACACCGACATCGTGCAACTGGCACAACGACTGGCCGATGAAATCGCCGTCGAGCTGGATCGTCCTTACGCCCTGTTCGGCCACAGCCTCGGCGGCCTGCTGGCCTTCGAACTGGCTCACGCCCTGCGCGACCGTGGCCTGCCGGCGCCGCTGGCGCTGTTCACCTCCGCCACTGCCGGCCCGGCGCGCCGCGATGTCAGCGAGTACGCCATCGCCAAGAGCGACGCAGAGCTGATCGCGCGCCTGCGCGAACTGGGCGGTACCAGCGAAAGCGTGATCGCCAACCAGGAGCTGCTGGACCTGGTCCTGCCGATCCTGCGCGCCGACTTCCTCCTCTGCGGCAGCTTCCGCTATGGCCAGCGCGAGCCGCTGGCGGTGCCGATCCACGTGTTCGGCGGCAAGCGCGACACGGTCCGGGTCGAGGAACTGCTGGACTGGCAGGAAGAGACCAGCACCGGTTTCTCCCTCGACATGTTCGAAGGCCACCACTTCTACCTGATCGACGAGCAGACCCGCCTGCTGCGCCACGTGCGTCGCTACGCCGACCTGCACCTGGCGCGCTGGCGCAACCGTCACGCCCGGCGCCACGCGAGCCGCGTCACCGGTTGATCCCGGCGGCGGCGCGCCGGCCGCGACAGGCGCGTCTTTCTTTTCGTCACCCCGACCCCTTTTTTGCCAAGCCGAATTCAGCAGGAACCCCTCATGGATGCGTTTGAACTTCCAGACACCCTGGCCCAGTCCCTTCAACGTCGTGCCGCACAGACGCCGGACAAGCTGGCGCTGCGTTTCCTCTCCGACGAGCAGGACCAGGGCATCGTGCTGACCTACGCCGACCTCGACCTGCGCGCCCGGACCATCGCCGCCGCCCTGCAGGCCCAGGCCCGCTTCGGCGACCGCGCGATCCTGCTGTTCCCCAGCGGCCCGGACTACGTCGCCGCGTTCTACGGCTGCCTGTACGCCGGGATCATCGCCGTGCCGGCCTATCCGCCGGAGTCCAACCGTCGCCATCACCAGGAACGCCTGCTGTCGATCATCGCCGACGCCGAGCCGAGCCTGGTGCTGACCGCTTCGGCCCTGCGCGACAGCCTGCTGGAAGTCGATGAACTCAAGGCCGAGGGCGCACCGGCGCTGCTCTGCGTCGATACCCTCGACAGCGCCGCAGCGAGCGATTGGCAGGCACCGCCCCTGAGCGGCGACGACATCGCCTTCCTGCAGTACACCTCCGGCTCCACCGCGCTGCCGAAAGGCGTGCAGGTCAGCCACGGCAACCTGGTGGCCAACGAAAAGCTGATCCGCCACGGCTTCGGCATCGACATCAACCCTGACGACGTGATCGTCAGCTGGCTGCCGCTGTACCACGACATGGGCCTGATCGGTGGCCTGCTGCAACCGATCTTCAGCGGCGTGCCGTGCGTGCTGATGTCGCCGGCGTACTTCCTGACCCGGCCGCTGCGCTGGCTGGAAGCGATCAGCGAATACAAGGGCACCATCAGCGGCGGCCCGGACTTCGCCTACCAGTTGTGCGCGGCACGGGTCAGCGAGGCGGCGCTGGCCCGTCTCGACCTCAGCGGCTGGCGCGTGGCCTATTCCGGTTCCGAGCCGATCCGCCTCGACAGCCTCGACGCCTTCGCCGAGAAGTTCGCCGCCTGCGGCTTCGACGCCAGCAGCTTCTTCGCCTCCTACGGCCTGGCCGAAGCGACCCTGTTCGTCGCCGGCGGCAAGCGCGGCCAGGGCATCCCCCACCTGCGCCTCGACGAGCAGGCACTCGCGCGCAATGTCGCCACGCCGGGGCAGGGCAGTCCGGTGATGAGTTGCGGCACCGGCCAGCCGGAGCACGGCGTGCTGATCGCCGATCCGCAGAGCCTGGCCATGCTCGACGAGAACCAGGTAGGCGAGGTCTGGGCCTGCGGGCCGAGCATCGCCCACGGCTACTGGCGCAACCCCGAGGCCACGGCGAAGACCTTCGTCCAGCACGCCGGCCAGACCTGGCTGCGTACCGGCGACCTGGGCTTCATGCGCGAGGGCGAGCTGTACATCACCGGTCGCCTGAAGGACATGCTCATCGTCCGCGGCCAGAACATTTATCCACAGGACATCGAGCAGACCGTCGAGCGTGAGGTCGAGGTGGTGCGCAAAGGCCGTGTCGCCGCCTTCGCGGTGACCCAGGACGGCGTCGAAGGCATCGGCATCGCCGCCGAGATCGGTCGCAGCGTGCAGAAGAACGTCCCCGCTGAGGAACTGATCCGCACCCTGCGCCAGACCGTTGCCGACGCCTGGCAGCAGGCGCCGGCCGTGGTGGTCCTGCTCAACCCTGGCGCCTTGCCCAAGACCTCCAGCGGCAAGCTGCAGCGTTCCGCCTGCCGCACCCGCCTGGCCGATGGCAGCCTCGACAGCTACGCGGTGTTCCCGCAGACCGCTAGCAAGGCAAGCGCTGCCACCCTGGCCAGATCCAACCTCGGCGAACTGGTCGCCCGCACCTGGCGCGAGCACCTGCAGGTGGACGATATCGCCGCCGATGAGCATTTCTTCCTGCTCGGCGGCAACTCCATCCTCGCCACCCAGGTGGTCGCCAGCCTGCGTGACGCCCTGGGCATCGAGCTGAACCTGCGCCTGCTGTTCGAAGCGCCGACCCTGCAAGGCTTCATCGCCGCCATCGAGGGCGCGCAGTCCGGCGCGGCGAGCCAGGACGGCATCGCCCGCCTCGACGGTGACCAAGGCCTGCCGCAATCCCTGGCGCAGAACCGCCTGTGGTTCACCTGGCAGCTGGATCCGCAGAGCAGCGCCTACAACATCCCCGCCGGCCTCAACCTGCGCGGAGAACTGGACCAGGAGGCGCTGCGCAGCGCCTTCCAGCGTCTCGTCGAGCGCCACGAAGCCCTGCGCACCCGCTTCTACGAAGTGGACGGCGTGGCCCTGCAGCGCATCGACGCCGCCGGGCACTTCGAGCTCTCGCGCATCGACCTCAGCGACCTCGACGAGGACGAGCGCCACAGCCGCGCCCAGGCCATCCGCGAAGAGCAGGCGCGCCTGCCGTTCGATCTGGAAAACGGCCCGCTGCTGCGGGTGCGGCTGGTCTGCCTGGACGAGCAGGAGCACCAGTTGCTGGTGACCCTGCACCACATCATCGCCGACGGCTGGTCGCTGAACGTGCTGATCGACGAGTTCTCGCGCCTGTATGCCGCCGCCGTGCAGGATCAGCCGCTGACCCTGGAGCCGCTGCCGGTACGCTACGCCGACTACGGCCAGTGGCAACGCGAATGGCTGGCCCGTGGCGAGGCCGAGCGCCAGCTGGCCTACTGGAAACAGCAACTGGGCGACGAACAGCCCAGCCTCGACCTGGCCAGCGACCACCCACGCTCGACCCGCCAGCAGCACAGTGCCTCGCGCTACAGCCTGCGCCTGAGCGCAGAGCAGAGCAAAGCCCTGAAAGCCGCGGCCCAGGGCAGCCAGTCGACGCCGTTCATGTTCCTCCTGGCCAGCTTCCAGACCCTGCTGCACCGCTACAGCGGGCAGGGCGACATCCGCATCGGCGTGCCCGGCGCCAACCGTCCGCGCCAGGAAACCCAGGGCCTGATCGGCTTCTTCATCAACACCCTGGTGCTGCGTGCCGAGCTGGACGCGCGCCTGCCGTTCGCCGAACTGCTCACGCGTACCCGCCAGGCGGCCCTGGACGCCCAGGCCAACCAGGACCTGCCGTTCGACCAACTGGTGGAAGCCTTCCCCCAGGCCCGCGAACAGGGTCTGTTCCAGGTCATGTTCAACCACCAGCAACGTGACCTTTCTGCGCTGCGTCGCCTGCCGGGCCTGCTCGCCGACGAACTGCCGTGGCACAGCCGCGAAGCCAAGTTCGACCTGCAGCTGCACAGCGAGGAAGACCGCAGCGGGCGCATCAGCCTGTCCTTCGACTACGCCGACGAGCTGTTCGAGCGCGCCACCATCGTGCGCCTGGCCGGGCATTACGTGCGCCTGCTGAGTCAGGTCTGCGCCAACGCCGCCACCGCCCTGGGTGACCTGCAACTGCTCGACGACGCCGAACAGGCGCGCCAGGCCGCCTGGAGCGTGGCCCCCTGCACCCCGGCCAACCGCTGGCTGCCGGAGCTGCTGAACGAGCAGGCGCAGCGCAGCCCCGAGCGCACCGCGCTGGTGTGGGACGGCGGCAGCCTCGACTTCGCCGTGCTGCACGCCCAGGCCAACCGCCTGGCCAACTACCTGCGCGACAAGGGCGTCGGCCCCGACGTCAAGGTGGCGATCGCCGTGGAGCGTTCGCCGCAGCTGCTGATCGGCCTGCTGGCGATCATCAAGGCCGGTGGCGCCTATGTGCCGCTCGACCCGGACTACCCGAGCGAGCGCCTGGCCTACATGCTGGAGGACAGCAAGGTTGCCCTGCTGCTGACCCAGAGCCACCTGCTCGGTGACATGCCGAGTGCCGACGGGGTCAGCGCCATCGCCCTCGACACCCTCAAGCTGGACAACTGGCCGAGCCACGCGCCGGGCCTGCACCTGCACGGCGACAACCTCGCCTACGTGATCTACACCTCCGGTTCCACCGGCCAGCCGAAGGGCGTGGGCAATACCCATGCGGCCATGGCCGAGCGCCTGCAGTGGATGCAGGCCAGCTACCAGTTGAACGAAACCGACGTGCTGATGCAGAAGGCGCCGATCAGCTTCGACGTGTCGGTATGGGAATGCTTCTGGCCGCTGATCACCGGCTGCCGTCTGGTCATCGCCGCGCCGGGCGAGCACCGTGATCCGCACCGCATCGCGCAACTGGTGCAGGAGCACGGGGTGACCACGCTGCACTTCGTACCGCCGCTGCTGCAACTGTTCATCGATGAGCCATTGAGCGCCGGCTGCAGCAGCCTGCGCCGGGTGTTCTCCGGTGGCGAGGCGCTGCCTGCGGAACTGCGCAACCGCGTGCTGGCGCAACTGCCCAACGCCCAGTTGCACAACCGCTACGGCCCGACCGAAACCGCGATCAACGTCACCCACTGGCATTGCCAGACGGAAGACGGCGCCCGTTCGCCGATCGGCCGGCCGCTGGGCAACGTGGTCTGCCGGGTCCTCGACAGCGAGCTGAATGCCCAGCCGGATGGCGTGCCCGGCGAGCTGTGCATCGGCGGCATCGGCCTGGCCCGTGGTTATCTGGGCCGCGCCGCACTGACCGCCGAGCGCTTCGTGCCGGATGCCGGCGGCGCGCCGGGCAGCCGCCTGTACCGCACCGGTGACCGCGTGCGCTGGGCCGCCGACGGCGCGCTGGAGTACTTCGGCCGCCTCGACCACCAGGTGAAGCTGCGTGGCTTCCGCGTCGAGCCGCAGGAAATCGAGGCGCGCCTGCTGGCCCTGGACGGCGTCGGGCAGGCGGCGGTACTGGTCCGCCAGACCGTCGCCGGCGCGCAACTGATCGGCTACTACACCGCCGAGGCGAGCGAGGAGGGCGAGGCCGCGCAGAGCGCCCGCCTGAAGGCCGAACTGGCCCTGGAACTGCCGGAGTACATGGTGCCGGCGCAACTGGTGCGGATGGAGGTGATGCCCCTCGGCCCGAGCGGCAAGCTGGACCGCCGCGCGCTGCCGGAGCCGCAATGGCAGGCCCGCGAGCATGTCGAGCCGCAGACCGGGCTGGAGCGGCAGATCGCCGCGATCTGGCGCGAGGTGCTGGGCGTGCCGCAGGTCGGCCTGAGCGATGACTTCTTCGACCTTGGCGGCCACTCGCTGCTGGCCACCCAGATCATTTCCCGGGTGCGCCAGGGCTGCGACGTCGAGCTGCCGCTGCGGGTGCTGTTCGAGCACCGCGAGCTGGGCGCGTTCGCCGCGCAGATCGCGGCCTTGCAGGCGGCCGGTGCGCGCAACAGCCAGCAGGCCATCGCCAGCGTCGACCGCAGCCAGCCGGTGGCGCTGTCCTATTCGCAGCAGCGCATGTGGTTCCTCTGGCAGATGGAGCCGGACAGCCCCGCCTACAACGTCGGCGGCATGGCCCGCCTGAGCGGCAGCTTCGATATCGGCTGCTTCGAGGCGGCCTTGCAGGCGCTGATCCTGCGTCACGAAACCCTGCGCACCACCTTCCCCAGCATCGATGGCGTGGCCTGCCAGAAGGTCTCGGCAGAGACCGGCGTGGCCATGCAGTGGCTGGACATTTCCGCGCTGCCCGCCGCCGAGCGCCAGGTGCGCCTGCAGGCCTTCGCCGACAGCGAAGCGCACCAGCCCTTCGACCTGGAGACCGGGCCGCTGCTGCGCGCCTGCCTGGTCAAGGCCGGCGAGCATGAACACTACTTCGTCCTGACCCTGCACCACATCGTCACCGAAGGCTGGGCGATGGACATCTTCGCCCGCGAGCTGGGCCTGCTCTACGAGGCCTTCCTCGAAGGCCGCCCCTCGCCGCTGGAACCGCTGGCGGTGCAGTACCTCGACTACAGCGTGTGGCAGCGCCAGTGGCTGGAGTCCGGCGAGCGCCAGCGCCAGCTGGACTACTGGACCGCGCAACTGGGCAATGAGCACCCGCTGCTGGAACTGCCCGGCGACCGTCCGCGCCCCGCGGTGCAGAGCCACCAGGGCGAGCTGTTCCGCTTTGACCTAAGCGACGACCTGGCCGGCCGCGTGCGTGCGTTCAACGCGAAGAATGGCCTGACCCTGTTCATGACCATGACCGCCGCCCTGGCCGTGCTGCTCTACCGCTACAGCGGGCAGACCGACCTGCGCATCGGCGCGCCGGTGGCCAACCGCATCCGCCCGGAAAGCGAAGGGCTGATCGGTGCCTTCCTCAACACCCAGGTGCTGCGCGTGCAGCTCGACGGGCAGATGAGCGTCGGCGAGCTGTTCGAGCAGGTGCGCCACACCGTGATCGAGGGCCAGTCGCACCAGGACCTGCCGTTCGACCACCTGGTGGAAGCCCTGCAGCCACCGCGCAGCGCCGCCTACAACCCGCTGTTCCAGGTGATGTGCAACGTCCAGCGCTGGGAGTTCCAGCAGAGCCGCGAGCTGGCCGGGATGACCGTGGAGTACATCGTCAACGATGCCCGCGCCACCAAGTTCGACCTCAACCTCGAAGTCACCGAGCTGGACCATCGCCTGGGCTGCTGCCTGACCTACAGCACCGACCTGTTCGACGAACCGCGCATCGCGCGCATGGCCGCGCACTGGCGCAACCTGCTGCAGGCGCTGCTGGCGGACCCGCAGCAGCGTCTCGGCGAACTGCCGCTGCTGGCGGCCGACGAGCGCCAGCAACTGCTCGACAGCCTCGGCGCGGAGGCCGGCGAGCAGCGCCTCGACCAGTGCATCCACAGCCTGTTCAGCGAGCGGGTCAAGGCCGATCCGCAGGCCGGCGCGCTGACCTTCCGGGGTGAAACCCTGAGCTACGGCGAGTTGGACGCCCGGGCCAATCGCCTGGCCTGGATGCTGCGTGAGCGCGGCGTCGGCCCGCAGGTGCGGGTCGGCCTGGCGCTGGAGCGGTCGCTGGAGATGGTCATCGGCCTGCTGGCGATCCTCAAGGCCGGCGGCGCCTATGTGCCGCTGGACCCGGAATACCCGCTGGAACGCCTGCAGTACATGATTCAGGACAGCGGCGTGGGCCTGCTGCTCAGCGACGCGAAGCTGCTGGACGCCCTCGGCGAACTGCCCGCAGGCGTGGCGCGCTGGTGCCTGGAGGACGACCTGCCACGCCTGGCCAGCTACCCGGACCGCGAGCCGCCGTCGCTCAACCTGCCGCAGCACCAGGCCTACCTGATCTACACCTCCGGTTCCACCGGCCAGCCGAAAGGCGTGGTGGTCAGCCATGGCGAGATCGCCATGCACTGCCAGGCGGTGATCAAGCGCTTCGACATGCGCCCGGACGACTGCGAGCTGCACTTCTATTCGATCAACTTCGACGCCGCCACCGAGCGCCTGCTGGTGCCGCTGCTGACCGGCGCCCGGGTGGTCCTGCGGGCCCAGGGCCAGTGGGATGCCGAAGAGATCTGCACGCTGATCCGCGAGCAGAACGTGAACATCCTCGGCTTCACCCCGAGCTACGGCAGCCAGCTGGCGCAGTTCCTCGCCACCCAGCAGCAGCGCCTGCCGGTGCGCATGTGCATCACCGGCGGCGAGGCGCTGACCGGCGAGCACCTGCAGCGCATCCGCGCGGCGTTCGCGCCTGAGCTGTTCTTCAACGCCTACGGGCCGACCGAGACCGTGGTCATGCCGCTGGCCTGCCTGGCGCCGGCCGAACTGGAGGAGGGCCAGGCCAGCGTGCCGATCGGCAACGTGGTGGGGGCGCGGGTCGCCTACATCCTCGACAGCGACCTGGCTCTGGTACCGCAGGGCGCCACCGGCGAGCTGTACGTCGGTGGCGCCGGCCTCGCCGTCGGCTATCACGAACGCCCGGGCCTGAGCGCCGAGCGCTTCGTCGCCGATCCGTTCTCCAGCAACGGCGGGCGCCTGTACCGTACCGGTGACCTGGTGCGCCAGCGCGCCGACGGCCTGGTGGAGTACATCGGCCGGGTCGACCATCAGGTGAAGATCCGTGGCTTCCGCATCGAACTGGGCGAGATCGAGACCCGCCTGCTCGAACATGCCGCCATCCGCGAAGCGGTGGTGCTGGCCCTGGACACCCCGGCCGGCAAGCAACTGGCCGGTTACCTGGTCAGCGACCTGGCCAGCGCCGATGAGGCGCAACAGGCGCGGCTGCGTGACGAACTCAAGGCCCAGCTCAAGGCGCAACTGCCCGAGTACATGGTGCCGACCCACCTGGTCCTGCTCGCGGCCATGCCGCTGACCGCCAACGGCAAGCTCGACCGCCGCGCCCTGCCGGCGCCGGACCCGGAGCTCAATCGCCAGCAGTACGTGGCACCGAGCAGCGAGCTGGAGCAGAGCCTGGCGCGGATCTGGAGCGAGGTGCTGAACGTCGCCCAGGTCGGCCTCAACGACAACTTCTTCGAACTGGGCGGCGACTCGATCCTGTCGATCCAGGTGGTCAGCCGCGCCCGTGCCGCGGGCATCCACTTCACCCCGCGCGACCTGTTCCAGCACCAGACCGTGCAGACCCTGGCCGCCGTCGCCACCACCCGCGAAGTGCTCAGCGCCGAGCAGGGCCTGCTCAGTGGCGCCTCGGCACTGACGCCGATCCAGCACTGGTTCTTCGAGACGCCGATCGCCAACCGCCAGCACTGGAACCAGGCGGTCCTGCTGGAGCCGACCCAGGTGCTCGACGCCGCGCAGCTGGAGCAGGCGCTGCAGGCCGTGCAACGGCAGCACGACGCCCTGCGCCTGGCGTTCCGCGAGCAGGAGGGGGGCTGGCAGGCCGGGTTCCGCGCCGCCGGCGACAGCCTGCTGCGGGTGGTCCAGGTGGCCGACATGGCCCAGTGCAGCGCGCTGTACGACGACACCCAGCGCAGCCTCGACCTGCAACAGGGCCCGCTGCTGCGTGCCTTGCTGGTCAGCGGCCCGCAGGGCGAGCAGCGCCTGCTGCTGGCGATCCATCACCTGGTGGTGGATGGCGTGTCCTGGCGCGTGCTGCTGGAAGACCTGCAGAACGCCTATCGGCAGCAGCCACTGCCGGCCAAGACCAGCGCCATGCGCGATTGGGCCGAGCGCCTGACGACCTATGCCGCCAGCGAATCCCTGGCTGCGGAACGCAACTGGTGGCAGGACCATCTCGGTAGCGCCGCCATGCCGCTGCCGGGGGTCAACGCCGCCGGTGGCCAGCAGAACCGCCATGCGCAAAGCCTCAGCGTGCGCCTGGATGCCCAGCGCACCCGCCAACTGCTGCAGCAGGCGCCGAGCGCCTACCGCACCCAGGTCAACGACCTGCTGCTGACCGCGCTGGCCCGGGTGCTCTGCCAGTGGACCGAGCAGCCGTCGGCGCTGGTCCAGCTGGAAGGCCACGGCCGCGAGACCCTGTTCGACGACATCGACCTGACCCGCAGTGTCGGCTGGTTCACCAGCGCCTACCCGCTGCGCCTGACCCCGGCCGCCGAACTGTCGACCTCGATCAAGGCGATCAAGGAACAACTGCGCGCGGTCCCGCACAAGGGCCTCGGCTACGGCGTGCTGCGCTACCTCGGCGACGACGCCAGCCGCGCCGCGATGCGCGCGCTGCCGGTGGCGCCGGTGACCTTCAACTACCTCGGCCAGTTCGACCAGAGCTTCGCCAGCGATGCGCTGTTCCGTCCGCTGGAGGAATCCGCCGGCACGGCCCATGACCCGCAGGCACCGCTGCCCAACGAACTGAGCATCGATGCCCAGGTCTACGCCGGTGAACTGGTGCTGCGCTGGACCTTCAGCGCCGAGCGTCACCAGGCTGCGACCATCGAGGCCATCGCCAACGCCTACCTGGCCCAGTTGCAGGCCGTGGTCGCGCACTGCGTCAGCGACGGCAGCGGCGGCCTGACTCCGTCCGACTTCCCCCTGGCCAGCCTGACCCAGGCCCAGTTGGACGCGCTGCCGGTGCCGGCGGCGCGCATCGAGGACGTGTTCCCGCTGACCCCGATGCAGGAGGGCATGCTCCTGCACACCCTGCTGGAGCCGGGCACCGGCCTGTACTACATGCAGGACCGCTACCGCATCAACAGCGACCTCGACCCCGAGCGCTTCACCCGCGCCTGGCAGGCCGTGGTCGCCCGTCACGAAGCGCTGCGCGCCTCGTTCTGCTGGGACATCGGCGAGCGCATGCTGCAGGTGATCCACAAGCCGGGCGACACCGCGGTGGAGTACCTGGACTGGCGCGCGGTGCCGGCGCACGAGCAGGAGCCGAAACTGCAGGCCCTGCACAAGCGCGAGCGCGAGGCCGGCTTCGACCTGCTGCACCAGGCGCCGTTCCACCTGCGCCTGATCCGCGTCGGCGAGGCCAGCTACTGGTTCATGATGAGCAACCACCACATCCTCATCGATGCCTGGTGCCGTTCGCTGCTGATGAACGACTTCTTCGACCTGTACATGGCCCTCGGCGAAGGGCGCGACGCACAGTTGCCGGCGGCTCCGCGCTACCGCGACTACATCGGCTGGCTGCAGCAGCGCAGCCTGGAACAGGCGCGCAACTGGTGGCGCGACAACCTGCGCGGCTTCGAGCGGCCGACGCCGATCCCCAGCGACCGGCCATACCTGCGCGAGCATGCCGGCGACAGCGGCGGCATGCTGGTGGGCGATGTCTACACCCGTCTCGACGTGGCCGATGGCGCCCGCCTGCGCGAACTGGCGCAGCAGCACCAGTTGACCGTCAACACCTTCGCCCAGGCCGCCTGGGCCCTGACCCTGCGGCGCATGAGCGGCGACCGCGACGTGCTGTTCGGCGTCACCGTGGCCGGGCGTCCGGTGGACATGCCGCAGATGCAGCGCACCGTCGGCCTGTTCATCAACACCATCGCCCTGCGCATCGGCCTGCCGCGTGATGGCCAGCGCCAGAGCGTGCGCCAGTGGCTGAGCGGCCTGCTGGACAGCAACATGGAGCTGCGCGAGTACGAATACCTGCCGCTGGTGAACATCCAGGAGCTCAGCGAGCTGGCCAAGGGCATGCCGCTGTTCGACAGCCTGTTCGTGTTCGAGAACGCCCCGGTGGAAGTCTCGGTGCTGGACCGTGCGCAAAGCCTGAACGCCACCTCGGATTCCGGCCGCACCCACACCAACTACCCGCTGACCGCCGTGTGCTACCCGGGCGACGACCTCGGCCTGCACCTGTCCTATGACCAGCGCTACTTCGACGAAAGCACCGTGCAGGGCATGCTGGCCGAGTTCAAGCGCCTGCTGCTGGCGCTGGTCGAGGGCTTCCATGGCGATATGGCCGAGCTGCCGTTGCTGGGCGAGGCCGAGCGTGAATTCCTCACCGAAGGCTGCAACCAGAGCGCCCGCGAGTACCCGCTGGAGCGCAGCTATGTAGAACTGTTCGAGGAGCAGGTGGCGGCGCATCCGCAGCGCACGGCCGTCAGCTACCTCGACCAGCAGCACAGCTACGAACGACTGAACGCCGCCGCCAACCGCCTGGGCCATGCCCTGATCGCCGCGGGCGCCGGCTTCGACCAGCCCATCGCCTTGCTGGCCGAGCGTGGCCCGGACCTGCTGGGCATGATCGTCGGCAGCTTCAAGGCCGGCGCCGGCTACCTGCCGCTGGACCCGGCACTGCCGAACTCGCGTTTGAGCGGGGTGATCGGGCAGAGCGGGGCGCCGGTGCT
>Ga0206117_100704_pt1 | contig 27261 bp, 12 predicted proteins | sample 3A5Ametagenome_FD_177997 | JGI IMG/M metagenome (GOLD analysis project Ga0206117, IMG submission 177997) | Enriched microbial communities from leaf-cutter ant dump, University of Wisconsin, Madison, United States - 3A5A | ecosystem: Environmental > Terrestrial > Nest > Insects nest > Nest dump... | reverse complement strand
TGCAGGAATACAACCAGAGAAGGCCGCATGAATCATTGAACAACCGTACACCGGAAGAATGGAAAATGGATCAATTGAAAAATGAAATTACTCTAAAAGAAGCTGTTTGAAAAAAGGGGCACTTACACCACTTATCAACGTATTAGCGGCAATATTTAATGCTCTATCACCTCCTTTCACCAGCCCAAAAGATTTTAAAAAACCTCTTACATACCTCTTGTATTCTTTGGAAGTCAGAGTTTTTATCTGTGAACTCAAAGTTTTTGCAGTAAACTTCTCTAAGCCCTCAGTAAGTACTTTAGCGCCAACATTGCTAATCGCACCAATAAAACTTACAACGGCGATTTGATTAACATCCATACTGCCCCTTGTTTCTAAGACATACTTTTCAATAATTTGATTAGTGGTTTCCTCAACAACACCTGCGAATTCACCACGCATCAAAACCATGTTAATCGAATTATCTGTACAATGATTAGTCAGCCTATACAGATTTACAACTTCTAGTCTATCACAAAAAGGAGCCTTTTTCAAGACTCCTGCAAGATTTATTTTAGAACCTGACACATTACCTACGTGAGATTATTTATAAACTCCGAAAAAGAATAAGCAACAAATGAGCAATTATCAACATAGCGATCATCCTGATATTCAGGTTCTCCTTCATGATCCCCAAAATATACATGCCCATAGCTTTCCGGATGAACACTCATTATAAATAAATTACCAAACGCGTCTGTTGCTATAGGAAAAGTGCTTACGGGCAGCCTATTCTTAAACATATCAATATGCTTATACAAACTGGCATAGTACTCCCCATTGTGCATTCCCAAAATATAAGTAACAACTGTAGAAGGGCTTCTATTCCCATTTGGGGTTGGTTCTACTCCATTAAATTCTAACAAGAAGCCTCTATAATCCTTAGGTAATTCAATATTATTTTCCACTTCAAAATCACTCAACCCTACCTCTTGAAATCTTCCAAATTCGTTTTGGGTTTTCACTATCATAATTAGTTTGCCCCCTTTAGTCTATTAAAAGAATTTATTGTGAAAACCAACTAGTCGAGTACATCACCAAAACCTGATAATCTGATACATTACCAACTCAGCGGCTTTTTATTGCAACTTACATACCTTGACTAATCGGGAAGACTTACCAGATCAAGTTCCTTAAAAAAAACTACTTGCTCTTTATTAACTGTATCGATATCATCAATAAACCTGATTTCCTGCGAACTATGATTTAACGTTGAGTTCAAAATATACTCAATTGCTAAAATCCATTTTCCGGAAATCAAAAAATACATATCATTATCATAAGTCTTACGTACTTCATCAATGAAAAGGAGTCCGTATTTGCTTTTCATTTTATCAATATCATCTACCCTCATCATTGACAAAAAGTTATTAGTATCAACGATATCAAGACTTGTTAGATTATATTTTAAAACCCCTCTGTCTGTATCAAAAAAAATATCAATATACTCTTTAACTTCAGAATTCTGCTGATAATAAACATTATTCAATATTACTTTCTCCATATATTCTTATTTAGCACTTACTCCTCTTTGAAATAAAAAATCATACACTTTTTCGGTAACAAGCTCTCCAGAAATATATCCAATAATACCACCTATTATTCCACCACCTATACCCCCAAATACATTACCCGGGCCAGGAACAATAGTTCCTCCTGCGGCACCGTAAGCAGCACCAGCAGACGCACCAATAGATGCCCCCATCCACCCTCCGACTTTCTTTGTTATTGTTCTCGTCACATTGTCACTTTGGTAAATTTCAAAAATATCAGATGCTACTGCAACTGCGATACAAGTTCGTCCTCCCCACTGCATGGCAGTTGTTGCTTTACCATATTGTCTTAAAGCAGCAGCTGATTCGCCATTTAAAGAAGGCCTAGCCATCATGCTTATGGCTTCAGCAGCTCCTGACCCACTCAAACCCGTTATTTTAACTTGACTTATAGCTTGCTCTGCTACTGCAATTGTACTTTTAGATGATATTCTGTAAACCGACCCTCCATCAGCTTTCATAAAATCAGCCAACTTTGTATTCCTAACCCCGTCAGCGATACTTTGATATTTAACTCGTGAAGCCTCCGGAACATCAGCCATTGAGGAATAATTAGTTTTTAATTGTTTATTGGCTACCGATAGCCCTTCGTTATACCAATCGGACATCTGTCTTGCAGTAATGTCTTTTACATTCGTTAAATCAATGGTAGCATTAATAACTGTATTTCCACTAGCAGCTGAGCTCCCAATACTGCCAATTTTTTCAGTAGTACTAAAAAAGGTAAACCCATTCCTATTCGATTTGCTTGGATCAAATCCTGACTGACTAATGCTTGCCGCATTTTGGGATGATGTTCTATGATAGATCGGTACAGGATCACCTGGCCCCATCCCTAACACGTCAATAAATTTGATTGGATTGTCTCCTGCAAAAACATAGGTACTTTGCCAGGGATAAGATTTCTCTAAAGGATCTCCAGATAAAAATCTGCCTAACCTCGGATCATATATCCGCTTCTCAAACGCAACCTGATTGCCCTCTCCCTTCACCTCATTATCATTCTCCTTCCCATTAAACCCATAACGGTAAGCGCCTGCACCCCTTTTTCACTCAAAGAACTTTTCTCATACATCCCCTAAGATAAAGCCATTTTTTCTTCCTATTGAAAAAAAACACTCCTCTCACCTTACGTCGATGTTAAACGACTGGATTCCAGAAATAAATCTTAAGACACGCTTCTAACATTGTGATACTTTTACTAAAGCAGATGGTTCTGCGGCTAAGGCGTTTTAGGTGTGTGCGAAGGTTTAAATTATTTCTCTCAATATGATTGATGTTATAAGCATTGGCTATGTGTCGATCAGACGGAATAAGAGACTGATAAATATTCAACCTGTCTGTCTTTATTAGTTTCACACCCGACATCAACAGTGTACCTGTCACTTTTTTAAGCGTCTGTTTACTTCGCTTGCCGACTGTAAAATCAACTACTCTTTTTGTCTCACTGCATAAAGCGTATGCAATCCAATATTGATTTTCTTTCTTTTCGATATAGGTCCTTAGCTCATCCATTTCCACGCAGCCCTTATTTAAAGGGATAGCTGGTTTAACTATCGATCCTGCAACGGATTTTATTCTCCGGATTACAGTACTGGAAGCTATTTTTAAAACCCTAGCTATCCCACGAATGCCTACGCTATTACATATTAGCAATGAAATCATTTTCCTCGTATCAGACTTACAGGCAGTATATTGATAATCTTTCTGCTGGTATTTTCGGCAACTCCGACAATATAGCTTCTGAAGCCCATTCTTCTGTCGGCCAGCTTTTTGACATTTTCTTTCACAAAATTTACAGTTCATTCAAACCTGATAATTGAATACACGAATAGCAAAAAAACTCCTGCGCAGAGCTTCAGCAACAACAAAAATCACTTTTCATTCTTAAAAAAAGAATGGAGACCTTCAAAAAGGCCTCCATAAAAGATTTGTTTTCAAGAAGATTTTAAAAACCAGATAATCGAGCACACTACCCAGGAAGGCTTATGCGCAATAAAAAAACCGCTGATCACTCAGCGGTTTTTACATCTCTTAAAAAATCATCTCCCTACTTTATCTCGCAAAACAACTATTTCTTTCCTTAACTTATCTTCCCCAATGTAATACTCTGGGTAAGTATTTAAATCTTTCTCATACGGACTAAATCGTTCCAATAATTGTCGCACGCCCTCGATATACCCAACTCGCGTAGATTCATCTATTTCATCAAAATCATAACATTCAGAAAATAATTTTTCAAAAGATTGCCCATCAATCTCTCGTTTTAAAAACATCTCTACATACTTATAGAGCTTCTCTAAGGCTTTTTCCATTTATTACTTTTTAATTTTGGGTAATGGTCCCATACTACTTCTTGAGTAGTGAAAGTGGAAAATAGTATTTGATTCCTGATTATAAACCACTTTCAAATTATAACTCTTTCCATTTTTCAATATCGTTGTATAATAAGCACTAGCCCCCACAGCTCCTTGCGGATCAGCATACGGAGTTCCCCCCACTGCTCGTCTTAAATCATTTGCAGGAACTGCTCTAGCCGGATCTGTAAACCTTTTTATTGTTGTAGATGTAAAATTGAACCCAGCCTTAGATTCAACAATTGCCTGCTGAGTATTGGAAGAAAATGGTGCCTTAGGTGGAGAACCACCGGTTGTTCCTCCTAATCCCGCTGTTGCAACTAACCCCACAGCTTGCATTGATAAGCCCCATACCGCATGCCATCTGGCCTCCCCTTCCCTAAAGCGACCAACAGTAAGACTTATAGTCAGCTCATTATTTACAGCTTTATTATTTATTACTGATCGCTCTAGCTTTGAAAACTCGTCGGCCCCTTCCCATTGTGCAAGATTAGCAACGGCCCAGTGGTAGCCTATTACAGTACTTTCAAATTCCTGGTATGCTCCAAAATTCATTTCGCTTTGGTGAGCCTTCCAATAAGCCTGAGATTTTTCTTTTAATGTCGCCGTGACATCATCCCCAAAATATTTATTATATATTTTGGCATCCACCTTCGACTTCACAAGTTCTGTCCCAATCTTCAATGCATCGACCAGTTGCCTATTAGAAAGATATTTTGCAGTGTCTGCGCCATCAGGATCAATATTCCAAATTGGATTGTTCGCAAATGCTGCATAAGGCGATTCATATTCTTTTACTGATGGATCAATATTCCACCTCCTTCCCAACCTCGCATCATACTGCCAATATTCCGCCGTCATGCTGTTGCCATTCGGATCGATCTCGTCAGATTTCTCTTGCCCATTAAACCCATACCTATACCCTCCTCCCACTGCATACTTCCTCCCCGGCATACCCATCCCAAACGGATAATATTCATTTTGTGAAAGAACTTCTGCAATATAATGATCTATTCCCCCACTTCCATTATCCACACCTGTCTTTTTATCACTTATTGTAGCCAGCACATTCCCCAAATGATTACTAAGCTCATATACCCGCTTGCCTACCAGATGAGTCAAGGTATTAAGGTCTTCATTGTAGGTATCATTGACAAGCGGCTGCCCTGTTGTTATACGTTGCTCTGGCTTCACTATTCCAAGGCGACTGCTTCCATATAAATGTTGCTCCTCCCAACCATACTGACTGCCATCACTTTTGTACACACCCAGAACATTGCCCTGTGCATCCCGCACATAGTAGGTCTCCACGGCCGGATCATTATCAACCTGCACCCGTTTGCTGATGCGGTTGCCACCCACATCATACCCATAACTGATCGTGGTGGTTATTCCTTCTTTTACTTTGGTGATACTTGCGATCTTGCCATATACTGTCCAGGTTACAGATTGAAGACCCTCGGCCTCGTCACTGCTCAGGTTGCCAATCCTGTCATATTTGTAGTTGGCCTCATTCTGATCGTCAACATCTTCGGTATAGTTGCCCGCCCCCACATTGTCTTTTACCTGTGCCAACTGATTGGTCAGCCGGGCCACATCAGCGGGTAATCCCATTGCCTTATCGTACTGGCGCAACTGACCATCCAGGTCATAGTAATAATACAGGTACTTCAACTGGTCCATGTCCCAATGCTCTGTACTTCCCGATAGGCTATGGTCTCCACTACGGTTATACGTTTTGATATTGCCGTTGGCATCGTAGCTGATCTCTTCGCCATGATCTTCGATGATATCACCATTACTCCAATTGGGAACGTTGATCGTATGTCGGTTCATTGCTGTCAGGCGGTTCAGTTGATCATACTTATAAGTGTATCCAGATGGATTGCCCCCTCCGAGTTCTGACAAAGCATAAGTGGCATGACTGATATTACCATTGTATAGTGGCTTACCGCTTACCGCACCTGATAAAGGCGCTGTATAGTTTAAATTAAATGCTGCAACACCTGAACCAATTGCTTGATAATCTCCGGAGTAATATCCCAGGCCGAAGCCGTATACATCCCGAGCAAAACTTGATAAAAGGCTTCCCTGCACACCGTCACCATTCATGTCTTTTGACATATCCAACTGCTGACTGTTCACCCCTTTCAGCCATCCCTGCAGGGTATAAGCATAGTCAACCCCCTGAACAAAATTTTTGCCCAGCTCAACGCGTGCCAGGGGGCCATGCAGGTAATAGCGATAGTGGGCCTCATTGATCCAGGAACCAAGCGCAACAATCTGATCCAACCGGTTCGTCAGGGATCTTACCAGGCGGTTCTCAGGGTCATATTCATACAGGTAATAGAACTGGTCCCATTTGCCATCTTGGTACAATACCTTGTTCACTTTTCCACTGATCAGATCGTAGTCGTAACGGATATGCTTTAATCCTGTCGCTCCGGTAATATGTGCTGCTTCAGTAGTTCGAAGTGCGGTATTTTCCTGCACGAGTTCGTTTACATTCCCTGCTATATCATAGCTGTAATAGGAAGCTGCCAGCCGGTTCACCGCGGGATTCACAGCATTGGGCGATGCAGACAACAAGGCGGTTGCTGAAACACGCTTGCGCAGATAATACTGGCTACCCAACAGGCTGGAAGGCGTCCAGGCCGGTGCTTCATCGTAGGCTGTCACCGTTATCTGCCGTTTGCTACCCTCAGTTGTCATCCAGGTATTCAATGTGGATGATTGACGGACCAGGGCCTCATCTACGGTGCTTGCACCGATCTTTTCTCCCACTTCGGTTATGCGGCCAAGCGCATCATAAGAGGTATAGCTGTAACGCCCTGCAGGATTTTCAGTATTAACTACAGCAGGCTGCTTTTGCTCTGCATTCTGCGAAATGACCAAACGTCCTAAACGATCGTACCAGAACTCAGAAATTCCACCATCAGGCGATTGCTGGCGTATCACCTGATTCAAACTATTGTAGGCATACGTTGTTGGCAATTGGTGATCCGGCGCCACAAACCTATTCACATATTCTGTTATACTTCCCGGGCCTGTTGTAGTAGCAGTTCCTGGCATGGGGATATTAAAACGCCCCCACACAGCCAACGGGCCGCCAGCACCATTATACTGCGCCAATTCACCAACAGGTGACAGGCAGGAGTTCTGATAATCTGCCAGGATCTCAGCTTCAGTGGCTTCACGGTTATAAATACGTAAATGTTTCAGAATCGCAATATTCTGCTGGGGTAAAATAACGCCACTTCCATCAGCAGCTATCTCCCAGGTAAAAGGATTAGGTACACTACTGAGATCAGTCAGCATGGTGAGTTTCTTACCATCCAAAAACAATTGCAGAGGGCCGGCAGTGAGGGAGCTGGACGATTGCACCACAAGGTGCGACCAATCCTGCAATGAAGGCATGGAAGAAATATCGGCTACAGCATGCGTACTTAAAGTAATGGAAATGCCATTCATTTCCGGAAGCAGGCTATACATCTCCACCCAGAGCCTGTCTCCTTTTATGGCCGCCTGGTACATGTATTTATTGTCCGGCGTAACGATACGGAACTGGCGGTCGGAGGAACCAGTAGCCGAATACAACCACATCTCCACAGAGCGGCCTGTGTTGGTTTGTAATGCCGAACTGAGGCCATTGAATGTAGCCGTAGCATTTTCTGCAGTTGGAATACCTATACCATCACAACTAACAGTGGCATCAACAAACATTTCCACCTGATCTACCTGCTCGGGGGTAAGCAGCCGAACACCTTCCGGTGGCACTGTTTTAACAAGATTGCCACTCTGATCATAATAGTAAAGCGTATAATGATATTCATACTGATCACCTTCCAGCTTCACTGTGGTTTGATTGGCCAGGCAGGTAGCGATATAACGATTGCGCGTTTCAAGGCGCACGATCTCAATGTAACGGACATATTCCTGGTGGCTGGACTCAAAAGCACCTGCTAGTAAATTTCGTGTGCAAGCCATTTCATCTGCCAGTAGAGCTGATGCAATAGGCCTGGTGTAGAGTACAGCATTCGTATTTGCAGCACAGGTTGTTTGAATAAACTCCATGTAATCTTCATACGAAAGTGCAAACCCGATCTGGTGATTGATATAATTTGCCAACGATACCCTGTATAAGCGGGTATCCGCTGCAATATTTGGATAAAGTGCATCGAAAGAGCTCTTTAAACCGGAAACGGCACCGCAATCGATCCATGATACATCTCCATTACCAGGGTTAGGGCTGAATACAGCTGGCAATATCATTGGTTTCTCCAACCATTTGCAACCATTTGTACAACGTGTTCTTAGTTCCTGCAGTTCAGCAGCACTGAACAGAAAATCTCCTCCAAGTTTATCTGCAAGATAAGCTGCGAACCCTGCTTCAGAAGCACTTCCTCCTGCAATTGAAGCATAATGGCTGTAAACAGCATTAATTTTTGTACAGAGGGTATTATCGATTGTATTGCTGTTATAGTTAGCAGCAACAGGTCTTTTATCCCATGGATAAGGCTGATCGAGTAGTTCCGGGCCAAATCCTTTCTGCACCAGTGTGGATCCGATGATCGCGTTGAATGCCTGGGAAAAATTATTATAACCATTTGAGGCAGTAATACCTGTGGGCAATACACTTGCAGCAAAAATTTTATCGATGTCTGTTTGGTAATCGATATTTTTCTGCGCAATGATCTTTAACGCTGCTACAAGATTTACCAAAGTGGAATTGGGTGTTTGCTCATCAGGATCTGCGAGGCTTCCAAAACGTCTTGTTACACCGTTCAGATCATCCAGTTCATTTTCCTGGGCCACAACAGATCTTAGCCTGTCGAGCCATGCACTGCTCAGATCATTTAAAGTTGCTGTTGCTTGCGTACGCAAGCCTGCAAGATCTGTATTGTTAGTAGGCGGTGTGGAATTGACCTGGCATTGTTGATAACCTTCATAATTAATATACTCATCCCAGATCCGGGTCTTGTTGGCATAGGATATCGCACGCGGATCGGATGGGCAGGAAGAAAGCATGCTTGTTCCGCCAGTACATTCCGGTGCCTGGTTTAATATTTCGATCTGGTATTGAACATTAATACAGGTTTCCTCATTCGGATCTATGATACCGGGAGGATTCAAATTTGTAAACTCACCTACCTTCTTCGATGTTTCGCCCGGATCAAAAGTAATAGCCGTGTTATAGAACCATATCTGAGTGCCCTGTTCAAGTATATTTACCCGCAGTTGAATGGTTACACTTGTGCTTTGTGGACCATGAATCATATTCACATACTCCGCCCAGGAATAAGGATTGCAAGCAACAGGTTGGGGCTCACTTGCTATTTCTACTTGAGACAGATAAAAATCATAGACCGAAGGGCAGTTATTGGACCCGGAACCTGAAGTTGAAGATGCGCACGCAACAGACTGTGCAGGATCTGCACCAATAAAACAGTTTTTACAATCAGGGGACAGAGCTTCTTTCCTCAACTGCACATACTTAGTCTTCAAACGCAAATACAGATCACGATATATTTCCCACTCCTGGCTCAGCGACCGGCAATTCGGATCAGGCGTGCAACTCCAGGAATTAACGAAATCAGCTTCCGTAGCAGTAGGGCTTGTAGGTTTGCAATACAGCATCCAGTCAACAAGTTGCAAGATGTTCTTGGTAGCCAAAGGTCCGCTCGAATTCTTTATCGTCATGCCCAGCACATCAGACGCATTCAACAGATCAGCATTCATATCAGTCAGGTATGAAGCACCTGTGCCTCCTGTGGCAAAAAAAGGATCCTTATTGCCATCAAGAATAAGCTTATAATTACTCCGGCTATAAAGATTTTTAGTTACAGCATCATCCCCATCTTTTACATATTCCCGCAAAGTTTCATCAAAGCCATAACTGGACGAAGCATAACCTGTACAGAAGAGATAATTACAATACTCCACATGCTTTTTCACAAACAGGTCTGCCCACTCCGGATGTTGCATATATGCCAGGATAAATTCTTCCAGTGTAAGCGTGCGGGCCAGCGTCGTACTTCCCTGGGCATTAACATAGCTGATATTATAAATGGCTTGCAGATCGGGGTCTGAGCCAGGAGGTGTATTGTACAGGCCTAAAAGATTGGTACCATCATTTACCAGAGCATACACACCGGTACTTTCATTGTAAGTAAATAAAGCATACTGACCGCCCGGACGAACATCCTGCTTCATACGTTCCAGCTTTTCTTCACAGGGAGACAAGGGAGCGCAACTGGCGGAAATAGCCGTACAATTAGCCGACAGTGTATTATAGGTAGTCGTGATCCATGCCTCGATTTCCGTTTTGAGCGGTTCCTGATCAATATCAAATACCGCAGCATAATCTGCGAACTTCTCCTGCTGCAATGCTCTTACTATCGCTTTAATATCTGATGTAAAGCTGCTCAAGGTACCCAGCTTCTCTGCACAATTTGTACATTCATTATAGCAGCCAGCAAGGTCAAGCTTATATAATTCTTCCATGAAAAACTGGCGAAGCTTTTTCAGGTCTGAATTATTGGCTATATATTGATCTACCTGGTAATTAATGACCTGCTCACTCAACTGAAGGCGATATGTGACCGTATACTGGCCCGGATCTAAATCATTCGCAAGCAAAGTACCGGTAAAAGGCTCACGGTCAGTATAACAGGTGATATCATTACCGGTAAACACAGCAACAATTGTTGACATTTCCGGTGCCACAAGAGTACCGCAATCATCCTTCACTTCCACCAGCAGATTGTAAGAACAGTTATTACACACCTGCTGATTACTACCATATGGTGTGATCAACGCAGCCGGATTAACTGAATACCGCAACGTAAAATCTCCCCGGACAGCAGCCAGGAAAGTAGCTGTCGCTTCCATCTTCAACGAACCGGCATCGACCTGCATATCCTGGGGGCGGATCAAGATCTCATCCAACCGCACATTAGATTCGGGAGACTGCGAGGAAGCCAGCGGATCAAGCATAGGTGGAGCACTGCCAGCCAGGGCTGTAGCAATTGTTTTACCTGAAGCATTCACATAACTGATACTCGCCTGGCCATTTGCATCAATTACCATATTCTTCAGGTAGTGGGAAGCATTGCCGACCTCAGCGCCGAACAGGCGATAGAGGCTGCGAGGAGTAGGCTTACCATAGAAGTACTGTGTTTCATGCCCACCCCCTATCCTGAATTCATATCCTACTCCTCCCTGGCGGCGTATACGACCTGTATTATCCGCCATATACTCGGTCAGGCTAAAAGGATAATATTTACTGCCGTGGCTGGCATCAGGCACATTTTTAGTAAAGAAAAAATTTGGATAATTATTGAAATTGGCTGCAGGGTTATTTGCAGAATAATACAGCGCAGCACCGTCAGTGGGATCCAATGTCTGTGCCGCTGTTTCGCAACTGTTTGAAGTTGAAATATCCAGGTAACTGTATGGATTCCCTGATTCGTTCTTATTGACAGCAGGATAATATTTCAACCTGAAGTCATAAGAGTCACCAGGAGTTCCAGACTTATCAACCACAGGAGAAGGTAAGATATTCATGGCAGGCCTTCCCATCTTATCATACATAGTTTCAGCCACCACAGCTACATTATCGGCATTGTTAACGGTAACTGCCTGGCGGCTTTTCAAGCTTCCATCGAAATAAGTAACCACATCTTTGCGTTTACCGCCTTCAGCAAAAGAAGCAGTCGATTGCCAGTTCAGGTTTTCTTCGTGAACAGGGATCTCGACACAGTTGATCACGCTATTCCCGTCGCGATACTGCCATGCTCCTGTCAATCGCAGATTAGTTCCCGCCTGGTACATTACTCCGCGAACGCGGACAAGTATATAACCATCAGGATATGTGAGAGGTATTTGATACATATCTCCCGCAACAGTAGTCCTGGTATTATCGTGACGCATCCATTGGGCAGCAATCGCGTCTGTAATACTGCTATACGGAGCAGTACCGATCTGGGTGGCTCTTTCACTGTTCTTGTCAACATATATCCATTCTACATCATACTCGTCAGGCATACCAAAACCACCCGGAAAGGTGGTAAAATCTGACGGAACCCAGGTCACAACAACCTTGCTATTCGATATCCCTGAACTCAACCTTCCGGCAATCCCTCCACCTGCACCACTCCCATCCAGGCTCGCGCTTATCGCCGATGTAGAACTGGGAGAAAATGGATAATACCGTTTGATCAATATTTGGTTCTTTATCCGGAAAATAGCAGGAAGGTCAGAACCCAGTTCCGATGAACTGATCGAATTAACGACCACATTTACCCGGTAAGCATTCTGGAATTTATACTGACCCTCATTTGTCACATAGGCACCCTTCGCCGTGTCATATTTTACTATCAGATTGATATTGTTGATCTCTGAAGCAGTCAACTGATCACGGGCACTGAAATAACGGATAGAAACATTCAGGGTACAAGTAAATGGTTTGTTGTAGTAATTAATGCTTGTATCGTTCCTGATTTCAAAAGAAATAATATTGGTAACAGAAACATTATTAAGCAGATCCCATTGACCAGATGGCAGGTTCACAAATTTATCATCTACCACATTACAGGAATCACCCGCCTGGATCTTACCTGTCTTGGTTTGAATATGCGATTCATCTGTTGCATGCGCAGGGCTAATTGTCCCCAACACCAACAAGATAACAGCAAAAACAATTTTTGTCCAATCGTAATTCTTCATGCTACTTAACGGGTTGATCATACATAATTAACTGAAATGTTCTGAAATCATCATTTAATACTACCGACAGTACCAGCTTCTACTACTCCATTCTTTCCCTTTGCTCTATACCCTTATCCATTTCTATCAACTGATATGCTGCATAACCGGATGCAGGCCTCCACAGTCCATCTTTCAGCACAACAATGTTTCCCATAATATTTTCAATATCCAGAAAGAACGCCGGTCTGTTCGTGTAACTGATATAGCTCACCCATCCATCTTGTCCATTACCGTCTGCCTGTCCGTCTTTACGCCATCTTATTTCTGCTTTTTCCAGGCGGGCTGTTGCAGGATCATATGTTAAGGCAGCAGATCGCATTTCAGGATTTTGCTCACTCTCCATATGCAATACCCTTTGCCGGCCCTTTTGTTTTACACTAAGATGTAGCTTGAATACAGCAGTGTCTTGCCATATTTTTTCCATTAGCTGTATGCCTGTTGCAGCAGATATTGCTTCCATCCCGGCCGTGGGGCCCTGCTTCTGAACTATTATACGCTGGCTTGAACTATCCACCTCAATAATCCATTGCTTATTGCCTACTACAACCAACGACCCGAAGCGGGAATAAAACGAAGCACCATTACGGTAGTACCTGAATGAGAGAGTTTCGAGCAGGGCATCTGGTCCTTTTTCATCGTACAGGCGAATATTTCCGTCAACAAGCAACGAATCTGTTTGTTGCTGACTTATTACAATACGTCTGAGTTCTGTTGTTGCGTCTGGTAATTCTTCCCTGATCCAGCGATGCCGCTGCGCTACCACCAGCCATACACTGGCAACAAAAACGATCAACAGCAGAATTTTTTTCTTTGAAACTTGCATACTATTAGTGCTGCTTTATTTTATCAATTTCTTTTACGTAAGAACTGGCGATTCTCTTTCAGGGTCATCACACCTCTTTCGGTCTCTTTTTTAACCCGTATCGGAGTACCCTCTTCATCATATTCATAAAGAGTGGCAAAATTGTTTTCATCCAACTGCGCCATGAGCCGTAAAGTGGCATCGTCATAGACATATGAAACAAGCTGGCCATCTACCGGCAAAAACCTGACATCATCAATTTCCTTGTTGTTTCCGGTTATTTCCAGGGAGAAATCAGTACCGGCAGTAAAGGGGATATCCAATCGTTTCCAGCCTTCAACACGGGGAACAATAATATTACCTGCGTTCATGTCCGTTCCATTTATGCGAACGGTCAGGCCCGTTACCTTGTTTGTGGCCGCATATTCATCATGATCATTCACCCAAAAGCTAAGCAGGTATTTCTTACCAGGAACAGGCTCAAACCCTGACGATGCTGAATTACTTAGCAAGACATACCTGTTACTGGCATCAAAACCAAGGGGATAGAGGGAAGCTACATCGGGACCGGCTTGCTTTGTGACAGATAAAGTGCCTGTAAGGTGAAAACTGTATTTACCGGTGTGTGAAACCTGATCTGTGATCTGTCCACCTGACGATTGCCAAACACTTCCCTGTTTGGTAAGGCCAAAATCAAGATGCCTTTGCAGTTCACAGGCAACAGGCGGATTAACCGGTAAGGTAAACCCATAATCCTCAAAACCGTCGAAAGCAATTTCACGGCGACGGCTATTGACACCCGTTGCAGTAGCCAGTGATTGCCGATAACCGAACAATGCTGCGCTATAACGATTCAATGCATCTACCGATTCCATTTCGTTCCCTTTCTGATCGTAAAAGACAGACTTGTTACTCCAGACCCAGCGTGAAAGGGGATTTGTATAGGCAATGGGTGAATTAGGCGGATCTTTTGCAAGAGGGCCTGTTTCGCCATCAGCAAAAGTGCGTTCCATCTTTCCATTGTTCCAGGCCCAGAATGGAGTAAACTCTTTATAGTATCCTGAATTGCGTATATCTGTACCATTTTGTTGCGTCTGGCTACCGGGTACCTGAACGCGATCGACTGTATATACATAATTGATATAAGGGCGCCAGTTGCCAAGAATACCTTCGAAATAAGGATTGATCTTTTTATTAAGAGGATCCAGGCACGTCGGCCTGTTGTCTATATAACAAACAGTAAGAGCGGGCTTGTTTTTCAGCACTACAGGGAAGGTTTGATCTATACCATCAAAGGACATGATCTTATCTGCAGTTCCGTATGTTTCATCTTTTAACTTAATCGCTACCCTGAAAAGAGACAGGTCACGAAGAGTATGCCAGTCAGTAAACATACTGGTGACGTTGATGTTTGTATAATTTTGTGCAGAACTGACAGACTGAGCCAGGGTAACCCTATTGGTTGTGGTTGTGGCAGGTTGATTTGTCCAGTTAACGTTATCATCACAATTCACAAACGAAGTAACCCTTTCAAGCCATGATTCATTAGCCCCTGTAGTAGTGCTCCCATATAAAGACAGCGAAGCGGATACTACCTGAATGTCAGAGCCTGCTGGTAAAACATTTCCAAAATCAACAAAGCTTCGCCATTTCTTTGTATACACAACCGGATCCCCAGGATCCTGGTAACGCTCAATTTTTGCCATAAAGAATGCACCGCGGCAATCTATGGTTGTATTGGAAGCATTTGTAGGAGCCCTGTCATAAACGGCATAGTTGCCTGCCGAAGAAGGAGAAATTACCGGGTAAACCGTTATACATTTTACTTCAGTATCAACACCCCATTTCTGGTTCACCGGTACTTCCCACCAATCCTTGTATGCAACAGCTTTGGCATCTAATATCGCTTTATTAGCAGCCATGTCGATTTTATCGTTCACCCGCGGATCTTTAAGCGTCACTACTGCTCCCCCACCTGCATTCAGCATATTACGTCGTCCGGAGCGTATAACAGTCCATGATTCAGCACTGGCCTGAATAAACTGTCCCGTATCATCAATCAAACGGAATACGCCATTCGCATCTTTGATCACCCAGCCTCTCTGTTCTGATGCAGAAGCCCATAGCTGATCGCCCGGGAACAGGTAAGGCAACACGGGCTGGGGGCCTCCGGCCGTGATTGTTCCATTGACGGAAGTTTGCAGATAAAGCCTCATCTGGTTGTTTTTATATGCAGCTCCCATTCCTTCAAAGCCCTGGTAGGCAGGATAATTGAATGTATAAATATCTTTGTCGTACTCATTCTGAGTCCGTGTCAGTAACACCTCGCCGGTCTGCCCATCCCATAACAGATTTTCTGCCTCAAAAGTGGAACCATTTTGTGTAACCACCGTTTTCGCAAGAATGCCGTAGCGATGGATCACTTTTACCGCGGAACTGGCGTGAAAATGATCAATCGTTTCCGATTTATTTACCATGGCTGCTCCATGTGGCAACGTGAAGAAGAAAAAGAACACAGCTCCGAAATACGCCCCTATTGATTCACCTGTCGTTTCTGCAAGGCTTTCACGCATGTCCGTTACAAAATCCACATCAACGCCTATTGCAGTGTTATTTTGTATATCACCGTTCTCTTTCAGCACCGGAACCTCATTTTTTAATTCCTTGAAAACAGCCTTCTCATTTTTCACAGAATAATAAAAGGAGGAAGATGAGATCAAGCCACCGCCCTTATTATACACCTTCACACTTTTCTCTTTACCATGCATGTCGTTCAGTTCTACTTTAAACCCTTGTGACACGGCCGTTTTAGTGATTGACCGGGCTGCAAACAGTTTCAGGATCAGGCTATTCTTTATATTCAATGTCTCGATCGGCAGATTATCCACTATAACCGGAAAATCACGAGCTGTATAAAATTCATTTTCTGTATAACCAACAGGGGCATCCAACTCACCGTCACCATTTCCAAAAGAAGTGATCCTTACATGACTGTAGCCCACTGAAGGAGCTGGAAAATAAGTTTCACAGAATGGCTTTTCAATAAAATGATACCGGTCGCTGCTCCACTGAACCTTTTCTGTATAACTTACCGGCTCGTGGAAAGGATTCTCTTCATTACCTGCAGCCGGCTCATAACTGGCCACACCTGACGATATCTCCTCACCATTACTGTTCTTTGTACGGTAAGTATATCGCTGACCCGTTACAGATTTCGGATTCCCTACTCCTGCCATTGCATCCCATTCATCTGAGATGGTCACTTTCTTCACCCTTGAACCTCCCCCCAATTTTATTTGATCAGGATTATAAAGTCGGACCATGCTTTTTGAAGGATCCATTACAGATGCAAATCTTTTACCCTTCGCCCTCTCATCCGGACTACGTCTTAATTCTCCAAGATTTCCCAATGCAGAGATAATGGCACGGATAGCGCCAGCCCCATCTCCTACATCGGTATTATCATAGTTGTCATACGCATATTGTGGCAGGTCGGCATATAACATCTGCCATGCTGCTTTGGATATGGGATTATTACCGTCAATCTTTTTTATGGGGATGGCAACCGTTTCTGCACCATTAGCGATGGTGCTATTGTTGAGTACCTGTATGTCTATATCTGCATAGCCATTAACGAATTCGTTACGTTTTGCATTATTCAGGTCTACAAAAGCTTTAAAGAACATTTTTTTCATCACTATTCCGTCTGCTTCCGTCAGGTATTGGCGGATGAAGGCGCTTGCTCCCCCATAGAGCGGCTTGGGTAGTTTCACTACTATTTTATCAGCATCAATCAATCCTTTATTACCCCCAGCGGCTTCTGGCAGAAATCCGGTAACCATAAACATCTGCATAGCCCGCCGGTTTTGCACAAATGCGTAGTCATCACTCTCATATTCGACATCAATAATACTACCGGTAGGTGTCGTGACTTTATTCAGTTGCCATTTGGAACAAAGCCTGTCGGCCAGTTCTTTCTGATTATATGCTGTTCCCCCGGAAGCCTGCACAGTGTACGGAAATTCTGAATTATTGAATACTCCATTATTACCCGGATTATACCAGCTCTGCTTATAAGTGCCCCAACGGTCTGTCTGTCTTTCTGCATACTCGTCATTCACTTCATCAGTATTGGGGTTAAGCGGCAAGTTGGGAATATCCTTTATCATTCGCATATCATAGCCGAACTCATACGGATTGGATTCTCCGCGGCTACTGCTACCAAAAGTGAAGAACACCTTTTTGAGCGTAAGCTTCCCTTTCATGGCATTAAGGTTAACTATATTGCCCTCAACTACGCCTGGAACTGTGCCTCCTGCATTATTTGGTACATCCGGATACACCGAATAATCATACACAAAATGGACCACTTTGATAGGCACAGCAGTACCCGGATTTTTATTCCATTCAGCTTTTGAGTACAATTTGATCTTGTCAAGTTTTTTTTGCCTAATGGAAGAATTTTTCCCGCCATTACGACCGCTCACGCCCAAACCGTCTTCCCTGTCACTCAATTCAAAAAAGGCCACCATGGTCTTACTTTCGATGGAATGCAGGTACCATAGCTCCTTTTCTCCATATACAATACTGCCTTTATCATCTTTAGGATCGCTCAAAAAGCCTTCATTGTAATTGGCCATCTGTGATTGGAATGGTGCTCTCCATTTATAAGTGCTGCTGGTGCGTGTATAGTTAAACTTAACTGCAGTTCCGGGGTCGTCATCTGTGATCCCATTGTTCGTGAGATCAACATAATCAGGCGACAAGATGCCGGTGAGTAGAAATGATGTAGCATAACCAGGAACTGTGGTATTGGTATATAATTGATCACGCCCATAATTATGATTGGTAGCTGGATCGCCAGTGTAGGCAATCAGCCCGGTCCTGCGCGCCTGGCCAAGAGCTACCTGCGATGAAGGCGGGTTCACAGCAAAGGTCATTTCCTGCTGCTCTGTATTATACACGGGAATACCATACACCATCCGTTTACCTTCATCATCTGTTACACTCACTTCGGAGATATGATGCGCTTTTCTATAACCACCTGTTACAGTTCTATCCATATCGATAAACGAAAGGCTTCCCGGACTGTAGCTCTTTATTGTCTTTTCCAAACCATACTTAAATGCATCACTCGCATTTAAGAAGTTAAGTACATGGTTCTTTATCTCGCGTTGCTCCTTACGAAGTGAACCTGATACAGGCAAAGAAGGAACACCAGTTCTGGATTCCAGTACTGCTGAGGCGCGTGCAGCACCAGTATTGCCGGAACCAGCCACTCCGATATCTACTTTATTGGTTGAAGACGCCCCGATTTTATTAAAAAAAGTATTATCAAATATTGTTTTCTCTCCTACTCTTTTTAAGGCCACTGGTTCATCATCCGGCAGCCCAGGCATTTGATATTGGGCTGTATTCATGTATGAATTATTAACGAGCCATTTCCCTGTTCTTGTTTCGCCATTGACCTTCTCGAACCTTCCTCCTCCCTGGAAAGAATTGATACCGAAGCCGCCCGTTATACCAACGCTTGTATTATTGGATCTGCTGGAAAAACGTTTGTCCCCGACAATATAATTTCCGCTGAAGTAAGGCCTGAATTGATTAGAGCCCGCCTGTCCCGTAACCATGAAAAAATCGTTGGTGGCCACAGGTGTCGCAATAGCAGGAGCTTTCGGCAAAAAGACACCGTCCTTCTCCCTGTTAAAATCCAATAACACATCATCTTTATCACGCCCCTTGAGATAATTAAGATACCCGAACGCAGGAGTAGAGGTTACCGGCTCTATGATACGTTCTTTGAAAGTATAGCCAGACCCGCCAAACCCGGCATAACCTACCAGTATGGAAGGGCCTGCATCAAAATTGAAAGTAAACCCACTGTTAACTTTTTGCACATTCACGCTCGGGGTGTATGACTGACCAAAATAATGGACGGCTGATCGATCAGAAAGCGTGATAGAGGAACGGTCTGTTTTATATTTTTGCTGCGTTGAAAATGATTGCGACAGGGAAAAATCTTTTAGCCCTGCCCTTGAATTATATGTAAGCCCGCCGGAAAGCGAAGCACTGACATAATCATTATCCGATCTATCCTGGTTGGCGATAGCAACAGACAGATTCGGCGACAGGCTTACTCCATCCCTGTTGTCAGATGTAATATTTAAACCAGCAGTAAGTGATGTACTTCCCGCTTTTGCAAGGGTAAAGCCGACACCAGCACCGATAGATGCGCCCATGCCATAGTAATTGTCTTTATAAACACTTAAGCGAAGACTGGCAGACCCTGTTTCCCAACTGAATAATTCAGGCTTTAAAACAATTGACCCACCTACTTTTTTAAACTCTTTCTGATAATGTTCCTTCTTTACTTTGTCCGGGTAATCAGGATCACTTCCGTCAAAATCATCCGGCAGGCCACGCATTGTCCTTGAAACGGAACCCGGGTTCAAAGTCCAGCCAAGCCCTACCCAACTGGCCTCTTCTTCCATACCGGTACCGGATTGATAAGAAAGGTTGACAGGATATCCTCCTACATCCAATAGGGGGAGATTGTAATTAAGATCCCCCGAAAACAGAGTTACAAGATTCGTAGCACCAGCAGGTTCAAACTTGCTCATCTCCGGCTGTGATGGCCCTGAAGTAAGCGCAAGCGCTGTCACAGGATATAATAGATCAAATCCAAAAATCACCAGGAAGAAAAGCGCTATCAGTCTTTTTCGGCTTTGTTTCAGCATATCATATTCATTAACGAGTACTCAATATTATTTTTTGAATTCCCCAACCCCCAAAAGAGTCATGGTAAACCAAGGTATCGGGAACTGTCCCCACCGGTATTTCAAACACTAATACGGCTTCGTCTTCCTGCAATACCGTTTTAACTACCGGTTGATAAAAAACTGGTGGAAAAGAATCATTCTGCACTTTGAGTGCCCAATCCCCTGGCATATCATACTGCAGGTATTTCCCTTTTTCCTGTTTGTATTTATTATCTGTCGACACCAGCTCATCTCTCCATCCAACTTTATATGCAATAAATTGGGTATTGGCGGAATCAATGACCTGCATCACCTGCTTTGAATCCGCCCTATCTACATATAATAAACCCAAGGCTGGGTTTTTTACTTCCACCCAATGCTTTTGCTTCGGCTGCTTAACGCCAACACTACCTGATTGGCATCCCATGCCTGGCATTATAAGCACCAGGGTTAGACTCAATATGACATAACTATTCCTCCGCTTCATCTTCATTAATCTTTATCCTGGTATACAAATTTGATCTCAACTGCACTCTCGTTAAAAGGAGAAACTTTCAGCAGATATTGTTTTCCTGGAGTAAGGTCAAGGTCAGAAAGATCAATATCCACTTTATTAAGTCCGTTTACTAAGCCTACTTCCGGCAGACCTTTCACTGGTTTGCGGTCATCAGACATATCATAAATAGCGTAAGACAGCTTAGTAACGTTATAACTATTGAAAAACGCAAACTTCAAAATACGATTGACTATATAGTAATTGCCACCGGTCAATACTTTCAGGTCACGGTAACTATCATTTGAAGCAGGGGCATCCGGTTCCTTGCATTGCACTGTAAACTGCCATACCTCCGAAGTTGAAATAATCAACCCTTGTTGATAGGCGGCTACCTGCCAGCAATAAGTTTTTCCTTCCCTGAGTTCAGGATAATTGGACGGATAATTCACAGCAACTCCAGCTATCTGGTCCAGCAATAATAGTGGCGCATTTTTCAAAATGCTTTCGGAAGCCGTTTCCCCCGGTCTCTTTTCTGTCAATAGCAGGCGGAAACGCATGCTACTATGATATGGCATAGGAGGTTGCCAACTCAGCAAAGGCCTTTTCTGGCAAATCGTATCCTGATCTGAAGGCGACAGTAAACTGATAGGCAAGAGCGGCTGTACTACTGTTTCATAGCAATCCTCAAAATCATCAGTTGACATTTTATCCGACGGAATGAACCGGAAACAGAAGCTATACTCACCTGGGGGAAAATTCCTCGTTTGATTTACCAGGGAACCCAGTGTATTACTTGCAAAGCTAAAACTGCTGTTACGGAAAGCAACTACAGGAAATGAAGAATTCCCCGTTGCAAAGCTCATTACGGGCGTGAGTATTGTAACAACCGGCCGGTTAAGTGAAATCTCGCGTACAGAAATGCTGACTTTTCCCTCATAACGAGATGCACTTAAGTTTTGTACCTGGAAAGCACTCAGTCCATCAACAGTTCTCGCATTAACCTCTGGCATAAAATGAAACTTTATTTGTGCCTGCGCAAAAGCATAAGTGAAAATCAGTGTGATTAAAAAAAGAAATATCTTTTTCATATTAAAACCGGTAACGTACAGATGAATAAATTAATAACTGATTAGCTAGCTCAGGACGGATAGTCCGCACAGCTTTCTTATAATCTACGTTTATATCCAATTCAAGCCGTTGAATAAGAGTAGCCGTAATAGACTGTTTCACACCCAACTGCGTATTCCATCCTTTGTTGTAATAATAACCGGCGCCACTTGAAAGCCGGATATTATTGTTCAATGTGTACACATAAGCTGCTTCTCCATTAACAAAGGCCGTGTTGAAATAATATTCCTTGTTTTTTGATTGATTGCCCATCAATGTGATCAATAATAAATTTTTCCCAACAGGAACAGAAGATGTATGTACTGCCAAGATTGTTGTGTTCCTGTAGTCAGTTCCTGTTGACATTGGCAGGCTCATCTCCTGAAGGCTCAGAGTCGATGTACTGGATATTTTCTTTCTCCCCAGAGAAAACCGGTATGAACCGTCTGCCTGTAGCGTCGTGCTAAGGCCGTTACCGTTCGCCTGATAAAAACTGGTAGTCCGGTAATCACTTCGCTGATAAGATATTCCTATCCGCGTGTTTTTGCGGAACCGGTAATTCATCTGCAGTTTGTTGGAGAACGTATTGGCAATAAACCGCTTCTCAGGATCGAACTGTTGATGGCGGTAATCTACTTTGTATCGCAGGTTCATTTTTTGTTTAAGCAACTTTCTGCCTAATGCCAGTTGAAACTGTGTTTCGCCACGGCGCAAAAAAATGTTCCCGGGGTTACTATAACCCAGGCCAATCTTCTTTACCATCAATTGTACATTCGTATTCAGTATTTCCCCATCATAATTCACCATAGCTGCATAGTTTGCTTTCCCTTCATTATCCAGCAATCCGCCTGCAGCACTTTTCGTAAAACGGCTACTGTCCTCATTCTGCTGATTCCGGTAAGAGCCGAAAGATTTGGACAGATCAATTTGTACCTCATGCTTACTTCCCAACTTAAACGCAGAATGATAAGTGATCACTGCATCCTGCCGAGGGGCATTGGCCAGATAACTGGTCTGAAACTGACTTAAGGGGTCAGACATGCCTGGGGTGTTCATAAAATTGAACAGATTTAATGAAACAGTCTGTTCGGTCCGGCTATTGGTGCCTGTACCGATGGAAAAACCAGTTAAGCCTGAATACTCATTGCTGACAACACTGTTCAATCCGCCCTGCAGCCAGTTATTGACATTACTGTTATGTCCTACGATAAAGCCTGCCCTGGCTTTTTTACTTTCAAAGGAGGTATTTAATCCCGCATTAAGAATGCCTTGCATATTCAATTCACCACTTTGAACAGGATTTTGTCCAAGATCCAATTTGGTCAGACTCAGGAAAAGGTTTTGTAACCCGGACAAGCTGCCATATTGCCGGACTACATCTTTAAGATTTCCAGGCTTGCTGAGATACTCTCTGAATTTATCAGGTGTAAATGGGAGATGTGATTTAAGTTCCTTAACCAGTTTATTGTTCTCAAATTGCTCTTTCTTCTCTTTAAACGCACCAAACATCTTCTCCATCGTTTCATATTTTCCAATTGCTGCTTCCACTTTTTTTCGTTCTTCAGAAAGGCCAGGAGTATCAGAAGTTGATTTGATCTCCTGTAATCGCTTTAACAGACCGGCATATTTTTCAGGCGGCAAATCTTTAAAAATAGAGGCCCGGAGACTGGTAAAATCTGCTTTTGAGAGATCGGTTATTTCTGAAGGGATGGTAAACAACTCACCAGTTTGTTGTTTAAAATCCTGTTGAACCGCAGACAACTCATTCAAAAGTTTTTGCTCATAGCTATGCCTGATATTATCTATGCGGTTCATCAATGTGCTTAATACCTGTTCTGGTTTGATCCGGCTCAGCACCTGGCTTCGCAAAAGCTCCCTGTATTTATCAGGATCAAAATTAAATGCGTAAAAATCATTGAAAGGTGGGCGGCCACTCGTATAGAGCCCTTGGTTTGCATCGATATCAGCTGTAAAAGGAATATTTGCTACGGTCACCTTTGAATAAATTGAATAATCCAGTATACCTTGTAAAGATCGGTATCCACCTAAAGCAAGGCCTGTTGTATCACGGCTATAATTATAACTTACATTAAACCCGGTATTCTCCATATTAAAGAACTTTCCTCCCGTCAGAAGCTTTACTTTGGACAGACCACTTGCAGTCAGGTTATTTGCCTCCGTTTTTATCTGGTCAGCTGGATTTTTTTTCCCAATACCTGGTGATAAAGCATTTATCTCTTTTTGAAGATCAAGCTTCAGTCCACCAGCAGAAATCTTTTCACCTACCAGAGAATCAAGCTTTGATTTGGGCGATGACTCAACCTGCGCATTGATTGTTACCGAGATGATCAGCAGCAACAATACAAACCCTGATACTCTGAATACTGTAAATCCCATCAGCAATTAATTATATGATTTAACAAAATCAATCTCTTGTTTTAGTTTTCTTCCTGTACGGTATTAAATAAGCAAAAGCTCCATAAGTGTCAATATTGTTTGGTGTAAACAATCCATCTTGGTCTATTTGATAAAGGAAACAGATTGTCTGTACAACAATCCCCTGTAAAATAATTGGATACAAACTATTGTGGAGGTAACGCTATTTTTTCAATCATTAACCGGTGCGGCAACAGATGATATAAGTGTATCAAAGCAGCGATCGAATTCTTGTACGGCTTTTTGTTGCATTGAATCAGCAACAAGTGGTGGTTAGGTTTCATAAATGAGTTTGTATGGATTTGGCTTGGTCTAACGAATATGCGGATTTTTCCTAACCTACAGACAGTGCAGAGTCTATTTTTATTAACATTTTTAACAATAAGTGTTTTCGCTTATACATCATCTGCTCTCCAACACCACCACCGGAAAACTTCCAAACAACCTCCCCACATCCACAAAATCTCCTGCCACACATTCTCCTGTAAATATATTCTCCCAACTCTGCGGCACTCCTGCCGGCAATTCCAATACTGCATGCTTCGTCACATTTGTTACAATCCCCAATGGCAATGCCACCAGCACAGCTTCATCCCCTGATTGCCGGACATAGCTGATCACTTCATTACTCTCTGCAGTTGGGTATACCGGATAATAGTTTCCTTCCAAAAAAAGTTTATTCTTCCTTTTCCGCAATTGCAGCAACTCACGCGTTACCATCAGCTTTTGCGCCCCTACCCTGTAGTTTTCTTCTGCCCAGGCCAGCAGGGAAGGCCGGCTTTCGGCTTCATATTGCTTCAGTTCATTCAGTAATTTCCTGCGCAGTATATAATCCACCGGCCGCCGGTTATCGGGATCAACATAACTAAGTTCCCATAACTCACAACCCTGGTAAATATCCGGGATGCCGGGTGCCGTCACTTTCATGATCACCTGCATCATGGAATACGTGTTGGCATAACGGATGATCTTTTCCACGAAAGGGATAAGAGTAGACAGGAAAGAATGATCAGGGTTCAGCAAACATTCGATGAATGATTCAGCGGCCTGTTCATATGCAAGATTGGGATCAACATAATCACTCATCAGTTTGGACTCACGCAATGCTTTCTTAAAAAACGTTTTTGTTCTTTGCACAAATTCTTTTTTCAATACCAGGTCTTCAGGGAAACCGCCGACGATGGTTTGATAAAGGAAATATTCATCATTCACGATCGGTGCTCTTATATTCCCTATTTGCCGGCGGAAGGGTTCATTCTCCTGTTGCCATTGTGCCACCAGTACTTTCCATTCTTCTGCCAGTTCGCTGATGATATTGATCCTTACCCGGTTGTCTTCTCCCCGCTTGGTATCATGGGTGGAAGTGCAATTCAATGATAAAGGATTATCCTTTTGCCGCCTGATCATCTTTCTGTGAAATTCCTTTATTGTTATACCCAACACACAAGGCTGGTCGCCAACTTCATTGTGGGAGATCAGCGCGTTATAACGGTAGAAGGTAGTGTCTTCAATACCTTTCGCAGCAAGCGGCCCGGTAAATTGCATAAGACGTTGCACAAACAATAGCCGGTTATTGGCCTTTACCTGGTCCGGATGTGGCTGAAATAACTGGCGAAGCACACTTATTTCATAATGCAGATCGGGAAACCTGTTGAGGGCTGTAGCAAGAGCAGCAGTTATCTTCTCTTCATCCGCCGGGCCCACCGGCAGTTTATCTATATACGACCGGTAAACAGGATAGCCTGCCATAAAAGCACCGAGGGCCATCTTCAGGTTACTGATCTTTATTTCCTGGTCTTCGATCAGGTTGAGCGACAGCAGCATTCTGAGCAGGTTGTCCCAATCGCCATTCAGGTAGCTTTGCAGGTTCGACAACTTATTGTCAAAAACCATTGCTTCATAGTCCTTGTATTCCGGCACATAGTCATTGTATATTTTTAAAAGTTCCAGCGCCCCTTTATTATCTGTGATCAACTGGTTCGCATAAGAGAGAAATTCATACCCGCTGGTACCCTGGATGTCAAGCCCGGCAGGCAGTTCTTCTTTTGTATCCAGTATCTTTTCCACGATGATATAGCAATCGGGGCCAAATAACCGCCTCAGCCTGTCAATATATTCAGCCGGCCGTTTCAATCCATCGATATGATCAATGCGAAGCCCCTGGATATAACCTCTTTCATACAGGCTGTGCATAAAGTGATGATACTCGTCAAATACTTTTTCCTCTTCCATACGCAGACAAATAAGCCCATTGACATTAAAGAAACGCCGGTAATTGATCTGCATATGAGATTCCGCATAATGACACAGCACATAATACTGTCTTTTCAAAATATCCATCAGCATCGTCTTATCATGGTTTATATCGTTCACTTTTTCAATGATCTTTTCTTTATGCAAGCCCTCTGCAAGCTGCTTAAGCAGGTCATCCTTCATTGTGCTCCAGTGATCAACGGATGTGGTAATGTTATTTAATAAGGCACTTATAGCAGCATTGACATAATTATACTCATCATCAAAGCAACCGGAGATCAATATGGGATAGCTTTCGATATTTACCGGGAACCGGTTCGTGTAATAGGAAATAAAGAAACCTTTTGATGTAAACTCAAGCGAAAGGGAGCCGTTCTCCATACATTCCATCAATCCTTCCCCAAGCAAGGGGGTCATCAGCTTCTGACCATACACAGGATGGTCCCAGTCAATATCAAAAAATCCTGCATAGGTGGAATTTATTCCACGCTCCAGCACATCGCGCAACCATACATTGCTAGTATCAAAAGCCTGATGATTAGGCACAATGTCCTGTATCCATCCTATTCCTTTTTGTTGAAGCAGTCCTGACAACACTTCCAGCTCTTCCAGGGTGCCCAGTTCGGGGTTGATCGCTGAAGGATCAATGCCATCATAACCATGTTCACTGCCTTTTGCCGGCCGGAGAATG
>Ga0206117_100703_pt1 | contig 27264 bp, 21 predicted proteins | sample 3A5Ametagenome_FD_177997 | JGI IMG/M metagenome (GOLD analysis project Ga0206117, IMG submission 177997) | Enriched microbial communities from leaf-cutter ant dump, University of Wisconsin, Madison, United States - 3A5A | ecosystem: Environmental > Terrestrial > Nest > Insects nest > Nest dump... | reverse complement strand
AGGCTTTCTCGCATTTGGGTTATTTGTATTTTTGTGTTTTGTATGGTCGAATGTATATTCTCTAAAGAAAGATAACCTTGTAAATATTGGTTACGCGCTGTTTCCAGTTCCTCGGAAGAGATAACGCCTCGTTTATTCAGTAGCGAATCCCTTCGATATTGATTTTTGTTTATCTGAAACTGGTCATTAATAATCACTTTTTGTCCTATCATATTTTTATAATAGTCCTGATATTGATTAATTTTTTCTTTCATGAAATCAATCTTCTGCGAGTAATACTCCAATCGTTTAAACTCATGGTAATCGAAAAGAGTAATATAAAAGCTGGAATATAGGCTTTGTATTGCCCCTAGCTTCAAATCTTTGGAAGGTAACGTAACAAGTGTATCTATCTTCTGATTTAATTGTTCTATATATTGTTTTAATACTTGTATATCCTTTGTTGATGCAGAATTTTCTATTACAGCCAGATAGTCCCCTTTCTTCACATCCTGCTTATCGATGATGTTTAATTCTTGGATTTTTCCCGAGGTACGCGTTACCACTGTTGCGGGAGGCGTGGAGCCCGTAAGCGTCATGGTAGTAGTTATTATATCAGGATATTTAAAAATAGAACTGCCGATTAGTATAACTAAAACGATTAAGGCAATGAGAGTGATGCCCCTTCGCAATATCCACGAAGGTACACTTCCTAATATTTCCTGAAACTCCTCGCTACGAAGTTCAATCTGCCTATCAACACCTATTTGTTTTTCATCCTTATCCATAGATAATCTTTCTATAATCCCAATTCCAATTGATTTTTCACCAAAGTATAGTATGCACCTTTATTTAGAGTCAGTTCTTTATGCGTTCCTTCTTCTATAATTTGCCCGTTATCCATAACTATAATATTATCGGCATTTTGGACTGTACTCAAACGATGTGCTACTATAACAACAGTCTTCCCTTTATAGAATCCATTCAAATTATCTAATATTATCTTCTCGTTGTTGGCATCCAAAGCATTGGTGGCTTCGTCGAAAAATAGGAAATCTGGATTTTTATATACAGCCCGTGCTATTAGCAGCCGTTGCCTTTGTCCCTGACTAATCCCATTTCCTTCCATACCAATCTTAGTATTGTATTTAAGGGGAAGAGATTCTATAAATTCTTTTATATTTGCGACTTCTACTGAATGAAGTAAACGTTGTTTATTTACAATTTCTTCTCCTACTGCAATATTGTTTGCTATGGTATCGGAGAAGATAAAGCCATCCTGCATGACAGCTCCTGTCTTTTGCCTCCAAAGGTGTGGATTAATACTATCGATAGAGATATCCTTTATTTTAATTTCACCTTTATTGGGTTGATAAAAAGCCAAAAGCAACTTTATCAATGTGGTTTTTCCACTTCCACTGGCTCCTACTATAGCTGTTACCTTGTTTTCGGGTATAATTAAATTAATTCCATTCAATACATAATTCCGGTCTGCCCCGTCATAGCTAAAATATAAATCTTTTACATGTATATATTTTTTATTTGGCAACTCGTTTATTTTAGATTCTATACTTTGCTCCTCATCTTCTTTATTATGGATTTCATTCAGGCGTTCAAGGCTTATTTTAGCATCCTGCGCAGCTTGGATAAATCCTATTGTCTGACCTATGGGACCGGATAATTGTCCGATAATATAGCTGACAGCCATCATCATACCCAACGTCATATCTCCTTCAATAACCGAACGGGCCGCTATAAATGATATAAACAGAGAAGTTGTTTGTGTAAAGAATACAGCGCCAATCTGTTGATACTGTCCTAAAGCAAGTCCCTTAATGCTTATTTTAAAAAGTTTGACCTGTATCCGTTCCCATTTCCAGCGTTGTTGCTTTTCGCAGTTATTAAGTTTTATTTCCTGCATACCTGTTACTATCTGTACCAAATTGCTTTGATTAGCAGATGCCTGGGAAAAACGTGCCATATCGAGTTTGCGGCGATAGCGAAGGAAAAATAATATCCATATGATATATAAAGCATTGCCCAATAAGAAGATTGCTAATATAACAAAGTTGTAATAAGCCAGGATAATAGCAAATATGATGAAATTGACAAAAGAGAACAGGGTCATTAAAGTAGAACCTGTAAGGAACGATTGAATACGGCCATTATCTCCGATACGCTGCATTATATCTCCGATATTCTTTGTGTCAAAAAAATGGAGGGGTAGCTTCATGAGCTTTGATAGGAAGTCGGATATGAGGGATATGCTGATCCGCGTATTGGTATGAAGGGTTATCCAATTACGAATAAACTCTATTGTCAGTTGGGTAATAAATAAAACTAATTGGGTGATGAGAATCAGAGTAACGAAACTGAGGTTATTGTTCCCTATTCCCTGGTCAACCATCGCCTGTGTGAGAAAAGGCAATATTAATGCCAGGATACTTCCTACAAGTAATCCAATGATGAGTTGTATTAACTGCGATTTGAATGGTTTTAGATACCGAAAAAAATAACTAATATCTTTATTCGGGTCATTTAAGCCGTCTTCTTGTATATAAAAAGCGGGTGTTGGCTCTAATAATAAAGCTGTACCGGTATCTTCTCCTTCTAAACGGGAACTAATCCAACATCTGAGGAATTCAGATCTATTAAGGGTATATTTTTCTCCAGCCGGATCGGAAATTTTTATTTCGTACTCTTGTCTACGTTTCTTTTTAATATCATAACAAATAACAAAATGATTTTGATTCCAGTGGAGGATACAAGGTAGTGGCTTCTCTGTAACCAATTGATCAAACGTAATTTTAACCCCATTGGTGTGGAAACCTATTGATTCGGCTGCATCACTGATACCTAGCATGGAAACACCCTCCCGAGTTATAAAACTTTTTTCTCGCAAATATTGGATGCTATAGTTGCGACCATAGTATTTGGCAATTATGCGCAAGCATGTCGGACCACAATCCATGGCGTCAAGTTGGGTGTAGGAAGGAAAAGGGGATATCATTCAATTCAATTTATTTTAATATTAATGTTTGTTCAAATTGTCTCATATTTGCTAAACTGTTACCTGTTTTTCAAAATTCATTCATCATTCTTTTTATTAAGTACTAATATCGAAATTTAATAGGACATTTCAATAAGTTCGTGAAGAATTATATTGTTTTTTTTGCTGAGCAGATAAGCGTTGATTATAAGGAATCAGGTCTTTCTAGAGTCTTTTGCTTTATAGTAAAAATTGTATTTACTTAATATATATTCATAATTATGATTTTTTTATATCGCACAGATTTATTTTTTTTAATATAAGCTCATATATAGATGGTGTCGGGCATAACCATTGAAAATGACATTCGTTACAAGGAAAATCATCTCTAACACTTAGCCAAGAAGTTCCATGGTTCATTTCATAATTAATTATACCCAAAATAGTATCTTTTTTAACGTTACCAATTGCCTTATGAAATATATTTGAATATACATCTCCATTTGGAACAACTGACAGTCTACCAAATGATTCGATATTAATGCTCTGATTTATAAATATCTGCTTCATAGATATGGGAGACTCTAAAATGTCATCTTCTGTTAAATAGACATTTTCTCTAAAAAAATCAATATTCAAATTATTATAAATCGGGATTACATGATATTTAGTATCCTTGTATTTATCAATAAAATGTTCTATTTGAATAATATCATCTTCTCTATAAGCAAGAAATGAATATTCATTTTTATTATTTATATTTTTGATTGATGACAATTTTACTAGAGTGCAGGGATTTGATAAGTCAATAACATAATTCACAATTGATCTATCATCAATTACAGTATCAAAATCATTATTTATATACAAATTATCAATATGAATGATATATTGTTTTTTAAAAGGGAGCTTGTTTAAATAGGCTATTAAATTTGACCATTCTTTATATTCTGATGGATTTTTTATAATGATGTTTACTGTTAAATCCTCTTTTATTTTTATTTGTTCTAAGAATAATTGAATTAACCTTAAATCTAAAGAATATTTAGGATATGTCGTATATGGATCAACTTCTGTTGATGAAATTGGATAACATTTATTTGAAAAATGAGATATGTCTTTTAAGAAAAATGAAACTTCATGTAAATGAATAAGCAAATTCTCACCTATTGTGCGATTCGGATCAGATATAAAACGATTTTTACTGTTCTGTATATTTAATATAGGTGTAAATTGTAATGGAGAACCATTAGTTAGTGTCGTCTCGATAATATCCGCCATAAACCTCTGCCTTAATTCTGAAATGAAATCAAACAGCTTTTTATCTTTTAGTTGAGACCCTGACAATAGATTGGGACTTTTATAGTCTGTAACTTGCGACTCAAAAAAATGTATGATCTTAGTATCTGAAGACTTAAGATGAGCTCCATCCAATGTATTATATAAAAATATAATATTATTTTTTAGAGAAAGATATACATAAGGTTCTATAACAAACCAATATTTTCTATCTCCATTTACATGTGCCTTTTCCATAATTTGTTATATTATATTTACTTCTGTCATCATTCTTTTGTAATCGTCATGATGCTGTTCTAAAAAATTAATATTTGCATATAGATAATTCATGAAATCATTTTTGTTCATGAACCCATGACAAATAGGATTTGCATCTAAATTTTCAATAAAGTAAAAACACTGACTACAAGAATTCTGCCTATAACACTTATGGCATTGTCGAACTATCTTAGAATAGTAATAATTATGCTTATCAGCAATCTGTTCAGTGTTAATCTCAATAGTATCTTCAGATATCTGTCCTAAAGAATAGCAATGAGAAATTTTTTCGCAAGGTAATATCTTTCCATCTGTCGTTATAAACATCTTTTTGGAGAATGGTTGACAAGTTCCTGTTGATAAATATTCATTACCCGATTGTTTTGCCAGCAAATCTTCATATGATTTGAATACAAACCATAAATATTGAAACAGAAATACCAAAACAGAATTATAAGATGGAACATTAACAAATAAATCAGATTCTATCTTATCATAATTCTCTGACTGATTCAAACTTTCATTGAAATTACGATACGCCAAGTAGAATTCAGTCTCCATGTTTTCTTGAATGCCGGATGCATTAAGTTCTGTAATTGCAGGTATCTTATTCAACCTCTTCTTAAAAAAATCATATATTTCTGATACAGAATTTTTGTTATGTAATACAGCATTGAAGTTTATATTACTTTCATAATAAAGAGGGTATAAACTTCTAATGTAATCAATATTTTTTAAAATATCATCATAACACCTCTTCCCATTGGAATATGTTCTATAGCTATTATTTTGTTCATTACCATCCAAACTTATAAGAAGACGAACATTATGCTTTACAAGATATTCAATATGCTTTTTTCTCAATAATGTGCCATTTGTTGTCATAGAAAATTGTAGTTTTCTATTATTAAAGTTGGCACTATGTTCAACAGCTTTGGATATAAGTGGCATATTCATTAACGGTTCACCTCCATAAAAACTTATATATAATGTACTGTCCAGAGATTCATTGTATATTGATTTCTGTCTTTTGTCGAGGAAATTAAGAATATTATTTACCCTATCAAATGTGATATCTTTATACTCTCTATTTTCTCCCATATTATAGTATTCTCCATAATAGCAATATTTGCATTTAAGGTTACATTTTTCTGTTACTTCTATTGTAAGTTGGGATAGATTTGCTATATTTCTTTTGATGTCCTCTCCTGTTATTTGGTATTCTTCCTTTGCTGGAATGCTGTCATAGGATATAATTCCGTGTTTAATAAAATACTGTATCTTTCTTTGATAATATTTTTTTTCCTTATCTTGATACTCGATGGGCAGATTAAACATTACAGCATAAAGTATGGGATGTACAAGATGAATACTTCTCTTATGTACATTCATAATATAGGTATTATTAGATTCACTTTTGATAAAATAAGTAGATTCCATATATATTATTTAGTAGATTATAGATATATACTAGCACATCTGTTAATATTTTCAGCATTTGTATGATGCTATTCATTATAATATGATAGCATAGATTCTATTTGTCCAATATGTGCGATTTTGCAATCTTGTTTCTGGTAGAAATCAAATATATCATTTAATGCTTGTTCATGCATAGGAATATATAGACAGGTTTTATTCGTAAATATCTCTTTATTCACGTTTTTGTGACAGCCAGCTGTGCATATAGGCAAATAATAACAGTTAAGACATTCTTCATTATCAAATGTCGCCCTTGACAATCTTTTCGCATTAATGTTCTCATTCCATATAATTTCACCTTTTTCTGTCAGGATACCACTTTCTTTTTCATTTTCAAAATCGACATTTGTACAATTAAAAACTCTTCCGTCATAATTTATCAAGGCTTCATTTTTAAGGTCTGCATAACATGTATAATAACAATCAGGTCTAACCCATGATTTCAATATATGAAAGCCAGCATCCCTGAATATTGCTAACATCTTATGCTCCTCTTTGATCAGTTCTTTTTTTTCTTTTTCGGAACTTAGTTTTGCATCTTGAAAAACCTGAGCTAAATGGATTTTAATCTTTCCTCTATTAGATATTGGGAAGAATGTTATAATCTGATCGATTGTAAAAAGTGAATTTTTAATATAATTTATTCTTAGGCTCACAAAAAGCTTTGGAGACTTTACCAGAGAGTTGATATTATTGACTATAGTATAGAAAGACCCTTTCTTCTTATTTGACCCTATAAATCTCACTTTGTTATGATTTTCAATATCACCATCTAATGTAATCTGAAAATTTGTAAAATTATGTTCCTCGAAGAAAGGTATCATATTGGCTTTAAGCAGAGAACCATTTGTAGTTATAGTCTGAAAATATTTTACATTATATTTTGAAAATATTTTCTTTACTTCAACGCTGATAGGCTTTATTACTGATTCGAAACAAAGTAAAGGTTCTCCGCCAAACCAATCAAGATGAAATGTTGTTAATTTATAGGTTTGAATTAGGTTTTCAATTAATAATAATACTGAATGAATAATATCTTTACTCATCGTAGCCTTATTTCTGGACTCGTAACAATACCAACAAGAAAAATTACAATTTAATGTGGGATTAATAAATAAATGGAAAGAGCTTATATCGAAAACTTGACTTCTATTTTTCATTATCAATATAGAAGGAAGATCAAAATCCGAAACTTCTATAATACCTAATTTAAGCATAGTACTAAATAATATTGGATGTTCTGCTTCCATTTTCTCCAATCTGTCTTTGTATAATATAAGAGTTTCGTACTTTTCAGAATCGATGCTAAATAGAACTTGATTATATAGGTTTACTCCTATCGCATATTGCTCTTTAACGATAAAATAATTATATCTGCTTAATCTGTACTTTTTCATATTGTTCTAACTCTTTTTATTTATGTTCTACTGGTCTTATATATAAATAGAAATCTTTAAGGTCAAGGATTATATCGAATTGATCCAAAATCTCATTTCCCAAAAGACCAGGATTTTCTCTATTTATCCAGAATCCAACATACTTATTAACCGGTACGGTGTGCCTATCTATTTTAATTGAATCTGGCATTAGGAAATATTTGTTATTATCTCCTTGCGAATTTTGACCTGTAACATGAAGAGCATTCTTTGTATTTATAGCATATTTAGTTTGAATTGCTTTGCCAAAGTCAATACCTCCATTATTGCGAGTGTCAATAATTATTTTTTCTGTAATTTTTTTACCTTGTATATGAACTGTTATAGGAATAAATAAGCCATTCCAGTCGCTTTTATCTATCTTTACTTTAGAGTATTGGTCGGATAATGTTGATAAATCCTCTATTACCTGAATTTGCTTATTCTTGTAAGATATTCTTATAATTTTGTCTTTAAAAAATGACCAACCGATAAAAGCAGTATTTGAACCAAAATGTTGAAAGAAAAAATGGTTTTTAGCTACATAGTCAATTTGCATCATATTAGTAAAGCTCCCTATCTGTAATAATACTGTATATTTTGATAAAAATTCTTTCAAACTGTCTGTTGTATAAATCTTATTTTGTGTAAGACCTGTATCAAATAAAGCATTTACCAGAATGGAATCATTTATTAATCCATCCAAAAGAATTGCTTTTTGTTTTACATGTTCATACCTAAAATTAAGTGTATTAACATACGTTATGTCTGTAGATGTTGCTATTTTTACATTCCGATCCACACAGGAAATAGAAACAAATCCAACAACAAATAAAATATATAATATTTTCATAATATTCTATGTATATATAATCACTAGGTCATATATCCGGAGATATAAAATCTCCGGATAATTTTTTAATTTAGATTACTTGCCATGGCAGCTTTTATCCCAATTATTGACACAATTTGCAATTGTACACCATCCTTCAGTAGGAGTGGAACTACCACTATCACTGCCACATCCATAAGTAGAAGATAAGCCACTTGCTGTATTTGCTGCATTGTTATCACTGGTTGAGGAGCCTCCACTTCCAGAGGCCCAACATGAGCAACAACAACTAGCACCACCTCTTAATATGTCCATTTCCAGCTCATTCAATCCGGCCTGATTTAGATTGTTTTAACTATTTATCAGTTTCAGGTAAAGAATATAATTTTTGAAATCAAAGATTAAAGTAAAGTTCTCAAGAAAATTGCATCCGATAAGACTTTCAACAGTTCCTCCACTTGTTATTATTTCAATATTATCAGTTATACCAATATCCTTATTACAGATATAATTTTTGCCTATCTTTATTGTGTCAGCCAATAAAAAATAACCGATAAATTTTTTCCAGCCGGAAAAAACACCATATGCTTTCTCTGATTTAGTGTAATCCAGATTAGGAAAAGCGCCTTTATATGATAAAAATGTACTATTAAACCCTGTGTCAATAAGCGATAACAAATCAATTTTTTTCCCTTGAATGCAGACCGTTACAGGTATATATATATCATCACGTATATTATTGTCTTTTTTTATAATAGGAATACCTTCATACCTTTGTAGATGATCTGCATTATCCAATATCCTTATATATTGTTGATTGAAGGAAAGCTCAATTATTTTCCCTTCGAAAAAATTCCAACCAATCAAAACTCTTGGCGCAGAAAGATCATCATCGGGATGGCGCCTCCCAACATTCCACGATACGAATTTAACGCGATCTGTAAATACTTTAGAGTACCCACTCGCCGTTATACTTAGGGAGTCTTTATATTTTAAATATTTTCTTTCCAAACTCTTAGGTATAGCTACTCCATTTGCTCCTGTATCAAATATAGCGAAAAGCGTATCTTGGTCATTTATGCTTATATCAAATGATATTGCTTGCCAATCATAATCATAGCATATTGGGATTTCAATGCCCTGAAAAGGTGCGTCTTCGTCCTCGATAGAACCCTGCTTCTGTGTTTCTTTAGATGAGCAACTAAAAAAAATGCACGAAACGTCTAGTATTAGGATAATATATATCAATCGTTTTTTCATTTCAGTATAAAATAAATTCTCTGACAATATATCGGCTCAGAGGGTGCTTTTCTTTTACATCATAGTGCTAACAAGCACAAAACCCAGTTCGCATGATACATAATGTTTAACTGAAGATAAGTGGGAAAAGGAGTTTTTATTAAATTATATATCTTTATTCAAAATTACTTATATGAGCCAATTTTAACCCTGTCTTAGAAAACTGATGCATCAACCTATTTATCAATATTTTATATTTAATTTTTGCAGGACAGATTTGGTTATCTGTTTTTTCAATATACATTTGACTACATCCACCTTTGCATACTGGAAGAAATTTGCATTTTAAACAAGACTTATTGTCAAAAGTGGCTCTATTTAATCTTTTAGCTAACATATTTTCATCCCAAAATATTTCTCCATTTTCTAATAAACGTCCCTCTTCTTGACTTTTTTCATAATCGCATGCTGAACATTTGAACACACGTCCATCGTAATTAATAATTAGTTGATTGTATAAATCTGCATAGCAAGTATAATTGGTATAACAGTTTAATGTTTTTTTAAAGATATTAAACCCAGATGAACAAAATACTGAACGAATATTATTTTCTCGAATTAATAATTCCTTTTCTAATTCTCTTTCTAATCCTTTTTCTTGCCAGACACGAGTTAAATTGACAATAATTTTTGGTCTTAGTTCCAATGGAAATGATTTAATAATATCAATACAGCTATCAAGGTTTTCTCTTGTATAATTTATTCTTAAATACATCTTTGCATTTGGTAAGTCCTTTACAATATTGCATATATTTTTTACTATCGTATTATATGTATCCTCTTGACTGTGATTATATCGTACTCGATTATGTAATTCTTCTTTTCCATCAAGCGTTATTTGAAAACACTCCATATTTATTTCTTTGAAGAAAGATATAACTTCTTCGTTTACTAAATAACCATTTGTTGTTATAGCATTGATCAATTTAATTCCTGCTTCATAACATTTCCTTTTAATCTCAATAGCTAAAGGTTTCAGAGTATTTTTAAAAGCAAGTAGGGGCTCACCTCCAAACCAATTAAGTCTTATTAATTTTGTCTTTTTATTTTTTGTAAGTAAGTCAATAAATTTTAAAATCGCATCTTTATTATATTTTTTCATCGTGAGTTTAGTATGTGATTCATAACAATACCAACATGAAAAATTACAATTTAAAGTAACATTTATTGATAAATGTATTTCTTCTTCAGAGAATACTTCTTTTCTATTTTTCAATAATAATAAATTAGGAATATTTGTATTGAAATCCTCAATAATATTTAATTTACACATAGTACTAAAAAAGACAGGATCTATAGACTGAAGTTCATGGATTCTCAATTTGTAATTTCCCAAAAGTCTATATCTTTCTTTACTTATCGAAAACAAGTGTTGATTATAAAGATTTAATCCAACTACAGAATCTTTTGTTGTATAAAAAAAATTGTATCTACTTAATCGAAATTTTTCCATCTGATATAATTTATATGCTTTATATATATTCTTTGTCTGAAATAAAATTTCCATTCGGCTCTTTACCCAAAGCCAAAATGGTATGCTGTGTGCTAAAAGGATAGTTTTATTTTCTATATTTTCAATACAAGTATTTTCTAATTTACTCTTTACAAAATAAGTAGACTCTATATAATGTTTAATCTTTGACTGGTTTTAAGTATAAATTGTAATTCATGAAATCAAAGATTACTGAAAAATTCTCAAGAAATTCATTTCCTAATAATCCTTCTTTTTCTTTATTTAGATTCATCATATTGATGTTGGAGACAGCAATATTAACATTGCTTTTTCTGATATCTCCTACTAATAAAGAATCTATAGGAAGTATATAAGTTTTAAAATTCGTTTTTCCCGAATATACTGCAGATAGTTGATCGACTCCGCTCGTATTTATATTTTTCATAAACTCAGAACTAGAGATAAAAACTCCGTTGAACCCTGTATCAATTACAGCATTTAATCTGAATTTATAGTTTTGCATATATATTGTAATGGGGATAATTAAGTTATTATCCCTACTGATCGTAAACTTTACTTTATCATAACCTTTTAAGTATTTTATACTTTCCAATATTCTCATAGATTTATTGCTGTATGATATTTCAATAATTTTATCATTAAAAAAATCCCATCCTAGAATAATCCCATCCTTTCCCAATACTTTTTTTAGCGAAATAAGCGCTGTAGAGCGAGTTCTACCTGTAAATATTTTTTCCAAAGCACCTATTTTAATAATAAAAGAATCTTTTTGGAGAAAATATTTCTCTTTTAGAGAATTTGGAATTCTAACACCATAAACGCCTGTATCGAACAAAGCGGTAATTGTATCGTTATTTCCTAATATTATATCTAAAAATATAGCTTTATGTTCATCCTGATTATAACGAAAAGGTATTGTATCTATAATCTGGACATCTGATTTATCAACTTGCTTTTGAGTTTCATTGAATGAGCATGATAACAGATTAATATAAATAGCTATTAATATATGATATTTCATAAATTTAATAATACAGTTTAACTACCCATATATGTTTTATATGGGTAGTTCATTTTTAATTAGCATCTGCACCAAATCCCTCCTTGGAGTATAACAAGATAATCATCTCCTCCTGTAGACGGCTTATTATCTCCACAGCCATAAGTAGAAGACAAACCTCCTGCTGTATTTGCTGAATTGTTATCGCTGGTTGAAGAGCCTCCGCTTCCAGAAGCCCAACATGAGCAGCAACAACTAGCACCACCCTTCAGTACGTCCATTTCTAGTTCGTCTAATTCAACCTTATTCAGGTTGTTCAATTTTAGCTTACTTAATGTTTTCATGTGAAAATTTTAATTGGTTAGATTGCAGTATTATATGACAAATCGCAACTTGTCTGTTATTGCTCTGCAACTTCGCAACAACATCTGATATCAGATTTTCATAAAATTTATACCCTAACTAGATTTAATTTTAAAGATTTCTTTTTCCGATATCTTTCTTGATATCTCCGAGTAATGAGTGCTGTTCCTTGTTCTGGGATGACATAAATGAAAGAGACAGGTATTTATTCTGTAGAGCTTGTACTCTAATAATTTAAACCGTTCATATCTATCAAAATCATCATTTCCCCAACCATAATGAACCTCATTTTCGCCCCCTGCCTGTATGAATTTTTCTTGATCCATCATTACAGCACCTCCGGCTAATGTATAAGGATATAATCGATCCATTTTATCTAAATGACGAAACAGAAGCTGAAAATCTTTCTTTCTTAAATATAAAGATCTTATCGATTTAGGAATATCGTAACAAATGCCATTATATGGATAAGCAATATCAGCTTCATTATTTCTTAACTGTTCCATACATCCGATAATAGCTTTCTTATCTGGTATTATATCTGCATCCCAAATTGCGATAAAAGGAGTGTCAACGGCTAATACTAGTTGATTAAAATGTTTAGTTTTATACAATATTGGATCCTTATCTTCGATAAATTCGTAATTTATTTTTGTGTTTAATAAAGATTCTAAAATACCGTTATTATAACTGTCTGATTCTCTAACTACTATATTGGTGTTAAAGTAGCGGCAAAGTTGCTTAGTAACAATCAGAATATTTTCAAGTCTGTGTATAGAATCCAGCCTTATCAGAATTAAAAAAGTTATATCGGTCAAATCATTTTTCATAATAATAGGATTAATCGTAAGCAATTTTTTTTTTCAATAAAATAGAGGTGCCGATGAAGCCATTAAATAATCCTGTATGCATTTCAAAATATTGTTGGTTTCCTTTTAATTGTTCCCATGCATTTGAAGACATTATTTTATCAACAATCTTTTTTTTAGTCATATTTATTTCACTATTGTCAAAGTAATCAGATAAACTATCAATTAAATAGTAAATACTGGCTAGGCCATCATTGAAATAAATGTTTTTATTCCTAATCTCACTACAAAGGATATGTTCTATGTTAATATTATTTTTAAGTAAGAATATATGCCTTTCCCAATTAATATTATTTACTTGTTTATTTAAAGCATCTATTCCCCAGAGTAAATACAATTTATTACACTGTAATATTGGTATTATTGATAATACTTTATAGCTCAATTCTTCTACTATCTTGATTATTCTGTAATTATAAAAATTCAGCTTATATATTTCGCTTAATACAAATAATAACTGAGGTAATGGATAATCCAAGGTATAGAATAAGGGCTCTTCATAAAAACTTATATTTATTCGTTCATATAGATTGTTAACCGTTTGAATAATCAATTCTTTGAACAAATATTCTTCGTCACTATTTTCTTTTTGATCTTTCAGTCTAACACACAGATAATAAATAAGATGAATTGTGTGAAAAGTGTCAATCTTTTCGTAATATTGAGGGTAGGATAGATTTTTAAATAATATATCATCAATATCTTCTAAAATTTTATTTATATCTCCTCTTGTGTAGTTATTCTTAATTAGATAATCTATTCCTATTCCTATTCCAGATAAACCATTTTTTACATCTATTGATTGGATCTCCGAGATTCTTTCGAATATTTCATCCAAAATCTTATCTGCAACACTTTTATATTCTTTGTTCTCTTCATATCGACTTAAGACAAAAAAATAAATACAAATTCCCATTTTTCCATGAGCTAAACCTAATGGCATAGTAGGATTATTTAGTGAGGAGATTAGAGTCTTATTTAGAGAGTCAATAGATGTATTCATATTAACATATATAATATTTAGTTGCTTACAACACTGTTTCATTTGTAAATATGTGTAATTTTATTAACATAAAAAAACTAAAATTTAATTAAAACGAACTTAGGTCAACTGTTTAAACAATATGTGAATTATTTTTAGCTCCTTTTCAATAGATATATTACAGATTCTCTATTATAATCATAATACTGCTATTCGTTGATAAATAACAATAAGTAAAAAATGTTAATGTATATTTACTATTTACCAACAGCCTCATCAAAACAAGTATTAATTCCCCCTAATTCAATTTGTCCCATTTAATATCCCTCTTCCTCTATTTATCTTCTGCATATACTGTTTATTAGCTTATTTCAGAATATTCTCTTCTTTCTTACTTTTCGGGTCACTTCAGCTTTTTTATATTCCGCATCCGATTTATTTTCTTTTCATAGATGAGGATAAGCATAATTTTTGTAATCGTACCACTTTTCTTTAGCTTTGTTTATATGTCCGTTTTCAATAAGGATCTTATCCCGGATACGCATTTCATACTTTCCGCATTGAATAAAAGTATCGGGATTTTCTTTACTAAAAAATACCTTGTTCTTATCTTCTTTCGTTTTACCTGATCTTTTCCTTTCCGTAATTGAATCCCTGTTTATCTTTAAGATTCTTGAAAACCTTGATATTATACTTGTAATCGTCGTTTACCAAAATTAATTCGAGGTTGTTGTCGATACGGTTGGTATATATAATCAGCTAGTGTGCATTATCCATATTATGATGTCGTACATTGATATATTGGGTATTTTTGATACCCATTTCCTTCATATATTCTTTGGCTAATTGCACCATAAAAATCATTGATTGGCATGTGGCTGTCCTCAGGAGCAAATGATATGGAGATATGCCTGACAGGCTACTTTATCTCTTTCCTGTCTGAACGCTGCATAGTAAAGCTGCGAATCATATCATTCGCAGTGTCTGCCAGTAGAGCATTTGTTTCAATTAACTCAGCTGTTTCGGTCATTAAATAATTCACATATCCCTCGAGTGATTTCCCTTTAATATTATTAGTGATTATGGAACTACTCTTTAATTTTATTAGACAGCATGACCAAATCCCGTTCTATGAGTTTATATTCATTTCTGTCCACCCGCCGGGCTATCTGATGAGTTTATTTGCTATCCCCGATAACTTACGTATCAGGTCTAATTCTTCGAGTGTAAAGCATGATTTAATACTTCCTCTAAATACCCTCCAGCATATTGAGTTGTTTTTATACCTAATCTCTTGGCTTTTTCTCTTATTTTATTGAAATCGACTTCGGTTAATTTGAGGTTGATCGAAGTGGAAAGCTATTTTTTCCCTTAGTCAGACGACCGTGGAGAGCCTCCATTCCCTGTTTATTTTCCATGATAATTATATTTGAAAAGTTATAAAATCATTCTGGCTATTTTCAGATAGCTGAGCGAGCCAAAGTAGAAGCGACCACTAGGGGGAGCTTCCGAGCAGCCTGGTTCTACTATAGGAAAAGAATGAAGCACACAGGCTTTATCAAAGAGTGTAAAGACCTGTTTATAACAGGAAGTACAGGCAAGTAAAAGCTATCTGACTACAAGCATTAGGCTTCCATGCCTGCCAGATGGGATAAAGGGTGTTTTACGCCAGTACGGCTAAACTTATGAGTCAGCTAAAGATAGCTAAAGTAAAAGGAACGGTTTTAAACGATTTTAAGCGAATAGAGAGGACTGATCAGCCAATCCTCGATGACTTTGGCCTGCAACCTTTTGACTCACAGTCGAGGATTACCCTATTGGACATCATCGAAGACAGGCATGGTAAGAGGTCTACTTTAATTACTTCACAAATACCAGTCAAACAATGGTATGATATTATCGGTGAGAAAACAATTGCTGATGCCGTCTTGGATAGGATCGAGCATCAGTCTATCAGAGTAGAATTGTCCGGTGAATCGCTCAGACGTAAAAAGTCTAATCAAGAATGTTTATATTTGTGAAATTTAATTAGTAAAACCGACAAAAATGATAGCTTTTTACAAACATAAAATGACTGCTTTTTTTACTTCTTAACAAAAACTTTTCAAGGGGTCAATTTAAATTGGCGGATGGGAGGCTTTTTAGTGTTATTTCCATAGACATTAGATAATCTTACTGGGCATTACAAAGAAGTTTTTCGAGGTAATCCAGTCGGAGTTTGTATAGTAGATAAATTTCCTAACGATAATTATATCCAGTTTATTGCGATGGAAATGAATCTTTCGGAGACTGCATTTATTGAAATAGGGAGAGATTCTTTTCCGATTAGATATTTTACAACTAAACAGGAAGTTCCTCTATGCGGAGGTGCAACATTGGCAAGTGATCATATTTTATATGAACTCGGACTTTTTGGTAATAATCAGGAATTTACTTTTCAGGCGCAAGAACTAAATCTGACTATTTCACAAGGATTGGACTGGATAAAAATGAATTTTCTGACATATCAACTTTCAGAAATGACCTCCTCTTCCTCTCGGTTTAATGAGATTATGGGAGTAAACTTAATAGAGAGATTCAAAAGCCCTAACAATTGTATTGTTTCAAGGGTAAATAAAGAGAAGCAGGCATAGTATCATTTTCTGATTATATTTAGAGCAGTTAGCAATTGATGTATCTAGAGTTTTAAAGACTCCCATTTAGTTGTCTGTCTATATTTTGATCTGATAATTCACTTATGGACTACAAACGATAAATTGACAAATTAAAAGAATAAAATAAGATTAGAAACCAATTGGGCAGGAAAATATGTTTTCACCTTTCATGTTTTTGTGTTTTTATCCAAAACACCCCAATTAAATTTTTAACTTTTTTTAATTATTGTATTCTGTTAACAATTTAAACCCCTATTTTTAAGTTAATTTTATTACAAATCATCAGCTAATCTCTTAAGATAGAAATACCAAAGATATTGTAACACACACCTAGTATTTGTAGTATATAGCTCTTTTTTAAGCTTTCACGTATCAGATAGAATTATTACTTTGCGAGAATATTAGTCGTCTGCCTTTATAAACACAATAAGATTTGTTAACATATAATTTTCTATGAAATCTAAAATATGACTCACATAGATTCTATAACATATTGTTTTAAACAGAAAAAAACTTCATTAAATGAGGTTGTTAATTATATTATAACTGCATTTATTATAATTCAGGTAATCTTTTTGCCTGTATTTACAACGGATGAATTTATGCTTGGTGCTGTAAGTGGAAAGACATCTGTTTTTTTAATTTCTATATTGATTACGTTCTTTTTAATTTTGATAAAATTTCTATATAAAAAGTCTATTACCCTTGCAATATGTAATGTAGATATTTTTCTTATAATCACTGTTTGTTATGTTTTCATTAACTGTATCATTAAAGATGGGGCGGTTACCAATAGGGTTTTAGAGCTTCTAGGATTGTGTTTTTTGTATTTATCACTTAGGGTGATCAAACACAAACAGTTTATTCTTATTCTCACTGCAATTATCTTTAGTTCTATCATTCAATGCATATATGGCAATCTTCAATTGTGGGACATATTAAAATCTCAGCATAATCAATTTTCTTTAACTGGAGGCTTTTTTAACCCTGGTCCATATGCAGGGTATTTGGCGAGTTCTTTTCCTATCATATTAGGCTTATACTTTACAAAGGACTTAAAGATAAAAGAAAATGCTTTGTTAGAAAATAGTAACGCACTAAGATCTATGTCACTTCTAGCAATCATTCTAATCTTTATTACTCTGCCTGTAACAGAATCACGTGCAGCATGGTTTAGTGTTATTTGTACTTCAATCATAATATTTTCATTTAAATTTTCTTTGCTGAAAAGGTTAAAGGACCTCCATCCGATAAAAATTAAAACACTTCTAATAAGTGTCATTATAGTGTTGATTATAGGTTGTTTTGCAATGTACAAGTATAAGGTAGATTCCGCAAAAGGGCGTCTATTAGTATGGAAAGTAACATTAGGCATGATTGAGAAAAATCCAATTTCTGGAGTCGGATTTGACAGATTTAAGTCGTTTTACATGAATGAACAAGCAGAATATTTTGCACAAAATCCGCAATCCTCTTCAATCGCTGTCGCAGGAGATGTTGAATATTGTTTTAATGAGCCTCTTCAATTCATTGCAGAAAACGGACTAATCGGATTAATCTTCATTTCTGTTTTAGCCTTTCATCTAATCAAAATCCCTAGTAATGGACTGAATCGATATCTTATATTTATCCTGAAAACAGGACTATTCGGAATTTTGATCTTTGGGTTGTTTTCATATCCATCTCAAATATTGCCGATCAAAGTAAATGCTGTTTGTTACATGGGATTACTTGCTTTTTTTGATCTAAAGAGATGGACGATTGAGTTTAAAATAAATAACATTTTAAAATGTACAGTTCTCTTTTTTTCAATCTTAGTATTTTCTTTAAGTTTCAAATACATCTCAAGCTATATCGAAGCATGGAAAAATTGGAATAAGGCTTATCAGTTTTATTCTATAGATGACTATGACAAGAGTTTAGAATATTATTCAAAAACAAATTTTATTTTGGCTAGAAACGGAGATTTTCTGACTAATTATGGAAAAACTCTTGTTGTTTCTACCCAGTATGATACAGCGATCTTAGTTCTTTCGGATGCTATTAAGGAATATCCCAATATTGTTGCTTTTACGGCTATCGGAGACAGTTATAAGGCGACAAAGAGGTATGTGTTAGCGGAACAAGCATATCTGACGGCTTATCGAATGAACCCCAATCGATTCTATACACGCTATCTGCTCGCAAAATTGTATGATGAAACGAATCAGTATGAAAAAGCTATTAATATAGCGTACGGGTTATTGAATGAAAAGCCTAAAGTAGAAAGTACAGCAGTCAATGAAATTAAAGAAGAAATGAGAAATATCTTAAACAAAAAATGAGGTTGTGTTCACCCGGGATTTACACTCTCTTATGTTTTATTATTAACTTAAAATTAAAATGATGAAAAAGAAAATTTTAACAGGTTTTTGCGTGGTTGCTTTTGTTTCTGCCATGTTTCTAAATGGAACTATCAATATGGATAAAGGAGCTTCGGATATAACCTTATCTGAGTTGATAAGTACGCCTACGGCAAATGCGGCAGAGTGTAAGCCCGCTTCGAGTTGGTCCTCTGATGGTATGTGTTATGAATTATCGGGAAACTGTTACTGGAATCCAGGGTATCGTGACTGCAACCCTTGGTGACTAATTAATTAACAATCTAAGAGTAAGGTTGTCATGGTAGCCTTACTCTTTAGTTATTATTACAAATCATATGTATAATCAAATTTATATTCTATATCTGTTTTTATTCGTTTTCGTTTCTTGTAATGAAAAGTCTACGATAATAAACAAAAACATCAATGCAGGAAAATTGACAGGTACCTATCAACTCGTTGCCAAAGACCAAAAGCAATTTAGATTAGACTCGGTGACAGCACCCAAACCGATATATATCCAATTGATCAATGATTCTACAAAAGGAACACTATTGACATTACTGAATGAGTATAATCATAAGATATATTGTTATGATTATGCCGACACAGCCTTTATACGTTCAATCAAATATGATGGTGATGCAGAAAAAAGCATACGCAAAGCTTCAGGATATTATATAAAGAATTGGGATTCGATCTATGTCTATGATATGTCTGGAGTAGCAATATCACTTGTCGATAGTTCCGGTTTAATGAAAAAGAAAATTACATTACATAGTAGTGACAAAAACTGGCCTCTTCATCACCCTCAATATGTATTAAGTGCTGCAAATCCTATATTCGAATATGATGGAAAATTAATATTGACCGGACAGTATATTCCTTCGATACCATCTGAAAGAATTGATGAATTTCGTTTCACTTGTTATTTTGATTTGAAAAGCAATGAGGCGGAATATAAACATACTTATCCGAAAGAACTATATGGTAACGATGCGAATTGGGAAGGGGGGATGCAGACAACCGTATATCCCGAATTATTGAATAACGGGACGATGATCCATAGTTATCCGGTGTCCCATGATATATATAATTCCAACATCGGAGCAAATGATTTCAAAACGATTTATGCTGGAAGTAATGTTGCAGGAACCATTGAGTCTATAAATTATGATAATATAAAAAATACTCCTAAAGAACTAGTCTTTAAACATTATTTGCAAAGTGATATTTATACTGCAATAAAATATGATCCTTACCGGAATGTTTATTATCGATTCTTATTGGAACGTATACCCAAAGCAACCTTTAAGACTCCTCTGGAGAATAAGCCTGTTTCTATTACTATTTGGGATGAAACTTTCAATTATTTAGGTGAGACCCGCATTGGAACCGAGCGTGAATGGAACTGGAGAAACTCCTTTGTAACAAAAGAAGGATTAAATATCGAATATATTACAGATGAACTCGATGAAGATTATCTGACCTTTAAAATATTTACATTAGAGAAATTCTTGAATTAATAAACTACTGAATCAAATATCAATATGAACAAAACAATATATTTATTACTCTTACTAATTTCTCTTTTTCTGGGGTGCAAAGATAAACCTGAGGAGGTTGAACATGAATATCTGGTTGATATCGTTGCCCAAATTGGTGTTGACCCTCAATACAAATGGCTGGTTATCCTGCCGGGATTGGGATGTCATGGATGTATCGTGGAGGCTGAACTTTTCATGAAAAATCATGTCGATGACTCACGAATCCTCTTTGTTTTAACAAATATATCCTCCCTGAAAATATTGGAACAAAAGGTAGAGTTAAAACTATCGGATTATTCAAACATTTACATTGACAAAGAGAAAATTTATCAAATGCCGACAGGGAATACAATCTACCCATGCATCATAGAACTGGAAAATGGGAATATCATTCGTCATTTGTTTCAGTCGCCCAATACCGCCGCTTTTCACGAACTGAAGAAAAAGCTATGATAAATTTCATTTAATTCATTAAAATTTTTATACCATCATGCGGCTATTCCTATCCATATTCCTAATTTTTTTCATTTTCAGGGTATTTCCTCTCTTGGGTCAAACGGCGTTCGATTCCATACCGGCACAATTGATCCAGGGATATAAGGATGCACCTTCTGAAATGATTTACCTGCAAACCAGCAAGGATATTTACGAGACTGGTGAAGACCTTTGGTTTAAAGCGTATCAGTTAGATGTACGTGATCATTCCCTCTCGACCGGATGCAAAACACTGTATCTACAGGTAGTCGGCAGTGAGTCGGATAGTATCGTGTGGCAGGAAAAATATCCATTGGTAAACGGTATTGCCAATGGACATGTTTATCTGGACGAAAGACTTCAGGAAGGTACTTATATCTTGGAAGCTTATACAAAAAACAGTTTTTATAGTGACAGTTCTGCCTTTTCCTCTATCCGCAAAATACGGGTGGTGAAAAATATTGGGAATATTGGAAAAAGAGAAGAGGGCAAATTGACAGATAGTTTGAGGTTTGAAGTTTTCCCCGAAGGCGGAAATCTTGTTTCGGGAGTACGATCAGTAGTAGCTTTCAAAGCTACTGACGGAAAAGGCAATCCCCTTGATGTTTCGGGAGAGCTTTTCGAAAACGATTCTATGGTCACCGATTTCAAAAGTAGACATGACGGTATGGGGCAACTCTCGTTCACGCCATCTGCCGATAAAGCATACCAGATCAAATTGCCCAACGGAGAAAGATATCCTCTTCCGGCTATACAAACACAGGGATTCGGATTGCATCTGCTAAGTCAGAATAAGGAGTTTCTGGAATTTATGGTATACCAAAGTTGTGACCTACCCGAACAAAAGATCTATATACTGGGGCAAATGGGAGGAACTCCTTGTTGCCTGGTAAAAGCTTTAATCAGGGATAGCCTGAGAATAAAGATCCCGATCAAGGAGACTGATTTCCCTGTTCAGGGAATAGCCGAATTCACGCTATTTGATGACCGTGAGAATCCTGTAGCCGAAAGGCTTGTGTTCATTCACTCGGATAAAGAACTAAATATATCCGCCAGCTTTGACAAGAAAGTTTACGTGGTCAGGAACAAGGCTCTTCTAAAACTAAAAATAACGGATGAGAACGGTAATCCGGTCAAAGCTCATCTGGGAGTCAGTATCTTCGACAAGGCTTATTCCGATCACTTTTATCCTGTTAACATACAAACCCATTGTCTGCTTTCATCGCAGATACAGGGCAATATACATAACCCTTACTATTATTTCGACAAGGAAAATACAGACAGGAAAGAAGCTCTTGATTTATTGCTGATGACTCAAGGCTGGCGCCGTTATAGATGGAAATACCAAAAAGAGGACAACCCCGGTAATCCCTTATTAAGTGATGAAGTCAATGGAGTACAGACCATCAAGAATAAAAAGATGAGGAATACCGAGCAAATGATTCAGGTTTTTGATGCCAAAGAACGATCCGGGTTTATCTGGGCAGACACACTCGGTGATTTTTCTATCAACCCTGAAATCCTGTACGAGCTTCGTGGTGGCTACCTGTATGTAAAGCCATTAGTCGGTAAAGATAACGGTCCGAAACTAATTATTAAAGATCCGTTTAAAAACATAAATTCCATCCGTAGCTGTAAGCAAAGATACTATCCTTTTGTTGATACCAGTCGCGTAAAACACGACCCGATTGACAGAGAGCCTCTGGTCAATCAATTTGGGACGGTATTATTGAAAGAAGTGACAGTCTCTGCAAAGTCAAACAAACCATTAAGGGACAAATATATGGGGCATCTGGACAGTCTGGCGCAGATAAATCTGGGTCCGTGGGTTTGTGATTGTAATAAACATCCTGTTCCTTATTTCCTTAATGATTATAGGTTTGGTTATTCTCATCATCCAGTAGGATTGTTAGGTTCAGAGTATACAGGAAAAAAATCTTATCCGATTAAGGGCAAAACTTATACTCTGATTAAATATGCTCCCAGAGGTCAAGAAGGGAGATGGTACGTGGCGGATATAAAAAATATTATTTACCAAGGTACCGAATATAGCGACGAGGAACTACTTAGGATGAATAATCTTTGGCGTATAAAGGGATATTATGGAGAACGTGAGTTTTATATGCCGGACCAGATGGAAATGCTCTCCTCATTACCCGACACCCGTAATACATTATTGTGGAATCCTTCAGTTATAACAGATGATAAAGGAGAGGTGACACTTGAATTTTATACCTCCGATTTAAATACCGGATTTGTTGGGCGGATAGAAGGTATCGGGGATAATGGATTATTGGGTGTTTCTCAGGGAGAGTTTAATGTTATCAGGTATGGACAAAACGAATAGAGGACAAAACAAATATCAACGAACTATTTTAAGTTAATAAGCAGAATATGGATGAAAAATCAATATATATTATTTTAATATCATGCCTTCTGATATCATGTAGTAACAGACTAGATCGAAAGAGCATTGAAAAGGAATGGGTAGGGAAAACTATTATATTTCCGGAAGGTTCTTCACCTTACTCTGTTAAAAGCGATAGCACTTACGATAAATTTACGTTCCCTTATAAACTTCTCATATTTACAGATTCTACCGGCTGTACCGGCTGTAAACTTAATCTTGAAGCATGGAAAAAGTATATGACCGAATCAAAATCATCATTTAGAGGGAAGCTTGATTTCATATTTTATTTTCAGCTTCAGGATGAGAAAGAACTATATTATCTGTTAAGAGCAGAAGAATTCTATCAGACTGTTTTTATTGATAAGGCAATGGTATTTAACAAAGTAAATATTTTGCCTGACAATCCTGAATTTCAATGTTTTTTGCTAAATCGAGAAAATAAAATACTATCGATAGGCAATCCTGTTACAGATCCTCATCGATGGGAAATATATAAAGAAATTATTAATAATGACAAAGAGTAAGCTAAATAAAAGATACGGTAAGAAAATAGCTTTCATTATTAAAGTTATTGTAATGGTATTTTTTATTATGCTATTTATCAGGCTGTTTATTTTTTCGACTTATTCTATACATACAGAATCAATGTATCCGACTCTTATAGACGGGGATCAATTACTTGTTAACAAATTCATCCACGGTCCCAGATTTCTTTTTGGAACGTGTGATAAAAAAGAAGCAAAGAGGATAAGAGGAATAGGTTCTATAAAAAGGAATGATATTATTGTGTTTAATTTCCCCTTCAGAAAAGGAAATACTCGAATCGATATAGATTATAATAATTTCTATGTGAAAAGATGTATCGGGTTACCTGGAGATACTGTTTGTATTGATAATGGTTTTTATAAGACAAATGGAACAAGTACTATTTATGGAAATTACTTTAATCAATATTTGTTATCCACAATATCCAGAAAAGACCTACTTAATTTCTGTCGTGATATTGAAACGTTTCCTTATGACTCATTTTGTTGTAATTGGTCAATATACAATTGGGGACCATTATATGTCCCTAAAAAAGCATGTGCAATCAAATTAGATCATAAGAATATAGAGTTCTACAAGTCAATAATAAACTATGAAACAGGTAGATATATAACACTAAAAGGGAATAAAGTATATTTGGGTTCATCTGAAATTGGAAGCTATTGTTTTAGAGATGACTACTATTTTGTTGGAGGCGATAATGTATTTAATTCGTACGACTCCAGATACTGGGGGTTACTACCTGAAAAAGCTATTGTAGGAGTCGCAACACATATATTAAGATCAACAGATCCGATTACCAATAAATATCGAGAAGAAAGATTTTTAAAGGCTCTGGAGTAACCTTCAAGTTAATGCCAGTTAACGAGCTATATATAGAACTATTAACGTTTAAAAATATAAAATATATAATGAAAGCATGTATCCTGTTAATTACTTTTTTAATATTTTCTTTTATTTCAGCCTCAAGCCAGATTGATCTAAGTTCTAATTTTATTGTAAAAGGGCAAATTAAGGATTCAGTAACAAATGAAGTTATTCCATATGCGACAATCAAAATAAAAAATAAGGTAAATCCTGATAAGGTTTTACAAATATTTGTTACAGATGAAAATGGAAACTACACATTTAATCTGAATCAAAAACCTGATTATTTTATTACAGTAGAATTTATCGGCAAAAAAACTATTGTTAAATCAATTCAGGCGAGAACCGCTGAAACTATGGATATGGGTGTTATATATTTACAGGATGAAGATAAGCATTTATCCGAAGTTGTAGTATCTGTGAGGAAACAGTTAGTGAAAGTCGACTTAGATAAAATAATATATAATATGGAAGATGATCCCGAATCTGAAACAAGCAATGTGCTGGAGATGCTTAGAAAAGTACCTCTGCTTTCACTCGATGGAGATGAAAATCTTCAGATGAAAGGTTCTTCAAACTATAAAATATATCTTAACGGTAAGCCATCAAATATGATAATGAGCAATCCGAAAGACGTACTGCGCAGTATGCCTGCCAATTCAATAAAGGAAATCGAAGTAATAGCTGACCCCGGAGTTAAATATGATTCGGAGGGGATTACAGGAATTATCAATGTGGTAATGAAAAGAAATAGCTTATTAACAGGTTATACAGCTACATTAAATGGCCGTGCAAATGATTTTGGTGGATTTGGCAGTGGAGTATTCTTACAGCTAAAATATGGTAAAGTAGGATTCACCGGAGGCTATAATTATAATCAAAATAAAACACCGAAAGGAAATACTAACAGTTTCACTGAGGATTATAATAATAGTTTGAACAGATACCAAAAACAAAATGGTTCTTCCAAAACAAATAGAAACGGACAGGTTATGAATGGCGAGATCAGCATTGAGGTTGATTCTCTTAGCCTCCTCTCTCTAGGCATAAACCGATATAAAGGAAATGCAAAGTCCGATTTTATGAGAACTACAGAAATGCAAAGTATAGATTATACAACTCAATATATATATGATCTTGATAATTATTCCAGACAGAAGGATGGCGCAACTGACATCAACCTTGATTATCAACGATCATTCAACAAAAAGAATCAATTATTGACAGTATCATACAGATTTAGTTCGAATCCGAATAATAGAAAATCGGAAAATTTAATTACTCCAGTAATTGGCATTCTTCCAGAATCAGCAGAGACAAATAAGCAATTTACGGATGCAAAAATGAAAGAGCATACAATCCAGTCTGATTTTATTACTCCATTTGGGAAAGCACACAGCATAGAAACCGGCGTAAAATATATCATGCGCTCCAACAAGAGTAATAGTGGATATGATTTTATAGATAATAATGAAGAGTGGGTGAATAAACCACGATTATATGATGATTTTAAATATGAACAAAATATTTTGGCAGCTTATGCCGGTTATAGTGCTAAATTAAAGAAGTGGGGGATAAAAACAGGGCTCCGCTACGAAAGAACATCGTTACAAGCTAAATTTCCTAAAGCAGAAAATAAAAACTTTGAAAACGAATATTCAAATTTAATGCCTTCAGCCACCATCGCTTATCAAATAAAACCAACTCAAAATATTCGCTTGGGATATAATATGCGCGTCCAACGCCCGGGTATCTATCAATTAAATCCATATGAAGATACATCCAATCCCAATAATATCAGAATAGGTAATTCTGAATTGGATGCAGTACAGAACCACAAACTTAATATCAATTATAGTTTTTTCACTCAATCTGTCAATTTTATAACTAACTTATCTTACGATGTAGAAAATAATGGAATTGTTGAAATAACGACAAGGGAAAACGGTATATCAAAAACTACATTTGAAAATATTGGGAAAAAGAAGGATTTAGCATTATCAGCCTATGTAAATTGGGTTCCCAATAAGAAAATCACCATGTATAGTAATGTTGACGGTCGATATATCGACCTAAAGTCCGATTTTAACTCTGAATCAGCTATAAGAATTAAAAACAGTGGATTCGTTGGTAATATCGTTATTGGGGGGGAATATACATTCCCT
>Ga0206117_100702_pt1 | contig 27271 bp, 25 predicted proteins | sample 3A5Ametagenome_FD_177997 | JGI IMG/M metagenome (GOLD analysis project Ga0206117, IMG submission 177997) | Enriched microbial communities from leaf-cutter ant dump, University of Wisconsin, Madison, United States - 3A5A | ecosystem: Environmental > Terrestrial > Nest > Insects nest > Nest dump... | reverse complement strand
TGTCCTCGATCCGCAACATCCACCAGTCCGAGTACGGGTCGTCCTGCTCGGCGCCGCGCTTCATCTTGTTCATGGCGCCGATGAAGCCGTTGAGACCGATGATGCCGGGGCGCCCCTCGGTCGGCGCGCGGCCGTGCCAGATGCGCGAAGCGTGGTGCGTGTGCAGCGTCAGCGACATCGCGCTGCGCAGCGATCCGAGATTCAGTTGCAGGGGTTCTGTGCGTTCGTTGGCCATTGGAGCGACTCGCGGTGAAGGGGCGAGTCGCCAGCATCGGCATCGGCCGGAAGGCTGTCAGTCAACAAACCGCAGCCCATGCGCGCCCGGTTTGTTCCGCACGGAAGGCTGTGTGTGCCGGCTATCCCCTGGGGATAGCTCGGCGGAGTCGTTCGCGGCTCGCGCGGAGGTGAGACCGCGTCGCGGTGCTATGCCTCGCGAGGTCGGTACCAGGCGGCCCGTTGCCCCTCCACCTCACGGTAGCGAAGCTCGAACAGGCGGCACTCGTGCACCACCTGCCGCCAACTGCTGCAGCCGTACTTGGCTGGAAGCTGCTCGGGATGCCGGTCCGCGATCCAGCGGCCAGCGGCGGCGATGGGTGTCCAGCCCTCGACGGCCAACTGCGTGGCGGCCTCGCGCAGCGCACGAACGATGCCGGCGGCCGGCCAGTCCACCGTGCCGTCCGGCGCGATGCCATTGACCACCAGGTCGTGGAACACATCCGACTGGACGAATTCCGCTGCCAGGCGCCGCGCCTGATCCATGTGCTCGGCCCAGCCGCGCAGCTGCTCGAAGTGTTGATCGATGCGCGTGTAGGTGGAACCGAGTTCGTCCTGTGCAGCGCGGCACCCGTCCACGGTCCATAGATCGTGCTGGTCGATGAAGTGGTGCACCAGTGTGTTGCGCAGCGATACCAGGTCTTTGAGGTCGGCCTGGGTCTTGGCGTAGTCCTGCGCAGACAGGCTCAGTTGCACGCGCGTGCGAAAGGAGATCACGTCGCCGGGAAGATCGTCGTCGCGTTCCTCGCCGCCATTTCCATCGGTGACGACATACGAACCAAACAGTTGTCCGATCAACGTGCCCAGGGTCTTGGTCGCGGCATCTTCAATCCGCGCTGCGCGAATGGCCTCCAGCGAATGCGCCGGGCCTGAAATCTCGTGGTGGGCCACGATGGCTTTCATGAGGCGCTCGTATTGTTGAAGGCGCAACAGGCATCTGCCCAGCAAGCGCTGAACGTCTCGCTGTAGTGGTTGCAGTGCGTTTGTGAAGGGCGAAGTCGTCATGTCCATCGTTGGCCGGGCTCGTGCGTGGCTGTCCTCGTTTGATTCACAGGCGACAGTTTCGCCTGTCATTCGGCGAGCAGCAATCGAGCACGGCGGAAGGGTGTTTGTTCCAGCTATCCCCTGGGGATAGTCAACATCAGCGATCACGTAAGGCTTCTCGGAGCTGTGCCAGGTAGGCACGTGCCACCTCGGGGTCAGCCGTACGGGATGCTGGCGGTGACGATGGCGCAGGTGACGGGGGCGCTGGCGGCGTCGATGCACTTTCTCCGGCCCAGGCCTTGAACTCCCCGCGGATCGCCTTCTGGATGATGCCAAACAGGTAGCCGGCCGGGTTGCGCACCGCGCTGTTGTGGCAGCGTGCCGCCCACTCGTCGAGAACGGCCTGCCGCTGCGCTTCGTCCACCTGCTGCAGCGCCACCAGCGCGCCGGCCTGCTGTTCGTCCTTCAAGCGCAGGAAACGCTCCGGCAGCCGCAGGTTCTGCAAGGCCCTCGCGCGCGGTACTGTACGTACTTCATTTATACGATCATTACGTACTGTACGGTCCTCCTTCGGAATCCGAAGAGAGCCGTCCGGCGCGGGATTCCGAAGACGGGCGTGCGCCATTCCGAAGCAGGGCTTCCTGGCCTTCTTCGGATTCGTGGTCCGCACCCTCCTGTGGATAACCTGGCGTCGTCCAGCCATGCCGCACCATGCGCTGCGCGAGCACCTGCAAGCGGGTCGGCAGCGTGCGCCCGCTGAGCAGCGGGTCTTCAGCGATCTCCCGCAGCGTGTTCATGCCCACGACCTGCACCGCCTTCGCCGCGTGCGTGAGCGCTTGGCTCACCAGGCCCAGATAGTCGGGGTCGAGCTGCATCGCCTCGAAGGGCGACAGCGGTTCGTCGTGCAGCACGTAGAGGTTCCCCTGGATGCGGCCGGTCTTGGGATCGCGCCGCCGCCGCACCAGGCTGAGCCAGCGCGTCAGCCGCAGCAGCGTCAAGGCGCGCGCCACGGTCTCGTGCGAGGCTTGCGCCGCACAGGGCATGGACGCCAGATAGGGGCGGAGTTGGTCGTAGGTGGGAAAGGCGGTCACGCCGTCGTCGTTGAGCTGCAGGCGGAACACCTGCCAGGCATTGCGCTCCAGCGGCGTCAGGCGCCGGTCGAGGAACAGCGCGCGCGGCACGCTCTCGTGCCGGTTGCCGCTGTAGAGGAAACCGTCGGCGGCCGGCGCCGTTCCCTGCGCTGGCTGCAGGTGCTGCAGGTGCTGCAGGGCCTCGTCGAAGAGCGCGGACAGCGCAACGGGGCCTTCGCGCCGTGGTGCGCCGCCCGTGGTCATGGCCTACACCAGCCCCTGGTCGATCCAGTTCCGTATCGCCGCCCACACCACCGACATCGGCAGGCTCAACGCCTCGGCCAGGTCCATGGTCAGCGCCAGCATCGCCATGTCGTCGGACAGGGCGATATGGCGCTCGGTGACGCCGGCCTTCCAGCGCTCCCACAAGGTCACGTCCTGTGCCTCGTCGAGCACCGGATGCCGGCCCTTGCGCTTGGGCAGCCCAAGGATGTCGCGGCGCAGCGCCACTTCCTGATGCGTGAGGCCGTAGAACTTGCTGACCATCTCCGTGCTCGCTCCCAGGCGCAGCATGCGGTCCACCGTGGCGATCTCCCGCTCCACGTCGTGCATCTGGCTCAGCAGCCGCTTCAACACATCCCGGTTCACCGACACCGAACACCACGATACCGTGGCATTCACCAGCATGCTCACGAGTTCGGGGTGCTTCAGCGCATCCAGCTCCTCCTCGCCGAAGCCCATGGCCTTGCAGCGGCGCAACTGGCCGTTGCGCAGGTCATGCAGGGCCTGGGCGATCACGGCCTGGTTGAGCGGGTGCGGTGCCGACATACGGGAGCCTCCTGCGCGCTTAGGACTCGTGGCCCGGGTCACCGGCTGCCAGATCCAGCAGCCGACGCGCCAGGCGCAGCAGACGGAACAGCTTCACCAGCGCAGCATCGCTCAGGCGTGTGGCCGAGCCGCCATGGCCATGGAGCAGCGCCGCCAGCTCGTCGGCCAGCCGCGCGCGGTCCAATCCGTTCGCGGCGGGAGGCGCCGCGCTCAGCGCATGCAGCAGGGTCAGCACCGCCCGCGCGAACGCTGGCAGCACCTTCGCCTGGCCCACGGCCGGCGCCACGCAGACGAAGCCGATGCCGCCGTCGCTGGCCTCAATGTGGTCGGCTACCGCCGCATCCCCGGCGATCTCGCGCGCGAACTGCGCGATGTGCACCCGCAGGCGATCCGGCGCGTCCAGCCCCGCCTCGATGTACCAGACGTCCGAGATGGGATAGAGCCCGCCCGCCTGCACGGGGATCGCACGCAGCGCATCGGCCTCGAAGTCGGGCAGCTTGTCGCCGAGCTGATCCGCGACCATCCGTTGGATGGACTGCAGGCGCTCGGTGGTCGGTGCCGGTGTCACGATGTGCCCTTGCAGGCGCTCGTCGCGTTGCCCGAGCCCGTGCTGTTCCTCCGGCGCTTCGAGCGGTGCAGGCGGTGTCGCTGCTGGCGCCGGAGGCGCGACCGGCGTGGTGTCGCGCGGCACGGACGAGGCGGGTGGCTGCTGAGGCGCGGAGGCCGGCGAGGGAGGTGCAGCAGGCACGACAGGCGCTGCCGGTGGCGTCGGCGCCGCCGGCTCGCTGGTCAGCGCACGCTGGCGGCTTTCGCTGTCGTTGATCTCCAGCGCCAGGGTGTCGTAGTCCGCCTCCAGCAGCTCGGCCATCTGGCCCACCAGCTCGTCCTGCACCCGCTGCGGCGAGAAGTCGTCCGGCTGTGTGTCGAACTGCGTCAGCACGTCCTGAAACAAGGTGGCGAAGTCCACGGCCACGGTGCGGCCCAGCGCACGCCGCTCCCAGGTGCGCTCGCACGCCTTGCGCAGCACTGCGAGCCGGTCCACCTGATGTCGGCCCAATCCGCCGTACAGCAGCGTCGGGATCGCCGGCAGCAGATAGCGCACCGCATCCTTCATGCGGCTGATGTGTGACTGCGGCACCGGATAGCCGTCGGCCGTCAGCCGCCGCGCGAGTTCGCTCTGTGACAGCGCCTGGCCGCTTTCCTGCTCGTAGAACTCGCGCGCCTTCTCGATGCCCAATGCCCGCTCGATGAAGGTCAGCCCGCCGCGTAGCTCGTTCTCGGCCAGATGCCCGGTCAGCGCCACGATTTCGCCGCGCGCCGGCCACGGGCGGAACAGGCACGCAATGCGGAAGAAGCGTTTCTCCTTGGTCTCGCTCCACAACTCGCGCAGGATCGCCAGCCGCGTGTTACCGCCGTTGCGAATGATGTAGTGCGCCTCGCCCGGCCTGCGCGTGATCGCGGGGGGCGCGTCCAGCCCGCGTTCGCGGATGGACGCCTTGATCTCCGCATAGGCCGGGTTGCGCGTCACGCGCGGGTCGTGGTCGTAGGGCCGTAACTGGTCCAGCGTCACCACCATCGGCGTGTCGGCGATGGGGTCGCTCAAGGTCGCGGCCGAAGGGCCGCTGCGCTCGAAGCCGGTGGCCAGCAGCTTGGCAGCCATGTCCTGCGGCGTCAGCTCAGCCACGGCCGTTCTCCTGCGCTTGCCGGTCGGCGCGGCGAAGCTGCGCGCGGGCATTGCGGTCGGCACGGTGGTCGCTCGCAGTCGAGCTGGTGTAGATCGACGCGCAGCCTTGTTTCGTGAATTTCAGGTGCCCACCGGACGTGCGCACCACGCGCCAGCCTTCGCCCAGCGCGAACTCGATCAGCGCGCGCAGCCGTTCGCGACCGCGCGCCAGTTCATGCGCGCTCGCCATGGCCGGCCCCTCCCGCATCGGCCCGGCCGGTGACCAGCGCGAAACGCTCCCGCCACGCGGGGAACAGCTCGCCGGCCAGCGTGCGCATGGTCTCCAGCGCCGCGGGCGCCATGCGCCCCGCCGGCTGCCGGCATTCCACCCGATGCACCGGCAATCCTCGTGTCGCAGCGCGCGGATAGGCTTCGATGGCCGGCACGTCGGTGCCCAGCACCTGCACGCCGGCCTGTTCCTGGAACACCTGTCGCAGCGCCTGCTGGACCAGCCGCGCGTTCGACGACACCGGATGCACACGGTTGATGAGCAGGCGCAGCGGCGGCGGCTCGATGCCCAGGTGCCGATACGGCGCGATGTCCTCGATCAGTTGCAGCGTGCCGCGCCGCAGCTCGCGCGCCGCGAGGATTTCCGGCGTCACCGGCGACAGCGCCAGGTCGGACGCCAGCACCGCCATCTCCAGCAGCACGCTGCGCGCGCCCTGGGTGTCGACCAGCAGCAAGTCATAGTGCGTGCGGAAGACGGGAAGCAAATGGCGCAGTCGCAGGCGCCCATCCGGTGCGTGCAGCAGCAGCGTGTTCAGTTCGCCGCGGTCGTCGTTGGAAAGCACCAGATCCAGGCCCGCGATCGCGGTGCGCGACACCAGTTGCTCGATGCGCCGCTCGTTGAAGGCCAGCATCTCGTAGATCCCGCCGGGCGCGCGCACGTCCAGCGTGAAGTAGCTCGACAGCGTGGGCTGCACGTCCAGGTCCAGCAGCAGCACGCGCAGCCCGGCATCGGCGATGAAGCCGCCCAGGTTGGCCGCCGTCGTGGTCTTACCCACGCCGCCCTTGGTCGAAATGATGGACACCACCTGCATGAGCTTCTCCTCGTCGAATGGCATGAACCGAGAAGAAGCGTCAGACGCGTTCTTTGAGGCGATCAGCGATCCACTGTTCGATCTCCACCGAGTCCCAGCCCACCGCGCGCACGCCCAGGCGCAGCGCCTTGGGGAACTTGCCTTCCTTCATCAGGCTGTAGATATGCGCGCGTTTGAAGCCGGTCTTGGCTTCGACCTCGGCGCGGCGCAGGATGCGGTGCTCGGTCGGTGCCGCCGTGGCGGTGGTCTGCGAAGACATGAGGGTCACTCCTTAACGCTCAGTGGCGCTGATTGGCGTGACTCGAATTAAGAACGCCGCGTTGAAGAAAGACACCGCAAATGCGGTTTCCGCGACCGCAGATACGGTCTGGCATCGCTCAGGAAGTCGTGCTCTGGAGATTGCGCCGAGCCAGTGCGAACTTGGCCTGCAGGGTGCGCTCGGTGATGCCCATCGCGTTGCCGTGGTGCGCCACCATCGCGCTGATGATGGCTTCCTGCGTCAGGAAGCTGGAATACGGCATGCCGCTGGGCGACTTGCCCAGCAGTAGCGTCAGTAACCCGCCAACGATGTTCAGGTAGGTCGATTCGCTGCGCGGCCCAGGCGTGTTCGCACGCTCCGCGTCGGCCGTGTAGGCGGCGTGCGTCTTCAGCAGCGCCTCGTGCTCGGCGCGCAGCGTCTCGTGCACGCCCAAGTGTTCCGTCAGCCGTGCCTTGATCGCTTCCCGCTCGGCCAGCAATGCGCCCACTGTGTCCAGGCTGATCGCCGGGTGAAGCGCACGCTCGATCTCATCGAACAGAAACGCCGGTTTCTCGCCGGGGTAGTAGTGCGCCATCCAGGCTTTCAGGTCGACGTGCCGCACCGTCAGCGACAGGTCGTCCATCGTCAGGCCCTGCGTGTCCCGCACCAAACCCTCCTTGCCATACGGCATCTCGCCGTGAGCCAGCGCATCGAAGATTCTTTCGGTGTTCAACCGCAGCATCGGCCAGCGCGGAAACTCCGTTGCCTCCGGTAGAGGCCGCTGTCCCAAGGTCGCCAGGATGCGCCGCTCGAAGCGCAGCAATCCGCTCCAGCGGATTGCCGCCTCGATTGGGCGGTAGTAGGTCTTGGCACCATCGGCCAGGCTGCTCGACTTCGGCATATCGCGCGCCTCCATTCGTCATCGCACCGAGTCCACGCACCCGCCGTACAGGCGACGTGCGTGGCCGTCCAGAGATCTCCGGGCGAAACGAGCAAGTGGCGAAGCGGCGAAGACCGTGGCATCGACGATGCCGCCGGTTTCGTTGCGAGATGTGCGTCTTGCCGCGCATGGCGCCATCACTCACAATTCGCAAGCCGCGAAACATGCTGTCACCAGCGTCATTCGCGGGCACCATGCCTGACCCGGATAACCAGGCCAAAGTCTTTGCAGGGGAAAAGGCCCAGTAAAGCGCGATCAGCTCAACACGCCAGAGCCGATGCGCATACGGCAAGCACTGATGCGCCGCGCGTCTTCGCTGTGACGCGACGCGATGGGCATGCAAGTCTCATCGCAGGATGCCAACCGCAAGCGCGAGCAGCCTGAGTGCAGCACGCCCGTGTACCGCGTCAATGGAATCCCGCTATGACAAAACAGGTCTGGCGCCTTGACCAAAATGGCATCGCCCCAACGCGCCTGAAGCAGCCTCATGCGAGCCGTTGCGTATCCAACGGCATATGGCCGACACGCTGAACACGGTCGATGAAGTGGCGCAGCGGCTCCGACATCGCGCCCTCGGGATGTAGCAGGTAGGTCGTCAACGCGGCCGAGTCCTCATCCAGCGGCCGGACGATCACGTCCGCCTGCCGGCATGCCACCGCGTGCGCCGCGGTGGAAAATCCCACGCCATAGCCGGCCGCCACCAGGGCCAGCATCAACGAGTGGGTCGTCACGTACTCGGCCACGACCGGCGGTGTCTCCACCAGGCGCAGCAGGCGCTCGCACTGCCGGCTGCACTCCTGACAAACCTGCGGGTGACACAGCACCAGCTGGTAGCCCACCACCTCGTCCAGCGGTACCCGCTTGTGCGCCAGCAAGGGGTGCCGCGCGGGTATGGCCACCACCAGTGGATCTTGCCACCCCGGCCGCCATCTCGCCGGCCATCGCAAAGGCCGCGTCGTACAGGTCGTTGCGCAGGCCGCCCACCACCTGCGACAGCGGCGCCTCGAACAGCCGGATGCCCACTTCCGGCGCCTCCTCGCGGCACAGCGCGAGCAGCGCCGACAGCCGGGTCCGCCCGACGCCGCCGGCCAGGGCGATGCGCAAGGTGCCCCGGTGTCCCACCGCCACCGCCCGCGTCTTGGTCTGGGCTTGCTCAAGGGTCAGCAGCACGCGCCGGGCCTCCTCCAGAAACACCTGCCCGGCCGGGGTCAGGCGCACGCCGCGCGGCGTGCGCTCCAGCAGCGCCACGCCCAGGTCGGCCTCCAGTTGGCGGATCGTGCGCGACAGGGGCGACTGCTCCACATGCAGCCGCCGCGCCGCCCGGCCAAAGTGCAACTCTTCGGCCACGGCGATGAAACAGCGAAGATGGCGTAAGTTCATGTACTTCCCCCCAGAAAGTGGAGTCCATTCCTCTGGCCGCAGGGAACCGCATGAGTGCTTCCCGGTGGCGATGCCGGTCACAGAGGCTTCCAGTTGCCGCCATCCGGCCTTCAGTCGCCGGCACGAGGTGGCGAGTGTCCAGGCAAGGCCGGGTTATTCCATCGGTGTTGCCATATCACACAAAACCACGGACAATCAATAATAATTCTCATTAGCATCCGTGTCTGAACTGCATCGGCACGCCCGCCCTGACGCCGGCGTGTCGTCGTCGGTTGCACTGATCGCGGACACCAGCCACACGTGCGCGCCTTCGCGCGGTGCCCGGCGCACCGCTGCCCGCCCTGGCATGGCAGCAGCAGGCACTGACCATCAGCATTGAATGTGCGGGCTGTGTACGCCCGGATGGAGGTGCTGGCGCCCGATAGGCCGAACCAGAAGAAGACAAACAGGAGGTGGCCTTGGATTTCAGATTGCTGCGCTACTTCGTCGCAGTTGCAGAAGAACTGCATCTGGCCCGTGCAGCCGAGCGTCTGGGCATCGAGCAGTCGCCTGTGTCGCGGGCGATGCGCGACCTGGAAAGCCAGCTTGGCGTGCAGTTGTTCGACCGCAGCACACGCCTGACGCGGCTGACCTGGGCCGGCCAGGTGTTCCTCGGCGAATGCCGGCGCGTGATGGCCACCGTGGAGCAGGCAGTCAAGAGCGCCAAGGCGGCGGCACAGGGCTACCAGGGCCATCTGCGCATCGCCTTCTGCGACAGCCTGGCACAGCCCCGCGTCGCCACCTTGCTGGCACGCAGCCGCGAGGATGAGCCCGAGCTGGAGATTCGCGTCTTCGAGTTGCCGTTCGCGCAGCAGCTCAAGATGCTGCACAACGATCTGCTGGACATCGGTTTTGCGTTGTCAAACGCGGTGCATGATGGCCTCGTCGCCGAGCCAGTGTGGACCGATCCGCTGTCGGTGATCGTGCCCGCACGCCATCCCTTGCTGGCACACGTGCAGGTGCCGCTGGCCGAAGCCCTGAAGTTCCCGCTGGTTCTGTGCCATCCCGAATCGGGTTCGGGCTGCCGCCATCAGATTCAAGCGATGCTGCAGGACGCAGGCACGCCGCTCAAGCTGGTCGATGAAGTGACCAGCCTGGGCGTGATGTTGACCCTGGTCGGCGCCGGCTACGGCATCGGCTTCGCCATCGCTTCGCAAGTGCAGACGCTACAGCGCCCGGACATCTCCATTCGTCCCCTGGCAGGCACCCCACCGATGCTCTCTACCTACCTGCTGCGCCGCCGGGGCGAACCCTCGGAGCCCATGAAGCGGTTCATCGAGCGAGTGAAAGACGGGGCCGTGCCGGTCGATGATGAGCCCGTCCTTTGAGGACGGCAGCTCGCCTGTCCGTGGCGACCTGTGGCGTGGTGTGCCAGTAGACAGATAGACTTCCGAATGAAATCCGATGCTCTGGCTGTTGGTGGATGTGCTTGGCTCGCTATGGATCACCCGCAACGGCCTGCGTTGACCAGGCCGACGACTTGAGTCCACAATCGAGTCCATTCCGTGACGCCTGGATCGGAAAAGACGTTCGTAATAAACGAGTTAGCGACCGGGTGCTGTTCCCTTCGCCCGCTCCACCGCATCATTCTGAAGACTGAAGCCGGTCGGCAAGCGTGGAGTCCACGGGTTAAGCCGCCAGCCAATCCAATCTGCATCGTATTTCCGAGTGAATGTTGCCGGCGATAGACAGCCGAGTCTGGCGCTGCTTGCACATCCGCTTGTTGCAGATATCGATGTACTCGGTGATCTCTTACCTGGCCGGTTCCCGGGTCGCAAACCGCCGGTGGTGAACCCGCTCAGTTTTCAGCGCACCCCAGATCCCGCTCTTGCTTGATCTCGACCACTTCCTTCCGCAGCCGAGCCCATTCCAACACCGCCTCAGTGAGCCGTTTCTGAGCCTTGCCGGCCTCTTGCAGCTTCCCTGAGCGGGCCATTGCCAGCCAGTTCTTCAGGCTGCCTACGGGATCGAGAGCCGCCGGGCAGCCTCCACCACCGTCAGGCCCTCGTCCTCCACCAGCTTGACCGCCTGCTGGCGAAACTCCTGCCTATAAACCCCTCGGGGTAGCCGTTCCATTCTTGTCCTCCATTCGTCCGAATCGACGAAACGTCGGACTGCATTTTTTCCAGCGCGCCTCACCCGGCGATGGAGTCGCTGCCTCAACCTCCGAAGGCAAGCATGAGTGCGCGCCCTGGCCGCACACGCAGGGTGTTCCAGGAATGGCCACCGCGAGCCACCAATGTTGCTGCAGCGCTGCAACTTGTGCGAATATCAAGATTAATTCTCATTCAGCAAAACGACCTCTGACGACCGCCGGACCACCCCGGTGGTGTGGTGACTGCCCGTGAGCGCCTCTGCCTACGCCTCTTCTCCCTCGCTGGAGACTCTGTATTGCGATCACCACGGATGGCTGCAGAGCTGGCTGCGCCGTCGCCTGGGAGACGCCGCGGATGCAGCGGACCTGGCGCAGGATGCCTTCCTGCGTCTCATCATCAAGCCGGCCCCGCGCGGCTTCGGCAGCCATGGCGAGGCGCGCGCCTACCTGCGCACCATGGCACAGGGCATGTGCGTCAACCTCTGGCACCGCCGAGAGATCGAACAAGCCTGGCTTGATACGCTGGCCGCACAGCCCCTCGAATACGCCCCTTCCGCCGAGCGGCAAGCCATCGTGCTGCAAGCCCTGCATGAGATCGGCGCCATGCTGCTGGAGCTGCCACCCAAGGCCGCGCGCGCCTTCCTTCTGGCCCACGCCTGCCAGATGACCGACAAGGAGGTAGCCAAGGACCTCGGTGTCTCCAGTCGCATGGTGCGCAAATACATCGCCCAGGCCATGCTGCGCTGCATGCAGTTGCAGGCTCGCAGCACGGCGATCGATCTGATCGCCCCCAACCGGGCCTAGCAGGTGTCCGCCACCGCCCTGCCGGGGACGCAGCCCGACCCAGCCGAGCCCCCGCACCAGGCGATGGAGCAGGCCGCCGAGTGGTACGCGCTGCTGCGTTCCGGCGAAGCTACCGAGGCCGACCGCCGCGGCTGGCAGACTTGGCTGGACAGCCATCCCGACCACTGCCGCGCCTGGAGCTACGTCGAAGCGGTCAGCCGCAACTTCGATCCCATCCACACCACCGCAGACCCCAAGCTGACCGCCGACAAGCTGTGGGCCGCCAACACCCGCGTGCTGCAGCGCCGCCGCGTGCTGACCAGCATTGCCGGCCTGGCCGGCACCGGATTGCTGGGCTGGCTCACCTGGCGCCACACGCCGCTGCCCGCCATGGCCCTGGCCTGGGCGGCCGACCACCGCACCGCCACCGGCGAAATGCGCGAGGTGGCGCTGCCGGACGGCACCCGCGCCTGGCTCAATACCGCCACCGCCTTCAACGAGGACTACAGCGCCAGCCAGCGGCGCTTGCACCTGCTGCATGGCGAAATCCTCATTGAAACCGCCCACGACGCACAGCGGCCTTTCTACGTCGATACCGCGCACGGCCGGCTGCAAGCGCTGGGTACGCGCTTCACCGTGCGGCTGGACGAAAAAGAAACCTTCCTCGCCGTCTACGAGGGCGCGGTCGAAGTGCGTACCAATGCCGGCGCCAGCGCAGTCGTCCGGTCCGGCCAGCAAGTGCACTTCACTCCCGATGCGCTGGGCGCCCCCGAGCCCGCCGACGTCGCCCGCGAAGCATGGAGCCGCGGCATGCTGGTCGCCCACAACATCCCACTGAGCGAGGTGGTGCAGGAACTGCGCCGCTACCGTAGCGGCCACCTGGGCGTGGCCCCCGAAGTGGCCGGACTGCGCGTGTTCGGCAACTTCCCGCTGCACGACACCGACGAAACCCTGGCCCTGCTGTCCGAAGCGCTGCCCGTGCGCATCCACCGCCGCATGGGCTGGTGGGTCAGCATCGAGCCCAAGGCCGCGGCCGAAAGCACCAGCCGCTGAAGCGGCACCGGCCGCTTTGCGGCCTTCTTCGTCGCCGGCGGCCACCTTTCGGGCGGTGGCCTGCGCCACGCTGCAGAATTTCTCCCGCTTTTCTTCGAATAGCGGTTCCGCTTTTCGCCCGCTCGATTGATTTACCGGGTGAGAGCGAAATTCATCATCGACGATCAGCCAGCCACCCAGGCCGCACCCCACCGTGCCGGCCCTGCGGAACGGACGGTGAAAACGGCCCCGGCATCTTGCGGCAGGGCCGCTTCACCCGCCGCCCGCAACCCAGGCAGCCCGTTCGATCCCGGGCGATGAAAACGCTTCTAGCCTTCATCAACTCCTGCCTCGGGAAAAGATCCATGACCTGCTGCCCACCCTCTCAAGCTGTGTCCCGCGCCCCCGCGCATACCAAGCAGCCCAACTCGCCGCGCCCGCAGGTGCTGGCCATCCACCTCGCCTTTGCCGGCAGCCTGATCGCCGGCGCGGGCTGGGTCACCGACGTACAGGCGCAGTCCACACCAGCGACGGCCCCCGCCACCCGCAGCTACAGCATTCCCGCCGGACCACTGAGCGAGGTGCTGACGCGCTTCTCCACCGAGACCGGCATCTTCCTGGCGGGCTCCACCGAGCTGGCGCAGGGCAAGACCAGCGCCGGCCTGAGCGGCAGCTACACCGCCGAGGGCGGCATCAAGGCCCTGCTGGCCGGTACGGGGCTGGAGGCTGTGCGGCAGGCCAATGGCAGCTATGCGCTGCGGCAGGCGCCTGCGGCGACTGATGGGGCGGAGAAGACGCTGCCGACGGTGAAGGTGACCGCCGACGCCGATCTGCCGGGAAGCTTGCCGAAGGCGTATGCCGGGGGCCAGGTTGCGCGCGGTGGGCGGGTCGGGATGCTGGGCAACAAGGACGTGATGGATACGCCCTTCAGCCAGACCAGCTATACCAACAAGAAGATTCAGGACGATCAGGCGCGAACTGTTCAGGATGTACTGAACAGCGATTCATCTGTCGTCGCGAGCACCTCGGGTGGCACCCCCCACGACTACCAAGTCATTCGGGGATTCGGGGGTTATGGAACCGACGGCACCCGCACCCTCAATGGCGTGCCCGGCATGGCTCCCCTGTTTTTCCCCTCGTCCGACTACCTTGAACGCGTGGAGATTCTGAAAGGCCCAAGTGCCCTCCTGAACGGCATGGGGCTTTCGTCCGCGGCTGTCAGCGGCGCACTCGGTGGCTCAGTCAATCTGGTCACGAAGCGTGCAACGAATGAGCCGATCACCCAGCTGACTACCCGCTATGTGTCGGACTCCCAAATTGGCGCGCATCTCGATGTCGGCCGTCGTTTCGGAGAAAGCAAAGAGTTCGGTATCCGTTTCAACGGATCGCATGATGAAGGTGATACGCCAATTGATACGCAACACGCGGAGCTCGGCACTACGGCGCTTAACCTCGATTACGCAGGGGAACGTGTCCGGCTATCAGCCGACTTTGCACATCAATCCCAAAAGCTGGATCCGAGCAGCCCATATATCTTCGCGCGGAATGTCGCCGACTCACTGAGCTCCTTTCCCAGCGCCCCGGACTCGACCGTAAGCCTTGCTCCTGCCCCGTCGGAATTTGAAACCAAATCAAGCATGGGAATGCTGCAAGGCGAAGTCGATCTGCTTGAAAACGTCACGGCCTATGCCGCCATCGGCAAGCAGCATGCAGAAGCCAATCTGAATGGCTTTGAATATGCCTGGCTGCTCGACGGCACTGGCCGATATGCAATCGCACGAGGAATCCAGCGCTATACGCGCAATATCCTGTCCATGCAGGGCGGCTTGCGCGCAAGAGTGAATACAGGCCCCGTGGATCACGCTTTGAGCCTGAATATCTCCCGCACAAACCTTACCTATAAACAGGCGGAGTCCGAAGGGCCCGACGCAACGATACCGTCCATGTATGACCCTGTCTTCCCCGGGAATTTCACTGCTGCAGATCCCGGCGACCCCAAAAAGACTTACGAGGTGAAGGTCTCCAGCATTGGCTTTGCAGACACCTTATCCATACTCGACGACCGTATTCAATTTCTGGCCGGCGTCCGCCATCAGGAAATCGGCATCAAGAACTTCAATACCTCAACAGGACAGATATCCAGTAAATACGACAATAAAGCCTGGACCCCTGCGTTTGGATTGGTCGTAAAGCCGTGGGAAGCCGTCTCGATTTATGCCAACTATATCGAGGACCTGAGACCTGGAACCACCGTCAGCACCGCCTACAGGAATGCGGGCGAAGTATTCTCACCGTATGTCAGCAAGCAGTACGAAGCGGGCGTCAAAGTTGACTGGGGTCAGGTGATGACGACCTTGGCCGTGTTCCAGATCACCATGCCCAATTCAATGCCGGTAGACGATCCGGCAGGCGGGCTCCCGGTATTGACGCAGAACGGAGAGCAGCGCAATCGCGGTATCGAACTGAATGCCTATGGCGAACTCACGCCCGGTTTTCGCGTGATGAGTGGGTTCACCTTCATTGACCCCCGCCTGACCAAAACCGAAGGCGGTACGCTCGACGGGAAAAGGAGCGATACCACGCCGAAAATCCGCGCGGTGCTTGGCGCGGAATGGGACGCGCCCTTCCTGGAAAGGCTGACGTTCACCGGCCGGATAAATCATACGGGTGATGTGCTGGTCTCCGCCGGTGCCGACGTCACTATTCCGTCATGGACCACGCTGGACCTTGGCGCACGCTATTCCTTCAAATCCCCCTGGATCGAGAAGCCCGTCACTGTCCGCTTCAATGTCGACAACGTCTTCGACAAAGACTACTGGGCGGGTGCTTATGCAGCAGGCCTGGTGCACCGGGGTCCGCCGAGAACGTTCCGCCTCTCCGCAACCTTTGATTTCTGAGGCTTGGGCGGGATGAGCACAGATAGCCTTCGGCGCCGTGATCGCGCGGCCCTTGCCGCCCGCACCCTGCTGGCGGTGCTCGGCGGCTACGCCTTCTGCTGGGGCGTGATCGCCCTGTGCGCGGCGGGGACGTTTCCGCTGGGCATGGAGTTCCACGACGGCGAGACGCTGGGGTCCATCCTGGCGCTCCTGCTCTATCCGGCGGCTTTCCTGTGGGCCTTCGCGGCCCGCAGCATCTGGCGGGTGGGCGCGGTACTGGTGGGCGGCGGCGCGCTGATGGCCGCTGCCGCCACGCTGATCCAGTCGGCGCTGACCTGAGGTAGGGATATGTTCCAGAGCTTTCGCCATGCTGCGTCCTGGGTACACACCTGGTTTGGCCTCGTGCTGGGCTATGTGCTCATGGCGTGCTTTTTCTTCGGGGCGCTATCGGTCTTCGACCGCGAGATCGACCGCTGGGCGATTCCCGCTTCGCGCTTCGCGCCGCAGCCCATGCCTTCGTTCGATCAGGTGCTGCGCCCGGTATTCGAGAGCATGCAGCCCAACCAGGCCAGCCTCGATCAAGCCCGCACGTTGGTCGACGGCCCCTTGCCCATGCATTGGGACACACCCAAAGCCTGGACAGCGTCCGCCACCCATCGCGATCCGGTGCTCAACCTGGAAGCCCGGTGGGAGACGCCTAATGCCAGGGTGCCCGATGACGTCGTCGGCCTGCGCACCATCAACCCGCGCAGCGGCAAGGCATTGGCCGACGACCAACTGAAGGTCGGCAGCCAGTTCTTCTATCCGCTGCACCACAACCTCACCCTTGAATACAGCATCACCGCCAACGGGCGCGATCTCGGCAAATGGATCGTCGGCTGCGCCGGCCTGGTGATGCTGGTGGCGCTGATCTCCGGCGTGGCGATGCACCGCAAGGTCTTCCGCGAGTTCTTCACCTTCCGCCCCGGAAAGAACACTCAGCGCAGCGTGCTCGACCTGCACAACCTGACCGGCGTGCTGGCGCTGCCTTTCCATTTCTTCTTCGCCTTCACCGGTCTGCTGATCGTCGCCGGCAGCTATTTCCCCGTCACCGACACCCAGCTTGAACCGCTGCACGAACTACACGAGAAGATGGAGGCGCAGGAAACGGGATTGCCGCATGAGCGCGCCGGCGTGGCCGCAGCCTTGGCGTCGGTTGACGCGATGGTGAGCGAGGCGCAGCGGCGCTGGGCGGCAAAGGGCATGGCCGGCGAGGTCGGCGCCCTCCGCCTCACCCATGTCGGCGATGCCAATGGCTATGTGAGCATCTTCCGTGCGGGCACCGACCGCATTGCGAGCGTGAGCGAAGGCATCCACTTCCAGGCCAGCACCGGGCAGGTACTGCGCGAGGATCCGCCGCAAACCACCGTGGGCGGGATCGCCGATTTCCTCGTTGGCCTGCATTTGCAGCACTTCCGCCACTGGCTGCTGCGCGGGTTCTATGTGTTGGGCGGGCTGATGGGCGCGGCCTGCATCGCCACCGGCTTCATCTTCTTCGTCGAGAAGCGCAAGAAGCAGCACGCCAGGGCAGGCGCTCAGGGCTGCCGCGTGGTTGATGCGCTGGCCGTCACCACGGTCACCGGCATGCTGGTCGCCACGCTGTCCATCCTGCTCGCCAACCGCCTCTTGCCCGAGGCGCTGCCCGCCAGCTGGTTGCCACGTGACCGCCTGGAAATCTGTTCGTTCTGGACCGGCTGGGCGCTCGCCATGCTGCATGCTTTCCTGCGCAGCGGCGCCGTGACACTCGGGAAGATCAACCCGGCATGGCGTGAACAGTGCTGGGCCGTGGCGGTCATGGCGATCGCCGCAGTGCTGCTCAACTGGATCACCACCGGCGACCATCTCCTTCGCACCATCGGTGCGGGCTACTGGCCGGTCGCCGGGATGGATCTGTCGCTGCTGGTGGCCGCCGGGCTTGCCATGGTCGCGGCGCGCAAACTGCGGCAGCGGGAGAGGGGCCAGAAGGCGACGGGCGCGGATAGGGCCCGGGCACCGGCCGGCGCGCGGGAGGCAGTGAATGTCTGACGAACTCCTGCTCGCCGGCGCGGTGCTGTTCAGCATCACCGGGTTCGCATGGCTGGCGCTGGCGATGGACCCGCACTGGAAGCAGGTGCACGGCAGCAGCCAGCCGACGCCGCGAGCGCGCATCCTGCTGCGCGTGGCGGGCAGCAGCGCCTTGCTCCTCTCGCTCATCCTTTGCAACCGCGCCGATCATGCGACCATCGCGTCGCTGGTCTGGGTCATGGCGCTCACCGCCGGGGCCTTGCTGGTGGCATGCATGCTGGCCTGGCAACCGCGGTGGCTGTGGGTGCTGTGGCCCTGGGGTGACCGCGACAAGAGGAGCAGGTGACGCATGTCGATCCTGCCCTCCCTCCGCGGCGCATCTCCCTCGCCGACTCCCGCTTCCGGCTTCGTCAGAGCGTCCCTTCCTGCAGCGTCGCGGTAGCCGGATCGCGCGCGAGCTCCACGAAGGCCCGCAGGTAATCGATGGCGGTATCCGCCTCGCGCATGCCGAGGAAAATCTGTTTGGCGATACCGTTCGGACCAAGCTGCACCGGCACGAGATCAAGCTTGCCGGTGTACTCCTGCACCAGCCAGCGCGGCAGCGCCGCCACACCGCGGCCGCTGGCCACCATCTGCAGCATGATGTCGGTGGTTTCTATGGTCTTGTGGCGCTTGGGCACGATACCCGCGGGCAGCAGGAACTGGCTGTAGATGTCCAGGCGCTCGATCTCCACCGGGTAGGTGATCAGCACTTCCTGCGCGAGCTGCTGCGGCCCGACATAGGCCGCTCGCGCCAGCCCATGCTCCTTGGCGACGACCAGCACCTGTTCATAGTCGAATACCGGCTCGAACTTCAGCCCCTGCTTGAAGAGCGGGTCTGGCGTGACCAGCAGGTCGATCTCGTAGCCGAACAGCGCGCCGATGCCACCGAACTTGAATTTCCGCTTCACATCCACGTCCGGCCAGGCAGCCAGATAGGGCGAAACAACCCTGAGCAGCCACTGGTAGCAGGGGTGGCACTCCATGCCGATGCGCAATGTTCCACGCTCGCCCTGCGCGAACTGGCGCAGCCGCTCCTCGGCCAGATCGAGCTGGGGCAGAACGCGATTTGCCACCGCCAGCAGGTATTGCCCTGCCTGGGTGAGCCGCAGTTGGCGGCCTTCGCGCAGCCAGATATCGGTTCCCAACTGCTGCTCCAGCTTCTTCATGCTGTGGCTGAGCGCGGACTGGGTGACGTGCAGCACCTCGGCTGCAGCGGTCAGCGAGCCGCGTTTCTCGACTTCCTGGACCACCGCCAGATGGACACGCTCTAGCATGATGAATGAGCCATATTCATTGATTTATGAAATAAGACCATTTCACTTCATCAAACGATGTTTCTAGGATCGCGGCCATTCTTCATCCCTGTTCCCTGAGAACGGCACATGACCACGATCCACAATCTCGGCTTCCCTCGCATCGGCGCCAGACGCGAACTGAAGTTCGCGCTGGAGTCCTACTGGAAGGGCGCCTCCACCCGCCATGAACTCCAAGCCCTGGGGGCGCAGCTGCGGCAGCGCCACTGGGAAAACCAGGCCGGCCTCGACCTGGTGCCGGTGGGCGATTTCGCCTTCTACGACCAGGTGCCGCCATCGAACGCGCGCAACACTTCGCCGAAGCCGGCGCCGACATCCTGTTCGTCGAAGCCTTCACCCGGGAGGATGAAGTGCGTGCCCTGCCCCGGCGGCTGGCCACACCCCAGCTCATGAACATGGTCATCGGCGGCAGAACGCCCATCTTCGGCGCCGAGGAACTCCGCCGCCTGGGCTATGGCATCGTGCTGTACGCCAACGCCGTGCTGCAGAGAGCGGTGATGGGCATGCAGAAAGCCTTGAGCACGCTGCGCGACGACAAGCAGGTGCTGGAACCCAGTGGCCTGGTCGCCACCTTCAACGAGCGCCAGCGCCTGGTCGGCAAGCCGCAATGGGACGCGCTTGAACGCCGCTACACCTGAGCAGGACGGGCGGCAGCGCGCGGCACGCGGCAACGCCGGCCCGCCAGGCCCGGCAAGCTGCACTCAAGCAGGGTGAAAAAAGCCGCGCGAAGAAAACTGCCGGCAGACAAGCCGGCAAAGCCAGCGCGCAGTGCCGCGGAACCGGTTAGGCTAGCGGCACCGAACGCCACAAGAGCGCCTCATGCACCCTTGGCCCATCGCGCGCTGGAGTCGCGCCGCGCTGCGCATCGCCGCCAGCTACTACGTCACCAACGGCTTCTCCGCCGCCTTCGGCCTGCTGCTGATCTCCGGCGCCATCCACCTCCTCGTCGGCCCCTTCGCCGCCGCCTCCGCGTCGGTGGGCGTCATGGTGTGCATTCCGCCGGACCAGGCGGCGCCCAAACGCGGCAAGTTCTGGCACCTGCTGCCGGCGGCGCTGATCGGGCTGCCGCTGTTCGTCTGCACCCAGCTGCTGCACGCCACGCCGCTGCAGCTCGGCCTGCTGCTGGTGCCGGCCACCTTCCTCGCCTTCCTCGGCGCGGCCTGGGGCAAGCGCGGCCTGCCCATCGCCATTTCGGCGATGTTCGCCATGGTGTTCTCGATGGCGGTGCCGCCGCACGCCACCGGCGGCATCCTGGTGAGCAGCCTCTACTTCGCGCTGGGCGCGGCGCTGTACCTGGTCTACGCAACGCTGGCCAACGCCCTGCTCAACAGCCGTTATCGCAGCCAGATGCTGGCCGACACCCTGCTCGCGCTGGCCAGCCTGATGCGCACCCAGGCGCAGCAGTTCTCCACGGTGGACGGCGCGCCCGAGCGCACGCCGCTGGCCGGACAATCCATCAAGCAGCAGGCGGCGCTGGCCGACCAGCTGCAGATGGCGCGCGACCTGCTGCTGGAATCGCCGCGCACCCGCCAGCGCCAGCGCCTCGCCGGCATGCTGATGCAGGTGCTGGAGATGCGCGACCACCTGCTCGCCTGCGAGCTGGACATCGACATGCTGCGCGCCCAGCCCGGCCATCCGCCCATCTTCTCCACCCTGCGCGAGGTCATGGACGCGCTGGCGGAAGAGGTGGAGCGGCTGGCGGACGCGCTGCTGCTGGGGCGCAAGCCGCAGGTCTTCCCCAGCCATCGCGAGCAGCTCGCGACCCTGCACTGGGACGAAAACGCCATGCCCGCCGACGGCAGCGACAGTTCGCCGGCGATGCTGGCCCGCGGGCTGGCGAGCCGGGTGCGCAACATCGACGACGAAACCCTGCGGCTGATCGCGCTGGCCCGCGGCGAGGCCGAGCCGGACCTGGAAGTGGTGCGCGCCGCCTGGCAGATGTTCGTCAGCCCCACCAGCTGGTCGTGGCGGCCGCTGCTGGCACTGTGGCGCTGGGACGCGCCGCCGCTGCGCCATGCCATCCGCGCCGCGCTCGCCATCGGCAGCGCCTATCTGCTGTCGCTGGTGCTGCCCTGGGGCTCGCACGACTACTGGATCCTGCTGACCATCGTGGTGGTGCTGCGCGGCAGCCTGGCGCAGACGCTGGAGCGGCGCAACAGCCGGGTCGCCGGCACGCTGGTCGGCTGCGTGCTGGCCGGCGCGCTGCTCGCCGCCCACCTGCCGCTGGCGGCGATGCTGCTGCTGACCATGCTGGCGCAAGCCATCGCCCACGCCTTCGCCATCCAGCGCTACCTGGTGACGGCGGTAGCCGCCACCGTGCTCGGCCTGGTACAGGCGCACATGCTCAACGCCGGCGTCAGCCCCACCTTCGACGTACTGGAGCGGGTGGCCGATACCCTGATAGGCGCCGGCATCGCCTGGGCCTTCAGCTATGTGCTGCCCTCCTGGGAGCGCACCCAGATTCCGGCGCTGGTGGCGCGCACGCTGAAGGCGCAGAAGCGCCACGCCCGCATCGCCCTCGGCCTCACCCAGCTGGAGGCGGTGGACAACCAGCCGGAGCTGGAATGGCGGCTGGCCCGGCGCGAGGTGTATGACAGCCTCTCCGCCCTGGTGCAGGCCACCCAGCGCTCGCTCTCCGAACCGCGCGCGGTGCGGCCACCGCTGCTGCCGCTGGACCGCATGCTGAGCAACAGCTACCAGCTGCTGGCCCAGCTCACCGCGGTGAAAGGCATCCTGCTGCGCCGGCGCGGCCGCTTCGTGCCGGAGCAGATCCTGGCGCCGCTGGCGCAGACCGCCGGGCGCATCGAACAGACGCTGGACACCGCCCAGGCTGCCAGCCCGGTGCTGCCGGCGCCCGCCGCCACCGCGCCGCTGGCCCTGCCCGATCCCTTCGAGAGCGATCTCAGCCCCTGGCTGCTGCGCCGGCTGGACCTGGCCGAGGCGCTGGCCGCGCGGGTGCGGGAGGATGCGGAGCAGGTGCTGGGTGCGCCCCCGCCCCAGGCCTGAGCCAGCGTTTCCGCCCAGCGAAACAACCACACCCCGACCCACCTCTCGCGCGGCGCACGCCAACGCCCGCCTGAACCCCGTTCTTCCGTGGGAATAGCCCGCGCGCCGCCCACGCATCCGCCATTCCATACGCGTTTAACCATTTTCATAAAGCGGCTATAAAGTCAGCCTGCCCGCTGCCGTAACCGGCATGGCATCACCCCCCTTCGTCCCGCTTCGAGGAACACCATGCAGCCCACTCTCACCCTCAAGACCAGGATCGCGATCCTGCTCGGGGCCTCCCTGGTCGGACTGCTGGCGGTGCTGAGCGCCGCGCTTTACGGCGTGCACCGCGACCTCACCGACGGCCGGCGCGAAGCGGTGCGCATGGTGGTGCAGGCCGCCACGCGGATCGCCGCCTATTACGAGACGCAGGAACGCAGCGGCGCCATGAGCCGGGACGAAGCCCAGACGCACGCCAAGGAAGCCATGCGCGAGATGCGCTTCGGCGGCGAGGACGGCCGCGCCGAGTACTTCTACATCTGGAGCGACGCCGGCGTTTCGGTGATGCATGCGGTGAATCCGCAGTGGCACGGCCGCGACATGCGCGACGAGATCAAGGACGGCCAGGGCCGCCGCACCATCCAGGATCTGGTGGACGCCGCCCGCCGCGCCGACGCCGGCTATGTGGACGCCGCCTTCGCCCGCCCCGGCCAGCGCGGCACGGTGGACAAGGTGCTCTACTTCGAAACCCTGCGCCCCTGGGGCTGGATCATAGGCAGCGGCATCTATGTGGACGACATCCGCAGCGAGATGCTGGTACGCGCCGGCGAGGACGGCCTGGTCGGCATCATGGTGATGGCGCTGGTCGGCGTCATCAGCTTCGGCATCGCCCGCTCCATCCTCGCCCAGGTCGGCGGCGAGCCGGCGGTCGCGATGCAACACATGGAGAGCGCCGCCCGCGGCGACTTGCGCGCAGAGCTGGGCCGCCCCACCGCCGGCAGCATGCTGGCCTCCTTCCAGCACATGGTGGAGGGCCTGCGCCACATGGTGGGCGAGGTCGGACAAAGCTCCCGCAGCCTCACCGACAACGCCGCCCGCATCTCCCTCGCCTCCGAGCAGGTCGCCAGCGCCGCCCGCGGCCAGGCAGACGCCACCTCGGCGATGGCCGCGGCGGTGGAGCAGATGACGGTGAGCGTCAATCACATCTCGGAGAACGCCCACGACACCCAGCGCAACGCCCAGCAGGCGGTGGCGGACGCCGAGGCCGGCGAGCGCACGGTGAACCGCGCCGCCGAAGAGATCGGCCACATTTCCGACAGCGTGTCCGACGCCGCCGAGCGCATCCGCTCGCTGGAAACCCGCGCGGCCCAGATCTCCACCATCGCCAGCGTGATCAAGGACATCGCCGCGCAGACCAATCTGCTGGCGCTCAATGCGGCCATCGAAGCCGCCCGTGCCGGCGAGCAAGGCCGCGGCTTCGCGGTGGTGGCGGACGAAGTGCGTGGCCTGGCGGAGCGCACCGCCAACGCCACCGTGCAGATCGACGACATGATCTCCGCCATCCAGGGCGAAACCAGCGTCGCGGTGGCCGCCATGGACGCCGCCCTGCCGCAGGTGGCGTGCGGCGTCGCGCTGGCTGGCGAAGCGGCCGCCTCGCTGCGCGCCATCCGCGGCGGTGCCGCCGCCACGCTGGAGCGCATCCGCGACGTCGCCCTGGCAACCCGCGAACAAAGCGCCGCCAGCACCTCCATCGCCCAGCAGGTGGAGAGCATCGCGCAGATGGTGGAGGAGACCAGCGCGGCGATGAACAGCACCGCCGACTCCGCCCACCAGCTGCAGGGCGTGGCGGACGGGCTGGGACAACTGGTGGCGCGCTTCCGCTACTAGCTACGGGAAAAACGCGGTGCGGGGCCAGCCCGCGCGTTGGGAACTAGACGTTCCGGAGGGAGCCGGCTTGCGACCGGAGCGCAGCACGGAAGAGGCTGCCGGCAACCCCTTCTGCGCTGCGCTCCGACCCCTGGTCCCCATTACGCTCCCAAGCACCACCCTTGCCGCGGCCATCCGCCTTCAGCTCCGCTTTCAACGCTGCCTTATCCCGGCTGCGCTCCGCCTTGAAAGTGCGCTCATGACGGCCCGCGCCGCCACGCTGCAACACCAGCGCAACCAGCGGGTTGCGCGGCTTCAACTTCTTCTTCATCGCCTTCTCCATACGTTTCCGATCAATGTGCCCGTTCTTCTCCCCTCTCCCCCTGTGAGAGGGGCCGGGGGCGAGGGGGAACGCCGCGTGGAACTCGAACGTAGCCGCCCCTGCGGGGCGCCCCCTCTCCCCAACCCTCTCCCACGAGGGGAGAGGGAGTTACAAACCACCTCAAAACCCCCAGAGCGGGTGACTCATCCGGCCACCATTTCCTGGGCAGCGAACTCGCCAATCCCTCCACCGCAGCGACAAAGACCATCCACCCCGGCAATCGTTCTTCCACCCACGAAAACAGCCAGCCCTCAGCCCTCTTCCCGCATCAGCTCCCAGGCGATGCGCAGCCCCAGCCAGGCGTTGCCCAGCGCGAAGACCGCCAGCAGCACCGCCACCGCAGGCAGCAGCGGATAGCTGCGCAGCACCCAGGCCAGCACTGCGCCCAGCAGGTTCAGCACCACCATCAGCCAGAAGCGCGGCTCTCGCGGCCGCCACAGGCGTGACACCTTCATTCTCCGCACGTCTCCCTTTCGCCTCGCCAGCCGCAGCGGGCTGGTCTGTTCGTTTCCGGCACTGGTGTCGACTGGAAAGCTGCTTGCCAGCCGCCGGCTCGCACGCGGCACTACAACCTTTTACATATCAGTCGCTTGCGCCGCCGTGTTCACTTGGCACGGAACTTGTGATCTCTCGGCCCACCACGCCCGCCGCACCTGTCGCAGCGGACGCCGACAGGGGAGACGACTCCAATGACCGAAACCTTCTACGACGTACTGCGCCGCCAGGGCATCACCCGGCGCAGCTTCCTCAAGTTCTGCAGCCTCACCGCCACCTCGCTCGGCCTGGGTTCGGCGGCGGCGCCGCAGATCGCCCATGCGCTGGAGACCAAGCCGCGCACGCCGGTGCTGTGGCTGCACGGGCTGGAATGCACCTGCTGTTCCGAATCCTTCATCCGCTCGGCGCACCCGCTGACCAAGGATGTGGTGCTGTCCATGTTGTCGCTGGACTACGACGACACGCTGATGGCCGCCGCCGGCCACCAGGCCGAGGCCATCCTCGACGAGATCCGCACCAAGTACAAGGGCAACTACATCCTCGCGGTGGAAGGCAATCCGCCGCTGAACGAGGACGGCATGTTCGCCATCCAGGGCGGCCGCCCCTTCATCGAGAAGCTGCGCGAGACCGCCGCCGACTGCAAGGCCATCATCTCCTGGGGCTCCTGTGCGTCCTGGGGCTGCGTGCAGGCGGCCAAGCCCAACCCGACGCGCGCCACACCGGTGCACAAGGTCATCACCGACAAGCCCATCATCAAGGTGCCCGGCTGCCCGCCGATCGCCGAGGTGATGACGGCGGTGGTCACCTACATGCTCACCTTCGAGAAGCTGCCTGAGTTGGACCGCATGGGCCGGCCGAAGATGTTCTACGGCCAGCGCATCCACGACAAGTGCTACCGCCGCCCCCACTTCGACGCCGGCCAGTTCGCCGAGGCCTGGGACGACGAGGGTTCGCGCAAGGGCTACTGCCTGTACAAGATGGGCTGCAAGGGCCCGACCACCTATAACGCCTGCTCCACCGTGCGCTGGAACGAGGGCGTGTCCTTCCCCATCCAGTCCGGCCACGGCTGCATCGGCTGCTCGGAAGACGGCTTCTGGGACAAGGGCAGCTTCTACGACCGCGTCACCGACATCAAACAGTTCGGCATCGAAGCCAACGCCGACAAGGTGGGCGCCACCGCCGCCGGCGTGGTGGGCGCAGCGGTTGCCGCCCACGCCGCGGTCACCGCGCTCGCCCGCGCGCGCAGCAAGAGCGGCATCGACATCAAGCAAGGCCAGGAGGAGCGCTGATCATGGCGGTATACGAAACCCAGGGCTTCAAGCTCGACAATACCGGCAAGCGCGTCGTCGTCGATCCGGTCACCCGCATCGAAGGCCACATGCGCGTCGAGGTGAACCTCGACAGCAACAACGTGATCCGCAACGCGGTATCCACCGGCACCATGTGGCGCGGCCTGGAAGTGATCCTCAAGGGCCGCGACCCGCGCGACGCCTGGGCCTTCACCGAGCGCATCTGCGGCGTGTGCACCGGCACCCACGCCCTCACCTCCTGCCGCGCGGTGGAAGATGCGCTGGGCATCGACATCCCGGAAAACGCCAACTCCATCCGCAACCTGATGCAGCTCACGCTGCAGGTGCATGACCACCTGGTGCACTTCTACCACCTGCATGCGCTGGACTGGGTGGACGTGGTTTCCGCGCTGAAGGCCGATCCGAAGAAGACCTCCGAGCTGGCGCAGAGCATCTCCAGCTGGCCCAACTCCTCGCCCGGCTACTTCCGCGACATCCAGAACCGGCTGAAGAAGTTCGTCGAATCCGGCCAGCTCGGCCCCTTCATGAACGGCTACTGGGGCAACCCGGCGTACAAGCTGCCGCCGGAAGCCAACCTGATGGCGGTGACGCACTACCTGGAAGCGCTCGACTTCCAGAAAGAGATCGTCAAGATCCACACCATCTTCGGCGGCAAGAACCCACACCCGAACTGGCTGGTGGGCGGCATGCCCTGCGCGATCAACCTCGACGGCGTCGGCGCCGTGGGCGCGGTCAACATGGAGCGGCTGAACCTGGTCAAGAGCATCATCGACCGCACCATCGAGTTCGTGGACCAGGTCTATGTGCCCGACCTGATCGCCATCGCCAGCTTCTACAAGGACTGGACCTATGGCGGCGGCATCTCCTCGCTGTCGCTGCTGTCCTACGGCGACATCCCGGACGTCGCCAACGACTACTCCGCCGGCAACCTGCTGCTGCCGCGCGGCGCCATCATCAACGGCGATCTCAGCAAGATCCACGAGGTCGATCTGCGCGATCCGGAAGAGGTGCAGGAGTTCGTCTCCCACTCCTGGTACAAGTACGCCGACGAAACCAAGGGCCTGCACCCGTGGGACGGCGTCACCGAGCCCAACTTCGTGCTCGGCCAGAACACCAAGGGCACCCGCACCCGCGTCGAATCCTTCGACGAGGAAGGCAAGTACTCCTGGATCAAGTCGCCGCGCTGGCGCGGCCACGCCATGGAAGTCGGCCCGCTGGCGCGCTACGTCATCGGCTACGTGCAGGGCAAGGCGGAGTTCAAGGAGCCGGTGGACAAGCTGCTGAAGGATCTCGGCCTGCCGCTGCCAGCGATCTTCTCCACGCTGGGCCGCACCGCGGCACGCGGCCTGGAAGCCTCCTGGGCGGCGCACAAGATGCTGTACTTCTACAACAAGCTCATCGCCAACATCAAAGCCGGCGACACCGCCACCGCCAACGTGGAGAAGTGGGACCCGAGCACCTGGCCGAAGGAGGTCAAGGGCGTGGGCTTCACCGAAGCGCCGCGCGGCGCGCTCGGCCACTGGATCAAGAT
>Ga0206117_100701_pt1 | contig 27283 bp, 12 predicted proteins | sample 3A5Ametagenome_FD_177997 | JGI IMG/M metagenome (GOLD analysis project Ga0206117, IMG submission 177997) | Enriched microbial communities from leaf-cutter ant dump, University of Wisconsin, Madison, United States - 3A5A | ecosystem: Environmental > Terrestrial > Nest > Insects nest > Nest dump... | reverse complement strand
GCTGGCGACCAGCACCGACCCGCGGCTGGACGCGGTGACCCACATCGTCCATGTCGCCGCCGACACCTCCTTCGACAGCCGCCATTCGGTCTGGCAGATCAACGTCGACGGCACGCTGGCGCTCGCCGCCCGCGCCCGCCGGATGAAGCATCTCCAGCGCTTCCTGCACATCGGCACCGCCTTCTGCTGCGGCGAGACGCCGTGGCTGGAGATGGTGAGCGAGGCCCCGGCCCCCGGCCACGACACGCCGCACATCGTCGAGTACACCCGCAGCAAGGCAGCGGCCGAGCGCGCTCTGGCCGCCGGCTTCCCCGACCTGCCGATCGTCGTCTGCCGCCCGTCCATCGTCGTCGGCCACACCCAGCTGGGCGTGCGTCCCAGCGCCAGCATCTTCTGGTTCTTCCGTCTGGTCGACCGCACCGGCATCCTGCCCTGCTCGCCCGACGGCTTCATCGACATCGTGCCCGTCGACTGGGCGTCGGCCCGTCTGCATGATCTGCTGCGCAAGCCGGACCTGAAGCACAACCTCTACCACATCTCCGCCGGCCTCGGCAGCCGGACGACCTGGGTCGATTTCGAGGAGGCCTTCGCCAACCACGGCCATGAGGGCACCCGCCCCTACAGCTTCTTCGACCCGAAGGGTCCGGAAGGCTGGAAGCCCTTCGACCGCGCCTATCGCCTGGCATTCCCGCAGCGCGACATCCTGCACCGGACGATGGCCGCCGGCGGCCGCAAGTACCACCGCTTCACCGCGCAGGACATCGCCTTCGACAACAGTCGCCTGCTAACCGAAGGCTTCGCCCCGCCGCCGCGCTTCGCCGACTACATCGGCGTCTGCCTGCAGCAGCCGCGCACGACCATCGAGGAGCAGTTCGTCGACGACGCCGCCAGCTTCGAGTTCGACGAGTCGCTGGCTCCCGCCAACGCCGCCGCCTGACGCACCAACAGGTCCGCCGGAACGAAACGCCATGCCGCTCCTCATTCCCACCCGTCTCGCATCCAGCCCGATCCACGGGCTGGGTCTGTTCGCCGAGGAGCCGGTCGCGGCCGGCGTGCCGGTGTGGCGGTTCGATGCCCGCGTCGACCGCCTCTTCGCCTCCGACGACGCGCTGCTGGACGAGTTCCCCCAGCTTTCCCGGCTGGTGGATTTCCACGGCTGCGTGATCGACGGGGTCGGCGTCCTGCTGCCCGGCGACGACGCCCGTTTCCTCAACCATGACGACGAGCCGTCCATCGGCCGGGCCGACCCCGGCGACTGGCGGATCTTCGTCACCCGCCGCGCCATCGCCGCCGGTGAGGAGATCACCTGCAACTACGAGGACATTTGCGCCGATGTCCGCGACGCGGGTGCGGCCAGCTATCTGTCCGCCAGCGATCCGTCCGGGGCGCCGGCATGACGCCGCGCGCGTCGCATCACCCCCTGCGGACCAGCATCGTCGAACCCGCCGCCCTGACGCCCGAGCGGCGGGCGGTGATGTTCGCCCTGCTCAGCGTCTGGTTCGAGGGGTACGGCGAGGACTACTTCAACGAGGAGCTGGGCGACCTCGACCACTGCGTCCTGCAGGAGGATCCGGAGACCGGCGAACTGGTCGGCTTCGCCACGGTCTACCGCCAGGAGGTGGAGATCGCCGGCACCGCCGTCGGCGCCTTCCACACTGCCCACTGCATCCTGGAACGGCGCTTCTGGGGATCGAACGGACTGGTGCGCGCCATGGTCGCCGAAATGGTCGGGCGCGCGCGCGCAGACCGGTCGGGGCGGCTCTGGTACTGGAGCTACAGCGCAGTCGGCTACCGCTCCTACCGCTACATGCCGATGCTGTTCATCCACCACACGCCCAGCGCGGACCAGACGCTCGACGACCTCGACCGGGCCTTGCGCGACCATATCGGCCGCGAATGCTTCGCGCACTACTACGATCCCGGCACCGGGACGGTGGACTGGAAATGGCAGGGCTACGGCCTGACGGAGGAGGCCCGCGCCATCAGCGAGGCCAAGCTCGACAGCCCGGCGGTGGCCCAGTTCCGCCACCTCAACCCGCGCTGGGCCGACAGTGTCGAAATCCTCTGCCTCGCCCGCATGACCGACGACAACCTCACCCCGTTCGGCCGCCGCTGGTTCCCGACAGCGCAACCCACCTGACGCACGCCCTCCCCAATTCTGGAATGATTATCACAATGCGCCCGACGTCCTCGCTCCCCGTCCTTCGCACCGCAGCCCTGGCCGGTGCCGCCGCCATCGCCGTTGTCGTCGCGCTTCAGGCTGCTCCCGCCCTTGCCGAGGCCGAGTTCAGCCTGACCATCGGCGGCGACGCCTATTTCCAGGGCGCCTATGTCAGCCAGAAACAGGACGACGGGCTGCGCTCGACCGAGTTCTCCAACCGCCTGCGCCTGACCGTCACCCCGTCGGCCACCACCGACAACGGGCTGACCTACGGCGCCCGGCTGCGTCTGGTCTCCGGCAACGGCGACCCCTCGGTGTCGAGCCGCACGGTGGAGAACGACCGCGCCTTCCTCTTCGCCAACGGGTCCTTCGGCACCATCCAGGCCGGCGTCATCAACGGGCTGTCCGACGAATACGGCATGATCGGCCCCAACACGGAGGGCATCGCCGGCAGCCCGGACAGCAACGGCATTCTGTTCCTGCACGGCTCGTCCACCTATGCCGCCCTGCCGCTGGCGGCGACCAGCCTGCGCACGCTGGTGTCCTACGACACCGGGACCAAGTTCATCTACATCAGCCCCAGCTTCGGCGGTTTGCAGGCCGCGGTGTCCTACACCCCGCGCACCGGCGATTCCAACACGTCGATCAACCGCCGCAAGGTGGATGCGCTTGGCGATGCGCTCGCCTTCCGCGACGTGGTCGAAGCGGGCGCCGCCTTCCAGAACAGCTTCGGAGACGTGACGGTGGAGGCCAGCGCCTTCTACCAGACCGGCAAGGCAGTGCGGCAGAGCGACGGCATCGCCAGCCAGTCCTTCGAGGATCTGAACTCCGTCCATGTCGGCGCCAATGTCGGCTACGGCCCGGCGAAGGTCGGCATCAGCTACGCCTACAGCGGCGACAGCGGCTATGCCAAGGGAACCCCGCAGTCGCGCAACCAGCAGAACCTGATCGTCGGCGCCCAGTACACCAGCGGCCCGCTGCTGTTCGCAGCCAACTACATGCGCGCTCTCGGCAACGACATGGCGACCATGACGACGCCGGCCAAGGCCGATGTGTGGCAGGGTGGCGTCACCTGGACCGTCGCCCCCGGCCTGACCACCGGGCTGGAGTATGACTATGTCCGCTCGACCCTGTCGGGCGGTGCGGCCAGCGGTGGCGACCTGACCGACCGCGCGCACATCCTGATGTTGGACACCCGTCTGGCATTCTGAGGTTCCGGACAAGCACTCCCTGACGGGCTGGACCGTGTGCCGGCCCGTCGGTACTCGCGGAGCTTTTGCGGCACTGCACGCAAAGCGCCGAATGCCGTTCCGTTCATCCTCTCGCGACCCGTTTTCGCGGGACTATATCTGTGGTAGAATCCAACCTCAGTTTATAAAGAAAAAATAATCAGGGGTTGGTGTGGATATGACCTGTCTGGAGCCGGCAATGCCATCGATGGTGTCGCCGACGGCAAGCTTCGATCCGTCACAACTCCTGGAATTGACGCAAAAGGCACGGGAACCGCTTTACATCTTGCGGAACCGGGACGGGCGGCTGGGGGCCTCGAGCCTTCCGCCGGATCTTGCCGGCGGCGAGCTTAGCCCTGTCGCCACCTTGCCGCCGCTTTATCCGGAGTGGCTTGGCGAACGCGCTTTTCAGGAAACCCATGGTTGCCGCTTCGCCTATGTGGCCGGCGAGATGGCGCGTGGCATCGCCACGCCGGCGATGGCGGTGGCCGCCGCCCGTGCCGGCCTGCTGGGTTTCTACGGCAGCGCCGGCCTGTCGCCGCAGCGCGTGCAGGAAGGAATCGCCGAAATTCACACAGCCCTTGGCGCCCAGATGCCGAACTGGGGCGCCAACCTGATCCACAGCCCCAACGACCCTTCGCTGGAAACCGAAATCTGCCGCCTGTTCCAGCAGCAGGGCGTGCGCCGCGTCTCGGCCTCCGCCTTCATGGCGCTGACGCCATCGGTGGTTGAGCTGGCCGCCAGGGGGGTGAGCCGCGATCCGGCCACCGGCGCGGTCCGCCGCCTGACCCACATCTTCGCCAAGGTCTCGCGCGCCGAGGTCGCCCGCCAGTTCATGGCACCGGCCCCGCAGCGCATGCTGGCCGATCTGGTCGCCCAAGGCCACCTCTCCGCCGGGGAGGCCGACCTGGCCTCCACCATCCCGGTTGCCGAGGACATCACGGTGGAGGCCGATTCCGGCGGCCACACCGACAACCGCCCGCTCTCAGTCCTTTTCCCGATCATCCAGCGCCTGCGGGACGAGCTGGTGGCCGCCTATGGCTATGACCGCAACATCCGCGTCGGCGCCGCCGGCGGGCTCGGCACCCCCGCCGCCATCGCCTCCGCCTTCGCCATGGGGGCCGCCTATGTCGTCGTCGGCTCGGTGAACCAGTCGGCCGCGGAGTCCGGTCAGCCGCTGTCGGTTCGCCGCATGCTGGCCGGCCTGTCCAGCACGGACGTGACGATGGCGCCGGCCGCCGACATGTTCGAAATGGGCGTGAAGGTGCAGGTGATGAAGCGGGGCACCCTGTTCCCCTTCCGCGCCCAGCGCCTGTACGACCTGTATTGCCGCCATTCCGGCCTGGACGATTTGCCGGCGGCCGAGCGCGCGACCCTGGAACGCGACGTCTTCCAGACTCCGCTGGAGGAGATCTGGCGCCAGACCCGCGAGCATTTCGCCGTCCGCGACCCGGCGGAACTGGCCCGGGCCGAGGCCGATCCCCGCCACCGCATGGCGCTGGTTTTCCGCTGGTACCTGTTCAACGCCGCCCGCTGGCCGATGCTGGACGACGACGCCCGGCGCCATGACTTCCAGGTCTGGTGCGGCCCGGCCATGGGCGCCTTCAACGACTGGGTGAAGGGCAGCTTCCTGGAAGCCGCGGAAAACCGCAGCGTCGAACAGATCGCCCGCAACCTGCTGGAGGGAGCTGCCGTGGTGACCCGCGCCCAGCAGATGCGCACGGCGGGCCTGCCGGTCCCGGCCGCCGCCTTCACCTGGGTGCCGCGCCGGCTCGCCTGATCCTCCAGCATGCCGGTTTCGCCCCCCAATCCTCCTTCCGAACCTCCGAGACGGCCTTGAAGAACCGCCATCCCATCGCAATCGTCGGCATCGGCGCCATGTTCCCCGGTTCCGGCACCACGCACGGCTTCTGGCGCGACATTCTCGCCGGACGGGATTGCATCGGCGACGTGCCGGCCACCCATTGGCTGGTGGAGGATTACTACGACCCCGATCCGACGGCGCGGGACAAGACCTATTGCCGGCGCGGCGCCTTCCTGCCGCCGGCCACGCTGGACCCGCTGGAGTTCGGCATCCCGCCCCAGGCGCTGGCCGCCACCGACACCGCGCAGCTTCTGGCGCTGATCGTCGCCAAGGAGGTGCTGGACGAGGCCTGCCGCTCCCAATTCCGCGACATCGACCGCAGCCGGACCAGCATCGTGCTGGGCGTGGCGTCGGCTACCGAACTGGTCGGCACCATGGGGGCGCGGCTGCAACGGCCGGTCTGGGTCAAGGCCCTGCGCGAAGCCGGCCTGCCGGAAGCCGAAGTGACCGCACTCTGCGACCGCATCGCTTCGCAGTATGTGGACTGGCAGGAAAGCACCTTCCCCGGCGTGCTCGGCAATGTGGTGGCGGGGCGCATCGCCAACCGCCTCGATCTCGGCGGCACCAACTGCGTGGTGGACGCCGCCTGCGCCAGTTCGCTGTCGGCCCTGCTGATGGCGATGAACGAGCTGGAGCTGGGCCATTCCGACATGGTCATCAGCGGCGGCGTCGACGCGCTGAACGACATCTTCATGTACATGTGCTTCAGCAAGACGCCGGCCCTATCCAAGAGCGGCGATTGCCGGCCATTCTCCGACGCCTCCGACGGCACCATCGTCGGCGAGGGGTTGGGGCTGTTCGCCCTGCGACGGCTGGAGGATGCCGAGCGTGACGGCAACCGCATCTATGCCGTCATCCGCGGCATCGGTTCCTCGTCGGACGGGCGCGCCACCAGCGTCTATGCCCCCCGCCACGAAGGACAGGCGGTCGCCCTGCGCCGCGCCTATGCCGACGCCGGCTATGGTCCGCGCAGCGTCGAGCTGGTGGAGGCCCACGGCACCGGCACCCGTGCCGGCGATCTGGCGGAGTTCACCGCCCTGACCCAGGTGTTCCGCGAAGCGGATGCGGAAACAGACTCCTGGTGCGCCATCGGCTCGATCAAATCGCAAATCGGCCACACCAAGGCCGCCGCCGGCTCCGCCGGTCTGCTGAAGGCGGCGCTGTCCCTGCACCAGAAGGTTCTCCCGCCAACCATCAAGGTCGAGCGGCCCGACAGCCGTCTGAAGCTGGAAACCAGCCCCTTCTACCTCAACACCCGTGCGCGTCCCTGGGTGAAGGGCGCGGGCCCCCGGCGCGCCTCCGTCAGTTCCTTCGGTTTCGGCGGCAGCAACTATCACGTGGCGCTGGAGGAATATACCGGCCCCCACACCGCCTCCCGCCTGTGGGCGGGCGGTGCGCTGGTGCTGGCCGGCGGTGCCGACACGCAATCCCTTGCCGACGCGGCCCGCGCCCTCGCCGAGCGCGTGAAGTCGGACGGGTTAGAAGCGGTCGCCCGCGACAGCCGGATCGCCTTCGATCCCGCCGCACGCCATCGCCTCGCCATCGTCGCCAGCACCGCCGCGCAGTTCGAGGCGCGCTTGGCGACGGCGTTGAACCAGCCCGGCCCCTTCTCCGCCCCCGGCATCCATCTGGTGGTGGGCGAAGCCACCGGCGGCAAGGTCGCCTTCCTGTTTCCTGGCCAGGGCAGCCAATATGTCGGCATGGGCGCAGATGTCGCTGTCGCCCTCGACGAGGCGCGGGCCGTCTGGGATGCCCAGGCAGCGCTGCCCGCCACCCCCGGCCAGCCGCCCTTGCATCGCATCGTCTTCCCACCGCCCGCCTTCAGCCGCGAGGAGGCCGACGCTCAGGATACTGCCCTGACCCGGATGCTGAACGCCCAGCCCGCCATCGGAACGGCGAGCCTCGCCCTGCTGGCGGTGCTGGAGCGCACCGGCCTCCGCGCCGATGCCGTCGCCGGCCACTCCTTCGGCGAGATCACCGCGCTCTGCGCCGCCGGGATGATCGACCGCGACACCGCCCTGACCCTGGCCGGCGAGCGCGCCCGCTGCATGGAGGAGGCGGCGGCCGGCAGCGACGGCGCCATGATCGCGGTTGCCGCCGGACGGGAGCGTGTCGCCCCTCTCCTGCACGGGCTGGACGTTGTGCTGGCCAACGACAACGGCCCGGAACAGGTGGTGCTGTCCGGTGCCCGCGCGGCGGTCGAGAGCGCCGTCGCCCGGCTGGAGACCGAGGGTCTGCGGGTCGTCCGCCTGAAAGTCGCCAGCGCCTTCCATTCTCCGGTGGTGGCGGAGGCGTCCAAGAGCTTCCGCACCGTCCTTGAGAACACGCGGTTCAGCCCCGCCGCCATCCCGGTCTATGCGAATCTCACCGCCGCTCCCTACGGCGACAGCGAAACCCGCGACCTGCTGGCCGGGCAGATCGCCGGCACCGTCCGGTTCCGCGAAACCATCGAGGCGCTGTACGCCGACGGCGTCCGCACCTTCGTGGAGGTCGGCCCCGGTGCCGTTCTGACCGGTCTGGCGGCGCAATGCCTGGACGGCCGCCCGCATCTTGCCGTCCCGTTCGACCGGCGCGGAGCCAACGGCGTCCTCAGCCTGCTGGACGGGCTGGGCGCATTGGCGGTGCATGGCGTGCGCCTGGATTTCGAAGCGCTGTGGGCCGGCTTCGCCGAGGAGCGGAAACCCAAAAAGCCGTCGCCGGCCGCGGTCCGAATCTCAGGCGCCAATTTCGGCAAGATTTACCCGCCCCAGGGCGGCGCGGCAGCGTTGCCCAAGCCCAACCCGCCGCGGCCCGCTCCCACACCGTCCGCGCCAATTCCAGCCGCGCCGGCTTTCCCGGCCCCGGTCCGATCCGCCGCCGTCCAGGCCCAGCCCATCGAAGAAGCTCCGATCATGGTCACGAACTCCCCCGCTCCGCAGCCGGCGCCCATCCCCAACGCCACCGCGTCGGTGGAGACGATCTATCACCATGTCGCCGACGCCCACGCTGCCTTCCAGCGCGCCATCGCCGAGAGCCATCAGGCCTTCCTCGCCGTCGCCGGTCAAGCGATCCAGAGCCTCAGCGGCGTTCCAGCGCAGCAGCCTGCGTTCACCGCTCCGCCTGTCCCGATCATGCCGGGCGCACCGGCCGTCGCCGCTCCGCAGCCGATGCCCGTCCCGGCTCCCGCCCCCGTGGCGACACCCGCTCCGCCGATGCAGCGGCCGGCGCCGGCTCCGCAGCCCGTCGCCGCGCCCAGGCCGCAACCGGTGGCAGTACCGGTCCCACCTGCGGCCAGCGCCCGCGATACCGTTCTGGCGGTGATCGCCGACAAGACCGGCTACCCGGTCGGGATGCTGACCGCGGAGATGGAGCTTGAGGCCGGCCTCGGCATCGATTCCATCAAGCAGGTGGAAATTTTCTCGACCCTGCAGGAGCGCATCCCAGCACTGGGCACTGCCGACATGCGCGAGTTGAACGCGCTGAAGACCATCGGTCAGATCCTCGCGCTGGCTGACAGCCGCGGCGGCATTCCGGCTCCGGCGTCCGTCACCGCAGCGACCCCGGCGCCGCCGCCTGTGGCCGCCCCGGCCGCACCCTCCGTCGATGTCGGCGCGCTGTTCATGGGGCTGGTCGCAGAGAAGACCGGCTACCCCGTCGAGATGCTCAGCCCGGAGATGGAGCTGGAAGCCGGCCTCGGCATCGACTCCATCAAGCAGGTGGAAATCTTCTCGGCTCTGGTCGAACGGCTGCCGGACCTCGCCTCGGTCGAAATGCGCGAACTGACCGCGCTGAAGACCGTGGGCGCCGTGATCGCCCGCATCAGGGGCGACGCTCCCGCCGCCCCGCAGACACCGCAGTCACAGGCCCTGCCCGCGTTATCGTCCGGCACTCTCCGCACCTGCGCAGTACTGGAGGACCGGCAAGCCTCCGGAACCGACATGCTGCGCGGCCTGACCAGCATCGCCGTCATTCCGGATTCAGCGGGCGTCGCAGCCGAACTGGTGACGCTGCTGTCGGCCAGAGGCATCGCTGCCCGCCTCACCGACGAGCCGGACGCGCAGGACGACGGCGTGCTGTTCCTGGCCGGTCTCGACGGCGCCGATGCCGCGTCGAGCGCCGATCTGCACTGGCGTGCACTGGCCGCCGCCAAGGCCGTCGCTCCCCGCCTGGGCGAGTCCGGCGGCGCCTTCGTTACCATCCAGAACGGCGGGGATGCATGGCTCGGGCTCGGCGGTCTCGTTCTGACCGCCGCACATGAATGGCCGGCGGCGCGGGTCAAGTCCATCGATCTGGAGGCTGGAAGCCGCTCCGCCACCGAACTGGCGCAAATCCTGGCGGCGGAACTCACCGCCGGCGACGGCGATGCCGAGGTGCGTCTGACAGGCGACGGCCGGCGTCTCGTCCGCACCCTCCGTCAGGAGGAAGCGGCGGATGGCCCGCTGCCGCTTCCCGAAGGTGCGGTGATCGTCGTCTCCGGCGGTGCCCGCGGGGTGACCGCGGTGGCGCTGGAACAGTTGTCCCGCCACATCCGCCCGTCCCTGGTCATCCTCGGCCGCAGCGACCCCGACACCGCCCCGGTCCTGCCCGGCCTTGCCGAAGATGCCGCAAAGGATACTGACGAGACAGCGGTGCGCCGGGCGGTGATTGCCGGCCCCGGCGCTGGCAAGCCGCCGCGCGAGATCGAGGCGACGGTCAAGTCCATCCTCGCCGCCAACGAGGCCCGCGCTACGCTCCGCCGGCTGGAAGCGGCCGGCGCCCGCATCCGTTATTGCCGCGCCGACGTGCGCGACGCCGCCTCCGTTGCCCAGGCGCTGGCGAACGTCCGGGCGGAGGTCGGTCCAATCTCCGGCATCGTCCATGGCGCCGGCGTGCTGGCCGACAAGCGGATCGGCGACAAGACCCGCGAGCAGTTCGACGCCGTCTTCGGCACCAAGGTGGACGGGATCGCCAACCTGCTGGAGGCCACCCGCCAGGACCCCTTGCGCGTCATCTGCCTGTTCTCCTCCATCGCGTCGCTGCATGGCAATGCCGGCCAGTGTGACTACGCCATGGCCAACGGCGTCCTGAACGCCGTGGCGCGGGCGGAAGCGGCGCGCCGCCCCGACTGCACGGTCAAGGCCATCGCCTGGGGGCCATGGGACGGCGGCATGGTCGGACCGGCGCTGAAGCAGCATTTCCGCCGCCTGTCCGTCGGCCTGATCGCCCCGGACGACGGCGCCGCTTTCATGCTGCGCGAACTGGCCCAGCTGCCGCCCGGAAACCCGGTCGTTTCCTGCATCGGTCGCTCGGCATGAGCCGCGTCCCGCCCATCGCCATCATCGGTCACGGCTGCGTGCTGCCGGGAGCCCTCAGCCCGGCGGAGCTGTGGCGGGCCGTGGTCGAGGGGCGGGATTTGCTGCGCCCGGTGCCGCCCGGCATCTGGCGTGTCGACACCGCACAGGCCCTGTCGCCACAAGCGCCGGAACGCTCGGCCACCGACCGCGGCGGCTATGTCCAGGGCTTCGATGCCGTCTTCGATCCCAGCGGCTTCGCCTGCCCGGCCGAGGATCTGGCCGGCCTCGACCCGCTGGTGCTTTGGCTGGTCCACAGCGGGCGCGAGGCGTTGCGCGAGGCCGGGCTGGCCGTCGCCCCGCCGGAGCGGTGCGGCCTGATCGCCGGCAACCTGTCCTATCCCACCGCCAGCCTCTGCACCTATGCCGAGGCGGTGTGGCTCGACCGCGAGCGGCCCAACCCGGCCAACCGCTTCTCCTCCGGCCTGCCGGCCCGGTTGGCGGCCCGCGCGCTCGGCCTTGACGGTCCGGCCTTCTGCCTGGACGCCGCCTGCGCCTCCTCGCTCTACGCCGTCAAGCTCGCCTGCGACCAGCTGCGCGACGGCCATGCCGACCTGATGATCGCAGCGGGCGTCAACCGCGGCGACGATCTGTTCCTCCACATGGGCTTCACCGCCCTCAACGCCCTCAGCCCGACCGGCCGCAGCCGTCCCTTCCATCGCGAGGCCGACGGGCTGATCCCCGCCGAAGGGGCGGCCTGCGTGGTGCTGAAGCGGCTGGACGATGCGGTGCGCGACGGCAACCGCATCCTCGGCGTCATCCGCGGCATCGGCCTGTCCAACGACGGGCGCAGCCGCGGCTTCCTGGTCCCCGATGCCGGCGGGCAGGAACGCGCCATGGCCGCGGCCTATGTCCAGGCCGGTTTCGGCCCGGAGGCGGTGTCGCTGGTCGAATGCCACGCCACCGGAACCGCGCTGGGCGACGCCACCGAGATCGCCAGCATGGGCCGTGTCTTCCAGGGGCTGGACGGCGTCCCCATCGGCTCGCTGAAATCCAACCTGGGCCACCTGATCGCCGCCGCCGGGCTGGCCGGCATGGTCAAGGTGATCCAGGCGATGGCGGCCGGCGTCCGCCCGCCCACCCTGCATGCGGACTCCGCCCCGCTGGACGGCATCGCCGCCTCCCCCTTCCGCCTGCTGAACCGGGCGGAGCCATGGGAGGTGGACGGTCCACGCCGCGCCGCCATCAGCGCCTTCGGCTTCGGCGGCAACAACGCGCATCTGATCCTGGAGGAATGGCAGCCCGCCACCCCGTCCGTGCAAGTGGCCGCCATCGCGCCGCCCCCTCTGCGCGTGGCCGTCGTCGGGCTCGCCGTCGTCACCGCCGCGGACGATTTCGCCGCCGCCCTGGCAGCAGCCCCACCGGCCGGAGACGGCCAGCGCGCCCTGGATAACATCACGCTGGACCTCGCCACCGCCCGCGTCCCTCCCGCCGACCTGCGCCATGCCCTGCCCCAGCAGTTGCTGGCGATGAAGGCGGTGGCACTGGCCGCTGCCGATGCTCCCCCCCTGGCGGCGGCCACCACCGGCGTGCTGATGGGCATGGGCTGCGATGCCGAGGTGGCGCGGCGCGGACTGGGCGTGCGGCTGGCCGGCCTCTGCGGCCCGGATGCCAGCGTGGAGCTTGGTCCGCCGCTGAACGCGGCCGGCGTCATCGGCACCATGCCGAACATCGTCGCCAACCGCTTCAACGCACAGTTCGACTGGCGCGGTCCCAGCTATTCGGTGTCGGCGGAGGAGCTGTCGGGGCTCGCCGGGCTGCGCATCGCCGCCCGCGCCCTGGTGACGGGAGAGCTGGACGCCGCGGTCGTCGGCGCGGTCGACCTGTCCTGCGAACCGGTCCATCGCAGCGCCCTCGCTGCCCTGCGCCCCGACCTCGCGACGGCCGGCGACGCCGCCGTCACAATGGTGCTGCGCCGGGTGGAATCCGCCGAGGCGGCGGGGGAGCCGATCCACGCCATCCTCGACATGTCGGCCGCCGATGACGCCGGTGGCGCCGAGTTCACCATCGCAGGTCCGCAGGGCGCCAGCCCGGTTACCCGCCGCTTCGGCCATGCCCATGCCGCGTCCGGCCTGCTGCATGTCGCCGCCGCCATCGTTGCCTGCTGCGGGCGCATGCAGCCCACGGACGGCCCCGCCCGCCCCTGGCTGGGTTCCGGATCGTTGCGCACCCGCATCACCGTCGAGGCACTGGGCGGAGCCGCCGACACTCTGCTGATCGAAAGCGGCGGCATCGTCCGGCCGGCCCTGCCTCCGCCTGCAGTCCGTCTGCGCTGGTTTGCCGCCGGCAGCCGGGACGAGCTGTGCGGGCGCATCCGGCACGGCGAGGATGGCGGGCGAGGTCCCGTCCGCCTGTCCTTTGCCTGTCCATCCGGCCGGGAAGCCGACACGCTATCCCGCGCGCTCGCCCTGGCCGAAGGCGGCGCGGCGGTCGCCGACGGCATCCATTTCCGGGAGCGGCCATTAGGCGGCACGCTCGCCTTCGCCTTCACCGGTGCCGCTGCGGCCTACGAGGGCATGGGCCACGACCTGTTCTTGTCGATGCCCGATGTCGGCCGGGCCGTCACGGCGCGTTTTCCCCTCCTGGCCCACACGGCAGAGCGGCTCTACGGCTCCGAAGTCCCGCTCGACGCCATGGCGCAGTTGCAGACCTGCGCGCTGTTCTGCCAGACCCATGCGGAGGTCAGCCACAGCATCCTCGGCCTGCGGCCCCAGGCGATGCTCGGCCTGTCCTCCGGCGAGACCAACGCGCTGTTCGCCGCCGGTGTCTGGACCGACATGGACGCCATGTTCGCGGAGATCGACGCGTCGGGCCTCTATGGCCGCCATCTGACCGGCGACTGCCTCGCCGCATCCCAAAGCTGGGGACGGACGGGCACCGCGGACTGGCGCAACTGGCGCCTGCTCGCCCCCGTCGAGGAGGTCGAAGCGGTATTGGCCGACCTGCCCCGCGTCTCGATCACCATCGTCAACGCGCCGCGCGATTGCGTGATCGGCGGCGACGCCGGGTCCTGCCGGCAGGCCATCGCCCGCCTCGGGGCGCACCGCGCGCTGCCGCTCGGCCAGGACATGGTGGTGCATTGCCCCGAGCTGGAGCCCTGCGCCCCGGTCTGGCGCCGCATCCACCGACGCGCAACAACCCCGCCCGAGGGCATCGCCCTCTATGCGAATGCCTTCGCCCAGGCGTATCCGCCGTCCATCGAGCTGTGCGCCGAGGCCCTGACCCGTCAGGCGGTGGAGCGGGTGGATTTCCCCCGCACCGTCCGCCGCGCCCATGACGACGGCGTGCGCATCTTCGTCGAGCATGGCCCGCGCAACGCCCTGACCCGCTCCATCGCCACGATCCTGTCCGGCCGCGACCATCTGGCGGTCAGCCTCGACCATCCGGGCCGCGCTCCGCTGGAGCAGTTGGCCCATGTGGCGGCCGAGCTGTTCGCCGCCGGTCTGGACCCTGCCATGACCGAGGTCGCCCGCCGCCTGGAGCGCCCGGTTGCAGCACCGCCGGCCCAGCCCCTGACCTTCCCCGCCCATGCCGCCCCCGTGGTGGTGACGCTCGGACAACCGATGCCGCCCGCACCGCCCCTGCCGCCGGTCGCCGGCCTCCCGCCCCCCGATCTGGCCGCCCGCCGCCCCCTGGACGAGGTGCCGGAGCCGGTCGCGTCCGAAGCGGTGCCGGTCACACTCTCCTCGGTTGATAGCCCGATCGCCCGCATCCTCGCCCGCACGGCGGAGCTTCACACCGGTTACCTGACCATCGCGTCGGACCTGCATCGGACCTACCTGCACGGCTTCGGCGTGCCGACATCGCAGCCGACCACAAGCGCCCTCTCCCGCCCCGGGAGAGGGAGGGGACCCACCAAAGGTGGGGAGGGTGAGGGGCAGGGCGAGAATCAAGGAGCGCATGGTTCCTCGGATCACCCCTCACCCTTCCCACCGCTGCGCGGCGGGCCCCTTCCCTCTCCCGGGGCGGGAGAGGGAGCGCTTCCCCCCCTCTGGGACCGCGCCCAGCTGGAAACCCTCGCCTCCGGCAAGGTGTCCGACGTCTTCGGGCCGCTGTTCACGCAGCAGGATGGCTATGCGCGTCAAGTCCGCATGCCGGAACCGCCGCTGCTGCTGGTCGACCGCGTCGTCTCCATCGCCGGCAATCCGGGCAGCATGGGATTGGGCTCCATCGTCACCGAGACGGACGTCACGCCCGACGCCTGGTATCTGTACAACAGCCGCATGCCGGTGGGCATCGCCATCGAATCCGGGCAGGCCGACCTGTTGCTGATCTCCTGGCTGGGTGCCGATTTCCGCAACAGGGGCGAGCGCGTCTACCGCCTGCTCGGCTGCGAGATGACCTACCATGAGGGCGGCCTGCCCAAGGTCGGCGACACCCTGCGCTACGACATCCACATAGACGGCCATGCCCGCATGGGCGAGGTCGGGCTGTTCTTCTTCCATTACGACTGCCGCATCGGCGACCGGCTGGTGCTGTCGGTCCGCAACGGTCAGGCCGGCTTCTTCACCGACAGCGAACTCGCCAACTCCGGCGGCGTGCTGTGGAGTGCCGAGGAGGATCGGCCCAGGGACGGCGCCCGCCTCGACCCGCTGCCATGCCCGTCGCGTCACCGCACCTTCACAGCCGAACAGCTCGACCTCTGGACCGCCGGCCGCGCCTTCGCCTGCTTCGGCGCAGGATTCGAGCTGGCCGGCAGCCACCAGCGCACCCCGGCCATCCCGCAGGGCCGCATGCGCCTGATCGACAGTGTGAGCGTCTTCGACCCGCAGGGCGGTCCCTGGGGCCGCGGCTATCTGCGCGCCGAAAGCCATGTGCCGGCAGATGCATGGTTCTATGCCGGCCATTTCAAGAACGACCCCTGCATGCCCGGCACCCTGATGGCCGAGGGCGCGGTGCAGGCGGTGGCGACCTTCATGGCGGCGGGCGGTTTCACCATCGGCCGCGATTCCTGGCGGTTCGAACCGGTGCCGGACGAGCCCGCCCGCTTCGTCTGCCGCGGGCAGGTGATCCCCGACGCCGGCCACCATCTGGTCTACGAGGTCTTCGTCGAGGAGATCGAGGACGGGCCGACACCCATCGTCCGCGCCGCCCTGCTGTGCAGCGCCGACGGCTTCAAGGTCTTCCACTGCCGTGCCTTCGCGGTGCGGCTGGTCCCCGACTGGCCGCTCGGCCAGGGCCGCCATGCCCTGCCGGCACGGCTGGAGGCGCCGCGCATCGTCGGCACCCGTAGCGACGTGCGCGGTGATTTCGATGCGCTGCTGGCCTGCGCCTGGGGGGCGCCGTCCGCCGCCTTCGGCAGCATGTATGCCCGCTTCGACGCCGGCCGGGTGCCGCGCCTGCCTGGGCCGCCCTATCACTTCATGACCAGCGTGGTGTCGGTGAACTGCCCGGCCGGGGAGCCGACCGTCGGCGGCACAATCCTGGTCGATTATGCGGTGGAGCCGGACGCCTGGTACTTCGCCGAGAATGCCGCCCCGGTAATGCCCTTCTGCGTGCTGATGGAGGTGCTGCTCCAGCCTTGCGGCTGGCTGGCGTCCTACATGGGCTTCGCGCTCGCCTCCACCGACGATCTGGCGATCCGCAACCTGGACGGCGACGCCGCCCGCGTGTTCGCCGAAGTGACGCCTTCCGACGCCCACGTCCGGACCGAGGCGACGCTGACCCGGTTCTCCCGTGCCGGCGGCATCACCCTGATCGCCTTCAAGGTCCGGGCCTGGGTGGACGACCGGCCGCTGATGGAGCTGGAGACCGCCTTCGGCTTCTTCGCCGCTGCCGCCCTGGCGAAGCAGAACGGCCTGCCGCCCCTGCCTGCCGACGAGGCGCGCGGCATTCCGCCCGCGTCGCAACCCATCGAGCCCCGGCGGACGAGGGTGGCGGAAGGCAGGCTGCGCATGGTGGACGAGGTCACCGGCTGGTGGCCGCAGGGGGGAACCGCCGGCCTGGGGCTCGTCCGCGGCAGACAGATGGTCGATCCGGAATCCTGGTACTTCAAGGCCCACTTCTTCCAGGACCCGGTGCAGCCCGGCTCCCTGGGTGTCGAGGCGCTTCTGCAATTGCTGGAGCGCGCCATGCTGCTGGCCGGGCTCGACGGCGAAGTGCCGTCGCCCCGTTTCGAAGGTGCCGCGCTGGACGAGCCGCTGCGCTGGAAATACCGCGGTCAGGTCGTACCCACCAACCGCACCGTTTCCACCGAAATCGAGATTGTGCGGATCGAGCGCGACGAGCGCGGCATTCTTGCCGTCGCCCGCGGCAGCCTGTGGGCCGACGATCTGCGCATCTACGAGGTGGACGGCCTCGCAGCCCGCCTCGTTCCGGGAAGCACTGCGCCCGGCGGCGATGACGACGGGCCAACGGACCTCCGCCTGGATCTGGCCAGCGCCCCCTGGCTCGGCGACCACCGGCCCACCCACACCGCTCCGGCGGTCCCGCTGACCTGCCTTGCCGATGCCATGGCCGCCGCCGTGCCGGGCGGTCGGATCGTGACGCTCGAGGATGTGCGGGTCCAGCGCTGGGTGACGGTACCGGCGACACTGCGCCGCGAAACGGAGCCCGATGGCCGCGTCACCCTGAGGGACGGCAATGAGATCGTCGCGACCGGACGGGTGATCCGGGCGGACGGCTGGCCGGCTCCGCCGCAGCCCTTCGCCCCGCTGGACGACCTTCGCCCATCCCCCTGCCCCTACAGCGCCGGCGAGCTGTTCCACGGACCCGCCTTCCAGATCCTGAGCGACTTGCGCACCGGTCCGAGCGGCGCGTCCGCCACGCTCGACGCGGCCAAGGCGGCACGGGTGCCGGGGTTGATCGGCCCGGCGCTGCTCGATGCCGGACTGCATGCCATGCCCCGCCATGCGCCCGAACTCTGGTGGGGCGGCAAGGCAGCCGGGATGCTGGCCTATCCCAGCGCCATCGAACGGCTGAACCTCTTCGGCCCGACGCCGCGCGACGGTCGGATCAGCATCGAGGTGCGCGCCCTGTCGCTCGACGGCCAGGGCCGCGCCCGCTCCCGCCTGCAATGGCTGTCCGGCGGCCAAGTCTGGGCCGAGATGGAACTGGCCGACGTGCTGTTCCTCAAGGGCGCGCTCGGCAACGCGCCCGCCCTGGCCCGTCAGGCCTTCCTGCGTGACCGTAAATCCGCCCCCGGCGTACGGCTGTCCCGGTCGGAAAATGACGTCACCCGCCTGAACGCCCGCGAAGTGGCGGCCAGCAACTGGCTGCCGGGAACGCTTGAAGCCATTTATGGCGTGTCCGGCAGCCTCGTCGAAATGGCCCGTGACATTGCCGCCAAGGAGCACGCCGCCGCCCATCTCGGCGTCCACCCTGGTGCCGTGACGGTCGAGGGCGGCGTCGCCCGCTGCCCTGCCGCCCCACTTACCCCGGTCCCGCTGTCGATCAGGCAGGAGGGGGCCGACTGGCTGGTGACGGGCCGAGCGTCGGCCGCCCCCGACCTCGCCCCGCTGCAACATTTCTGGCGCTCGCATCTGGGGACCGGCGACTGGCCGGTTGAGGATCTGTTCCTGGCGCTGGCCGGCGAGTTCGTCGGACAGGTCCGGGTGACGGCTCCCGACCAACTCGCCCGCATCCGCGAACGCGGCGCGCTGTTCCTCGGCAACCATCAGGTGGCGGTGGAGTCTCTCACCTTCGCATTGGTCGGCGCAGCCCTGACCGGACGGCCGATCCTGACGGTCGCCAAGGCCGAACACCGCGATACCTGGCTCGGCGGCCTGCTGACGCTGAGGGGCAGCGCTCAGGAGCTACGCCTGCCGCGCATGATGATGCTGTTCGACCGCGAGGACCCGGCCGCCATGCTGGGGCTGATGGAGCAGGCGCGCAATGCGGTGATGCGGGACGGGATATCCATCATGGTCCATGCCGAGGGCACGCGCTCGCTCTCGTGCCGCACGCCGGTCACCCGCCTATCGGGGGTCTTCCTCGATCTGGCGGCGCGGCTGGAGATCCCCATCGTCCCCGTCCGCTTCACCGGCGCCCTGCCGGTCGAGCCGGCAACCGAACGGCTGGACTTCCCCCTCGGCTTCGCCCGCCAGGACATCCACATCGGCCGGCCGCTGTGGCCGGAAGAATTGGCGAGCCTAGCGCTGGCGGAGCGCAAGAGGACGGTGCTCGACGCCATCAACGGGGCCGGCCCCGATTTGGCCGCCGAGAAGCCCAACGAGCCGCGCCCCGCATTCGAAGCTTCGGCTAAGGACCTAGCCGCAGCCCGTGGCTTGTCCCGGCCCCGCGCGGCGGCCATGCAGGCGGTCTTGAATGCGATCCCGGCCGACCGACCGCTGGGCCGCCTTGTCCGCCGGATCGCGGTGGGGGAAACCTGCGACGAAAACGACCCATGGCTGTCGGCGCTCTCCCGTTGGTTCCGGGCTGGATGACAGCCGGATGATCCGGCCTTAGAAAACCGGAATACCGACGATCATCAAGCCGAACACGCCCAGGAGGGCATGGGACACACTGCTGCCGACCAGCGATCCCTGGCGCGCGAAGATCCAGCCCCAGTAGAGGCCGAAGGGAAACACCGCCAGCGCCAGCAGGATCGACACATGCAGATGGGTGGCGCTGAACAGCATGTTGGACAGGAGGATGGCCTCCAGCGTCTTGTATTTGCTGGTCAGGAACAGCTGGAACGAAGCCTGGGTGCCGCGGGCGATGGTTTCCTGGATCGGCGTGAAGGCGCAATAGGCGCTGCCGTAGAGCAGAACCTCGCCCACCGACAGGCCTGTTGAACGCGCGAAGTCGAACACCGCCTGCCCCTGGAGGGCCGGAATGAAGGTCACGCCGATCCATTTCAGCAGCACGATCAGCACTGCGACAGGGATGGACAGCAGAACGCCTTCCAGCGCGTTGCCCCGCCAGTTCTTCAGCGTGAAGCCATAGGTGCTGGGCGGCCATGGGCTGGTCTTGACCGTGCGGTAGACGCCGAAGGCGAAGCCGGTCAGGATCGGCAGGCTGATCAGGGACGTGTCGGGAACCACCTTGCTCAACGCGGTGGTGACGCCCAGTGCGAACATGTAGAAACACAGCCCGACCAGCAGGCGGAAGATGAACTTGCTCATCTCCACCCGGTTTTCCGCCTCGCTCAACCGGCTGCGCAAGGTCTCCACCGTCACCTCGTTGGTGCGGCGCAGACGGGCGGCCAGTTCATAGGCCATGTTGATCTTCAGGCGGCTGTCGATGTCGAGCGGCGGATCGGGCTGCTCGCGCAGGCGGGCGATGGGAACCGCCATGACCTCGCTGTCCTCGACCGCGCGCACGGCGCCGGAACGCGGACCGCTGTCCAGCAGCGACACCTCGCCGATGGACTGTCCTGCCGTCAGCAGGGCAAGCCGGTGGAGGGCGCCGCCGCCGGCATCCCGCTTCAGAACCTCGAAACTGCCGGACAGGATGAAGTAGAGGGAATCGCCGGGCGCGCCTTCCTCGAACAGGATCCGTCCCTGCGGGACATGGACCGGACCGTCCATGATGGAGGCCAACTGCCGGATGTTCTCATCCGAGAAGCCCGTCAACAGAGGCGCCCTGCTCAAACGCTCATCTATCGTCAGATGCCGCGCAACCGCTGGCGCGCCACCAAGCTCCACCATTTCAGGCCCCATCAGGAGTACAGACGGGGGCACTATAGGGCGACTCACCCTCTAACAAAAGCGGTGCACCACGAATGATGGCAGCAGCCAATTGATCGGTTGCATGGATGCAAGGCGCAACCGCGCCTCAGCCGAACGAAGCGTTCGCCCGCAGGGTATCGGAGGGCTTTTCCCCGAACATCTCGCTGTAGTAGGCGGAAAAGCGTCCCAGATGCCAGAATCCGTGGTCCATCGCGATTTCAGCAACGGTCGCCGTCCGCGGATCGGCAACGCGCAGGGCCCGGCGCGCCGCGTTCAGCCGCACCATCTTCAGGTAATCCTTGGGCGAAACGCCCATGACGTCGGCAAAGCTGTATTCCAGCATCCGCGTCGTAACCCCGATGGCCTGGGCCACCTGCGCGACCGACAGCCGGTCGTCCGGATGGGCCTCCACATGGTCGCGGAACTGGCGGACGAATTTCTGGCGCTGCGAATGACCGACGGTGGGGGGACGGACCGCCTGCATGATGCCGGCCTCGACCACCGACACGCACTGGTCCAGCAGGGGAAGGAGGACTTCGCTCTGCTCCAGCAGGACGGGGGACGCAGCGAGCACGCATTGCAGCACGGCCCGCAATTCGCCGGCGCGCGCGTATGAAAAGGAACTGGCCGGCATCTCGGCGGCGTCCGGCACCGTCACGCGCAGTTCCTCCGCCCGCCGACGGTCGATGGCGAGCGCCAGCACCGACATCGGGCCGTTGCACAGGAACTCCGACAGGGTGCCGCCGCGCAGAAGCAGCACGTCGTTCTCCCCGACCGGCCGGCCGTCCAGCCGGGCCGGGGCCGAACCCGGCAGCGGGACGGCGACCACCAGCGTTTCCGGTGGCGGGGCCGTGTGCTGATGCAGGCGAAGGTTGGTGTCCTCCCGGAACACGCTGATGCCCGGGGCCACAACCTCCTTCAGCCGGCCGAGGAAACGGCCGGGCTGCAGTTGGCGGTAATGCTGGGTCCAGCCGACGAGAGCCTTTTCCTGCTCCCACACATCTTCCGCGATGTCGGTGTCCAGCCGGAGGGTCTTGGGCTCCACCATCCGCTGTTGCTCCAGGCACGGCACGATTGGGCCGGTTCGTGTGGCTATTGCGGCGACTTCCAGGCAACTGTCATGCTTGATCGCCCATGTTCCGCGCTTTCAAGAAGATGTCAAACACAGAGAAGAATGAATTTTTCCATTTCGCAAAACGGATAGGGCTATTTTTTGAACAGTTCGCTGCCTTATGAAAATATTTCCTGCCAAAACCGCGGGCAGGTAGCCGAATACATGCATCCTTGCTGACTAACGATCAACCGCCACAAAAATGCCGGCGGAGTTAAAAAATTTTAACGTTCCTTCCCATTTTGCCGACCCTGCTGGCGCATTTACGATTTTCAAACCGTCAAGAACGGTTTCAGGAGAAGGTTATTACCAAACCCTCAGAACAATACGATAAGCAAACAAATTATCGACATTGACCATAGTCTTCGTGAGTATATCGAATAAAATCAAAATCTCGAAAACTAAATACCCGTCATTCTCGCCTCGCGAACCAACAAAAGAAGATAACTCTCGGTTCTTTCAATATATCAGCGAAAATTACTGATGGAACACCGTCAGAAGATGTTTCTTTTCACTAAGGTGTTTTCAGAAAAATCCGTCAAATGACAGAAGCTTTTCGCAAAGCGGATAGATCAGAACCCCACCGCCATTGCACGATCCCGGTCAACCACAGCACTGCCGAAACAGCCGGCAGGCTGGAGCGACCCCACGGGACATCGAAAGCGGCAGGGAGGGCACGGCATGACGGATGTGCTGATCCTGGGTGGTGGGCCGGCGGGAACGGTGCTCGCCCGTCGCCTGATGGCCCTGGGACATGGAGCAACCTTGGTGACCTGCGCCCGACGCCCGGCGGTGGAAGGGCTTTCCCTGCGAGCCGTCGAGGGGCTGCGGCGCGCCGGCTGCTCGGAGGCGGTTGCGGCGGCCGGCATGCCGGCGGCGCGGCGCGTCGATTGGAACGGGCTGCGCACCGCATTGAACGGCGAATATCTGGTCGACCGCAGCCGCTTCGATGCCGCCCTGCTGCGCGATGCCATTGCCGGAGGGGTTGCCATGCATCACGGCACGGTGGCAGCGGTCAGGCGCGGAAAGGACGGTTGGCAGGCGGTCGATGCGGCCGGCGCGACGCTGGGCTCCGGCCGGTTTCTGGTGGAGGCCCGCGGCCGCAGGGCGCCGAACGCCGCGGCGCGAGAATCCGGTCCCCGCACGCTGGCGGTCGGTCGGCTCTATCTCGGTCCCACCGGAGGAGCAGGGAGCGCCGCCTTCTCCTTTGCCGACGGCTGGGCATGGCTGGCTGCCCTGCCCGATAAGCGGCGGGTCGTGCAACTCGTCATCGACGGTGCGGAAATCCCGGCCCGTGCCGACTTGACCGCCTGGCACGCAGAGACGGTCGCATCGCTGCCGCAGGCGGCCGGCTGGGTTGCCGGCTGCACCCCGATGGGCGAGGCGGAGGTGCGCGACGCCACCGCGATCCGACGGTCGCCCGGCGTGGAAGCCGACCGGTTGCGGATCGGCGATGCCGCCTTCGCCGTCGATCCGCTCTCCGGACACGGCGTCTATGCCGCGGTGGCCTGGGCCTTCGCCGCCGCCGCCGCCGTCAACACGCTGGCATCCGATCCCGCGGCCCTGCCGGCGGTCGAACGCTTCGTCGAGGATCGCTGTGCCGAGCTGTTCGCCCACGCCGCTGACGCCGGCAACCAGTTCTACCGCGCCGAGGAACGCTGGCCCGACCGTGCCTTCTGGCACCGCCGCGCCGCTTGGCCGTCAACACCACCACCGGCCCCACCGCCCACCGCCGACCGTGGCATCCGCCGCCGCGCGGTGGTGGTGAACGACCGGATCGAGGAGCGCCCGGTCCTGGTCACGCCAGCCCTGCCGCGCGGCGTGCTGGCGATCGACGGGGTCGAGCTGGGCCCGCTGCTGGAGAGTGTAGAGAGCGACCGACGCCTCGACGGCGATCTGGCCCAGCGCTGTGGCCGGCTGCTCGGCCAGCCGCCGGGACGGGTGGCGGTCGCCCTCGCCTGGCTGGCGAACAACGGGTTCCTGCCGGGCGGAACAACGCCGCCTTCGGCGCTGACGACAACGATGAAGAACGCCAACTCGTAAGAACGGGGGAGTACCGATGGGACAGAAACCAAGAGAGCCCGGCCGCTGGCCTGGTCTTTTGCTGGGTGCGGTTGCGGGCGGCGTGGTGTTCGGCGGTGCGCTGACGGCAGCCCAGGATGCGCTGGCCGACGATGGCCGCATGCAGGGCCGCGCGCTGGTGGAGGAGCGCTGCTCCGCCTGTCACCAGAAGGAGGCCGACGGGTCGTTGCACCGCATCGATCATGTGCGCAAGACGCCCGAAGGCTGGACGATGACGCTGTTCCGCATGCGCCAGTTCCACGGCGTCGCCCTGTCCGACGAGGAACAGCGCACGCTGGTGCGCTATTTCGCCGACCGCCAGGGTCTGGCCCCGGAGGAGGCCGCCCCCTACCGCTATGTCCTCGAACGCCGTCCGTCGGTGGTTGAGGAACCGGTGACCGACGGCGACCTGACGGTGATGTGCGCCCGTTGCCACAGCGTCGCCCGCGTCGGGCTTCAGCGCCGCGATGAGGATGAATGGCGCCGTCTGGTCAACTTCCATCTCGGCCAGTGGCCGACCATCGAATATTCCGCCCAGGGCCGCGACCGCAAATGGTGGGAAATCGCCTCCACCGAGGTTCCGCAGACGCTGGGAGGCAAGTTCCCCTTCAAGACCGACGCCTGGACCAGCTGGCAGGCAGCCCCCAAGCCCGACCTGTCGGGCCGCTGGGCGGTCGCCGGGCACCGGGCCGGGATCGGCTCCTATGGCGGCATCGCGACCGTCACCAAGGAGGCAACGAAGGATGGGGACGGTTATCGCATCGTTTACGACCTGACCGACGCCACCGGCAAGCCGCTGACCGGCGAAGGCAGATCGACGGTGTTCACCGGTTATGAATGGCGCGGCACCGGTACGCTGGACGGCAAGCCGGTGCGCGAGGTGCTCGCCGCGTCGCGCGACGGCCGCCACCTGGACGGCCGATGGTTCCTCACCCAACAGGACGAGGTCGGCGGCAGCCTGCATGCGGTGCGGGCCGGCGGTGTCGAAAGCACGATCCTCGGCACCAGCCAGAGCTTCCTGAAGGCGGGGAGCACTGCCCGCATCACCCTGTGGGGAAGCGGGCTCGACCGCGGCGAGGTCGGCTTCGGCCCCGGCGTGTCGGCGAAGATCCTGTCGCGCAACCCGACCGCCGTAACGGTTGAGGCGACGGCCGCAGCGGACGCCACCCCCGGTGCGCGCAGCCTGACGGTGGGCAGCGCCAAGTCCGGCGGCTTCGCGGTCTATGCCACGCTCGACAGCATCCGGGTGGAGCCGGACTTCACCATCGCCCGCGTCGGCGGCAATGGCGGGCCGGTGCCGCCGATGACCGCTCAGTTCGAGGCGGTCGGCTATCTGAACGGCCCGGACGGCAAACCCGGCACAGAGGACGACGTGCGCGTCGGCCCGATGCCGGCAAGCTGGAGCGTCGAGCCCTTCAACGACGCCGCGGCGCAGATGGAGGACGTGAAGTTCGCCGGCGCCATGGGTGCCAACGGCCTGTTCACCCCCGCCGGCGCCGGCCCCAACCCGCAGCGCCAGTTCGGCACCAACAACATCGGCGACCTGAAGGTGGTCGGCACCGTGATCGACGGTTCCACGACGCTGACCGGCACCGGCCGCCTCATCAGCACGGTCCAGCGCTGGAACGACCCGCCCATCCATTGAGGAGCAGAGCCATGGCAACCCTTCATCTGGTTCGCGACGACCTGCGCGACGTGACGGTCGGCGACCGGCGTGTCCTGTTCCATGTTCCCACCAGCGGCCTGTTCGAGCTGGACCGCGTCGGCGGTGCCCTGATCGACCTGTTCGCCGAGCTGGGCGAGGTCAGCGAGGAGGATGTCCGCCGCCGCTTCGACGGCGTCGCCGATCCGGTCGAGGTCATCGACAGCCTGCGCGAGCTGATCACGCTGCGCGTCGTCGAAAGCGGCCCGGCCGTCAAACGGACGAAACCGCCGGTGACCATCAGCGAATTCCCGCTCAGCACCGTCGTGCTGAACGTCAACACCGGCTGCAATCTCAGCTGCACCTACTGCTACAAGGAGGATCTGACCACCCCCGCCAAAGGCGAGCGGATGGAGTTCGACACCGCCGCCCGCAGCGTCGATCTGCTGTTGCAGGAGGCCAGGGGCCGCGACAGCGTCAATGTCGTCTTCTTCGGCGGGGAGCCGCTGACCAACCTGCCATTGATCCGGCAGGTGGTGGAGTACGCCGAGCAGCGCGGGCGCGAGGCCGGGGTCCGCATGGACTTCTCGCTGACCACCAACGGCGTCCTGCTGACCGAGGAGATCGTCGACTGGCTCGACGCCCACCGCTTCGGCATCACCATCAGCATGGACGGGCCGAAGCCGCTGCACGACCGCAACCGCCGCACCGTCGGCGGCAAGGGATCCTACGATGTCGTGGCGGCGAAGGCGCGGATGCTGCTGTCGCGCTACCGGTCCCGCCCGGTGGGGGCGCGGGTGACGCTGACCGCCGGGGTCACCGACGTGGTGGCGATCCACGACCATCTGAAGACCGATCTCGGTTTCTTCGAAGTGGGGTTCTCCCCCGTCACCTCCGGTGCGATGTCGGCCTTCAACCTGACCGGCGACGAGCTGGCGACCGTCTTCGACAACATGAAGATGCTGGGCTTGGCCTATGTCGAGGCGGCGAAGCGCGGCGTCAACACCGGCTTTTCCAACATGCACCAGCTGATGACCGATCTGACGGAGGGAACGACCAAGTCGCTGCCCTGCGGCGCCGGGCTCGGCATGCTGGCGGTGGACAAGGAAGGCGACCTGCATCTCTGCCACCGCTTCACCGGATCGTCGCAGCCGACCTACGGCAATGTCGACGACGGCATCGCCAAGGACAGCCTGGGCAGCTTCCTGGAAGGGATGGCGAACCGGACCGGCACCGATTGCGAGACCTGCTGGATCCGCAAGCTGTGCGCCGGCGGCTGCTACCACGAATCCTACGCCCGCTACGCCGATCCGGCGCACCCGACCTATCACTACTGCAACCTGATGCGCGACTGGATCGACTTCGGCATCCGTGCCTATGCCGAGATCATGGTCGCCAACCCGCAGTTCATCGAACGCCACGTCGCACCGCGCAGGGGGATGAAATGAAGCATCTGACGCCCATCAACAAGAAGGCCCGCCTGGTCGATCAGGCCGTCGAAAACGGCCATCTGGACGAGGTGGTGGCGATGCAGGTGGTGGTCGGCTGCGCCTCCACCATGGATCCCGGCTGGGAGGTGGATCCGTTCGGCAGCGTCGCAGCACTCTGCGCACCGATGGAGGCCGACCTCTACGGCTGCTCCGACCCCTGCTGGTGGCCGGCGCAGGTACCCGACACCATCAACAGCTACCCGGACTGGAACGCCAAGGCGGCCTCGGCCCAGAACGACTGGCGCGCCCTCCAGTCGGTGTTCCCGAAGGACTGACCGCGATGAAGCCCCATGCAAACGGAGTCCGCCCGATGAGAAGCCGGCGTTGGATCTCTCATTTTGGCGGCATGTTCGCCGCCCTGCTGCTCGCCGCCTCCCCAGTTGCGGCGAAGGACTATCTGCTGACCGGCGCCAAGCCCGACAAGCTGGTGCTGGTCGATGCCGCCGCCCGCAAGGTGGAGCGGGTGCTGACCATACCCGGCGGCGGGGTGGCGCCCGGCACCATCGTGCCCTCGCCGGACGGCCGCATCGCCTATGTCGTCAGCAACCACATGGGCAGCGTTTCCGGCATCGATCTGGACAGCGGCAAGCAGGTCTTCCGTGCCGATTTTTCCACCGGAGACCTGCGCGTCCGCAGCCTGTTCGGCATGGATGTCAGCCCCGACGGCAAGGAGCTGTACGTCTTCCAGGCGCCGGTGCGCATGCTGCCCGGCGAATACCGGGTGGAGGACACCCGCATCGCCGTCTACAGCACCGCCGACGGTGTCGGCGCCAAGCCGGTTCGCCTGCTGCCGGCGCCGCGCCGG
>Ga0206117_100700_pt1 | contig 27296 bp, 24 predicted proteins | sample 3A5Ametagenome_FD_177997 | JGI IMG/M metagenome (GOLD analysis project Ga0206117, IMG submission 177997) | Enriched microbial communities from leaf-cutter ant dump, University of Wisconsin, Madison, United States - 3A5A | ecosystem: Environmental > Terrestrial > Nest > Insects nest > Nest dump... | reverse complement strand
ACAGTCGGCCGCACACGGCCTGGCCTGGGCCGCGACCTATGTCGAAACCCTGCGCCAGACCCTGGCCTGGGCCCGTGCCCTGCAGGGCGAGGGCCGGCTGACCGAGCTGGAGACGCTGATCCTGCGCTGCGGTTTCGGCGAATACCTGGCCCAGCTGGGCCACGGCCTGGCGATGAGCCAGTCGGAAATCGTGCGGCCCGCCGATCTTGGCATCGCGGCCGAGGCGGTCGCGGCCTATCTGGGCGACGCCGCCGTCGCCCGGCTCATCGCGGTCGGCAACACCCCCGCCGTGCGCGGCGCCATCGCCCGCCACCTGGCCGACGGGCGCGCCACGGGCCATTTCGGCGACCATGGCCTGGACGAGACGCTGGGCATGGTGCGCGACACCTTCCGCAAGTTCGCCGAGGCCAAGGTGATCTCCCATGCCCATGGCTGGCATGTCCGTGATGAACTGATCCCGCTCGAGGTCTATGCCGAGATGGCCGAGCTGGGCGTGTTCGGCCTGACCATTCCGGAGGAATTCGGCGGCCACGGCATGGGCAAGACCGCCATGTGCGTGGTGTCCGAGGAACTGAGCCGCGCCTATATCGGCGTCGGCTCGCTGGGCACCCGGGCCGAGATCGCCTGCGAACTGATCCTGCGCAACGGCACGCCCGACCAGAAGGCGACCTGGCTGCCCAGGATCGCGTCTGGCGAGATCCTGCCGACGGCGGTGTTCACCGAACCCAATACCGGTTCCGACCTGGGCTCGCTGCGCACCCGTGCCGCCCGTGACGGCGATGTCTACAAGGTGACCGGCAACAAGACCTGGATCACCCACGCCGCCCGCGCCGACCTGATGACCCTGCTGGTCCGCACCGATGCCGGCCAGCCCGGCTACAAGGGCCTGTCGATGCTGCTGGCCCCCAAGCAGCGCGGCACGGTCGACCAGCCGTTTCCGACGCCCGGCATGTCCGGCGGCGAGATCAAGGTGCTGGGTTATCGCGGCATGAAGGAATACGAGATCGGCTTCGACGATTTCGCGGTTCCCGCCGGAAACCTGCTGGGCGGGGTCGAGGGCCAGGGTTTCAAGCAGCTGATGGAAACCTTCGAAAGCGCCCGCATCCAGACCGCGGCGCGGGCGCTGGGTGTCGCGCAGAACGCGCTGGAACTGGGGCTGGCCTATGCCATGGACCGGGTCCAGTTCCAGAAGCCGATCTTCTCGTTCCCGCGCGTTCACGGCAAGCTGGCCCTGGCGGCGGTCGAGGTGATGATGGCCCGCCAGCTCAGCCATTTCGCGGCGCGCGAAAAGGATGCCGGCCGGCGCTGCGACCTGGAGGCCGGGATGGCCAAGCTCCTGGCCGCCCGCATCGCCTGGTCGAATGCCGACAACGCGCTGCAGATCCACGGCGGCAACGGCTATGCCGAGGAATATCAGATCAGCCGCGTGCTGTGCGACGCGCGCATCCTCAACATCTTCGAGGGCGCGGCCGAAATCCAGGCCCAGGTCATCGCCCGCCGCCTGCTGGAACAGCGCAACGGCTGACCGGCGTATTTGGGGGGTGGCGCTGCCACCCCCCGAAGGCCTAGATTGTCGGCATGAAACAGGTTTTCGATATCCTGATCCCGCTGTTCACCGGGATCACGTTTCTTGTGCTGCTGGTCGGCATCGTCGCCCTGTTCCGGGGCGGCAAGTTCGGCGCGAACTGGTCCAACCGGCTGATGCGGATGCGCGTGCTGTTCCAGTTCATCGTCATCCTGCTGATCGCCGCCGCCAGTTTCTTCGCGACGCGCTGACGGTTTACCGTCGGGACGATGGCCCGAACAGCAGCCACAGGATGAAGCCGAGCACCGGCAGCAGCAGGATGACGACGATCCAGATCACCTTGGACCCGGTCGAGGCGCCCGACTGCACGATCTTGACGATGGCATAAACGTCGGCGATCAGGACGATCAGGCCGAAAAGTCCGCTGTAGGACGAACCGAAATTGAACACGCCGGATGCCTCACGGGCTGTTTGCAGGGGCGGACAGTCTACCCGGCCGGCGCCAGGATGCCCACGCTTTCCAGGCTGTGCCGCACCGCCGGATGGGCGATCATGCCGGCCTGCTCCAGGATGCGGCACTGGTTTTGCCAGACCGGCGCGTCGGCCGGGCGGGCGTGGCGCTTCGGCGTGCCCAGGATCGCGGTAATCTTGTCCTCGTCGGTCAGGCCGATGGCGGCGAAGGCCGCGCGGTGCCGGACGGCGACCAGATCGTCGCTGCCGATCAGCCTGGCGTAGTAGGCCGCCAGCCCCAGGGCCACCGCGTCCCGCGCCGCGGGCGCCAGGGATTGCCAGTAATAGCGCAGCAGGCGCTGGAAGAACGCGTTGTGGCGCGCCTCGTCCATCAGATGTTCGCCCTGCACGCGGGCGAAGGACGACTGGGCGATGGCTTCGTGATGCAGCAGCATCACCTCGGCCGTCAGCATGTTCTCGGCCAGGCACAGCATGATCGCGTTCAGATCGTCGAGATGGTCGGCCGGCACCGCCGCGCGACCGGCCTTCATCGCCGCGCCCAGCCCGCCCACCCCCTGCAGCGACAGGGGCCTGACCCCGGTCAACCCGGCGATGCGGTCGATATATTCGCGGGCGGCGAAGGCATGATAGGCTTCGTCGGTCGCGACGGTCAGCGCCACCTGGCGCACGGCCATGGGGATTTCCACCCGCCGGTCGCGATGGGCGAGATCGGCACAAAGCTGCCCGACCTCGTCGGTTTCCAGGACGGCGATGTCGTTGAACAGGGTGTAGCAGGTCTGCAGGATCAGGAAGTCTTCGGCCGCGCGGCCCAGCCTGCGGATTTCGGGATGTTCCAGCAGCGGCAGCCACAGCCGCGGAAACAGGTCGACCGGATTTTCGGCCGTATCGGGCAGATAGCGGGGTTTGGCCCGGACGTTGGCCTTGCGTTCCCAGTTTTCCAGATAACCGCGGGCAAAGCGGATCAGGGTCTCCATGGCGGGCACCTACCATCGGGCCGGGGAAACCGATCGTAATCGATGTATCAAATAGTGTCACGCCGCACCCCCGGCGGTTGACCGCCGCAGGTTGTCACCTAAAAGATGATGTGACCTGAGGCATGGAGCGCCGAATTGCGCCTGATGGCGTAGGGCAGACCGGAAAGGGCAAGGGCTGTGCGGAATATCCTGCGATTGCGCGAATCCTGGCCGCCTGTTGCCGGCGCCCTGCTGCTGATCGCCGTCGTCTGGAGCGCGGTGATCCATCAGGACGACAAGCTCGAGGATCAGGCGGACGAAGATGCGTTGCGCCGCGCCGGCCAGCTTGCCGCCTCGTACGCGAACGACATCGCCTCCAGCTTCAACCTGGTCGACAACCTGCTGAAGCTCGCCGCGATCTATGCCGGCGAGAACGGCCCCGAACGGACCGTCGCGCTGATCCGCGAACGCAATCTGTTTTCGGGCGTGCTGGGCAATATCAGCGTGGTCGACACGACCGGCCACGGCCGCTTCGTCGGCGCCGACGGATCGAACGAGATCTATGTCGGCGATCGCGACCATTTCAAGCGCGCCCTGACGGCGGAGGGCGACATGATGATCATCGGCAAGCCCGTGGTCGCCCGGTCGTCCGGCGCGCCCGCCTTGCCGTTCGCGCGCCGCGTCACGGCCCCGGACGGCCGGGTCGTCGGCGTCGTCACCGCGGCGATCAGCGTGACGCAGTTCGGGCTGTCCTATGACGTCAACGAACTGGGGCCCCGCGGCGTCATCACCGTGGTGGGCAGCGACGATCACATCATCCGTTCGCGCGTGGCCGCCGTGCAGACCGACGCGGTCGGGCGCGAACTGGCCGCCGACGCGGCGGTCTGGACCTATCTGAAAACCGCCAACCAGGGCACCTACTGGCAGGAATCGCCGATCGACGGCCTGTTGCGCGCGTATGGCTATCGCAAGCTGCAGGGTTTTCCGATCGTGGTCAGCGCGGGCTTGGCCTATGACGACATCGCTGTCCGCCTGACCGAACTGCGCCAGGGCGTGACGATGGCGGGCATCGCGGCCACGCTGGTCATCCTGCTTGGCGTGGCCGCCTGGCTGCAGCAGCAGCGCGTGCGCCGCGCGATGGTCGATGCCCGCGACGCGGCCGAGACGGCGACGCGCGCCAAATCCGACTTCCTGGCCAATATGAGCCACGAGATCCGCACCCCGATGAACGCGGTGATCGGGTTGAGCCACCTGGCCTTGAAGACCGACCTGGACGCCCGCCAGCGCGACTATCTGTCCAAGATCCGCCAGGCCGCCGGCGCCCTGCTGGGGGTGATCGACGACATCCTGGATTTCTCCAAGATCGAGGCCGGCAAGCTCGAGGTCGAGAAGACCCCGTTCCATCTGCAGTCGGTGCTGGAGAACGTCTCCAACGTCGGCCAGGTGCGGGCGGCCGAGAAGGATATCGAACTCTTGATCGCGCTGGATCCGGATGTGCCGGATGCGCTGGTCGGCGATCCGCTGCGGCTGGGGCAGATCCTGATCAACCTGGTCAACAACGCCATCAAGTTCACCGAACGCGGCGAGGTCGTCCTGTCGATCAGCATGGCCGAACGCCGCGCCGACAGTGCCGTGATCCAGTTTTCGGTGCGGGATACGGGTGTCGGCATGACACCGGAACAGCAGGCGCGGCTGTTCCAGTCATTCAGCCAGGCCGATACCTCGACCACCCGCCGTTTCGGCGGTACGGGGCTGGGCCTGGCGATTGCCAAGTCGCTGACCGAACTGATGGGCGGGCGCATCGGCGTCACCTCGGTCGCCGGCGAGGGATCGGTCTTCACCTTCACCGTCGTCGTCGGGCTGCAGCAGGAAGGCGGCGAACGCAAGGCGATCCCGCGGCTGCACACGCTGCGCGCCCTGGTCGTCGACGACAGCGAGGCGTCCCGCGATATCCTGGCCCGCACGCTGGAATCGTGGTCGATGGCGGTCGAGGTCGCGTCGTCGGGCCGTCAGGCGCTCGAAATCCTGCGTTCGGCCGATGCGCACGGCCAGCCCGTAGACCTGGTGCTGATGGATTGGAAGATGCCGGTCATGGACGGCATCGCCACGTCCCAGGCGATCCGCGCCGAGGGTTTGAGCCGCCAGCCGTCGATCATCCTGGTCACCGCCTATGGCCGTGAGGAGGTGATGTCGGCGACCGATCGGGCCGGCATCGACGCCGTGCTGGTCAAGCCGGTGTCGGGCTCGATGCTGCTGGAAACCCTGACCTCGCTGATGGGGCTCGAGATCGCGGCACCGGCGGCGGCCACGCCGCTGGTCGAGGCCGCGCCCAATTCCCTGGCGGGGGTGCGCATCCTGCTGGCCGAGGACAACGACATCAACCAGATGATCGCCATCGGCATCCTGGGCGATTTCGGTGCCGTGCTCGACATCGCCGGCAACGGCCGCATTGCCGTGGAAAAGGCGCTGGCGCCCGGTGCCGCCTATGACGTCGTGCTGATGGACATCCAGATGCCCGAGATGGATGGGATGGAGGCGACGGGCATGATCCGGGCGAAATTCGACGCCGGCCGCCTGCCGATCATCGCGATGACCGCCCATGCCATGGAACAGGAACGCCGCCGCTGCCTGGAAGCGGGCATGAACGACCACGTCTCCAAGCCGATCGACCCCGACATCCTGCTGACCACGCTGCTGCGCTGGGTCAAGCCGCGCCCTGATGCCCTGGCGGCCGCCCAGCCGATCGCGGCGGCGGCCGCCGACGAACTGCCCGACAGCCTGCCGCCCTTCGACATCGCCGCGGCGCTGCGCCGGGTGAACGGCAAGCGGCCGTTCCTGGCCCGGCTGCTGCGCGAATTCGCCGAGAAATTCGCCAATGCGGCAATGACGTTGCGCGCCCAACTGGCGCAAGGGACGCCGGCCGATGCCGAACGCCTGGCCCATACCCTGGCCGGGGTCGCCGGCACGCTGGAAGTGCCGCCGCTGGCCCGGGCCGCCAAGGCGCTGGAACTGGCGTTGCGCGACCGCCGTTTCGACGAGGCCGACGGCCTGATCGCCGCGCTGGAGGCGGAGCTGGCCCCGGCCGTGGCCGCCGCCGCGACGCTGGGGCCCGGTGTGACGGCGGCGGCACCGGCGCCGGTGATCGAGGCGGCTGCCTTCGACGCGCCGGCCGCACATGACGCGGCCGAGGCGCTGCGCGGGCTTCTGGCCCGCAACAGCATGAAGGCGCGCGCTGCCTTTGCGACGTTGCGCCCGCTGGTCGACGGGGCGGCCCCGCCCCAGACCGCCGAACTGGCGCGGCATATCGACAAGCTCGACTTCCGTGCGGCAGAAGCAGCACTCGACGCGCTGATGGCGGCGCTGCCTGGTGAGGAGAAGGTTGGATGAGCGACAAGCCGGCGATCCTCGTCGTCGACGACGAGACCATCAACATCGAACTGCTGGCCGACCTGCTCGAGGATGACTACGACGTCTCGTTTGCGACGGGCGGCGAACAGGCCCTGGCGCTGGCCGCCAGCGACCGGCCCGACCTGATCCTGCTGGACGTGCTGATGCCGGGCATGGACGGCTACGACGTCTGCGCCCGGCTGAAGCAGGATGTGGCGACCTCGGGCATCCCCGTCATCTTCGTCACCGCCCTGGGCGATACCGAGGCGGAAACCCGGGGCCTCGATCTCGGCGCGGTCGATTATGTCACCAAGCCGATCAGCCCGGCCATCGTGCGCGCCCGCATCCGCAACCATATCGAACTGAAGCGCGCCCGCGATACGCTGGCCCGCCTGGCCACGACCGACGGCCTGACCGGTCTGGCCAATCGCCGGTTGTTCGACGACCGGCTGGCCGCCGAACATCGCCGCCTCAGCCGCGGCGGGGGCGAGTTGTCGCTTATCCTGCTCGATATCGATCACTTCAAGCTGTTCAACGACACCTATGGCCATCTGGCCGGCGACGACTGCCTGCGCCAGGTCGGCCGGGCGCTGCAGGGCGTGGTGCGCCGCCCCGCCGATCTGGCCGCCCGCTATGGCGGCGAGGAGTTCGCCTGCATCCTGCCCGAAACCGACGCGGCCGGGGTGGCTGCGATCGCCGATCAGGTGCGGACGGCGATCGCCGGCCTGAAGATCCCCCATGCGGCATCGCGCACCGCGGACCATGTCACGGCCAGCCTGGGCGTGGTCACCGTCGTCTGCACGCCGGAACAACCGGTCAGCGACATCGTCGCCACCGCCGATGCCGGGCTGTACCGCGCCAAGGAAACCGGCCGCAACCGTGTGGGCACCGCCGCCGGCTGAGGTTGCGCCGGCCCGGCCATCGCGGTTAGATGGCCGTCATGCTCAGGTCATTCGCGCCGCGCTACGACATCCATATCGTCGCCGATGATCGGCTGCTGCTGATTGCCGACGACGAGACCCTGCGGCTGGAGGGCGAGGCCTATGTCGCCCATGCCCTGGGGCAGGCGGCCGACATTCCCGACCATCTGCTGGTCGACATTCCCGACCTGCCGCCCGGCGAGGCCGCCTGGTGGGACGAACTGGGCCTGTCCGGCCGGGGCGGCGACGTTCGCCTCGCCGTGGTCGCGGCGACCGACGACCTGGCCGGCCTTGCGTCCGATCTGGCGCGTGCCCTGGCCGAGGATGGCGCCACCGTCGTGCCGGCCGACCAGGCCGGGCTGATGGTGGTGGCGGTCGATGATTACCTGGACCCGCAACTGGCTGCGATCGATCGCCCGTTCCTGCCCTGGCGGCCGCGCGGCCGGCGGTTGTGGCTGGGGCCCGTGCTGGGGGCGGACGGCCCGTGCTGGACCTGCCTGGCCACCAGGCTGGCCCAGAACCGCCCGGCCGACTACCGGCTGGGCCCCGGTCGCTGGCTGGTGCCCCGCCCGATGGCCGACACCCCGGCGATCCGCCGCCAGGCCGTGGCCTGGGCGGCGCTGGAACTGGGCCGCATCCTGGCGGGCGGGCCGGGCGGCCGCGACCTGCTGACCCTCGACCTGGGCCATGGTTCGGTCCTGCGTCATCCGGTGACGGCGCTGCCGCATTGTCCGGCCTGCGGCGGTCGCGCGGTGGCACTGCCCGACGATATCCCGGCGCGGCTGGCCCGGCAGGAAAGCGCGCTGACCGGCATCCTGGCCCCGCCCCTGATGATCAGCCCCGAACCCGGCCTGCACCTGGCCTTTGCCGCGGCCCAGCTGGGCGGGCCGGCCGGGCCGGCTGCGCCGCCGCCGCTGGTGGTCGCCGTGGCCGGCAAGGGCCGGCGCCCCGAGGATGCCGTACTGCGCGCGCGGGCCGAGGCGGCCGAGCGCCACAGCGGGGCCTGGGCCGGCGACCGGCCGGTGCATCGCGCATCCGCCCGCGACCTGCCCGGCGCCATCCTGCCGCCGGGCGTGGCCCAGGACGAGGCGATCGACTGGTGCGAGGCGCGATCGGTCCTCGACGGCACACCCCGCTGGCTGGCGGCGGCGACGGCCTGGTACGGCTATCGCGACGCCGCCCGGCCCGATCTGGGCCCCGCCCATTCCATCGGCTGCGCCGCCGGCCCGACGCGCGAGGGCGCGATCCTGGCCGGGCTGCTGGAACTGGTCGAACGCGACGCCCTGGCGCGCTGGTGGCACGGCATGCGCGCGGTGCCGGGCCGGGCCGAGGCCGACGGCGGCTGGCTGCTGGCGCTGCCCCATCCGCTGAACCTGCCCGTCATCGTCGCCCTGGCGACCGACCCGTCGGGCGCCGTGGTGCTGGGCGCGGCCGCCGATATCGAGGCGGGGCGGGCCGTCGAGCGCGCGCGGCTCGAGCGCGGCCAGATCGCCGTGCTGATGGCGGCCGAACGCCATGGCCTGATCGTCGATCCCGCCGATCCGCTGCACGCCAGGCTGGCCAACTGGCGCGCCGACACCGATATCGTCGCCAGTCCCTGGCTGCAGCCTTCGGGGCCCCTGAACCTGCACGACCTGGCCCCGGTTGGCGGCCTGCCGGCCTGCATCGAGCGGCTGCGCGCCGCCGGGCGGGATCTGGTGGTGCTGGACCAGACGCGGCCCGAGATCGGCGTGCCGGTCGTGCGGGTCGTCGTGCCCGGGATGATGGCACCCGTGCCCGACGACGACAGGGTTTTTTTCCTGTGACGGTCCGCTGCCGCCTGGCCGCCGACGTGACCGCGGCGACCCCGGGCGGCGACGGCGTTACCCTGGAGACGCTGCCCTTCGGCCCGTTGACGGTGGCGACCGACCATCCGGCATTGCTGCTGGGGCTGCGCGACGGCATGGACGAGGCCGCCCTGGCCCCGGTGGCCGATATCCTGGCCCGGCTGGTCGAGGGGCGGCTGATCGACTGGCTGGCGGCGGCCGAGGACGGCACGATACTGGCGGTGGTCGAGGCCCGTGACAGCGGCTTCGCGCCGAAAGCCTCCAGTCCGGTGCCGCCGGGCGCCGTGCTGTCGCGCTTTGCCTATTTCCATCGTGAGGGCGGCGCCCTGGTGCTGGATAGCGCCGCGGTGCCGGCGCGCGCCCGCCTGGACCCGGCGCTGTTGCATCATCCCGCCGTCGCCGGTCTGCTGTGGCGCTGCGGCCTGCTGGTGGCGCCGGACGACGCCGAAGATCCATTGTGGTCGCTGCACGATCGGCTGTTCCATGCGATGACCAGGTTCGGCCGGGATGCCGAGGCGCTGGGGGCGCTCGATCCCGGGCGCGGCGTCATCGCCCCGCCGCCGGCCCTGGCGCCGCTGCCCGATGGTCCGGCCGTCGCGCTGCCGGCCGTGCCGGCGGGGCCGGCCCTGCTGGCGCGGCGCCGGTCGGGGCGCGACTGGGCGCCGGCCGCGGTGCCGCTTGCCGTCCTGTCGGCGCTGTTGCGCCATGCGTTGGCGGTGACCGGGGAAATGCCCACCGGACCCGACGGGCTGGCGCGGCTGCGCCGGCCTTATCCCAGCGGCGGCGGCCTGTCGGCGCTGGTCGCCGACCTGGCGGTCGATCGGGTCGATGGCCTGGCGCCGGGTTCGTACCGTTATGACGAGGCCGGCCACCGCCTGATCCGCCATGTCGGGCGGGAGGTGCCGGCGGTGGCCGCGATCGATGCCGCCGCCCGGGCGACGACGGGACGGCGCCCGGCCGTGCTGCTGTCGCTGAACCTGCGCCATGATCGTGTCGCCTGGCGTTATGCCGGTCTACCCTACCGCCTGGCGCTGCTCGAGGCCGGCGCCGCCCTGCAAACCCTGTCGTTGATGTCAGCCGAGTTGGGGCTGGCCGCCTGCATCCTGGGAACCGGCCCTGCCGATGCCGGCAGGGGCGACGGCGTGCTGCCGGTGGCGGAAATCGCGCTTGGTATACCTGGACTGGCGTAAAATCTGCGGCTTGCGATCAATCAGGGGTTGGCAGGCTACGCCTAATGGATAATGATTGCCGTGACGCGACGAGACGAGCGCGTCACTAGACAAGTCTTCAACTATCGACTTGGCCGGGCCCGCCGCTCCTCCCCCATATTGGCCACAAGGCGGGCCCGCCTCATTCCCCCCGACCGGCAGACCAGTCACCGCCACGGCCCACCCCGGCGGCATTTCCGCCTGTCTTGAAATTTATATCAACAAAGTTGTTATATACGACATTGCGTGATAAAAATCGCTTCGACCAGTCACATGACTGGTCGTCGAAAAAACGGGAGGAAACGGCATGCGCATGCGTGTCCCAGGACTCGCGGCCGCGACGGTCGCGACGCTGTTGGCTTGCGTCGGGCCCGCATTGGCTCAGGACAGTTTCAAGATCGGCGGCGTGCTGCCGCTCAGCGGTGCCTTCGGCATAGTCGGCGAGAACATGCGCCGCGGCGCGGTCATCGCGCTGGAAGAACGCGACAACAAGGTGCTGGGCAAGCCGATCGCGGTGACGTGGGAGGATTCGGAAACCTCGACCCAGGTCGCGGTGCAGAAGACCACCCGTCTGTTGTCGCAGGGCATGCACACGATCTTCGGCGAAGTGTCGTCGGGCTCGACCCTGGCCATGATGAAGCTGACCGAGCAGCGCAAGGTCCCGCATATCATCACCCTGTCGGCCGACGATCGCATTACCGGCGCCGACAAGACCCGTTATGCCTTCCGCACCTCGAATTCGGTCGCCATGGAAAATGCCATGATCGGCGAATTCGCCAAGCGGCAGAAGATCGCCAAGATCTACGGCATCGTCGCCGACTACCAGGTCGGCCGCGACATGTGGGCGGCGCTGAAGACCGATCTGGGCAACAAGAACATCACCGTGGTGGGCGAGGATTTCACGCCCATCGGTACCAAGGATTATTCCATCCTGCTCGACAAGGCGATGAAGTCGGGCGCCGACGGGCTGATGCTGCTGGTGGTCGGCGGCGATGTCGTCACCTCGCTCAAGCAGGGCGCGGATGTCGGCGTCAAGGACAAGATGAAGGTGTTCGGCACGATGCTGATGGACGAGACGCTGGGCCAGGCGGTCGGCCCGGGCTCGATCGGCATCAATTCGACCCTGCGCTATCACTTCTCGGAACGCAGCCCGCGCAACCAGAAGTTCGTCGCCGCCTATCGCGCCAAGTACAACGAATATCCCAGCCAGTATGCCGGCGAAGCCTATGACGGCATGTCCTGGTGGCTCGACACCGTCGAGGCGACGGGCGGCTGGGACAAGGAGAAGTGGGTCGAGGCCTTCGCCAAGTCGACCCGTTTCGATTCGGTCGAGGGGGTCAAGAAGATGCGCTGCGACAACCAGGCTTCGCAGATCGGCCTGTTCGGCACGGCGGTCGCCGGCACCGGCGAACTGCCGCCGGTCACGATGAAGATCGTCGAGACCTTCGGCGCCGAAACCCTGTTCAAGCCCTGCAACTGACCGGTCGGGCCCGCCGCCATGTCGACACTGATCATCGGCCTCAGCATTTCCATGCTGCTGTTCCTGCTGGCGGCGGGCCTGACCCTCATCTTCGGCATGCTGGGGGTGATCAACTTCGCCCATGGCGCGCTCTACATGCTCGGCGCCTATATCGCGTTCCAGGCGTCGGTCACCTTCGGATCGTTCTGGCCGGCCCTGATCCTCAGCCCGCTCTGCCTGGCCCTGGTCGGGGTGGCGATCGAGCGGCTGACCCTGCGACCGCTGTATCCCCGCGCCCATGAATTCCAGCTGCTGGCGACCTTCGGCCTGATCCTGGTGCTGGAGGAAGTCGTGCGCGTCACCTGGGGGCTGGACTACCGCCATCTCAACCCGCCGCCCAGCCTGACCGGCAGCGTCAACCTGTTCGGCACCGACATCGCCAAATACCGGCTGTTCATCATCGGTTTCGGCGCCGCGGTCATCGCCGCGCTGTTCTTCGGCATCGAACGCACCAAACTGGGCCTGGTCCTGCGGGCCGCCAGCGTCAACCCGACGATGGCCGCGACCTTGGGCGTCGACGTCAACCGCGTGCGGGCGCTGGTCTTCGGGCTGGGCGCGGCGCTGGCCGGCATCGGCGGCACCATTGCCGGGCCGCTGCTGCCGATCCAGCTGCAGATGGGTTTCACCATCATCCTCGACTGTTTCATCGTCGTCGTCATCGGCGGCCTGGGCAACATCAAGGGCGCGGTGTTCGGCGCGCTGCTGATCGGCATGACCCGCGCCTTCGGCCAGCTTTACGCGCCCGAATGGATCGACATCGCCACCTATGTCGTGCTGCTGGCCGTGTTGCTGCTGCGCCCGCAAGGGCTGTTCGCCGCCAAGGAGCGCCTGGCATGATCGCGCGCGAAACCCTGACCGCCCTTGGCCTGGCCGCGGTCGCCGCCGCCCTGCGGCTGGTCTGGCCCGATGACGGGTTCCTGTATTTCGTCATGCTGGTGATGATCTGGTCGATCTTCGCGCTGGGCTACGACATCGCCTTCGGCCTGACCGGGCTGCTGTCGTTCGGCCATGCCGCGTTCTTCGGCATGGGCGCCTATGCCGCGACCTGGACGATGCAGATGGGGGGCTTGGGTTTTGGCGCCGGGCTGGTAGCGGCAATTGCGATGGGGGCGGTGCTGGCCCTGATCTTCGCCGCCCTGGCCACGCGCGTCTCCGGCCTGTTCTTCGCGCTGATGACCCTGATGCTGGGCGAACTGGTCTCGCTCGTCATGACCACGCGGCTGCGCGGACTGTCGGGCGGGGTCGACGGCATTCCCGGCGTGGCGCGGCCCGACTGGTTCGGCGTCGATTTCTTCGAGAACCGCCACTACTACTGGGTGGTCTGGGCCCTGTTCCTGGTGACCATGCTGGCCTGCGGCCTGTTGCGCCGGGCCCCGCTGGGCCAGGCCCTGCTGGCGGTGCGCCAGAATGCGGTGCGCGCGGGCCAGCTGGGCCTGAACGTCGCGGCCCACCGCATGGCGGCCTATGCGCTGTCGGGGGCTTTCGCCGGGCTGGCGGGCGCCCTGCTGGCCGGGCTGATGATGTATGTCGGGCCGCAGACCCTGGGCTGGCGCATCTCGGGCGATGTCGTGATCATGGTGGTGCTGGGCGGCAGCGGCACGTTGATCGGCCCGATCCTGGGGGTGATCCTGGTCGAGGCATTGCGCGAGGGGCTGTCGCTTTATACGCAGCATATCTACGGGCTGATCGGGCTGATCATCATCCTGTGCACGTTGTATCTGCCGCGCGGCATCGCCGGATTGTGGAAGGCGCGCGCATGACCGCCCAGTCCATGTCCACGCCGGCCATGTCCACGCCGGCGCTTTCCTGCCGTGACGTCACGGTCCGCTTCGGCGATTTCACCGCCTTGTCGGGGGTCAGCCTGGACGTCGCCGCCGGGTCGACCATCTCGCTGATCGGGCCGAACGGCGCGGGCAAGACCACGCTGATCAACGCGCTCAGCGGCCGGGTGGCGCTGGCGGGCGGCAGCATCGCGCTGGCCGGGCGCGACATCACCCGGCTGCCGGCCCATGCCCGGGCGCGCGCCGGGCTGGGGCGCAGCTTCCAGATCATCAACATCTTCGCCGAGATGACGGTCGAACAGAACCTGCGGCTTGGCGCACAAGCCCACCGGTTCCGCCTGCAGCCGTTCTGGCGGCCGGTCGAAGCGTGGGGCGACCTGACGCTGCGGGCGCGCGAGACCGCCGCGGTGGTCGGCCTGGCCGACGTGCTGGACCAGCCGGTCGGCCAGCTCAGCCACGGGCGCCAGCGCGCGCTGGAACTGGGGCTGACCCTGATGACCGAACCCGACGTGCTGCTGCTGGACGAACCGCTGGCCGGGGTCGGCCGCCAGGAAATCGCCGAGACCGTCGCGCTGATCGACCGGGTGCGGCGCGGGCGCACGGTCCTGCTGATCGAACACAACATGGATGTGGTGATGGCCCTGTCCGACGAGATCGTTGTCATGATGGCGGGCCAGGTGCTGATGCGCGGCGACCCGGCGACGGTGCGCAACGATCCGACCGTCCGCCGCGCCTATCTCGGCGACGACGAGGCGGCATGATGCTGGCCCTGTCGCAGGCCGATGTCTTCTATGGCCGGGCCCAGGCGCTGCATGCCCTCGACATCGAGGTCGCGCCGGCCGAGATCGTCGCCATGGTCGGGCGCAACGGCGCGGGCAAGTCTACCGCGCTGAAGGCGCTGGCCGGGTTGCTGCCGCTGGGGGCGGGGCGCCGCCTGCTGGACGGCCTTGATATCACTGGGCTGGCGCCGCACCGGACATCGCGTGCCGGCGTCGCCCTGGTGCCGGAAGACCGCCAGATCTTCGGCAACCTGTCGGCCGACGAGAACCTCGACCTGGCCGCGGTCAGCCACAAGCCCGGGCCCTGGACCAAGGCGCGGGTGTTCGACCTGTTCCCGCGCCTGGCCGAACGGGCCGGCGCCCGTGGCCTGACCCTGTCGGGCGGCGAACAGCAGATGCTGTCGATCGGGCGGGCGCTGATGACCAATCCGCGCTACCTGCTGCTCGACGAACCGACCGAGGGGCTGGCCCCTGTCGTCGTCGCCCAGATGTGCAAGGCCATCGCCGCCATCGCGGCGGATGGCGTCGGCATCCTGCTGGTCGAACAGAATGCCAAGGTGCCGCGCCTGCTGGCGCGGCGCTTCCTGGTGGTCGATGGCGGCCGCATCACCTGGCAAGGGACCGATGCGGCCGATATCGACGAACGCTTCAACCCGATGAATGCGGTGCATTGACATGCGACTGATCGACTTCTTCGACCGCTCGGCCGACCGTTATCCCCAGCGCGCCTTCCTGGTCGACGAGACGGGCACCCGGACCTATGCCCAGACGCGGGCGCATACCCATCGCATCGCCAATGGCCTGATCGCCGCGGGCTGCACGCCGGGCACCAAGGTCGCGGTATTTTCGCCCAACCTGGCCGTGGCCTTCGAATGCATCCTGGGCCTGCTGCGCGCGGGCGCGGCCTGGGTGCCGCTGAACGCCAAGAACGGGGTCGAGGAAAACGTCCATATCATCAGGACGTTCGAGGTCGAGTATCTGTTCTATCACTCGTCGTTTCAGGCCCAGGTCGATGCCTATGTCGCCGCCTCGCCCGGCATCCGCCGGCTGGTCCGGATGGACGGCATGGGCGAGGGCACGCTGGCCGCACTGACCGATGGCGTGGCCGACATCGCGCCCGACGACCTGGGCCTCGGCCTCGACACGCTGACGGCGGTGTTTCCCACCGGCGGCACGACGGGCCTGTCCAAGGGCGCGGTATGGTCGAACCAGACCTGGGCGACGATGATCGCCAACCTGCATTGCGCGCTGCCGGTCAGGAAGCCGCCGGTCCATCTTGTCATCGCGCCGATGACACACGCAGCCGGCGGCGTGGCGTTGATGCTGATGGCATCGGGCGCCACCCAGGTCATCCTGCCGGGATTCGATGCCAAGGCCGTGATGGAAGCGATCGAGCGGCACAAGGTGACGCATCTGTTCCTGCCGCCGACCGCGATCTACATGCTGCTGGCCCATCCCGATCTGCGCCAACACGATTATTCGTCGCTCGACTACTTCATCTATGCCGCCGCGCCGATGTCGGTGGAAAAGCTGAAGGAAGCCGTCCAGGCTTTCGGCCCGGTCATGGCCCAGACCTTCGGCCAGGCCGAGGCGCCGATGCTGTGCACCTGCCTGACGCCGGCCGATCATGACGTGCTGGGCGATCCCGTGCTGGAAAAGCGCCTGGCCAGCTGCGGCCGGTCGACCCTGCTGACCGAGGTGGCGATCATGGCCGATGACGGTCGGCGGCTGCCCGCCGGCGAGGTCGGCGAGATCGTGGTGCGCGGCCCCCTGGTGATGAAGGGTTACTACAAGAACCCCGAGGCGACGGCTGCCGCGTCCGAACACGGCTGGCACCATACGTCCGACATCGGCTACGCCGACGAGGACGGCTACGTCTACATCGTGGATCGCAAGCGCGACATGATCATCTCGGGCGGCTTCAATGTCTTCCCGTCCGAGATCGAACAGGTGATCTGGTCGCATCCGGCGGTGCAGGATTGCGCCGTGGTCGGCGCCCCCGACGACAAATGGGGCGAGGCGGTAACGGCATGTGTCGAGCTGAAACCCGGCCTGGCCGTCGAACCTGCCGAGCTGATCGCGCTGTGCCGCGACAAGCTCGGTCCGGTCAAGGCGCCGAAGACGGTCGAGATCTGGGAAACCCTGCCGCGCAGCGCTGTCGGCAAGGTGCTGAAGCGCAAGATCCGCGAACATTTCTGGGCGGGGCGGACGCGGCTGGTATAGGGCGCGTTTTGCGGCTAAGGAAAGGCATGACCAAGGCCCGCGCCAGCCAGCCGACCCTCAGCCCCGCACCCGACGAGGCCCCACCCCAGGACGAGGCGTCGTGGCGCCGCGGACTGGAACTCGTCTTCTTCTCGCATATGGAGATGGCGGCGGCCGGCGACGCGGTGCTGGCCGATCTGGGCCTCGGCCGGCCGCATCACCGCGTGCTCTACCTGTCGGCGCGCCATCCGGGCATCACCGTCAACGACATCCTCGGCATATTGCGGATCACCAACCAGGCGCTGGGCCGCACGCTCAAGGAATTGATGGCGCAGGACCTGATCGTCCAGCGCCTCGATCCCCATGACCGCCGCCGGCGCGGCCATTACGTCACGCCCAAGGGCGCGCGGCTCGACGCCCGGGTGGCCGAGGCGCAGTTCCGCATGATCGCCGCCGCCTATGACCGTGTGCCGCGCAGCGATATCGAAGGGTTCTGGCGTACGCTGGAGGCGATGATGCGCGACGAGGACCGCCGCTGGGTCAGCGCGGCCCCGACTCAGTCGAGTTAGCCACCGACAGGTCGCGGCAGGCGTCGCGCAGCAGCGTCAACGCCGGGCCGCCTTCGTCCAGCAGCCCGGGATCGGGGCTGGTGATGGTCAGGGCGGCCTCGGCCTCGCCCTGCCAGTTCAGCACCGGGGCGCTGATCGCGTTCAGCCCGGGGATGAAGCGGCCGTCGACGGTCGCATGGCCGGCCTCCCTTACCCCCTCGATCATCCGGGCCAGCGCCGCCTTGCTCGGCACCAGGTCGGGCCAGGACAGTTTCAGCCGTGCGGCGCGGGCCAGTTCCTGTTCGGCCATCGGCGCCACCATGCGTTTGGGGGCGAAGGCCAGGAATATCCGTCCCGTCGCCGAATTCAGCAGCGGCAGGGTGGTGCCCAACCCCAGCGAGGTGAAGACGAAACTGGCCGTACGCTGCCAGCGCACCACCGTCGGCCCGGCATTGCCCCAGACCGCCAGCAGGGCGGCGGCGCCCGTCGCCTCGACCAGGTCTTCCAGCCGGTCGGCTGCGCGGTTGACCAGGTCGTAGCGCGCCATCGCCGCCAGCCCCAGTTCGACCGCGCCCTTGCCCAGGTCGTAGCGCCCCGACCGCCCGCGCTGGGCGACCAGCCCGGCATGGGCAAAACTTGCGAGATAACGATGCGCCTTGGACGGCGGCATGCCCGCCAGCCGGGCCAGATCCGACAGCCCGACCGGACCGGGCTGGGCGGCCAGCACCCGCAGCAGGCCCAGCGCCAGGTCCAGCGACTGGATGCCGCCATGCCCCTCGTCGTCGTCACGCGCCGCCATGGTCCGTTTCCTCCCCGGATTTTTTCGGGCTTGATTTTGCATCATACAAAATGTTTTTCATATATCAGAAAACTTTGGGAGGGACGGGACCATGCGCGTGGTCATCCTTGGCGCCGGGCCGGCAGGGCTTTATCTCGGTTATCTGCTCAAGCGGCGGCGGCCGGACATGACGGTCCAGGTGTTCGAACAGAACGCGCCGGACGCGACGTTCGGGTTCGGCGTCGTCTTCTCGGACCGGGCGCTGGAATTCCTGGCCGATGATGACGCCGACACCGCGGCGGCGATCACCCGGCATCTGGAAACCTGGCAGGACATCACGCTGGATATCGAAGGCCGGGTCGTGCGCCTCGACGGCATTGGCTTTGCCGCGGTCGGCCGGCTGAAACTGCTGGAAATCCTGCAGGCGCGCGCCGCTGCCGTGGGGGTCGAACTGACCTTCAACCATCCGGTGGCCGATCCCGCCGACCTCGGCCCCGCCGACCTGGTGGTCGCGGCCGACGGCGTCAATTCGCTGATCCGCCGCCAGGACGAGGCGGGTTTCGGCACGACGACCACGCTGCTGACCAATCGTTTCGCCTGGTTCGGCACGACCAGGCGGTTCGATACGCTGACCCAGACCTTCCGGCGCAGCGCGCACGGCAATTTCAACGCCCATCATTATCGCTACGCCCCCGACATGAGTACCTTCATCGTCGAGGTGGACGAGGAGACCTACGCCCGCCTGGATGTCGATCGCGGCCAGGCGATCTGCGAGGAAGTCTTTGCCGACGTGCTGGACGGCCACGGCCTGGTTTCCAACCGCACGATCTGGCGCCAGTTCCCCAAGCTGGCCAACCGCAACTGGTTCGTCGGCAACCGCGTGCTGATCGGCGATGCCCTGCACACCGCGCATTTCTCGATCGGCTCGGGGTCGCGCCTGGCGATGGAGGACGCGATCGCCCTGGCCCGCGCCCTCGAACAGTCCGGCGATGACGTGGCCGCCGCCCTGCCGGCCTTCGTCGCCGCGCGCAAGCCGATTCTGGACAAGCTGGTCGGCGCGGCCGAGGCCAGCGCGGGCTGGTACGAGAATTTCGCCAGCCACATGGACCTTGACCCGCTGGACTTCGCGATGAGCTACATCACCCGTTCAGGCCGCATCGACCTGGACCGCCTGGCGCGCATCTCGCCCCGGTTCGTCGCCGCCTATCGTGCCGTGAGGGCGTCATGACCGACATGCTGCGCGATCCCGTTTCCGACGATTGCCCCGGCGCGCGCGAGATCGGGTTTTCCTGCCCGGACCGCTATAACGCCGCATCGATCCTGTTCGACAATCTCGACCGCGGCAATGCTGCGCGCATCGCGATCCGCGGGCCCTGGGGCCAGATGACCTATGCCCAGCTATGCGCGCGTGCCGCCCAGGCGGGGCAGGGCCTGCTGTCGCTCGGCCTGGCCCGCGGCGACCGTGTGCTGCTGCTGCTGGACGACGGGCCCGACTATCCGGTGTTCCTGTACGGCGCGCTGCGCGCCGGCCTGGTGCCGGTCATGCTGAACACACTGACGCCCGCCGACCTGCTGGCCTATTACGCGTCGGACAGTTCGGCGCGGGCCATCGTGCTGGATGGCGGGCTGGCCGACCGCGTGACGGCCGAGGTGATCGCCGGCGGTGGCCTGGCCACCGCGATCGTGGCCGGCGACGGCGTGGTCGCGGGGCTGGACAGCCACCGGGCGGCCGATTGGCTGGACCGGTTCCCCGCCATGCTCGATGCCGCCGATACCGGCCGCGACGACATGGCATTCTGGATGTATTCCTCAGGCTCGACCGGCCGGCCCAAGGGCATCGTCCACCTGCATCACGACATGGCCTATACCGCGGCCAGCTTCGGCGACCGCGTGCTGCGCCTGACGCCGGACGACGTCTGTTTTTCGGTGCCCAAGATCTTCTTCGCCTATGGACTGGGCAACAGCCTGACCTTTCCGTTTTCGGTCGGTGCCAGCAGCGTGCTGATGCCCGGCCGGCCCGAGCCCGAGGCGGTGTTCGCGACCATCGCCGCCCATCGACCGACGGTGTTCTACGGCCTGCCGACCCTCTACACCGCGCTGGTCCAGTCGCCGGCCGCGGCGGGCGTCGATTTCAGCAGCCTGCGGCTGTGCCTGTCGGCGGCCGAGGTCCTGTCGGCCGAGGTGGCAGGGGCCTGGTCGCGCCTGTCGGGCCTGCCGATCGTCGAGGGGCTGGGCTCGACCGAAGTGCTGCATATCTACCTGTCCAACGACCAGGCCGAACAGCGCCATGGGTCGGCCGGCCGCCGCGTGCCGGGTTACGAGGTCGAATTGCGCGACCCCGACGGCCGCCTGGTCGGCGACGAGGAAGAGGGCATCCTGTGGGTGCGCGGCCAGTCGAACGCGCCGTTCTACTGGAACCGGCCCGACAAGACCGCCGAGACGATGCGCGGCGACTGGATCTGGACCGGCGACCGCTTCACTCGCGATGCCGACGGGTTCCATTATTTCCGCGGCCGGGCCGACGACCTGATCAAGGTGTCGGGCCAGTGGGTCCATCCGCTGGAAGTCGAATTGTGCCTGGCCGAACACCCCGCGTTGCGCGAGGTGGCGGTGCTGGGCGTCGAATTGGCCGACCGGCGCATGGCGCTGCGCGCTTATGTCGTGCCGCGCGAATCCGGCGCCGATCCGGATGCGCTGACCACGACGCTGCGCGACCATGTCAAGCGCACGCTGATCCCCTACAAGGCGCCGCGGCTGTTCACCGTGCTGGACGAACTGCCCAAGACCGGTACCGGCAAGATCGACCGCCAGGGCCTGCGCAAGATCGAGGACGGCGGCACGACTTAACGGGGCTGGCGGCCGGCCGCGCCAGCGTCTAGGGTTCCCCTTCGCTGTTTTTGGGGAGGGTATCCATGGAGTATCGCAGGCTCGGCCGGTCCGGCATCAAGGTGTCGCCGATCTGCCTCGGCACGATGATGTTCGGCGACCGCACCGATGCGGCCGTGGCCGGCGAGATCGTCGCCTCGGCCCGCGCGGCCGGTGTCAACTTCATCGATACCGCCGATGTCTATGCCAAGGGCGAATCCGAGCGCATCACCGGCGGGCTGATCGCGGCCGACCGGTCGCGCTGGATCCTGGCCACCAAGATCAACAACCCGATGGGCGACGACCCCAACGACCGCGGCGCGTCGCGCCGCTGGCTGGTACGCGGCTGCGAGGCCAGCCTGGGCCGCCTGGGCACCGATTACGTCGACATCTATTACCTGCATCGCGACGATATGGAGACCCCGCTGGAGGAAACCGTGCTGGCGCTGGGCGACCTGATCCGCGCCGGCAAGGTGCGTTACGTCGGCCTGTCGAATTTCCGTGCCTGGCGGATCGCGGCCTTCACCGAGATGTGCCGGGCGCTGGGCGTGCCCCAGCCGGTGGTGCTGCAACCCTATTACAACGCGATGAACCGCATGCCCGAGGTCGAGCTGCTGCCGGCCTGCGACCATTACGGCCTTGGGGTGGTGCCCTACAGCCCGCTGGCCCGCGGCGTGCTGACCGGCAAATACGCTGATGGCGCGGCGCCCGATGCCGACAGCCGGGCCGGGCGCAACGACCAGCGCATGCTGACCACCGAGTTCCGCCCCGAATCGCTGAAGATGGCGGCCGACATCAAGGCCCATGCCGAGGCGCGCGGCATGACCGCCGGCCAGTTCGCGCTGCAATGGGTCCTGAACAACCGCCTGATCACCTCGGTCCTGGCCGGGCCGCGCACGATGGAACAATGGGTCGAATATCTGGCGGCGCTGGACAAGCCCTTCGGGCCCGAGGACGAGGCGTTGGTCGCCGGCATGGTCCCGGCCGGCCACCCGTCCAGCCCGGGCTACACCGATCCGATGTATCCGGTGCTGGGCCGGCAGCCCAGGGCGTAAGCGCCGGGCTCGTTCAGCCCTGGCTGCGCTCGATATAGGTGCCGGTGCGGCGTAAGTGCGCCGCCAGCAGCTCGGTCGCGGTGTCGGCATCGCGGCCGAGGGTTGCGTCCATGATATCTTTGTGGTGGTCGTCGATCTCGCGGTCGCGCTGGGCGTCGGCCCGCATCTTGGCCAGCAGCGGCCGGCGGTAGCGCTCGGTCTGGGTGTAGAGCAGCGCCGACAGGTCCAAGAGCCAGCGTGAGCGGCAGGCGGCGATCAGGCAGCGGTGGAACACGCGGTGGCGCCGCTCGACTTCCTCGGTCGCGGCATCGTCGGTCACCGTGCCGGCATGGCGGGCGCGGCTGCGGCTCAGCGCGTGATAGGCCGACAGGATCGCGCCTTCCCAATCGTCGTCGCCGTGGGTGATCGCCTGGCGCAGCGCCTGGGTCTCGATCAGCACGCGGGTGTTGATGGCATCCCACATTTCGTCGAGCGAGACGTCGGCCACGCGATAGCCGCGCTGGGCCGTCGCCACGACCAGCCGTTCCGATTGCAGCTGGGCCAGCGCCTCGCGCAGCGGGGAAAAGCTGAAGCCGTAACGGTCCTTCAGGAATTCGAAGCGCAACGGCTGGTTCGGGGCCAGCACGCCGTCGACGATGTCGCGGCGCATCAGGCGATAGGCCTGTTCGGACAGCGTGGCCGCCCCTTCGACGTCGCCGTCGGGCGCATCGCCGGTGGTCTGTCCCTTGGCTGCCGTCAACGGCATGGCTGATCGCTTCCCGATACTCGTCGCATCCTTGGTCAACTTACAAATTATGTCGATAAATCGCAAGCACTAAAGATTTTCGAAAATCATTTGCCTTTGGGAAAAAGCGTGATTACCGTCAGGTCAACGAAATTCAGGTCCCGACCGGGGAGGGTTTGGCCATGATGGAAGATATTCCGGGTCGCGCGAACGTCGCCGAGACGCCCGAGCTGCGCGCCTATTACGACCAGTTGCAGGGCCTGGAGGCGGGCGCGCTGTGGACCGTCGCCAACGAAATCGAACCCTGGTTCCCCCAGCCGCGCTCGGTGCCGGTGCTGTGGCGCTATCGCGACCTGCGCCCGCATGTCGTCAAGGCGGTCGAGATGGTACGGCCCGAGGATGCCGGGCGCCGCGTCGTCATGCTGGTCAACCCGGGCCGGCGCGACCTGTCGGCCGCGGTCGGCCTGCTGTACACCGGCGTGCAGGTGATGAACCCCGGCGAGGCGGCCTCGGCCCATCGCCACATGGCCTCGGCCCTGCGCTTCATCATGGAAGGGGCGGGCGCCTACACGATCGTCGAGGGCGAGCGGATGACGCTGGGCGCCCGCGACTTCGTGCTGACGCCCAACGGCACCTGGCATGAACACGGCGTCGACGCGTCGGGCAAGCTGTCGATCTGGCAGGACGGCCTCGACATCCCGCTGATCAACACGCTGGATGCCAATTTCTACGCGGTGCATCCGAACCTGGCGCAGGAACAGACCAAGCCGGTCGATTCTTCCTATGCGCTGTACGGCGGCGGTTTCATCCAGCCGCTGGACGCCCGCAAGAACTGGCACAAGCCTTATTCGCCGATGCTGAAGTTCCCGTGGGAGCCGACCTACGAGGCGCTGGTCAAGGCGTCGAAGATGGCCGAGGGCTCGCCCTTCGACGGCGTCATCATGGAATACGTCAACCCGTTCACCGGCGGCCCGGTCATGCCCACGATCGGCGCCTCGATGCAATTGCTGCGCCCCGGCCAGCATACCCTGGCCCATCGCCATACCGGCTCGTTCGTCTATCAGGTGGCCAAGGGCCGCGGGTATTCGGTGATTGCCGGCAAGCGCTTCGACTGGGAAGAAAAGGACATCTTCGTGGTGCCGTCCTGGGCGATCCACGAACATGCCAACGCCTCGGAAACCGAGGATGCCTGCCTGTTCACCTTCAACGACCTGCCGGTCATGCGCTCGCTCGGCATCTATGCCGAAGAAGCCTACGCCGAAAACGGCGGCCGCCAGATCGTCGCCGCCTGATCTTCCTCAAGGGAATAGACATGAAGCTCGTCAATTACCGCCGCGGCGACGCGGCCCGCTTCGGTGCCGTGGTCGGCGCCGACATCGTCGACCTGGTCGATCTGGCCGCCGCGGCCGGGCAGAGCTTGCCGGGCGACATCATCACATTCATCGAGGAAAGCCCCGCGGCGCTTGATCGCGCCAGGAAGCTGGTTGCCGACCATGCCGGCAAGTGGCCGGCCGGCACGGCCATCCCGCTTGAGGGCGCGACCCTGCTGGCCCCGGTGCCGCGCCCGCCCAAGGGCGTGATCGGCATCGGCCTGAATTATGTCGAGCATGTCGCCGAATCGAACCGCGCGATGCAGACGCAGAAGGAACTGCCGACCCATCCGGTGACCTTCATCAAGCCGTCGACCTCGATCATCGGCCCGGAAGCCGCGATCGTGCACAACCCCGCCCAGACCCAGCAGTTGGATTGGGAGGCCGAGCTGGCCGTGGTCATCGGCACGCGCTGCCGCAACGTGGCCGAGGGCGACTGGCGCGACCATGTCTTCGGTTATACCTGCGTCAACGACGTCTCGGCCCGCGACATGCGTTACGGCGGGCAATGGGGTTTCTCGAAGGGCCAGGACACGTTCTGCCCGATGGGGCCGTGGCTGGTGACCGCGGATGAAATCGCGGATCCGCACAACCTCAAGATCGGCATCAAGATCAACGGCGTGCAGAAGCAGGATTCGAACACGTCCTACATGATCTTCAAGACCGGCGCGCTGATCGAACACATCACCCGCGGCGTGACGCTGGAACCCGGCGACGTCATCGCCACCGGCACGCCGGCGGGCGTCGGCATCTCCTACGATCCGCCGCAGTTCATGAAGGCCGGCGACACGGTCGAGGTCGAGGTCGAAGGCATCGGCACGCTGCGCAACCACGTCATCGGTGCGTAATGGCGCCTTACCGCGCCGCCGTCGCCCAGGTCGCCTCGGTCCCCTTCGACGCGGCCGCCTCGGCCGCCAAGGCGGTGACCTGGATCGAGCGCGCGGCGGCCGAGGGGAATGCGCTGGTCGTATTCCCCGAAGCCTTCATCGGCGGCTATCCCAAGGCGGGTGATTTCGCCACGCCGGTCGGCCTGCGCAAGCCCGAGGGGCGCGAGGCGTTCCGCCGCTATTACGACGGCGCCGTCGACCTTGACGGGCCGGAATTGCGGCTGATCGCCGAGGCGGCGGCCCGAACCGGTATCTTCGTCGTCATCGGCGTGATCGAACGCGACGGCGGCACCCTGCATTGCACGGTGCTGTTCTTCGATGGGGCCGCCGGCCTGGTCGCCAAGCATCGCAAGCTGATGCCGACGGCAGCGGAACGGCTGATCTGGGGTTTCGGCGACGGGTCGACCCTGCCGGTGCTGGAAACGCCGCTGGGTCGCGTCGGCGCGGTGATCTGCTGGGAAAACTACATGCCGATGCTGCGCATGCACATGTATGCCAAGGGCATCTCGATCTATTGCGCGCCGACTGCCGATGACCGCGACAGTTGGCTGCCGACCATGCGCCATATCGCGCTGGAAGGCCGCACCTTCGTCCTGACCGCCTGCCAGCATATCCGCCGCGGCGCCTATCCCGCCGATTATCCGTGCACGATGGGCGACGATCCCGACACGCTGCTGATGCGCGGCGGTTCGGCGATCATCGACCCGTTGGGCAAAGTCCTCGCGGGGCCCGATTTCGATGGCGAAGGCCTGCTGTCGGCCGAAATCGACCTGGCCGAGGTGGCGCGCGGCAAATACGACTTCGACGTCGCCGGGCATTATGCCCGGCCCGACGTCTTCCGCCTGACGGTGAACGAACGGCCGCAGCCGGCCGTCACGATCGAGAGGTAGGGGCCATGTTGTTCGACCTGTCCGCATTGACGATCGACCAGGGATACAAGCTGCTGACGTCGACGGTCACGCCACGGCCGATCGGCTGGGTGACGACCATGTCGGCGGACGGCGTGATCAACGCTGCGCCCTACAGCTTCTTCAACGCCATGGGCTCGGATCCGCCGATCGTGGCGCTGGGCATGATGAAGAACGGCGAAGGCCAGTTCAAGGATACGCCGGCCAACATCCTGGCGACGGGCGAATTCGTGGTGAACCTGGTGCCCGAGGCGCTGGGGCCGCAGATGTCGATCACCTGCATGGATGCCCCGCCGGACGTCGACGAACTGGCCTGCGCGGGCCTCGCCCAGGCACCGTCGGCCAAGGTCCGGCCGCCGCGCATCGCGGCCGCGCCGGTCGCGATCGAATGCCGCTCGCTGCACAATATCGAAACCGGCCCGCGGCAATTGCTGGCGGTGGGCCAGGTCCTGGCCATCCATATCGCCGACCATGCCGTCATCGATCCCCAGCGCTGCCATGTCGATACGCCCGCGCTGGGCCTGATCGCACGCATGCACGGCTCGGGGTGGTACGCCCGGTCGACCGACCTGTTCCAGATGGATCGCGTCACCTATGCCGGCTGGCTGGCCGCGCAGGCCGACGGTCCGAAAGACTGACATTCCAAGGGGAAGGAAATCTCGAAGATGACCAAGCTGTCTCTGTTGCTCGGCACCGCCCTCATGGCGCTGACCGCCACCGCCGTCCAGGCCCAGGTCAAGATCGGCATGATCACGACGCTGTCGGGCCCCGGCGGGTACCTGGGCGAGGATATCCGCGACGCCTTTGCCCTGGCGATCGACCAGGAAGGCGGCAAGCTGGGCGGCGTGCCGGTCCAGCTGCTGGTCGAGGATGACGCGCTGAAGCCCGGCACCGCCAAGCAGATCGCAGAGAAGTTCATCAAGGGCGAAAACGCCCGGATCATCACCGGCATCAATTTCTCGAACGTCCTGTCGGCCGTGCTGCCCGACATCATCGATGCCGGCGCCTTCTACATCAGCCCGAACGCCGCGCCGTCGAATTTCGCCGGCAAGGATTGCGACGAGAACTATTTCGTCGCCTCCTGGCAGAACGACACGCTGCACGAGGCGGCGGGCCAGCAGGCGACGATGCTGGGTTACAAGAAGATGGTGATCCTGGCCCCGAACTACCAGGCGGGCAAGGATGCCCTGGCCGGGTTCAAGCGCTTCTACAAGGGCGAGGTCGCGGCCGAGATCTACACCAAGCTCGACCAGACCGATTTCTCGGCCGAACTGGCCCAGATCCGCGCAGCCAAGCCCGACGCGGTGTTCCAGTTCCATCCGGGCGGCCTTGGCATCACCTTCATGAAGCAGTACGTACAGGCCGGGCTGAAGCAGACCATCCCGATGGTCGTGCCGGCCCCGTCGCTGGACAGCCGGATCCTCGATGCCGTCGGTGATGCCGCGACCGGCGTGCAGCTGACCTCGCAGTGGAATGCCGATTTCGACAATCCCGCCAGCAAGCAGTTCGTCGCCGACTTCCAGAAGAAATACGGCCGCCTGCCGACCTTCGCCGCCAGCCAGGGTTATGACACCGCCCGCCTGATCGCCT
>Ga0206117_100699_pt1 | contig 27302 bp, 22 predicted proteins | sample 3A5Ametagenome_FD_177997 | JGI IMG/M metagenome (GOLD analysis project Ga0206117, IMG submission 177997) | Enriched microbial communities from leaf-cutter ant dump, University of Wisconsin, Madison, United States - 3A5A | ecosystem: Environmental > Terrestrial > Nest > Insects nest > Nest dump... | reverse complement strand
GGCGCTGAACTACGGCGGCATCGGCGCGGTGATCGGCCACGAGATGATGCATGGCTACGACGACTCGGGCAGCCAGTTCGCCGCCAACGGCAACTTCGACAACTGGTGGACCGACGCCGACCGCAGTGCCTTCACCAGCCGCACCGACCAGCTGGTCGCGCAGTTCGACGGCTATGAAGCGCTGCCGGGCGTGAACGTGAAGGGCAAGCTGACCCTGGGCGAGAACATCGGCGACCTCGGCGGCCTGACCGTGGCCTACGACGCGCTGCAGATGGCGCTCAAGGAAGACCCGTCGAAGAACGTGGCGGTGGACGGCTACAGCGAGGACCAGCGCTTCTTCATGAACTGGGCCACGGTGTGGCGCCGCAACTTCACCGAGGGCGAGCTGCGCGTGCGCCTGAACACCGACCCGCACGCACCGGCCAACTTCCGCGCCAACGGCGCGCCGTCGAACATGCCGTCCTTCGCCGCCGCGTTCCAGTGCAAGGCGGGCGACGCGATGGTGCGTGGCGACGACAAGCGCGTGGTGATCTGGTAACGGCCGCAATCACGGCTGGCGAAAAACGGAAAGCCCGGCATCTGCCGGGCTTTCCGTTTCCGCCTGCCGTGGCGCATGCCAGCCGGCTGTCAGTGGGATCGGTGGCCCGAGATCGCGGGGCAGACAATCCGGTGGTGGCTTGCGCCGGCCGCGCTGCCGGCGCGCGTGGGTCAGATCGGCCCGCGACGCGGGTCCGGCCCGGCGGAACCGCCGGTTCCCGCCGCGCGATGCCGCTCGCGGAGAAACAGGAAAAACGGCAGCGCCAGCGAAGGGCCGACCACGAGGCACGCAAGCGGCAGCCACAGCCGTGGCATCGCCCGCCTGCGTCCCTCGGCGACGACGAACACGGCGACGGCGATGCCGGAAACCAGTACGTCCGACCATGCGAATGCGGCGATGTGCCCGGTCGTGGCCTGCTGCAGCAGGAGCGGCACATCGAGCCCATGCGCGCAAAGCCACGGAACGAACTGCCACAGGGGCAGGGCCGTACCGGCGATGCAGAGAAGGAGGTAGATCAGCTGCATGTCGTCTCCTGGCGAGGGGATGGCGCCGCGCCGCGCGGCGGCGCCGGCCTGGATGGGGTGCCGGACGCTGGACCCGGTACGTGATCGGCTGCTGCAGGCCCGCTGGGCACGTTCCATCGGTGTCCCATTGTGCTGCAGGCATCCTGCCTCCGGGTAGCGCCGCGATGCATCCACGCCGGGGATGTTGGAAGCGCGGCGGGCGTGCTATTGATCCGCCACGCCCTGAGAAGGCGCATCGTCGATCATCGGGAGGCCGCATGGTGCCGGAAGCGGGCGGAGCGCACGCCACGCTGCAATGGGGAATCACCGCCGTCGCGTTCGTCGCGCACCTGCTGGTCGCCGCGCGCGCGCTGACCCGCGCCAACCGCGCGCCGGCCTCGCGCGCGGCGTGGGTGGCGGTGGTGATGCTCGCGCCGGTGGTGGGCATGGTCGCGTACCTGCTGCTGGGCGAAACCAGCATCGGCCGTGCGCGGTTCCGCCGCGTGGAGCAGGCGCTGCGGCGGATGGGCGCGGCCGCCGCGGCGATGGCGCCGGTCGCGCCCGTCGCGGTGGCGGACAACGCGGTGCCGCTGCTGGAACTGGCGCGCACGATCAATGGCCTGCCGGCGGTGGGCGGCAACCGGGTGACGCTGCTGGGCGACGCCGACAGCGCCGCCGACGCGCCGGAGAACGACTGCCGCCGCGCGCTGGACGCGCTGGTGGCCGACATCGAACAGGCCCGCGAGAGCGTGCACATCGCCTTCTACATCTGGCTGGACGACGACGCCGGCGGCCGCGTCGCCGACGCGGTGGCCGCCGCCGCGCGGCGCGGGGTGGCGTGCCGGGTGATGGTCGATGCGCTGGGCTCGCGCGCCTTCATCGACGGGCGGCGCTGGAAACAGCTGGGCCAGGCCGGGGTGAAGCGGCTGAAGACGCTGGACGACATCAACCGCCTGCAGCACGTAGCGTTCAGCCGCATGGACCTGCGCGACCACCGCAAGATCGTGGTGATCGACAACCGCATCGCCTACAGCGGCAGCCAGAACTGCGCCGATCCGGAGTTCCGGGTGAAGCCGGCCTGCGCGCCGTGGATCGACCTGCTGCTGCGCTGCGAGGGGCCGGTGGTGGCGCAGGTCCAGTTCCTGTTCCTCAGCGGCTGGATCCCGGAGACCGGCGAAACCGGACTGGACGGCTACGCGGCCGCGGTCGCGCATGCCTGGCATGACGACGGCTGCGTGGCGGCCGCGTTCGAGACCGGCCCGATCGCGCGTCACAACGCCATGGCCGACATGTTCGTGGCGTGCATCTACGCCGCGCGGCGCGAGCTGGTGATCACCACGCCGTACTTCGTGCCGGACGAATCCATCCTGCGCGCGATCTGCGCGGCGCCGCGGCGCGGCGTGCGCACGACCCTGGTGCTGCCGCGCCGCAACGACTCGTGGCTGGTCGGCCAGGCCAGCCGCAGCACCTATGCCGACCTGCTGCAATGCGGCGTCGCGGTGCACGAATATCCGCTGGGCCTGCTGCACGCCAAGTCGATGACCATCGACGGCCAGATCAGCCTGGTGGGCTCGGCCAACATCGACCGCCGCAGCCTGGAACTCAATTTCGAGAACAGCCTGCTGGTCGCCGACGCGGGCGTCACCGCCGCGATCCGCCGGCGCCAGGAGAAATACCTGTCGGTGTCGGTCCGGGTGACCCAGGAGCAGGTCGATGGCTGGCCGTTCGCCACGCGGCTGGTGCAGAACGCGGTGGCGATGATGTCGCCGGTGCTGTGAGCGCGCCGGCGCCGCGGTTCAGCCGGCGGGGCGCCCGCGCCCGCGCAGCAGGCCGCGGAACTCGCCGAACAGGCGCGCGTCGACCCGCCGGTTCTTCTCGCGGTCGAGCACGGCCAGCGCGTCGTCGGCGTCCAGCGGGCCGCGGTAGGGGCGGCGCGAGGTCAGCGCGTCGTAGCCGTCGGCGATGGTGAGGATGCGCGCTTCCAGCGGGATGTCCTCGCCCTGCAGTCCGTGCGGGTAACCGCTGCCGTCCCAGGCTTCGTGGTGGTGCAGGATCAGCCGCGCCACGGCAGCGGCATCGTCGCGGCCGGTGGCGGCGAACAGGCGCGCGCCGCGTTCGGGATGGGTGCGCATCTTCTCCATGCGCGCTTCGTCCAGGCGGCCGGGGTGCAGCAGCACGTCGTCGCGGATGCCGATCTTGCCGATGTCGTGGAACCGCGCGGCCAGCGCCAGCTGTTCCAGCTGCGCGCCGGCCAGGCCGCAGCGCTCGCCCAGGCCGTGCGCGAGCAGGCAAACGCGGTCGCAGTGCTGGTCGGTGTAGCTGTCCCGTTCGTCCAGCGCGGCGGCGAGCACGGCGATGCCGCAGCTGTCGTTTTCAGGCGGAATGGACAGGCCCGGGGCCGGGGGAATCGAGAACATGGAGCGCCGCACCGCGCGGAAGACGGCCTGGCCGGGAGGAGGGCGGCCATTGTCCCCGCCGCCTCCGTTCCTGGCAAACCTCACACCCGCTCACGCCGGCCGCAGGGTGGTCAGCAGCGCGCGCGCGGCATTGAAGCGGTCCGCGCTTTCCGGCAGCGGATGGCGGATGCGCAGCTTGTCCGGGCCGTCCATCTGATAGAGCTTGGGCTGCTTCTGGATCAGCTGGATCACCGCCATCGGGTCGATGTCCGGCTTGGCTTCGAACACGATGCGGCCGCCGTTCCCGCCCAGTTCCAGCTTGCGGATGCCCAGCGCGTTGGCCTGCAGCTTGAGCTCGGCGATGGCGAACAGGTGCTTGACCGCATCCGGCAGCAGGCCGAAACGGTCGATCATCTCCACCTGCAGCTCGCGCAGCGCGGCGCTGTCGCGCGCGGAGCTGATGCGCTTGTACAGGGTCAGGCGCGTATGCACGTCGGGCAGGTAGTCTTCCGGAATCAACGCCGGCACGTGCAGCTCGACCTCGGCGCCGCGTACTTCCTCGCCGCTGTCCAGGTCGGGCAGCTTGCCGGCCTTGATCGAGCGCACCGCGCGTTCCAGCAGCTCGGTGTACAGGCTGAAACCGACCTCGGCCATCTGCCCGCTCTGGTCCTCGCCGAGCAGTTCGCCGGCACCGCGGATTTCCAGGTCGTGCGTGGCCAGGGTGAAGCCGGCGCCGAGCTCGTCCATCGAGGCGATGGCATCCAGCCGTTTCTGCGCGTCGGGCGTGATCGAGCGCTTGTCCGGCACCACCAGGTAGGCATAGGCGCGGTGGTGCGAACGGCCGACGCGGCCGCGCAGCTGGTGCAGCTGCGCCAGGCCGAAGCGGTCGGCGCGGTTGATGATGATGGTGTTGGCGTTGGGGATGTCGATGCCCGATTCGATGATGGTGCTGGCCAGCAGCACGTTGAAGCGCTGCTTCTGGAAATCCAGCATCACCTTCTCCAGCTCGCGCTCGGGCATCTGGCCGTGGGCCATGCCGATGCGCGCCTCGGGCACCAGCTCGGACAGCTCGCGCTGCATCCGGCCCATGCTCTCCACGTCGTTGTGCAGGAAGTACAGCTGGCCGCCGCGCGACAGTTCGCGCTGGAACGCCTCGCGCAGCTGCGCGTTGTCCCACTGGGTGACGAAGGTCTGCACCGCCAGCCGGTTCGGCGGCGGCGTGGCGATGATCGACAGGTCGCGCAGCCCGGCCATGGCCATGTTGAGCGTGCGCGGGATCGGCGTGGCGGTGAGCGTGAGCAGGTGCACGTTGGCGCGCATGGCCTTGAGCGCTTCCTTCTGGCGCACGCCGAAGCGCTGCTCCTCGTCGACGATGACCAGGCCCAGGTCCTTGAACTTCACGTCCGGCTGCAGCAGGCGGTGGGTGCCGACGATCACGTCGATGCCGCCTTCGGCCACCTTGTCCAGCTCGGCCTTGATTTCCCTGGTGCTCTTGAAGCGCGAGAGCACTTCCACCTTGAGCGGGTAATCGGCGAAGCGGTCGCGGAAATTGCGGTAGTGCTGCTCGGCCAGCAGCGTGGTGGGCACCAGCACGGCGACCTGCTTGCCGCCGCTGGCGGCGGCGAAGGCGGCGCGCACCGCCACCTCGGTCTTGCCGAAGCCGACGTCGCCGCAGACCACGCGGTCCATCGGCTGGCTGGACTGCAGGTCGCGCAGGGTGGCCTCGATCGCGGCCAACTGGTCGGGTGTTTCCTCGAACGGGAAACCGGCGGCGAACGGTTCGTACATGGCGCGGTCGATGTCCAGCGCCAAGCCGGCGCGGGCCTGGCGCCGGGCCTGGATCTCCAGCAGCTCGGCGGCGACGTCGCGCACCTTCTCGGCGGCCTTGCGCTTGGCCTTGGCCCACTGCTCGCCGCCCAGCGAATGCAGCGGCGCGGTTTCCGGCGAGGCGCCGGAATAGCGGCTGATCAGGTGCAGCTGCGCCACCGGCACGTACAGGCGGTCGCCCTTGGCGTATTCGATCTCGAGGAATTCGCCGGGCATGCCGCCGACGTCCATCGCGATCAGCCCGCGGTAGCGGCCGACGCCGTGGTCCTCGTGCACGATGGGCGCGCCTTCGGTCAGTTCGCCGAGGTCGCGGATGATCGCTTCCGGCTCACGCCCGGCGCGGCGGGTGCGGCGCGGCTGGCCGGCGCGTTCGGGGAACAGCTGGCGCTCGGTAAGCACCGCCAGCGCCGGTTCGGCCAGGGCGAAGCCATCATCCAGTGGCGCCACGGTGATGGCGAAGCGCGGTAATAGCCCCTCTCCCTCCGGGAGAGGGGGTGGGGAGAGGGGACGGGGCGCAAGCCCACTTGTGCTCTGGCTCCGCAAGGCTTCGCCCGTACCCCCATCCGGCCCTTCGGGCCACCTTCCCCCGAGGGGAGAAGGGAGAAACGCCGCGAAATCCGGCATCACCTGCGGCCGCAGGTCCGATGCCGCAAGCACTTCCAGCAGCGCCTCGCGGCGGCCCGGCGAATCGGCGGCGACCAGCACCCGGCCGGGGTAGTGGTCGAGGAAGGACTTCAACGCCTGCCCGGCCGGCGCGTCCTTGGCCGCCACCGGCAACGGCGGCAGCGGCTGGTCGCCGAGCGCCTGCGCCTCGGCGATGCGCGGGTGGTCGGCGGCCCATACTTCCACGCGCGGCTGCCGGTTGAACTGCTCGCGCAGGCTGTCCGGCGACTGGTAGATCTCCTCCGGCGGCAGCAGCGGCCGCTCGATGTCGTGGCGGCGCTGCTCGTAACGGCCGCGGGTCTGTTCCCAGAACGCGTCGGCCGCTTCGCCGACGCCGGGCGCGACCACCGTCAGGAAGCCCTCGGGCAGATAGTCGAACAGCGTGGCGGTTTTGTTGAAGAACAGCGGCAGGAAGTATTCGATGCCCGCGGGCAGCACGCCGGCCTTCAGGTCCTGGTAGAGCGGGCTGCGCCGGGTATCGACGTCGAAGCGCTCGCGCAGCGCCGCCAGCACCTTCGCCAGGCTGGCCTCGTCCATCGGCACTTCGCGGCCGGGCAGCATCTTCACCGCGGCGACCTTGTCCAGCGAGCGCTGCGTTTCCGGATCGAACTCGCGGATCGAGTCGATGTCCTCGTCCAGCAGCTCGATGCGCAGCGGCGCGGCGGCGCCCATCGGATAGACGTCGAGCAGGCCGCCGCGCACGGCGAAGTCGCCCGGGTCCATCACCTGCGGCACGTTGCGGTAACCGGCGCTTTCCAGCCGGCGCTTCTCCGCGTCCATGTCCAGGCGCTGGCCGACCTGCAGGTCGAAACTGCCGCCGACGATGTGGCTCAGCGGCGCCAGCCGCTGCAGCAGGGTCTGCACCGGCACCACGACGATGCCGCGCGCCAGCGTGGGCAGGCGGTGCAGCGCGGCCAGGCGCTGGGAAATGATGTCCGGGTGCGGGCTGAACCGGTCGTAGGGCAGGGTTTCCCAGTCCGGGAACGGCACTACCGGCAAGGTCGCATCGTCGCCGAGCAGGGTCTGCAGGTCGGCGACGGCCTGGTGCGCGCCTTGGTTGTCGCGGGTGACCAGCAGCAGCGGCTTGCCGTGCGCCTGCGCGGCGCGGGCCACGTGCCAGGCCAGCGCGCTGGTCGATGCGGGGGCGCGCCACCAGGCGCGGAGCTGGCCCGCGCGGGGCAGCGGCGGAACGGGATATGAGGTGGGGAGCGACATGACGTCGCTGATTTTATAGGAGTGAGTGGAGAGGAGTGAGGAGTGAGAAAAAGCAGGGGCAAGTGAAGAGAAGTGAGTAGTGAGAAGGAGCAACGGCAACGGCCAAAGTCGGGGCTGAACGTCATTCCCGCGAAGGCGGAAATCGCTCTTGCTTCCCGCTCCTGCCTCTTCTCACTCCTTTTCGCTCACTCCCGCCCTTCAGCCACCTGTGGGGCAAGAGCGATCTCGGCCTTCGCGGAGATGACGGCTTCTGCTCCTGCTTTTTCTCACTCCTCACTCCTCTCCACTCGTTCCTGCCTCTCAGCTGCCCAGTTCCAGCACCATGCGCACCAGCCCCGGCGTGCCGGACGGGTGCGGCACCTGCTTGAAGCCCAGCGAGGCGGCCAGCTGCAGCATCGGTTCGTTGTCCTGGGCGATGTCGCCGTACATGCGGTCCAGGTATTTGCCGCGCGCCCACTTGACCAGCTTGCGCATCAGCTGCCGGCCCAGGCCCTGGCCGGCGAGGAAGCGGCTGACCAGAATGGCGTACTCGGCGTCGCGGGTGCCGGGGATGATCGAGGCCCGCGCCACCGCGCCGACCACGGCTTCGCCCGGCGGCAACGGCTCGGCGGCGACCAGCGAGATTTCGGTTTTCGGGTTCGGGTGGGTCAGGCGCTGGGCGGTTTCGTCCGACAGCACGTCCACGGCCTGCAGGAAGCGGTCGCGGACTTCTTCCGGCCCGAACAGCGCGAACGCGCCCTGCAGCGGTGCGCCGTCCTCGGGGCGGATCGGGCGGATGAGCAGTTCCCGGCCGCTGGGAGCCTTGAAGTTTTCATGCCACGGGGGCATGCGGTTGCGGGTAGCCATGACTGCGGTTCCTCCAGAGTCCGCCGATTCTTGCACCTGCAGCGTGAGGTTCTGTGAACGCGATTCAACCGTGGCGACTGGCCGGGAGCAGCGGATTTCCGCTGCCGGAGTGCCGCCGGCCGCATCCGGCACAAGCCTGGATGCCCCGGGCGCGGACCGTGTCACCTCCTGCGGCGGACCGTGCCCGGCGGGCTCACTCCCCGCTCTTGAGCCACTCCAGCCGCGTCGATGCCCCGGCTTCGCCCAGTTCGCGCTGCAGGACCGGCAGCGCCGGCGCCAGCGCCTGGTCGAACTGCCAGGGCGGGTTGAGCAGCAGCATGCCGCTGCCGTTCAGGCGCAGCGGCGAGTCGTCCGGGCGCACCATCAGCTCGGCCAGCAGCGCCGACTTCACCGGCAGCGCGGCCGCCTTGCGGAAGAACGGCAGCAGGCTGCGGCGCTGCTTGATCGGGTACCACACCGCGCACTGGGCCTGCGGCATGCGCGCCAGGATCTCGCGCAGGGTGGCGATGATCTGCGGGTATTCGGCGTCCTGCGCCTCGTAGGGCGGGTCGATCAGCACCAGGGCGCGGCCGATCTTGGTGGCGCCAGCCTTGGGCGGCAGCAGGGCGCGGATGCTGTCGTAGCCGTTGGCGGCCAGCACCTGCACGCGGCGGTCGCGGGCGAACAGCTCCTTCAGCGCCGCCGCTTCCTCCGGCTGCAGTTCGCAGGCGGCCAGGCGGTCCTGCTCGCGCAGGGCCTGGGCGGCCAGCAGCGGCGAACCGGGGTAGGCGATCAGTCCGCCGACCGGGTTGTTGGCCTGGATCGCGCGCAGGTAGCGCTCGACCACCTCCGGCAGCGTCGGCGCGGCCATCAGCCGGCTGATGCCTTCGTCGGCCTCGGCGGTCTTGCGGCTTTCCTCGGCCGACAGCAGGTAGCGGCCGCGGCCGGCATGGGTGTCGAGCACGAAGAACGGCGCGTCCTTGCGCCTGAGCGCGTCGATCAGGGCGAGCAGGACGATGTGCTTGAGCACGTCGGCATGGTTGCCGGCGTGGAAGGCGTGGCGGTAGTTCATCGGCGCAGTGTACGGGCGCCGCCCGGGGGCGGCTATGCTGGCGCCATGTCCGAACAACCCGCCCGCGTGCTCGTCGTCGAAGACGAGGCCGCCATCGCCGATACCGTCCTGTATGCGCTGCGCAGCGAGGGCCACGCCGCCGAGCACTGCGCGCTCGGCGCGCAGGCGCTGGAGCGGCTGCGCGCCGGCGGCATCGACGTGGTGGTGCTGGACGTGGGCCTGCCCGACCTGGGCGGGTTCGAGGTCTGCCGCCAGCTGCGCACGTTCAGTCAGGTGCCGGTGATCTTCCTCACCGCGCGCAACGACGAGTTCGACCGGGTGCTGGGCCTGGAACTGGGCGCGGACGATTACGTGGGCAAGCCGTTCTCGCCGCGCGAACTGGTGGCGCGGGTGCGCGCGCGCCTGCGGCGGCCGGCGCAGGCGGCGCCGGCCGAGGCGGGCTGGGTGCGGCAGGGCGCGTTCGCGATCGACCGCGAGGGACGGCGGGTACGCTACCGCGATGCGCTGCTGGACCTGACCCGCTACGAGTACGCGCTGCTGGCGGCGCTGCTGCAGCGGCCGGGGGCGATCCTCAGCCGCGCGCAGCTGATGGAACGCGGCTGGGACCACGCCAGCGACAGCGCCGACCGCACGGTGGATACGCATGTGAAGACCCTGCGCGCGAAGCTGCGCGCGGCGGGGGCGCAGGACGATCCGATCCGCACGCACCGGGGCGTGGGGTATGCGCTGGATGTTTGAGTTTTTCCACGGGCTGGGAGCGCTGCTCTCAAAGCCCCTCTCCCTGTGGGAGAGGGGTTGGGGAGAGGGACGACGGCGTCCGGATGTGGAATTGCTCCAGAAACGAAGGCAGCGATAAATGCGCCTCGGCCTGAAACTCTTCCTCGGCTTCTTCCTGATCGTCGGCATCGCCGCGTTCTTCGTGATGCGCGTGTTCGTCGACGAGGTCAAGCCGGGCGTGCGCCAGGCCATGGAATCCACCCTGGTGGACGCGGCCAACGTGCTGGCGGTGATGGCCGGGCCGGACCTGAAGGCCGGGCGCATCGCCGATGGCCGCTTCGCCGCGCAGATGGCGACCGCGCAGCGCCGCGATCCGCGCGCGATGGTGTGGCGCTTCCCCAAGCGCAGCATCGATTACCGGGTCACCGTGACTGATGCGCGCGGCATCGTCGTCTACGACTCGCGCGGGCAGGACGTGGGCCGCGACAACTCGCGCTGGAACGATGTCTACCGCACCCTGCGCGGCCAGTACGGCGCCCGTTCCAGCCCGGGCACGCCGGGCGACGCGGACAGCACGGTGATGCACGTGGCCGCGCCGGTCTACGACCCGGCCGACGGGCGCACCCTGATCGGCGTGCTGACCCTGGCCCAGCCCAACGACAGCATCGACCCGTTCATCACCGCCAGCCAGCGCGCCATCGTCGCGCGCGGGGCGTGGCTGATCGGCTCGGCGGCGCTGATCGGGCTGCTGATGACCTGGTGGCTGGCGCGCGGCATCGGCAGCCTGAGCCGCTACGCGAAGGCGGTCAGCGCCGGCGAGCCGGTACCGCCGCCGAAGCCGCGCGGCGACGAGATCGGCGACCTCGGCCGGGCGCTGGAGACCATGCGCCGCAAGCTCGAGGGCAAGGCCTACGTCGAGCAGTACGTGCAGTCGCTCACGCACGAGATGAAGAGCCCGTTGGCGGCGATCCGCGGCGCGGCCGAACTGCTGCAGGAACCGCTGCCCGAAGCCGAGCGGCAGCGTTTCGCCGCCAACATCGCGCAGCAGGAGCGGCGCCTGACCGAGACCATCGACCAGCTGCTGCGGCTGGCGGAAGTGGAGCAGCACGGTTGGCTGCAACGCCGCACCACGGTGGACCTGTCCGCGCTGTGCCGGCAACTGGGCGAGGACGCGGCACCGCGGCTGCAGGCGGCGCGGCTGTCGCTGCACTGCGAACTGCCCGGGCACGCGCCGGTGCAGGGCGATGCGTTCCTGCTGCGGCAGGCGCTGGGCAACCTGCTGGACAACGCCATCGCGTTCTCGCCGGCGGGCGGGCGGATCGCGCTGCGGCTGGCCGAGCAGGACGCAGGCTGGGAAGTTGCCCTGTCCGACCAGGGGCCGGGCGTGCCGGACTACGCGCTGGAGCGGGTGTTCGAGCGGTTCTATTCGCTGGCCCGGCCCGGCAGCGGGCAGCGCAGTTCGGGTCTGGGCCTGCCGTTCGTGGCCGAGGTCGCGCGCCTGCACGGCGGCCACGCGCGCCTGCGCAACCGCGTGGAGGGCGGTGCGGAGGCGAGCCTGTGGTTGCCAATGACGTAGGTGCCGGGCTTGCCCGGCACGGGGCTGCGCCTGGAAAGCTTCATGCGGGGCAAGCCCCGCAGCTACGCCGGCGGTGATGCGTCATCGCCCAGCGGAGCAGGTTCCGGCGCAGGGCGGTCGGCGAAGACCGGATGGTCGGCGCGCGGACGGCCCAGGTGGTAGCCCTGCACCATGTCCACGCCCATCCCGCGCAGCATCTGCAGGGTGGCTTCGTCCTCGACGAACTCGGCCACGGTGAGCTTGCCCATGCCGCGCGCCACTTCGATGATGGCGCGCACGAACACTTGGTTGTCGCGCTCGCAGGGCAGGTCGCGGATGAACATGCCGTCGATCTTGAGCACGTCGGCCTGCAGGTTCTTGAGGTAGGCGAACGAGGAGAAGCCGGTGCCGAAGTCGTCCAGGCAGATCGGGCAGCCGGTGTCGCGCAGCGCGGCGATGAAGCGCGCCGCGTCGCCCATGTCCGACACCGCCGAGGTCTCGGTCAGTTCCACCAGCAGGCGCCGCGGGGCGACGTGCTGCTGGCGCAGCTGGCCGCCGATCCAGGCCGGCAGCTCGGGGTCGTCGAAGGAGCGCCCGGAGATGTTGACGGCGATCGCCGGCAGGTTCGGGTGGCTGGCCAGCAGGCGGATGCTCTGGCCGATCACCCAGCGGTCGATCTCCAGGATCTTGCCGCTCTTCTCGGCCGGTTCGATGAACTGCGCCGGCATGATGAGCTGGCCGGGATTGGCCTCGTCCTCCATGCGGATCAGCGCTTCCAGGTGCGCCAGGCGGCCGTCGCCGGCGTGGTGCACGCCCTGGAAATGCAGGCGCAGCAGGTCGTGCTCGAGCGCGCGCGCGATGCGGTCGTTCCACGCCAGCCGGGTCGCCATCTCGCGCGAGCTGTCGCGGTCGGGGCGGTAGACGTTGCAGCGGTTCTTGCCGGTGTGCTTGGCCTGGTACATCGCCGCGTCGGCATGGGCGACCAGGTCCTCGGCGTTGTCGGCGTGGGTCGGGAAATGGGCGATGCCCAGGCTGGTGGTCAGGCGCACGGTCTGTTCGTGCAGGCACAGCGGCGTCTGCGAGATCCGCTGCACGACGCGTTCGGCCAGGCGCTGCGCGTCGTGCAGGCTGGCGTGCGGCATGAGCACGGCGAACTCGTCGCCGCCGAGCCGGAACAGCGTCTCGTCGGAACGGATCAGGGTGCGGATCTCGATCGCCATGCGGTTGAGCACGGTGTCGCCGGCGCGATGGCCGAAGGTGTCGTTGATGTACTTGAACTCGTCCAGGTCGAAGAACAGCAGCGCGGCCTGGCTCGGCGTGCGTTCGGCGGCATGGAAGAAGCGCGCCAGGTCGTCCTCGAAGCGGCGCCGGTTGTAGAGGCTGGTCAGCGGGTCGTGCTGGGCCAGCCGTACCAGTTGCTCGGCGGTCTGGCGCTCGTGGGTGATGTCCTCCTGCACCCACAGGCGGCCGATGTGGTGGCCCTGCGCGTCGCAGACCGGGTAGGCGTCGTGCATGACGATGCGGCCGTCGTGCAGGCGGATCTCCAGCCGCCGGTGCAGGTCCGGCGAAACGATGGCTTCGTCCAGGTGGCGGCGGAACGCCTGCGGATCGAGCATCAGCCGCTGCGAGGTCTCCAGCCACTGGTGGGTGCTGCTGCCGACGACCGTGCCGTCCTCTGGGAAATCCCACATGGCCAGGAAGGCGGCGTTGCAGTAGGTCGCGCGGTTCTCGTCGCTGACGAACAGGATGCCCAGGTTCATCGCGCCGAGCAGCGCCAGCAGGCGCGCGCGCTCTTCCTCCAGCCGGGTCATGAACTGGCGGCGCTCGTCCACCTCGGTCTGCAGCGCCTGCGCGTGCGCGAACTGCAGGGCGCGCTGCTGCACCAGCTCCTCGACCATGTCGTCGAAGGCGCCGGCCAGGCGGCCCAGTTCGTCGTCGCCCTGCATGGCGATCGGCGTGGGCTCGCCGCCCTGGCCCAGTTCGTCCACCGCCTGGGTGAGGCGCCGCAGTGGTACCGCGAACAGCGAGCCCACACGGCGGCGCAGCAGCCACATCGCCGGCAGCAGGCCGAGGATGCCGAAGCCGGACACGGCCAGCAGGCCCCACATCAGCACCTGGTCCACCCGCGCCTGCGGCAGCAGGAACACCTGGTACCAGCCGGGCCCGTGGATCTTCGACCACGCCACCCAGTGGCTGCCGTCCGGCGAGCGGCCCACGCCCCTGTCGGCATGCCCGTACGCGATCATGCCGTGCACCTGCGCCAGCAGCGGGTCGTCGAGCGCGGACAGCTTCAGTTGCCCGTCGGCGGCGGCGATGCGCCGGCGGAACTGCGGATGCGCGATCAGCGCGCCGTCCGCGCCCATGACCAGCTGCACCACGGCGCCATCGGCATCGGCGGTCCGGTCGATCAGGCTCTGCACCGAGACGTCGTGGCCGAGCGTGCCGACCCATCGCCCCTGCCAGTCCAGCGGCTTGATCACCGACACCATCCAGGTATTGGCCTGCCGGTCCAGGTAGACCGGCGTCCAGAACACCCTGCGCTGCGGGTTGCGGCGCGGGTCCGAGCCCTGCATCGTCGGATACCCGGCGTTGCTGGCGCTGGCATCGGCGTTGCTGCCCCAGTCCATGCCGTGGGCATAGACCATCAGCCCGTCCTCGACGAAGTCCATGTAGACCGAGAAGAACGGCGGCACCAGCGCCGGCCCCTGTTCGCGCAGCAGGTCGTAGGCGACCACCGCGCGCAGGCGCGCCGACTCGTCCAGTCCCTGCGGCGGCTGGTGCAGGTAGAGGGTGGGCGCGCGCTCGGGGTCCACCTGCGTGGGCTGCAGCCGCCACAGGCCGTCCGGGCCGCGCGCGAACAGCGCATCGAAGCGCGCCAGGGTGGCGTCGCGGTCGGCGCGGTCCAGCCGCCACAGCAGTTCGCGCTGCAGGCGCAGCACGCTCTGTTCGGCCTGCAGGAACTGCCCTTCGTTGGCCCGGGAACGCAGGTCGACGGTGCGCTGCGCCACCATCGGCACCAGCCGATCGGTCACCACGCGCATGGCCAGGTAGCCGAACGCGGAAAGCAGCAGGAGGAGGGCCAGGAACAGGCCCCATATGCTCAGGGACAGCCGGTGGATCAGCGAAGTACGCGACCGGGCATGCAGCACGCAGGGAGTTCCTTCGGGGAATGGCACGGCGCGGCCGGTGGTGCCGGGCGCGGGTGAACACGGATTCATACTATGCCGCGGCCCGCGTCCGCAACCGGTCGGTGCGGCGCGGCGGCCGGTCGTGATGGATTCTGGCGTGGCGCCGCCGCTTCACACCCGCTTCAAATTCGCCACAAACCCCGCACACCGGCCGCGCCCACCCTGTGCCTCGTTTCCACACGAGGATGGGCCCATGACTTCCCTGAAACTGCTGTTGCGCTTCGCCGTGGTCGGCGGGCTGGTGTTGCTGCTGTTGATTCCCCTGCTGTTGATCCGCGGCACGATCGGCGAACGCGAGCGCTACCGCGACCAGGCCATCGAGCGGGTCGCGCAGAGTCGCGCCGGCGCGCAGTCGCTGATCGGCCCGGTGCGGGTGCTGCCGTGGACGCAGCAGCGCGAGGTCGAGGTGGTCGAGGCCGGCATGCGCAAGACCGAGCTGCAGACCGAGCACGGCTACGACCTGCAGATGCCGCGGCAGCTGCGCGTGCAGGGCGAGATGCGCCCGGACGAACGCCGCGTCGGCCTGTTCCGGGTGCCGGTGTACAGCTGGCACGCGCGCCTGCAGGCCGAGTTCGCCGATGCCGCCTATGCGGCCACGCCGGGCCGCGTCTACGGCCAGCCCTACCTGGCGCTGGGCATCGCCGACGTGCGCGGCCTGGTCGGCACGCCGAACCTGCGCGTGGACGGGCGCGCGCTGCCGCTGCAGGCGGGCTCGCGCGCGCTGGAGCGTACCTCCAAGGGGCTGCATGCCGCGCTGCTGCCGCTGGCCGATCCGCGCCAGGGCACACTGGCCGAAGGCCGCAAGGTCGAGCTGGAGTTCGTGCTGGACGGCACGCGTTCGCTGTCGGTGGTGCCGGTGGGCGACGACACCCGCGTGGCGCTGGCCTCGCCGTGGCCGCATCCGCTGTTCGGCGGCAGCTTCCTGCCCAACGAGCGCAGCATCGACGACGCCGGCTTCAAGGCCGACTGGGCGGTGTCCTCGCTGGCCTCGGCCGCGCAGGAACAACTGCGCCGCAGCCTGCGCAGCGAGGGCGGCAGCGTCGAGGCGCTGGAAGTGGCGCTGGTCGATCCGGTGGACGTGTATACCCAGGCCGACCGCGCCAGCAAGTACGGCATCCTGTTCGTGCTGCTGACCTTCGTCGGCTTCGTGCTGTTCGAACTGATCAAGCGGCTGAAGATCCACCCGCTGCAGTACCTGCTGGTCGGCCTGGCGCTGGCGATCTTCTTCCTGCTGCTGCTGAGCCTGTCCGAGCACATCGCCTTCTGGCAGGCCTACCTGGTGTCGGCGGCGGCCTGCATCGGCCTGCAGGGCTTCTACCTGTCCGGCGTGCTGCACAGCTGGAAGCGCGGGCTGGGCTTCTCGACCATGCTGACCCTGCTGTACGGCGTTCTCTACGTGCTGCTGGCCTCGGAGAACAATGCGCTGCTGATGGGTTCGTTGCTGCTGTTCGCGATCCTGGCGGCGATCATGTGGATCACCCGCAAGGTGGACTGGTACGACGTCGGCACCGGCCTGCGGTGAATACGATGCGATTGCATGCGCGGTTGATCCGGCGGCTGCGGCGACTGCTGCCGCCGGGTCTGGCGGGGGCGGTGCTGCGGGTGGAGCAGGGCACCGGCTGGTCGGCGTCGCCGCTGGCGGCGTTGGCGCTGGGACCGGCCGCGCGCCGCGGCTGCCTGCGCCTGCGGCTGGACGGCGCGCTGGCGGAGCGGATTCGCCAGCGCGGCGCCGAGGGCCTGCCGGCGCTGGACGGCGCCGGCCGCTGGCAGGCGCTGGGTCGTCGCGGCCTGTGTTTCAGGGCGGTGCTGCGGCAGCACCAGGTGGTGGTATGCGACGCCCTGCACCAGCGCCTGTGGCTGCTGTGGCGCGAACCGGGAACGGCGCGATGCGCACGCGGCTACTGAGTCCGGGCCGGGGAGCGGCGTGATGCCGCTCCACCATGCCCTGGCGTGGCTGGCGGTGGCCGCGCTGCCGCTGCTGGCCGGCGTGGCGGCCGCCATCGGTGCGGCGTACAGGAAAGTCCCGGCCATTGGCGTGCTGCTGTCGGCACTGGCGGTGATGGGGCTGGTCTTCGCCATCATCGTGCCGGTCGCATACCGGTGTTCGGCTTCGTGGGATGTCGCCTTGGCGACGCCGCGGCTGCTCACGCCGGAAGAACGCAGGACCCTGCGGCGCACGACGCCGCTGTGTCCGACCTTCTACCGGTTCCAGCGCGATGGCCGCGACCAATGCCTCGTTTCGGACGGCGATGGCGGCGCCTTCGTCGGCTGCGGCTGAAGCGCGGCGCAGGGCTAGAATCCGGCCATGGACGTTTCTCCCACCGTCGCCGCGCTGCGCGGCCCCGACCTGCTGCCGGTACTGGACGACGTGGCGCGCCTGCGCATCCGCGTGTTCAACGACTGGCCCTACCTGTACGAGGGCAACCTGGACTACGAGCGCGATTATCTGGCCGCCTATGCGGCCACGGCCGATGCGGTATGCGTGGTGGCGCGGGCCGGCGACGAGGTGGTGGGCGCCTCCACCGGCCTGCCGCTGCTCGACGACGGCCCGGCGTTCCGCCAGCCGTTCGAGGCGGCCGGCATCGATCCGGCGCGGGTGTTCTACTTCGGCGAATCGGTGCTGCTGCCGGCGTGGCGCGGGCGCGGCATCGGCCACGCCTTCTTCGACGCGCGCGAAGCGCATGCGCGCTCGCTCGGCCGCTTCGCGATGACCGCCTTCTGCGCGGTGGACCGCGACGGCGACGACCCGCGCCGGCCTGCCGGCCACCGCGACAACGACGTGTTCTGGCGCAGGCGCGGTTATGCGCGACGGCCGGGCATGACCATGCACCTGCGCTGGGAAGAGATCGGTCGCGGCGAGGTGTCGCATCCGCTCACGTTCTGGACCCGCGCCCTGGAGCCCGCCGCATGAAGATCGCCGTCGCCCGCTACGACATCGGCGCTCCCGTGGATTTCGACGCCTTCGCCTGCCGCCAGCGGCAGGAGCTGGGTGAAGCCGCCGCGGCCGGCGCGCGCATCGCGGTGCTGCCGGAGTACCTGTCGCTGGAGCTGGCGGCCACCTTCGCGCCGCACATCCGGCGCGACCTGCCGGCCTCGCTGGCGGCCATCCAGCGCTACCGGCGGCCGTGGCTGGAACTGTTCGCCGCTCTGGCCCGCGAACTGGACATGCACGTGGTCGCCGGCAGCTTCCTGCTCGACAACGGCGGCGGGCGCTACCGCAACCGCTGCGACTGGCTGACGCCGCAGGGCGCGCACCTGTGGCAGGACAAGCTGCAGCTCACCGGCTTCGAGAAGGCCAGCGGCCTGATCGACGGCGGCGACGCGCTGAAGGTGTTCGAGATCGACGGCATCCGCGCCGCCGTGGCGGTCTGCTACGACAGCGAGTTTCCGCTGCCGGTACGCGCGCAATACGAGGCGGGCGCGCGTTTGCTGGTGGTGCCCAGTTGCACCGACACCGAGGCCGGCGCCACCCGCGTGCGCGTGGGCTGCCTGGCGCGGGCGCTGGAGAACCGCATGTTCGTGGCGCAGTCGGTGACGGCGGGCGTGGCCGACTGGAGCCCGGCACTGGACGTCAACACCGGCGAGGCGACGGTGTACGCGCCCATGGACCGCGGTTTCCCGGACGACGGCGTGCTGGCGCGGACCGTCGGCGGCCAGCGCTGGGCGGTCGCCGGGCTGGATTTCGCCGCCTTCGAGGCCAGCCGCGCGCAGGCGCAGGTGGCCAACGACCGCGACTGGCCCGGCCAGTGGCAGCCGGCGCTGCAGCGCGCGGTGCGGGTCCCGGGCGGCAGCGAACCCACACCGTAGGAGCGCACCGTAGGAGCGCACTTCAGTGCGCGATGGGGCTTTACCGTTAGAGCCCCATCGCGCACTGAAGTGCGCTCCTACCCGGAAAGCGGGGCGGCGTTCACCGCATCCATGACCATTGGCCGGCTCGGCCGCCCCCGGCGCTGGCTAGACTCGGGCCTTTGTCGTGTGTGGCCACGGGCCGGGGGAAGTGATGATCAAGCGGTGCTTGCTGGTAGTGGGCATGGGGCTGGCGTTCGCGGGCGGCGCGGGCGCGGCCGAGCAGGTGGACCTGGACATGGTGGGCAAGATCCGCCAGGAAGCGTTCCACCGTTCGCAGGTGATGGACACGTTCTCCCATCTCACCGAATCCATCGGCCCGCGCCTGACCAACTCGCCGGCCATGGCCCAGGCCAACGCCTGGACCCGGCAGAAGTTCGGCGAATGGGGCCTGGTCAACGCGCATGACGAAGCCTTCGACGGCTTCGGCCGCGGCTGGGAATTCGAATCGGCCAGCGTGGAAATGCTGGAGCCGCGCCTGACCCAGCTGTACGCGCTGCCCAAGGCGTGGACGCCGGGCACCAACGGCACCGTCGAAGGCGAGGTGGTCAAGGTCGACATCAAGAAGCTGGCCGACCTGGAGAAGTACAAGGGCAAGCTGCGCGGCAAGATCCTGCTGCTGGGCGACGCGCGCGAATACAAGCGCGGCACCGAGGCCGACTCGCACCGCCACGACGCCACCTCGCTGGAAGGCCTGCAGGAATTCACCATTCCAAAGTCCGCCGACAAGGAGCGGGCGAAGCGGCTCAAGGAATACGCCGAGCGCCAGGAACTGGTGCGCGCCACCAATGCCTTCTTCGCCGAGGAAGGCGTGCTGGCCTCGATCAGCATCAGTGGCTGGGACAACGGCATCATCCGCGTCGGCGGCGGCGGTTCGCGCAAGGCCGGCGAGCCGGTGGGCGTCCCCGAACTGGCGATGATCGCCGAACACTACAACCAGCTGGCGCGCGCGCTCGAGCGCAAGCAGCCGGTGAAGCTGCGGGTCAACGTCGATGCGCGCTTCACCGACGAAACCGACCAGCCGGGCTACAACACGATCGCCGAGATCCGCGGCAGCAGCAAGGCCGACGAGATCGTGATGCTGGGCGCGCACATGGACTCCTGGCACACCGGCACCGGCGCGGCCGACAACGCCGCCGGCGTGGCGGTGATGATGGAGGCCATGCGCATCCTCAAGGCGGTGGGCGCCAAGCCCAAACGCACCATCCGCGTGGCGCTGTGGAGCGGCGAGGAGCAGGGGCTGATCGGCTCGCAGGCCTATGTGGCCAAGCACTTCGCACACTATCCGGAGCCCACCGACCCGGCGCAGAAGGCGCTGCCGGCCTCGCTGCGCGAGCCCACCGGCCCGTTGCAGAAGCTGCGCGACTACGACAAGTTCTCCGTGTACTTCAACATGGACAACGGCTCGGGCCGCTTCCGCGGCATCTACGCGCAGGAGAACATCGCCGCGATGCCGATCTTCGAGGCCTGGCTGAAGCCGTTCAACGACGTCGGCGCCTCCACCGTGGTCACCCGCAATACCGGCAGCACCGACCACATCAGCTTCGACCGCGTCGGCCTGCCGGGCTTCCAGTTCATCCAGGACCGCCTGGACTATTTCAGCAATGTCCACCACAGCAACCTGGACACCTGGGACCACGCCGAACCGGAAGACCTGAAGCAGGCCGCGGCCATCGTCGCCTCGTTCGTCTACAACGCCGCCATGCGCGAGGAGAAGATGCCGCGCAAGCCGCTGCTGGAAGACTGAGGCCGCGTTCCATCGCCGCAAACGACAAGGGGCCGCATCGCGGCCCCTTCGTCTTCCTGGATTCTGGAACGATGTCGTTGGTCAGGCGGCGCTCCGCGCCGCGCGGTGGAAACCGGCCAGCTTGAACGCCAGCGCGGTGCCGACATACCCGCTGCCGGTCAGCAGCAGGTTCCAGAGGACGCGGCCGAGCGGACGCGTGGTGCCATGGGCGAAGGCGTCGACCACCGCGATGGCGGCCGGGTGGAGCACGCGCCGCACGAACAGCGCGGCGCAGGGCGCGACCCGCTCGCGGTAGACATCGAGCAGTTGCAGGCCCATCAGGCCCAGCAGCAGTTCCAGACCGAGCGAATCCAGCAGCGGAACCAGCAGGCGCAGTTCCGGATGGCTGATGAAGGCAAGGATCAGCAGCCAGGTGAGGATCTGGAAGATGCGCCTCCAGAGTTTCCGGTTCCTGAAAATCGCGTGCATGGCCCTGTTGTCGAATCAGGTGGATGCGGCGCGCACCGCGTCCGGCAGCGGTGCGCTTTTGCCGGTCTGCGTGTCCATCCACACCACCACCACGTTGCCGTCGGAGTAGAGCTTGCCGGGGTCTTTCTGGTCGACGATGCGGTGGCCAATGGTCACGCTGCTGTTGCCCAGCCGCTCGACGAACAGCTCGACGACGATGTCGTTGGGCCACACGATCGGCAGGCGGTAGTTGATGTTGGTATTGGCCACCACCGGCGCGATGCGGTCGCTCATCGACACGCCTTCCACGCCCAGCATCCAGCGCACGCGCGCCTCTTCCAGGTAGGAGACGTACTTGGCGTTGTTGACGTGGCCCATCGAGTCCATGTCGCGCCAGCGCACGCTGATCGGCACGCGGGCCAGCTGCTTGTGTTCGGTGCTCATCACGAAACCTTCTTCCTGCTGGTGGCGGCCTTCTTCGCGGCCGCCTTCTTTGCCGGTTTTTCCTTGCGCGGCGGTCGCGCGTCGGGCTTGTTGGCCACGGCCGCGGGCTGCTCCGGGCGCGCCGCGGTGGAGGGCAGCATTTTGGCCAGGAACTGGCCGGTGTAGGAGGCCGGATGCGCCGCCACGTCTTCCGGCGTGCCGGTGACCAGGATGGTGCCGCCACGATGACCGCCTTCCGGGCCGAGATCGACGATCCAGTCCGCGGTCTTGATGACGTCCAGGTTGTGCTCGATCACCACCACCGTATTGCCTTCGTCGCGCAGCTTGTGCAGCACGCCCAGCAGCGCCTCGATGTCATGGAAGTGCAGGCCGGTGGTCGGCTCGTCGAGGATGTAGAGCGTGCGCCCGGTGTCGCGGCGCGACAGCTCCTTGGACAGCTTCACGCGCTGCGCTTCGCCGCCGGACAGCGTGGTCGCGCTCTGGCCCAGCTTGATGTAGCTCAGGCCCACGTCCACCAGCGTTTCCAGCTTGCGGGCGATGGCCGGCACCGGCTCGAACAGCTTCAGCGCATCCTCGACCGTCATTTCCAGCACGTCGTTGATGCTGTAGCCCTTGTACAGGATCTCCAGCGTCTCGCGGTTGTAGCGCTTGCCGTGGCAGACGTCGCAGGGCACGTACACGTCCGGCAGGAAGTGCATTTCCACCTTGATCAGGCCGTCGCCCTGGCAGGCCTCGCAGCGGCCGCCGCGCACGTTGAAGCTGAAACGGCCCGGCGCGTAGCCGCGCGCGCGCGCTTCGGGCACCTGCGCGTACAGCTCGCGCAGCGGCGTGAACAGGCCGGTGTAGGTGGCCGGGTTCGAGCGCGGGGTGCGGCCGATCGGCGACTGGTCGATGTCCACCACCTTGTCGAACAGGTCCAGGCCCTCGACTTCGCGGTACGGCGCGATCGGGTGCGAGGCGCCGTTGATCTCGTTGGCGGCCAGCGAGAACAGGGTGTCGTTGATCAGCGTGGACTTGCCCGAGCCGGACACGCCGGTGATGCAGGTCAGCAGCCCGGCCGGCACGTCCAGGTCCACGCCCTTGAGGTTGTTGCCGCTGGCGCCGCGCAGGTGCAGCGTCATCTTCGGGTTCGGCTTGTGGCGGCGCGCCGGGATCTCGATGGCGCGCTTGCCCGACAGGTACTGGCCGGTCAGCGAACGCGGCGACTCCAGCAGGTCCTGCAGGGTGCCCTGGCCGACGATCTCGCCGCCATGCACGCCGGCGCCCGGGCCGATGTCCAGCACGTAGTCGGCAAGGCGGATCGCATCCTCGTCGTGCTCGACCACGATTACCGTGTTGCCGAGGTCGCGCAGGCGGGTGAGGGTGCCGAGCAGGCGTTCGTTGTCGCGCTGGTGCAGGCCGATGGACGGCTCGTCGAGCACGTACATCACCCCGACCAGGCCGGCGCCGATCTGCGAGGCCAGGCGGATGCGCTGCGCCTCGCCGCCGGACAGGGTGTCGGCCTTGCGCTCCAGGGTGAGGTAATCCAGGCCCACGTCCACCAGGAAGCCGAGCCGCTCGCTGATCTCCTTGACGATCTTGGCGGCGATCTCGCCGCGCCAGCCCGGCAGGCTCAGTTCGCCGAAGAAGCGCTTGGCCTCGTCGATCGGCAGCACCGCCAGTTCCGGCAGCGGCCGGTCGGCGACGAACACGTTGCGCGCGGCCTTGTTCAGGCGCGCGCCGTTGCATTCGGGGCAGGGCCGCTCGCTGATGAACTTGGCCAGCTCCTCGCGCACCGCCGGCGATTCGGTCTCGCGGTAACGGCGCTCGAGGTTGGGGATGATGCCCTCGAAGCGGTGCTTGCGCTGGCTGCGGCCGCCGTTCTCGGTGAAATAGGTGAAGGTGATCTGCTCCTCGCCGCTGCCGTACAGCACGGCCCGGCGCACGTCCTCCGGCAGCGACTGCCACGGGGCGTCCACGTCGAACCGGTAGTGCTTGGCCAGCGAGGCGATCAGCTGGAAGTAGTAGGCGTTGCGGCGGTCCCAGCCGCGCACCGCGCCGGCGGCCAGAGACAGCTCCGGGTGCACGACCACGCGGCTGGGATCGAAGAACTCGGCCATGCCCAGGCCGTCGCAGCCCGGGCAGGCGCCGACCGGCGAATTGAACGAGAACAGGCGCGGCTCCAGTTCCGGCAGCGCGTAGTCGCAGACCGGGCAGGAGTACTTGGACGAGAACAGCTGCGGTACCGCCTGCGCGTCGTCCAGCGACTGCACCGTGGCCATGCCGTCGCCCAGCTTGAGCGCCGTCTCGAAGCTCTCGGCCAGGCGCTGCTTGAGGTCCTCGCGCGGGCGGAAGCGGTCGATCACCGCCTCGATGGTGTGCTTCTGGCGCAGCGCCAGCGGCGGCACCGCGTCGATCTCGTACAGCTCGCCGTCCACGCGCACGCGCACGAAGCCCTGCGCGCGCAGCTGGTCGAACACCTGGGCGTGCTCGCCCTTGCGCTCGCGGATCACCGGCGCCAACAGCATCCAGCGCTGCTCGCCATCGAGCGCCAGCACCTGGTCCACCATCTGGCTGACGGTCTGCGCTTCCAGCGGGTAGCCGTGGTCCGGGCAGCGCGGGCTGCCGACGCGGGCGTAGAGCAGGCGCAGGTAATCGTAGATCTCGGTGATGGTGCCCACGGTCGAGCGCGGGTTGTGGCTGGTGGACTTCTGCTCGATCGAGATCGCCGGCGACAGGCCCTCGATGTGGTCCAGATCCGGCTTCTCCATCACGCTCAGGAACTGGCGCGCGTAGGCCGACAGCGACTCGACGTAGCGGCGCTGGCCTTCGGCGTAGATGGTGTCGAACGCCAGCGAGGACTTGCCCGAACCGGACAGCCCGGTGATCACGATCAGTTTGTCGCGCGGCAGGTCGAGGTCGATGTTCTTGAGGTTGTGCGTCCGCGCGCCGCGGATGCGGATGAAATCCATCGCCATGGGGAGTCCGGTCTTGGCCGCGGCCGGCGGAACCGGGTGCGGCGGGGGGCAAGGAGGGTGCAGCTGACGGCAGTCGATCAGCCTAACGAGCTTGCGATTTGGGGGCAATTGCCGGAATTGCCAGCGCCGCGGCGGGCTTCGGCCCGTGGCGCTGGCCGGCGTTCATGATGCGCATCCGCGCATGCCGCTTTCCGGACGGCTTCACCGTGAAAAACGGCGGTCCCGCCGGGCTTCGGCCCCTGTTTCCCGGTCAGGGGGTGGCTTGACCCGGGCAGTCGCGTGCCGGTAAAATCCCGCTTCTGTCCGCCCTCGATGGTGGGCAGATCCCAAGAATAACTACAGAAGAGACATCCCATGTATGCAGTCCTGGTAACTGGCGGCAAGCAGTACCGCGTCGCGCAGGGTGAAACCCTCCGCGTTGAGAAGCTCGAAGCCGAAGCCGGCAGCGAGATCAAGTTCGACACCGTCCTGATGCTCGGCGATGCCGACGGCATCAAGATCGGCGATGCCCTGAAGGGCGCTTCGGTGACCGCCAAGGTCGTGGCCCACGGCCGCGCCGACAAGGTGAAGATCATCAAGTTCCGCCGGCGCAAGCACCACATGAAGCGCCAGGGCCATCGCCAGTACTACACCGAAATCGAAATCACCGGCATCGCCGGCTAATCCAAGGAGAATCCGTCATGGCACATAAAAAGGGCGTAGGCTCCTCGCGCAACGGCCGCGACTCCAACCCGAAGTACCTGGGCGTCAAGATCTTCGGCGGCCAGGCCATCGAAGCCGGCAACATCATCGTGCGTCAGCGCGGCACCCAGTTCCACCCGGGCGCCGGCGTCGGCCTGGGCCGTGACCACACGCTGTTCGCGCTGGTCGACGGCAAGGTCGAGTTCTCGGTGAAGGGCGCCAACAAGCGTCGCACCGTCAGCGTCGTCGCGGAAGTCTGATCTCCCGCACGCGCAGGCGCCCAAGCCACGGCGTGGGCGCCGCCGACGAAAGCCCCGCTTCGGCGGGGCTTCTCGTTTCCAGATGATCCGCGGGCCGCGCATGGGCAGGAGGCAGGGAAGGTGATCCGTTACCGGGCTGTGGCCCTGCTGTGCGGCCTGCTGGCCTGCGCCGGATGCGCGGCCGATATTCCCAGCGACCGCGACACCCTGGCCGTGGCCGGGCCGCTGGCATCGTTGCAGGCTGAAACCCTGGCCCTTCCGCCGGGTTCGCCGCAGCTGCCGGCGCTGCTGGCCGATCCGGAGGGCTGGCGGCCGGAGCCTGGCGCCGAAGGCGTCGACCACAGCAGCGCCCGTGGCGATTTCGATGCCGATGGCTGGTTGCGCACGACGATCTTCAGCTGGGACGAGAGCCGTGGCTGGGAAGTCCACATGGCCTACGGCGAGGGCAAGCGCCCGCCGCCGGCCACGGTACGGATCTGGCTGCGGGCGCCGCAGGGCAGCGGGCAGCCGGACTGGCCGATGGGCGAGGGCAGGGTCCGCTATGCTGGCGCCACGCGCACTCTGAGCTATGAAGGCCGGCGCCCGGGCGTCGAAGGCCGCGAGGACTTTGAAAGAAGCTTGACCCTTGGCCCGTCCAACCGGGTCGAGCTGGAAGAATCCACCAGCGTCGCGTCCGATGGCGCCCCCGTCCGCAAGCGCCGCCAGGTCATGGCGCGCGATGCGCAGGGGCGTCCAATGGAAGACGCGGAGCTGCTGGAAGGCGTGGAATACCGCGTCTCCAACCAGTATTTCCTGCCCGACGGGCAGGGCAACCCCCGCCGCATCGTGCGCCTGTACCGCGCCGCCGGCGCGGCGCAGGACGCGCCGGTGCTGCGGGCCGAAGTAATTCTGAGAACCTTGCGATACCAAGATGAAACTCGTTGATGAAGCCGAAATCTCTGTAATCGCCGGCAATGGCGGCAATGGCTGCGTCGGTTTCCGCCGCGAGAAGTTCATTCCGCTCGGCGGGCCGGACGGCGGCGACGGTGGCGACGGCGGCAGCGTCTGGCTGCGCGCCGACGAAAACCTCAACACCCTGGTCGACTTCCGCCACGAGCGCATCTTCAAGGCGCAGCGCGGCGAGAACGGCATGGGCCGGCAGGCCTACGGCAAGGGCGGCGAGGACCTGACCATCACCGTGCCGGTCGGCACCGTGGTCATCAACGTCGCCACCGACGAGGTGATCGGCGACATGACCACCCATGGCGACCGCCTGCTGGTGGCCAAGGGCGGCAAGGGCGGGCTGGGCAACATGCACTTCAAGAGCTCGACCAACCGCGCGCCGCGCCAGGCGCTGCCGGGCGAGGAGGGCGAGGAGCGCCTGCTCAAGCTGGAGCTGAAGCTGCTGGCCGACGTCGGCCTGCTGGGCTTCCCCAATGCCGGCAAGAGCACTCTGATCCGCGCCGTCTCGGCGGCGACGCCGAAGGTGGCCGACTACCCGTTCACCACGCTGTACCCGAACCTGGGCGTGGTGAAGGTGGAGAACTACCGCAGCTTCGTGATCGCCGACATTCCTGGCCTGATCGAGGGCGCGGCCGACGGCGCCGGTCTGGGCGCGCAGTTCCTGCGCCACCTGCAGCGCACCCGCCTGCTGCTGCACCTGGTGGACATCTCGCCGATGGAAGGTGGCGTCGAGGGCGTTTCCCCGGTCGAGCAGGTGCGCGCCATCGAGCGCGAGCTGGGCAAGCACGATCCGGAACTGCTGGAAAAGCCGCGCTGGCTGGTGCTGAACAAGGCCGACCTGATGTTCGAGGACGAGGCGCAGGCCGCGGCCGAACAGGTGGTCAAGGAACTGGGCTGGACCGGCCCGTGGTACCTGGTCTCGGCGCTGGGCCGCGAGGGCACCTGGCCGATCATGAAGGACATCATGGCCTTCTTCGACCAGCAGAAGCTGCTCGAGGCCGAGGAGCGCGAGGCGCAGGGCTGAAGCTCGCGTCCATCCCCGCGGTACAGGAAAACCCGGCCAAGGCCGGGTTTTTCTTTTCCGCCGGCGCAGCGGCATGCGGCGACCCGTAGGAGCGGCTTCAGCCGCGACGCTTTTCCGGGAAGGCCCTGTTGCGGTTGAAGCCGCTCCTACCCCGGGGTGCAAGGTGTATCGGTGCGACAAAAAACGCCGGGAGCGGTTTTGGCATCGCTCGCCGATGGCCCGAAGGGCTGCCCTCATGATGGCGGCAACAAAAAACCCGGCTCGTGGCCGGGTTTTTCGGGTCGGAAGCCTGTGGCTGCCGATGATCGCCCGGATCAGGCAGCCTTGAGGGCCTTGATGCGGTCGTTCAGGCGGCTCTTGTGACGGGCAGCCTTGTTCTTGTGGATCAGGCCACGCGCGCTGAAGCGATCCAGGATCGGCTGGGCAACGGCGAAGGCGGCTTCGGCGCCGGCGGC
>Ga0206117_100697_pt1 | contig 27401 bp, 23 predicted proteins | sample 3A5Ametagenome_FD_177997 | JGI IMG/M metagenome (GOLD analysis project Ga0206117, IMG submission 177997) | Enriched microbial communities from leaf-cutter ant dump, University of Wisconsin, Madison, United States - 3A5A | ecosystem: Environmental > Terrestrial > Nest > Insects nest > Nest dump... | reverse complement strand
CGCTTGTAGCCGATGGTCGAGCTGTTCGCGATGTTGTCCGAGATATGTCCGAGCGCCTTCGACTGGGCATTCAGGCCGAGAACGGCGGTTGTCATCGAACCGAAGATGCTCATGGCCGGGGGTCTCCGAAAGAAAGGGCAAAGGTCTTCTGCACCCTGTCTAGCAAGCGGAATGCCAACTGCCGCTTCGGATTCAACCCATTGAAATTACTGTATTCTTTACGCCTGCCGTACGGCAGAGCCGGAAATTGCCGCCCGGTAGGAAAGTTTCGCCTAGTCCTGCCGGGGCGAAGGGGCAGAAAGCTCCCGCCGAAGTTGCCGCATCTACCGGGCGGTGCGGACGGCGCGGGCCGCCTGCGCCTTCAGCACGGCGGCGGCGGTGCCGAGCGCCGTGGCCCAGTCGCCGGGACGCGGCTGGCGGAACAGGCGCAGCGACGGGTACCAGGGGCTGTCGGCGCGGTCGAGCAGCCAGCGCCAGTCAGGCACATGGGGGAGCATCAGCCAGCACGGCACGCCCATCGCACCGGCAAGATGGGCGATGGCGGTGTCGACCGTCACCAGCAGGTCGAGGTTGGCGAGAATGGCGGCGGTGTCGGCGAAGTCGCGCACCCGGTCCATCGCATTCGGCACCGTCACGCCGGGCAGGCGGTCCAGGCCGGCGGCAGCCTCGCCGGTCTGCAGGCTGACGAAGCTCACCCCCGGCACCATCAGCAGCGGCAGCAGAGCCGCAGCCGGAATCGAGCGGTTGCGGTCGTTGCGATGCTGGGGGTTGCCGGCCCAAACCAGCCCGACCCGGATGGCTGCAACATCCTCCCCCGGCCCACCCATCCCATCCAGCCGGTCGCGCCAGCGGGCAACGTCGCCGGGATCCGGAGCGAGATAGGGCACGGTGGCCGGAATATCCGACAGACCGGTGCCGAAGGCCCGCGGCAGGCTCATCAGCGGACAATGGAGGTCGTGCGGAGGCGGATCCTCGCCACGCGACAGCACCTGGATCGACGATCCAAGGCAGCGGTTGAACAGGCGGTAGAGCAGCAGATGGGATTCCAGGATCACCCGCCCGCCGCCCGCCGCGGCGATCTGCGCCACCAGCGGAGCGTAGCGGACGAACTGGATGGCGTCACCGAAGCCCTGGTCCATGTGCAGCAGGATGGTGGCGCCGCCCGGCGGCTGTCCGGCCCAGGGCGGGGTGGCGAAACGGTGCCAGCGATGCTCGAATCCCTCCCATCCCGCGCGCAGGTCGCCGCGCACCAGCCGACCCACGGCACGGGCCAGATGGGTGTCGGCATTGGCGGGGTGGTGCGCCAGCACGGCATCGAAGCAGGCCTCCGCCTCGTCGAAACGGCGCTGGTCGCGCAGGACGGTGCCGAGATTGAGCAAGGTCGCCGCATGGCCGGGCCGAAGCCGGGCCGCGCGCTCCAGCCAGCGCCGCGCATCGGGGTAGCGCGCCAGAGCATGCAGGGAGGCACCTTGCGCCTCGAGGGCATCGCCGTCGGCTGGATCGAGCGCCAGGGCGCGCCGCAGCACCGGTTCCGCCCGCTCCGGCATCTCCGCCGCCCGCAGGGCTGCGCCCAGATGCCCCCAAGGCGCCGGAGCGGCCGGACGGACGCGCACCGCACGGGCGATCCATCGCACGGCAGCCGCCGCGTCGCCCGTCTGCGCCTGCAGGACGCCGGACAGATGCAGGGTGTCGGGTTGGGCCGGCTCCGCCGTCAGAATCCGCCGATAGGCATCGGCGGCCGCATCGGCATGGCCGGCCATGTGGTGGTTGACGGCGGCGTTGAGAGCGTCCAGGAGTGTAGCCATGCCCTCTTCTCTACACCGGCCGGCCGGGCAGAGCGAGGATCGAAGACCAACAAAAATCTCAGGTCAGCGAGAGCTGACGATCAGGAGCCCGTCACGGCAATGGACGACCGCCTTCCGACGCATCTCTGGGTCTCGGCCCATATCCGCACAGCCGATTCCCAGAGCGTGGCGATGACCGTGGTCCGCAAGGGCGACCCCAGCCGCGGTACGGTGATTCTGAAGATCAACCGGCTCGACCGGACTTTCTCCGTGCTGGTCCAGACCCGCGAGGCCGATGGCGAGCGGCTGTTCTGGGCGCGCGGCACCGGCGCCGACCCGGTGCCGGAGGCCGACGCCGACGCCTACATCGCCCGCCAGCTCCGCTACGACCCCGACGTCTGGGTGATCGAGGTGGAGGACCGTCAGGGCCGCCACTGGTTCGACGGGCCGGTGCGCTGACCGCCGCCCTGACCGCCGCCCTGACCGCCGCCGTCAGGGCGGTGGGCCGATGACGGACAGCCGCAACTCTCCAACCTCCTCCGCCGTCGGCGGACGGGGAGAGGAGCCGGAGGCGGTGATGCGCAGGCGGAGCGTCAGGCGACCGTCCAGCAAGGCACCGGCCGGCACCGGAATGGTGACCGTCCCCGCACCCTGACCGCGCTGGGGACCGAAGGGGGCGGCGCTGCCGATCAGCTGGCCGTCCGCCGTGGTGACCTCCACCGTCTGCCCGCGGGTAAGCACGCCCAGGGTGACCGCCAGGATGGCGGCCTCGCCCTGCCGCGGCGGATGCGGCAGGGCGAGCGTCGTTTCCCCATTCCCGTCCGGCCTCCCGGACTGACCGGCCGATGCCGCGCCTGCCGGCTGGCCCGTCGGCAGGACCAGCAGGGCGAACAGCAGGGCGGCCGGCAGTCTGCCGGCCTGCCAGGCTTTACAAGGTGTGGAGCGAGACTCCCTTGACCGCGGGTGCGGCGGTGGCGGAGCCGTTGGACGGGACAATGCGGACCTCCAGCGTTGCGGTTGCCGGCGCCGACGCCTGCGCGGCCGGGCTCTGGGCCAGTGCCGCCGTACGCGCCGGCTCGGGCAGCGGCAGGGTGAAGGTGGCATCGTCCGCCATGCCGTGCATGGCCGGGCCGAAGAAGCCGATGGTCCCGCCGTAATAGGGGCTGTCCACCGCCACCTTCGTCACGCCGGCCGGCGCGTTAATCAGCAGGTCGAAATTCCGCGGGGCGTTGCTGCCGGATGGGCGGGTCACCTTGACCGCCATCACCACCGGGCTGGACGGCGCCGCCGACAGCTGGACCGATCCCACGCCCTTCGCCACCGTGCCCTTGACCGGGGCCGACGGCTTGGCCGCCGCCACCTGTGCAGATTCCGCGTCGCCGAAGCCGTGCCGGTACTCGTACTGGAACCGTTCGGTGCTGAGATAGTCACCGGCGCGGCCGTCGAGGACATAGCTGCCGTCGGCACGGACGAAGAACAGGAAGGGCTCACGGGACAGCTGCGACAGTTCCTCCTTGTCGGTCGGCAGGATCGGCAGGCCCAGCCGCTGCTGCTTGCGCGTCCACACGTCCCACAGGCGGTCCATGTTCGAATGGTGCAGGAAGAAGACGGGATCCACCGGCGACAGGAAGTTGGTCATGTTGCCGTAGGGACCCGGATCCCACGGGCCGACGCCGCCGATGTAATTGTGGACGAGGTTGTGCGGCTGGCCTTCCAGCACCGAGAATTGGGTATCCTTGCCCGGCATGTCGTTGTGCGACGCCGTCTTGGAGCTGGTGAAGCTGTGCGTCACGTCGGCGTTGTAGTAGTCCACCGGCAACAGGCCGGTCAGCACCGTGTGGGGCGAGCAGGCCTTGGCCGTCTTGTCGTCCAGCTTCGGGTTCTCCCGCGTCAGGTAGCGCGCACGGTCGGTCGCGGCGAAGGCCTGGTTGCCGGGATCGCACTTGCCGTGGCTGCATCCGGTGACGTCGTCCCACAGCTTGTCGAAGCTGCTGTAGCCGCGGATGTCCAGCTGCTTGCGCTGGGCCGCGTTCAGCGTGTCCCAATAGGCCTTCATCGCCGGCTTGATGTAGGCGGTGAAGGTCTGCAAATCCTTGGTGTAGGGCAGGAAGGCTTCGCTGACCGGAGTCAGCGCGCCGTCGAACATCTCATTGGGGATCTGCGGCAGGAGAGTCCAGTCCCAATAGGGAAAGGCAAAATTCGGATTGTCGCTGTACTTGCGCACCGTCTCTTCGAAATAGCCGATATAGCCGCGGTGCCAGACATAGAACCACCAGTTGCCGTGCGGGCAGTCCATGAAATGGACGAAGGCGTTGCGGAACCAGTTGTGCGGATGGTCGGGAGGCAGGGCCACCATCTTCTGCACGGCCGTGGCGTAGCTGCGCAGCATCGCCTTGCCTTCGTCGCTGGTCGCGCTGTAGCGGATGTATTTCGCCGTCGCCGCTTGAGCCGGGCCGAACGGCAGCAGGGAGGCACCCGCAGCAGCCGTGGCTGTCGCCAGAAAATCGCGCCGGTTGAAATTCATTTTGAGCAAGCTCCCGCATAACGGATAAAACATTGGAAGCTTGTATAGGAAACTGACTGCTTGCACGTGAATTCAACCGGCGCCGACGGGCGGGCCTGGATTGGGCGGATGGAGCCATACCTGCGCATGTCCGATCGTCTGCGGACAGGCGCAGGCCGGGATCGCACGGGCCGGAATGCGGCCGTCAGATCTAGGTGGCTGCCGTGACTCGCGGAAAGCGCAAGGTGAAGCGGGTGCCTTCGCCGGGGCGGCTCTCGACCCCGATGGTGCCGTGCAGGCGGCCGGTCACCAGATTGTAGACGATGTGCAGCCCTAGCCCACTCCCGCCCGCCCCGCGCCGCGTGGTGAAGAACGGATCGAAGATTTTCGGCAGCACATCCGCCGCGATGCCGTTGCCGTCGTCGGCGACCGACAGTTCGACCATATCGGGACCGAGCATCCGGGCGGCGATGGCGATCCGGCCGGGCTTTTCCGGATCCAGCGCATGGACCAGCGCATTCATGATCAGGTTGGTCAGGATCTGCGACAGCGCCCCCGGATAGCCGTCCAGTTCCAGGTCGGCAGGGCACGCAACGTCGATGGTCAGGGCAATCCGCGCCTTGTAGGTCGGATGCAGGCTGCGCAGCAGTTCGTCGATGTAGTCCCGCAGCAGGAAGGGGCGGCGTTCGTCGCTCGACTGGTCGACGGCGACCAGCTTGAAGCTCTGCACCAGATTGGCCGCACGGGTGCTGTTGGACAGGATCAGGTTGGCCATCTCCATCCCGTCGCTGAGAAAGCGCTGGAAGTCCGACTTCTTCAGTGCGTTCGCCGTGTGACGGTCCGACAATTCGCCGATCAGCGCCTGCAACTGCGAGGCGCCGGTTATGGTGATGCCGATGGGGGTGTTCACCTCATGCGCCACGCCGGCGACCAGCTGCCCAAGCGAGGCCATCTTCTCCGCCTGGATCAGGCTTGCCTGGGTCGCCTTCAATTCGTCAAGCGCACGCTCGGCGGCGTCGCGCGACTGGCGCAGGGCATGCTCCGCCTCCACCTCGCGCGTCACGTCGACCACGACCGCCTGGATCGCCGGGCCGTCCATCCAGTCGACGCGCCGGCCGGTCAGTTCCACCCACAGCCCGGCGCCGTCGGGCCGGCAGGCACGGATGCGGCGGCGCGGAGTCGACTGCCCGTTCTCCAGCAGGCGGTCGTAATTCTCGATCAACCTCTGGCGTTCCGTCACCGCCACCACCGACAGCAGGGACGGCAGGGCAACCACCTCCGCCACCGTCATGCCGAGCATGGCGGCGAAGCTGTCGTTGGCATAGAGCACATGGAAATCGCGATGGATGACGATGCCCTGGATCGAGCCTTCGACAAGATCGCGAAAGCGCCGCTCGTTGTCTGCCAGAGCCTGCTGGCGCCGGTCGATCTCGTCGATGAAATAGCGGATCGAGGCGCCGATGTCGGTGATCTCGTCATCGCCGTCCACCGGCACCGGAACCGGCGGGTCCACCGGGGCCGCAGCGCCACCATGGGGAAGCTGGCGGTTACCCGACAGCCGGGCCAGCACCGCCCGGTTCATCGCCACAAGCCGCGTCGACAGGAAGCGGCGGAAAAAGAAATAGACGCACACCGCCAGCAGAAGCGACGTTCCGGCCAGCATCATCACCGTGCGGGTCCGTTCGGCGATCAGCGCCGCCAGGGCATCGGTGCGCTCGGCCGATTGGTCGCGGATGGAATCGTACAGCGTGCGGGTGGAGCGCTCGACCGTCTCGACCAGCACCTGGGCCTGTCCTGTCAGCGCCTGGGCGCGGTTGCGTGCCTGCAGCCTGTCGATGGCGCTCTCGAACAGCCCGCCCGGCGCGACCAGCAGGGAGAACAGCTCCTCCTGCACGGTGGACATCATCTGTCCGGTGGGGTCCGGAGCGCCGCCCGACAGACGGGCCAGTTCGGCCAGCGTGCGTTCGGCGGACCGCGCCTCCCCCTTCAGGCGGCTGAGATGCTCCAATTGCGTCGCACCGGCCGCCCGTGCCATCAGCGCCCCGATGCGGGCCGCCCATGCCCCCGTGTCGGGCATGCTCTCGATCGCTGCGGCCAACCGGCTCAGCGCTCGGGCGGCTTCGGCCTGGCGGTCGCCATATTCGATCTGGCGCGTGACCTCGGCATTCAGATCGGCGACCGTTGCCGCCAGAATCAGCAGGGTGGAGCGGGTCTGTTCCAGCAGGCGGACATTGCCGTCGCGCTCGCCGGCGCCGGGATCGCCCTCCTTCATCAGGCCGCGCATGCGGGCGACCAGGAGCTGCATCGAATCCAGCTCCGTCACCAACCCGTCATAGATGGATCGGCGCTGCGGCGTCGAGGCGGCGGCGGCAAGCTGCGGCAGCTGCGCCACCAGCTTCTGCAACGATCCGTGCAGTTCGGCGCTGGTGATGACCTCCGGCAGGGTGTTGGTGGACAGAGCCGCCACCTCCGCCCGGAACAGGCGGAAGGAGGACATCGACACGCCACCGATCAGCAGCACCAGCAGCGCCATCACCGACAGGCCAAGCGTGATGCGAACGGCGATGCCGAACCGCCGCCTGCCGTTCGGCGGCGGCGCCTGCGGCTTCCGCCGCGCCGTGTCGTCCATGACCGCCGCGTCGCGGGCCGGCAAGGGGGGTGACGACAAGGCGGTGGAAGACAGCCCGTCCATCACCGCCTCACCGTCATGCGGCCGTCCAGCCGGGGCATGAACTCACCACTGCGGGCGATCTGGTCGATCATCTGGGTGGAGACGAACTCGGTGTTGCGGTCCTCCACCAGTCGCGGCGCGCCGGCCAGGATTCCGTAACCGTCGCCCCCCGCCGCCAGGAAGCTGCTGGTCGCCAGACGGTAGTGGCCGGACAGGGTGACCGGTTTGCCGCCGACCGACAGGCTTCGCAGCCGCTGGCCGGGCGGACGGCCGAGGTCGATTTCGGCCCGGGCATTGGACAGGTGGGGGAAGCGGCCCTGCAACTGCTCCACCGCCGACACGCCGCTCTCCACCGCATCCCAGAGCTGCTGTCCGGACACGTCCAGCACCACCCCGACATCGTGGAAGGGCAGCTCGGTGTAGATGTCGCGCCGGGTCAGCAGGGTGCCGGCCGGATATTGCCGGTCGCCGCGGATGCCGCCGCCGTTGAACAGCGCAACGTCGCCGTCCAGCGCCTCGCGCAGCGTGTCGACCACTGCATTGGCGAAGGCGTTCTCGCCGGTGCGCAGCGACTCCTTGCGGGTGTCGAGCGGTGCGGTGAGACGTCCCACCTCCATCCGCAGCATGGTGTCGAGCCGCGCCGCGTAGGCCTTGGCCTGGATCAGCACCGCCGGATCGGGCGCCACCGTCGCCGTGTCGATCAGGCGCGGCGCCGGGGTCCAGGTCACCGCCGGCTGGCCGTCCGGTCCGGTGGTCCGCTGCACCGTCAGGTCGAGCGCCAGCACCCAGGCGGCCTGCGGCCCGACCGTGGCGGACAGGAACCGGCCGTCGTACTCGATGGCGAAGGGGCGGCTGCGGTCCTGGTACAGCACGATGTCGGCCGGCCGGGCGGCCAGCACGCTGCGGTGGGTGTCGCCGGCATAGCCGGTCATCGCCACCACCAGATCGACGCCGTCGGCCCGCAAGGCCGCGGCCTTGGCGGTCAGCGCCCGCACCGGGTCGCGGAACTCCGTACGCTGGGTGCGGGTGGTCTCCCGCGTCAGCACCGGCGTCGCCGCCATCACGCCGATCCGCAGGGGGCCGGCGGTCAGCACCACCGCCTCCTCCAGACCGTCCGGCGTGCGGCCGGTGGAGCGGTCGACCGCGTTGGTGGTGACGATGGGGAAGCCGGCCTCGAAGGCGCGGGCGCTCAGCCGGTCGTCGCCATGATGGTATTCGCGGTTCAGCGCTGCCATCGCGTCGATGGTCATGCCGTTCAGCAGATCGATGATGTGGGCGCCCTGGTCATAAAAGGCGAGCACCGACGGCGCCAGCGTCTGTCCGCCATGCAGGACCAGCAGGTTGGGGTTGGCAGCCCGCTCCTGGCGGATCGTGCCGGCCAGCCGGGCCATGCCGCCGCGCCCGGCGGTCTCGTCCAGATCGGTGGTGCCCTGGGTATAGAGGATGGTCAGCCGCACCGGCCCGCTGTCCGCCACGGGGGCATTGGGCAAGGCGTCAGTATTCTGCGCATGAGCCGGCAGGATCGCGGCGAGGCCGATGGCAAGGCCGAGCACCAGCGATGCGGTCAGGGACGACGATGTCCTGCCGAACCGGGTCCACACCCCGCCGGCAGCGCCGATTGAAATACCGATAATGTCCATAGCCCGGCGTCACCATTGCCCCCGCGCCGGATTATGCTCATTTTCCAGTCTTTGTTGAAGCAAAGCCGCGTTACGGGATTGTCATATTGATGACACACGGCGGGGAAGAGCGTGTTTTAACCACTCGTAGACCCCAAGAAGCCTCAGTATTTTGATCAACTTCATCCGAACCGGCGCTGGAACTGCGGCAAAACGTGGCGCCAACCCCGCCCGCCGGGTCTTTGCCAAGGCGGCGTGGCGGGCATAGGCGACGCGGTGCAGGGTGACGCGGCGTGCGGCGGTGTCGTAACAGGCAAAGCAGGCGCGGGCATCGGCACCACGCGGCTCCCCCACCGTGCCGGGGTTCAGCAGGTAGAGCCCGTCCGCCCGCAACTGCACCCCCGCCGGGCCATCCAGTGGCACCGCCTGTACTGTCCCGTCGCGCCATTCCCACAGCCCGGCCCGGTGGGTGTGGCCGAAGGCACAGAGCTGCGCGCCCGACGGATGAGCCGCAAGCGCCTGAAGGCTCAAGGTCCGCTTTCCGTCATCGTCCAGGCGGACCAGTTCCTTGCCCACCTCCGGATGCAGGGCGCCATGGACGGCGACCAGAATGCCGTCCACATCGGCGGTCAAGGGCAGGCCGGTCAGGAAAGCGCGGCTGTCCTCGTCCAGCCTTGCACCGGTCCAGGCGACGGCGCGCGCCGCCGGGCCGCTGAACCCATCGGTGCCGATGACGCCCGCCGCCGCCCGGTCATGGTTGCCGGCGATGCAAATGGCGCCGGCCTGCTGCAGCAGGGTGATGCAGGCGGCGAAGTCGGTGTTGTAGCCGACGATATCGCCGAGGCAGACGATGCGCTCCGCCCCCTCCGCCCGGATGGCGCCGAGCGTCGCCTGCAGCGCCTCCAGATTGGCGTGGATGTCGGAGATCAGGGCAATCTTCATGAGATGACCAAGGGTCAGGGCTTCACGAGGCGGGCGGACCGGATGCCACTGGGCATGCGCGCAAGCAGCCGATCCAGCTTCGGCCGCAGGAAGGGCATCGGGTCGTCCGGCGCGATCGCCTTCGCCTCGCAGCGCGCCACCCAGGCCAGCCAGCGCGCCGTCGGCATGCCGCTTTCCCGCGCCGCCAGCCGGTCCTTGCTGATGTGGCACCAGCAGGCGCCGGGACGCGCCTTGGCTTGGGCTGGGGCTTGGACTGGGGCTTGGACTGGGGCAGGGCGGGGCCGGCCGGTCAGGTCCGCCTGCACCAGCGCCGGCAGATTCACCCCGGCGACCGCCCCCAAATGATGCCACAGGTTGAAGCGCGGGTTGATCTCCAGCAGGTGCAGCCGTCCGTCCGGATCTCGCTTGAAGTCGAACTTGGCCACGCCGCGCAGGCCGATTTTCGCCGCGATCTCCCGCCCGAGCGCCGCCACATCCGCTCCCTCGCCGTCGATGTCGGTGATGGTCAGCGCCGTGCTATGCCCGTAATCGACGGGGTATGTGCGGATCTTGCGGCCGGTGAACTCCCCGGCCACCGCACTGCCGGCGTCGATATAGACATGGTGGCTTTCGATCCGCGTCTCCGGGCCGGGGATCAGCTCCTGCGCCAGCAGCTCGATTCCGACTGGGATCAGACGCGGCCACAAGGCGCGAAGCTCATCATGCCCGTCCAGCCGGATCGCCTTGCCCAGCCCCTCGATCTCGTCCCAGGGCGGACGGCGGGTCAGCGGCTTGACGATGAGGGGATAGCGCAGATCCAGATCCGGCGCCTCGCTGCCGGGCAGGGGGCGCAGGCGTCGGGTGCGCGGAACCGGCAGGCCCAGCCGTTCCGCCATCGCCTGGAACCGGCCCTTGTCAACCAGCGTCTCCACCAGATCGGCATCGGCAAGCGGAAGGCGGAAGACGGAGGCCAACCGGTCGCGGTTGCGCGACACCATCAGCAGCTGGGCGTCCTCCTCCATGTATAGCACCGGCTTTTGCGACTGGGCGGCGCCGAAGCGCAGCAGACGGTCCACCAGCGTCCCGTCATTGCCGCCTTCCCAGGGGATCAGCTGTGCGGTGAAGCGGGAGTGGGCGGTCGCCCCGCCCGGCGGCCCGACCACGGCACAGCGGATGCCGGCCAGCCCCAGCGGGCGCACCAAATCCATGTCGCCCAACACGCAGGCCAGCGGCCCGGCCGTCATCCCAGTCTTCATCGCCGATCCCCGTTCAGATCCCGTCCTCAAATGCCCTTGGCCGGCGCGATCCATCCGCGCAGCGACCGCTTGACCGCATCGGCCATCACCCCGCGCGCCCGGCGGACATGCGCCTCCATCCGCCGGCTGAACCGGTCGGGGCCGAGCGTCAGCCAGTTCATCGGCTGTTCGGCGTTTGAAAGCAGCGGCTTGTGCCCGGCCGGCGTCGACATGAAGTCGTAGCAATCCTCGCCGCGGGCCAGCGCGTCCTCGATGGCGAGCACATGGCTCAGCAGCCCCGGCTTCAGCCGGTTGTCCGCCTCGAAGGCGAAGCCGCCCTGATAGTTCAGCACGTGGTTGCGATGGACGAAGTTGTAGAGATAGCCGACCGTCTGCCCGCCGGCGCTGACCCGGCTCAGCCGCACGGCACCCCGCGGCACCCCCTCAGCGATCAGCCGCCGGTGGAAGGGGCGGAAGGCGGGATTGGTGAAGGCGCCGGCCTGCCCGCGTGCCTGCCAGCCGGCTTGATGCAGCACCTCCAGCCCGGCGAAATACTCCAGTGCCTCGTCCACCGTCGCGGCGACGCGATGTTCCAGCGCACCGCGTGCCCGGTAAAGCCGTTCGCTGCGGTTCACCGCCGCCCGCGTGTTGCGGCCGAGCCCACCGCGGAAATCGCAGCCGCCCGCCCGCACGATGCCCAGATCCACCCACTGGGTGGAATCGGCGATGCGCAGTTGAAGCGTATGTCCGGTCCGGGCCGCCACCCGCCGGGCGGCACGCTCCGCCGCCACGGTCAGCCCGCCCAGCACCAGTTCGTCATTGGAGCCCAGCCGCTGGTCCAGCCAATGCAGCATGGCGTCCGTCACCTCGTCGGCGACGCGGCGGTCGGCGAGGATGCCGTTATACTCCATGAACAACCGGTCATAGCTGCGGTCGCCGGTCTCGTGCAGCATCCAGCAGCGGCTGGGCAGCAGCCCGAACCGGCGCCGCAGACGCGGGCAGAGCAGGGCCAGCCCGACCGTTTCGTTTCCCTGGCGGGCGACCAGCAGTTGCGGCTCGATCCCGTCCGGCATCTGCGCCAGCCAGGGTCCGATCCAGGTCCAGGACAGGAAGAAGGAGGAGTCGGAGCGGCCTTCCAGCTCCGCCCATGCCCGCGCCAGCTCCGGCATCGAGGGCAGGGGGCGCAGGGCGACCTGTATATCGGCCGGTCGTAACTCGGTTGGGGTTGCGGAACCGGTCGCCCTCTGCGGAAGGGTGCCGTCGGAGTCGGTGCGTGGCCAGATGCTCATCGGCGCGGCATCTCCGGAAGATATTCTCTACCGAAAACAACACGCTGGTCAGACGAACGGTCCCGTCTACGCCGGGGAGCCCCGAAAGTCTGCGCGGCGCAAACGGATGCCGCGAAGGGGTTGGAGGGCTATACGAAGTTGCCGGCCCGGCGGCTGGAGCCCGGCCGGCAGTCGCAGGTCAGCGCTTGACCGTGTCGGCGGACTGGCCGAACAGGATCTTCTTGCTCTCTTCATTCACCGTGGGCGTGCGGTTGGGGTTGATCTCCTGCCCCTTTTCATAGGCGCGCACCACCGCCGGCCGCTCCTTGATCGCAGTGAACCAGCGCTTCAGGTTGGGGAAGTTGTCCAGATCCTGCTGCTGGCGTTCGTGCGGGACGATCCACGGGTAGCTCGCCATATCGGCGATGGACAGTTCCGCCCCGCCCAGGAACTCGTTGTCGGCAAGGCGCTTGTCCATCACGCCATAGAGACGGCTGGTCTCCTTGACGTAGCGCTCCATGGCGTAGGGGATGCGCTCCGGCGCGTATTGGACGAAATGATGGTTCTGACCGGCCATCGGGCCGAGGCCGCCGACCTGCCAGAACAGCCATTCGAGAACCGTCTTGCGGCCGCGCACGTCGCTGGGCAGGAACTTGCCGGTCTTCTCGGCCAGATAGACAAGGATGGCGCCGGATTCGAACACGCTGATCGGCTCACCGCCGTCGGCCGGGGCGTTGTCGATGATCGCCGGCATGCGGTTGTTGGGCGAGAAGGCCAGGAACTCCGGCTTGAACTGGTCGCCGGTGGAGATGTTCACCGGCTTGAAGCTGTAGTCCAGCTCGGCTTCCTCCAGAAAGATCGTGATCTTGTGGCCGTTCGGCGTCGGCCAGAAATAGAGGTCGATCATCCCAAACCCTCCTGCGATTTATCGGCCCGACGGTCCAGGCCGTGATTTCGGGAAAAAGGTTAACCGCTTCGGTCCGGCTGGCAAGCCCGCACAGACGCGCGGCAGACCTTCAATCCGCCACGCATATTCCGACAAGCGAAATTCAATTTCATTTTGTTGACAGGCTTTTTTCCATCTGTCAGCGTGGCCAACGAACAGACGAGGCGGCGCCCCTCGATTTTTGATTTCCCCTGAAATCATTCTCCCCGGACGGAGAGCACGCATGGCCTTGGACACGGACGTTTTGGATCAACTGCTTGACACGCTGGGGCGCTTCGTCCGCGAGAAGCTGGTCCCGCTGGAGCATAAGGTGGCGGAGGACGACGCCATCCCGGCCGAGGTGATCGCCGCGATGCGCGGGATGGGCCTGTTCGGCCTGTCGATCCCCGAGGAGTATGGCGGGCTCGGCCTGTCGATGACGGACGAGGTGCAGGTCGCCTTCCAACTGGGCCAGACCTCTCCGGCCTTCCGTTCGCTGATCGGCACCAACAACGGCATCGGCTCCCAGGGCATCGTCATTGATGGGACCGACGAGCAGAAGCAGCGCTATCTGCCGCGTCTGGCCGCCGGCGAGATCGTCGGCGCCTTCGCCCTGACCGAGCCGGAGTCCGGCTCCGACGCCGGTTCGCTCCGCACCACCGCCCGGCGCGACGGCGACCATTTCATCCTGAACGGCACCAAGCGCTACATCACCAACGCACCGCAGGCCGGCCTCTTCACCGTCTTCGCCCGCACCGATCTGGAGAGCCGCGACGCCCGCGGCGTGTCTGCCTTCCTGGTGGAAGCCGGAACGCCCGGCCTGTCGCTCGGCCCCATCGACAGGAAGATGGGCCAGAAGGGCGCCCACACCTGCGACGTCATCTTCGAGGACTGCCGCGTTCCGGCCGGCGCCATCCTGGGCGGCAAGGAAGGGCAGGGCTTCAAGACCGCCATGAAGGTGCTGGACCGCGGCCGCCTGCACATCGGCGCCGTCTGCGTCGGTCTGGCCGAGCGGCTGATCCGCGACAGCCTGTCCTACGCCATGGAGCGCAAGCAGTTCGGCCAGCCGCTCGCCGAATTCCAGCTGATCCAGGCGATGCTGGCCGACAGCCGAGCGGAAGCCTATGCCGCGCGCTGCATGGTGCTGGAGACCGCGCGCCGCCGCGACGCCGGGCAGAACGTCAACACCGACGCCGCCTGTTGCAAGATGTTCTCGACCGAGATGGTCGGCCGCGTCGCCGACCGCGCGGTGCAGATCCATGGCGGGGCCGGCTACATCGCCGATTATGGGGTCGAGCGCTTCTACCGCGACGTCCGCCTTTTCCGCATCTATGAGGGCACCACCCAGATCCAGCAGCTCGTCATCGCCCGCAACATGATCCGGGAGGCGGCATGACCGCCGGGCGGACGGTTCCCGACTTCGCTGGAATGGTGGCGGCGCTGCCGCCGCGCTTCAGCAACGCCGCACTCGCCTGGGCGGAACGGACTCCGGACGCCCCCGCCCTGTTCGACGGGGCACAGGAATGGAGCTACCGACGGTTGGCCCAGGCGGTCGGCAGCGCCGCCGCGCAGCTGAAGCGGCTGGGGGTGGTCGGCGGCGACAGGGTGATGATCGTCTGCGAAAATGGCCTCGCCGCCGTCACCCTGATCCTGGCCGCCAGCGCGCGCGATGCTTGGCCGGTCATCGTCAACGCCCGCCTGTCGGACCGCGAGATCGACGGCATCCGCGACCACTGCCAACCGCGCCGGGTCTTCTATACCGATACGGTATCCCCTGAGGCCGCCGCCCATGCCACCCGCCATGACGCGGAGCCGCTCGCCGACCCGGATCTGCCGCCGATGTCCGTGGGCCCGCTGCTGGATGCCGATCCGGAGCCGGTCCATGCCGGCAACATGCGGCAGGTCGGCGCGCTGATCTACACCTCCGGCACCACCGGCAAGCCGAAGGGCGTGATGCTGTCGCACCGCGGCCTGCTGTTCGTCGCTTCGGTGTCGGGCTGGATGCGCGGGTTGGGGGCCAACGACCGCACCTATGGCGTGCTGCCGGTCAGCCACGTTTTCGGGCTGGCTTCCACCTGCCTCGGCACCCTCTATGCCGGCGGTTGCCTGCACACGGTCCCCCGCTTCGCCCCTGCCGCCGTGTGGCAAGCCTTGGAACAGGACGGGGTGACCGTGTTCCAGGGTGTTCCAGCCATGTACGCCAAGCTGGTGGAGCACGCCACCGTCACCGGCCGCACGCCCAATGCGCCAGCCCTGCGCTACCTGTCGTCGGGCGGCTCGGTGCTGGACCTCGACCTCAAGCGGACGGTGGAGCGGGTCTTCGGCTTGGCCCTGCACAACGGCTACGGCCTGACCGAATGCTCGCCGACGGTGACGCAGACCCGGCTCGATGCGCCGCGCACCGACACTTCCATCGGCCCGGCCCTGCCGCTGGTGGAGATGCGCTTCGTCGACCATGTCACCGGCCGGGACGTGGCCGGCGGCGAACCGGGAGAGCTGTGGGTCCGCGCGCCCAACGTGATGCTCGGCTATTACCGCGAACCGGCGCTGACCGCCCAGGTCATCACCGACGACGGCTGGCTGAAGACCGGCGACGTGGCCCGGCTGGAACCGGACGGCTGCGTCGCCGTGGTCGGCCGCATCCGCGAGATCGTCATCCGCTCTGGCTTCAACGTCTATCCGGAGGAGGTGGAAGGCGTGCTGACCAGCCACCCGGCAGTGACGCTGGCCGCAGTGGTCGGCCATGCCGTCGCCGGCAACGAGGAGGTGGTGGCCTTCGTCCAGTTCATTCCCGGCCGCAGCGCCAGCGAAGACGAGCTGAAGGCCTGGGCCGCCGAGCGGCTGGCCCCCTACAAGCGCCCGTCGCGCATCGTCGCCATGGAGGCCTTGCCGGCCAGCCCGACCGGCAAGCTGCTGAAAAGCGGTCTCCGCGCGCTCGCCGCCGAGGTGATGGCCGCCTGACGCAGAGACCGCAACACCGAAATACAAAGCCTCAAAAAAGCAAAGCCCATGGGAGGGAACCAAAGCATGACCCGGACGCTCGCCAATTTCGTAACCATTTCGGCCCTTGCTCTGTCGGTGACGCTCGGCGCCGGGGCGGCGCAGGCCAAGGACTTCCTGCTGGGTTCCGAACTGCCGCTGACCGGCAGCCTCGCCCGCGTCGGACAGGGCATGCATGAGGGCATCTCGGTCGCCATCGAGATGGCGAACAGGAGCTATGCCGGCAAGCACAGCTTCAAGGTCCAGACCATCGACGACGAGACCTCCCCAGCCAAGGGCGTGGCGGCGGTGGAGAAGCTGGCCGGCGACGGGGTGGTCGCGATCACCGGCGGCTACGGTTCCAACATCATCGGCCCGGCATCGGAAGCGGCGCAGAAGGCCGGGCTGGTCTACATCACGTCGGGCGGCGTCTCTCCAGAACTGACCCAGCGCGGCTATCCCACCTTCTTCCGCATCAACAACACCGATGGCTATGCGCTCGCCATGATCGGCCTGCTGCAGGAGATGGGTGCCAAGAAGGTCTCCATCGTCTACCTGAACAAGGACGCCACCAGCAGCCTCGCCAAACAGGTCAACAGCGCGCTGACCGCCAAGGGCGTCACCGTCGGCATGCACGAGTTCGACGGCTCCACCAGCGACTTCAAGCCGCTGATGAACAAGGTGAAGCTCCAGGACCGACCCGACGCCATCGCCATGGTCGGCTACGAGAACGACTATGTCGGCATCCTGCGCGCCGCCAAGGTGCTGAAGCCGCAGGTCAAGGCCGTAGTCGGCGTCTGGTCGCTCGCCACCGCGCAGATGGCCAAGGAGTTCCCCGACCTGATGGAGAATGTCTACGGCACCTCGATGCTGCCCTATCCGGTGGAGTTCACCCAGCCGGAGGCGGTCGAGTTCGCCGCCACCTACAAGAAACTGTTCAACAAGGATCCCGACTATCTGGGACAGTTCGGCTATGTCCAGACCCGCCTGCTGATCGACGCCGTGGTCCGCGCCGACGAGGCCGGGACGCTCGCCAAGGGCGGCCTGCCCGACGAGCTGCGCAAGACCGACGCCAACACGCTGATCGGCCGCGTCACCTTCGACAAAAACGGCGACAACCTGAACTTCACCCACCGCATGGGCCAGCACCAGGGCGGCAAGGTGGTCCTGGTCTGGCCCCAGGACGCCGCCAACGGAAAGATGAACTTCCCGGCGGTGCCTTGGTGAGCGAGCCCCCTTTCCCCGCCGGGGAGAGGGGAAACGGCCACCTTCAACAGGGTGCAACCCATGTTCGAACTGACGCTCCAGGCACTGTTCTCGGGCCTGCTCGCCGGCGGCTATTACGCGACCGTGGCGGTCGGGTTGGCGCTGGTGTTCGGGACCATGCGGGTCATCAACCTCGCCCATGGCGAGCTTGTGCTGCTGGCCGCCTATGTCGCCTATGCGGCGGAAACCAGTTACGGCGTCAACCCGGTGATGGCGATCCCGGTGGCGCTGGTGATCGTCGGGTCGGCATCGGCCATCGTCTATGCGCTGCTCAGCCGCATCCGCCAGGACCGCGAGATCAACTCGCTGATCCTCACCTTTGGGCTGGGGATCATCCTGACCAACGCCATCCTGTCGATCTGGAAGGCCGACATCCATTCGACATCCGATCCCTGGTTCCAGGATTCGATGGTCGTCGCCGACACGCTGTTCGCGATGAATGCGGAGGTAGCGTCCTTCGTCGGCGGTCTGGTGCTGATGGCCGGCGTCTGGTGGTGGCTGAACCATTCCTGGCAGGGGCGTGCGGTGCGGGCGCTGTCGTCGAACCGGGCGGCGGCGACGCTGATGGGCGTCAATCCGCGCAAGATCGAGATCCTGTCCTTCCTGATCGCGGCGCTGCTCGCCACCTTCGCCGGCTTCGCCATCTACACCGGCAAGACCGTCTTCCCGGCGCTGGGCCATGTGCTGACGGTCAAGGCCTTCATCATCACCGTGCTGGCCGGGATGGGGTCGATCCCCGGCGTGCTGATCGGCGCCGTCATGATCGGCGTCATCGAATCGCTGACGGTCACCTACCTGTCGGCCTCGCTGCAGGAGCTGGCGGGAATGATCCTGTTCCTGGTCGTGCTGTTCGTCTCGCCTTCGGGCTTGTTCGGCGGGGGGAGGGCACTGGCGCGATGAGGAATTCCCCGATGAACCGTCTTCTTCTGATCGCCGCGCTCGCCATCGCCTATGTCGGCGTGCCTTTGCTGTTCGACGGCAACGCCTATGTGCTTGGGCTGATCGTCGCGGCGCTGACCATCGCCGGGGTGGCAGTGGCCTGGGCGCTGCTCGGCAATCTCGGCGGCATGGTCAGCTTCGGACACGCCGCCTTCTTCGGGGTGGGCTCCTACACCTCCGCCGTGCTGGCGATGAAGCTGGGGGTACCGGTCTTCGCAGCCATGCTGCTGGGCGGGGTGGGGGCGGCGGTGTCCTCCATCGCCATGCTGCCGGCGCTTCGGCTGCGTGGCCCTTACTTCGCCCTCGCCATCCTCGCCTATGCCCACATCTTCCAGATTCTGGCGACCGAGATGACGCCGGTCACCGGCGGGGCCGGCGGGCTGCTGTCGATCCCGCGCTTTCCGAAAATCCTGGGCTTCGATTTCGGTGAGAAGCTGGGCGGCTACCTGATCGTCCTGACCATCGTCGTGCTGGCGGCCCTCGCCTATGACGCCATCCGGCGCAGCACCTGGGGCCTCGCCCTGAAGGCGATGCACGATACGGAGGTCGCGACCCGCGTCGTCGGCGTGCCCAGCACGCATCTGAAGGCAGCGATGCTGGTGCTGTCAGCCTTCTTAACCGGGCTGGTCGGTGCCTTCAATGCCCACTTCATCAGCTTCCTCGACCCCCACTATGCCTTTTCCAGTGGCTGGACGGTGCTGCCCATCGCCGCGGCGATCTTCGGCGGCTACCGCACGGTGTGGGGGCCGGTGGTCGGGGCACTGGCGATCTATCTGGTCGACCAGCTGCTGTTCAAGCCGATCCTGCCGCACGGCCACCAGATGATCCTGGGCGTGCTGCTGTGCGCCATGATCCTGTTCAGCCCCGGCGGCCTGATGCCGGCCTTGCGCCGCCGCCCGGTGAAGGAGAGCCGCCATGCTCACGCTTGAAGGCGTCCAGGTCAATTTCGGCGGCGTCCAGGCGCTGAAAAGCGCCAGCTTCTCCGTCGCAGAGGGCGAGAGCATCGGCCTGGTCGGCCCGAACGGCGCCGGCAAGACGACGCTGTTCAACGTCATCTCCGGCGTGGTGCGCCCCACCGCCGGCCGCCTGGACTTCCGCGGAACCTCGCTGATGAAGCTGCCGGAATGGAAGCGGGCGCGGCTCGGCATCGGGCGCAGCTTCCAGATCCCGCGCCCCTTCGGCCATTGCACGGTGCGGGAGAATTTGCTGGTCGCCCAGCGCTTCGGCGCCGGCAAGAAGGATCCGAGGCGGATCGACGAGATCCTGGACATCCTGAACCTGCGCGACAAGGCCGACCGCGACGCCACCAGCGAACTGGCGCTGACCGAGCACAAGGCACTGGAGGTCGGCAAGGCACTGGCGACCGAGCCCAGCCTGTTGCTGCTGGACGAGGTTCTGGCCGGACTGGAGACCAGCAGCAAGCGCGCCTTCATGGAACGGCTGGCCGCGGTGCGCGACCGCTATCGCCTCGCCATGGTCATCATCGAGCATGACATCGCCACCATCGCCGCACTCTGCCCGCGGGTGCTGGTGTTGAATTTCGGCCAGATCATCGCCGATGGCTCTCCCGACGCGGTGTTCCGCGATCCGGACGTGATCCGCAGCTACACCGGCGAAACCACCCTTGCGGAGGCATCATGACCAATGCGCTCGATATCCTGACGCTGCGGGCCGGATATGGCGCGATCAATGTGCTGTGGGACGTTTCGCTGTCGGTGGAGGCCGGAAAGACGACGGTGATCGTCGGCCCGAACGGAGCCGGCAAGACCACGCTGCTGCGCGCCATCATGGGGCTGGTTCCCGCCACCTCCGGCGATGTCCGCGTTGACGGACAGAGCCGCAAGACGGTGAAGACCTGGGACCGGGTGGCCGACGGGCTGGTGATGATTCCGGAAGGCCGGATGATCTTCCCCGACATGACGGTGGAGGACAATCTGATGATGGGCGCCTTTCCGCGCGGCTGCCGCAAGGACTGGAAGCGCAACAAGGCGATGGTCCTGGACATGTTCCCGAGATTGGCCGAACGCCGCGGCCAGATCGCCGGCACCCTGTCGGGCGGGGAGGCGCAGATGCTCGCCATCGGCCGCGGCCTGATGGAGCAGCCGCGCGTCTGCCTGATCGACGAGCCGTCGCTCGGCCTTGCCCCCGTGGTGGTGGACGAGATCTTCCGCATCCTGGCGCGGCTGCGGGCGGAAGGGCTGACCATCCTGCTGGTGGAGCAGAACACCAGCCGCGCCCTGAAGATCGCCGACCATGTCTATCTGATGCAGTCGGGCAAGGTGGTTCTGTCCGAACGCGGCGACCGGGTGGACCTGGACCGCCTGCACGCGCTTTACTTCGCGCACGAAACAGCTGCGTGATGGAAGAGGGTATGGACGATCTGCTGAACGGGGAGCCGGAATCTGGCTTCCAGCGCCTGCTGGGCTACGCCTTGAGTCGCTGGGAGGAGGGGGAGGCGGAACTGAGGATGGCCGTCGACGACCGCCACCTGAACCGGGCCGGCGTGGTGCATGGCGGTGTTCTGGTGGCTCTTTTGGACACGGTTTCCGGATTCTCGGCAACATACTGTCCCTTCCCCGGCCGGGTGCGGCGGGTGGTGACGCTGTCCCTGTCGACGAGCTTCCTGGGTCAGGCGCGCACCGGTACGCTGGTCGCCACCGGCCGGCTGCGAGGCGGCGGGCGCAAGATCATCGGGATAGCGGCAGACATCCGCCACGGCGATACCGGCGCCCTGATCGCCACGTCGGAGGGCATGTTCAAATACCGGCCGGGCAGCGAGAACCGGGAGGGAACCGAGCTATGAGCGGACAATTGACCGTCGCGCGCCAGGGCCGCGTGATGGTGCTCACGATGGACGACGCGGCCACCAAGAACGCGCTGGGGCCGGAGATGATGGTGGCCGCGCGCGACGCGCTGATGGAGGCGGCCGGGGATCCGGGGGTGGGCGCCATCGTCCTGACCGGGGCCAACGGCACCTTCTGTTCCGGCGGCAACCTGGGCCGGCTGCTGGGCAACGCCAAGGCCGATCCGGAGATGACGCGCGCCAGCCTGGAGCGCTTCCATGGCTGGACCCGCGCCATGCGTGCCTGCCCCAAGCCGGTGATCGCCGCAATCGAGGGTGCCGCCGCCGGGGCGGGCTTCTCGGTGGCGCTGGGCTGCGACCTCATTGTCGCGGCGGAGGATGCGGTTTTCACGCTGGCCTATGTGAAGGTCGGTCTCAACCCCGACGGCGGGGCGTCTGCCTTCCTTGCCCGTGCTGCGACGCCGCAGCTGGCGGCCGAGATCATGTTCGAAGGCGGCAAGATCGGCGCCGCACGGCTGGCTCAGCTCGCAATCGTCAACCGGGTGGTAGCGCCCGGCGCCACGCTGGCCGAGGCGCTTGCCTGGGCGGAGCGGCTGGCGGACGGACCGACGCTCGCCATCGGCCGGGCCAAGCGGCTGATCGAGAGCGGCTTCGGCGCGCCCGACGACCAGCTCGACCTTGAGGCCGCCTTCTTCGTCGAAGCCCTGCATGGGACGGAGGCAGCGGAGGGCATCACCGCCTTCTTCGAGAAGCGGGCGCCGAACTATCCCCGTTGAAATCAGCTGCCACGGCTGAGCCTGTCGTCAGGCCAGCAGCGACAGGGTAGGATCGGGCGGGGTTGGTGCGGCGTTCTCCAGGGCGCGGACAATGTCCGACGGGGCCCCGGTCAGCCGCAGCGGCTCCGCCCGGCCGGCGAAATACAGATCGGTGCCGCCATCGCCCGCAGTGCGCAGATAGGCGACGGCGATGGGGTTCACCAAAACGGTTTCTCCGGACGTGTCGGTCAGTTCAACAAATGCCATTGCGTGTATCCTCTCTCGCGTCCGGGTAAAACGCTCTGCGATGGTGTATGTTTCCAACCCGGACGTTCAGTAGGGCGCCATGACCGGAAGGGAGTACCCCTTCGACCTCTTGAACGGAGCGGAACCGCAACAAACATGGGCGGTTCAGTTGATCGAAGCCGAACAGGCTTCGGAAACCGGACGGAACGGGCTATAAGCCCGCACCGTCATTCAAGGGAGCATGCCGTCTTGAAGGTGCTTGTCGTCGAGGACGATCCGCTGATCGGTCCGGCCGTGAAGGCCGTTCTGGAGAATGCGGGCTATACCGTGGTTGGACCGCTGCGCGACGCCGCCAAGGCTACGCGGGTCGGTGCCCGCGAATGTCCCGAACTGGCGCTGGTCGACGTCAATCTCGCCGGTGGGGAGAATGGCTTGGTCCTGGCCCGTCGCCTGTGGGAAGAAAATGGCATTCCGTCGCTGCTGATGACCGGGTTCGATCACCATGCCGCGGAAGCCCGCGCCTTCGCCATGGGCCTGCTGCGCAAGCCGGTGATGCCGGATGCGCTGGTCCAGGCCGTCGGCGCCGCCGGGGAAATCCTGGGCGGCCTGCGCCCGTCCTCCACGCCGGCCGCGCTGGAGATCTTCCATGGCTCCGCCGCCATGGCCGCCGGCCTGCCCAAGGCGCGCACGGCCTGACCGTTCACCGTCGTTGAGATGCCAGGAAGCGCCCGCCCTTCGGCGGGCGTTTTCGTTTCCGCCTGCCGCGCAATCATTCCGGGCCGGGCCTGTTGGTGTGATTGCAAGAGGGGACGAACCGGACCCCGCCGACAAGTTTCCGGCCCGCCGCCGCACCGGCGTTGATGGGCTGCACAGCGAAAGGAATCCCCATGAAGAGCATGATGATCGGCGCCGCCACCGCCCTGGCCCTGATGGCCGCCCCGGCCTTTGCCGCCGACAGCGGTTCAATCTCCGGCAGCCCGGCGGCCAACAGCGCCGGCTCAAGCACCAATTCCAACCAGACCAACCCGCCCTGCACGTCGAACAACCAGCTCGGCTGCGGCAGCATGGGCGGCGTGGACAGCAAGAGCGGCGCCACCAGCGGCTCGTCGTCCAGCGGCTCTACGATGGGCAGCGGGTCGATGACCGGCTCCGGCTCCTCCAGCTCGACCAGCGGCACCGGCGGCAACAGCCTGGGCAACAGCGGCTCGATGGGCACCGGCTCCGACGGCCCGGTCGGCACCCAGCAGCCGTCAGGCTCCATGGGCGGCTCTTCCACCGGCACCGGCAGCACCGCCCGCTGATCCAGGCGGTCCGGACATGAAGAAGGGCGCGCGGTGACCCGCGCGCCCTTTCCTTATTCCGGCCGACGATCAGCCCTTGCTGGACAGCAGGGCCACCGGCAGATCCGCGAACAGCGTCGCCGCCATCACCGCGTCACCGCCTTCGACCTCCGCCCCCGTCAGGCGATTGCGCCAGCCGGTGCCGCGCGGCAGCGGGATGGCGGTGTTGCCCCAATCGGGCTTCTCGCCCAATTGCCCGACCAGCCGCGGCACGGCCACCACCACGGTTTCGTCCCCGGTGCGGCGGGCATAGGCCACCACATGGTCGGCGCGCTCGCCGGTCGCCTCCAGCGGCAGATATTCGCCGGCGCTGAAGACCTCCGGCATCTCGCCACGGACCGCCAGCGCCTGCCGGGTCACCGCCAGCTTCACGGCACCGTCGGTCCAGCGCTCCAATAGGCCGGCGACCGCGCCATGCTCCACGAGGCCTTCGACCTGCTCCAGCAGCTTGCGGCAAGCGTCATAGTCCACCGGCAGCCTGTTGTCCGGGTCGACGAGGCTGAGGTTCCACAGCTCGCAACCCTGATAGATGTCGGGTACGCCGGGGCTGGTCAGCTTCAGCAGGGCCTGGGCGAGGCCGTTCACCATGCCGATGCGCGCCAGCGACGCCTGGAAGGGCAGGAAGGACTCCAGGAAGGCGTTCCGGCGGGTGACGTCCAGCGCATCGTGGATGAAGCTGACCACCGCCCCTTCATAGGCCTCGTTGGGCGCTGCCCAGGTCGAATGCACCTTGGCCTCGCGCATCGACTTGGTCATGGCGCCGACGATGCGCTCGGCGAAGGCCGTCATCGCCGACTGTTCGATCCGGTCGACCGGCGCGCCGGTCAGCTCCGCCGGCCAGGCGCCGAGCAGCAGTTGATAGAACAGATACTCGTCGTTGCGGTCGGGCGGGGCCGTGCCTTCCACATCGCCGCGGCGGGCGCGCAGAAGCCGGCTCCAGGTCTGGACCTGCCGTTCCCACTCATCCGGCATCTCCGACAGGGCGTAGAGCCGGGCGCGGGTGTCCTCGCCGCGCTTGGTGTCGTGGGTGGTGCTGGCCAGCATGTTGCCGGGCCAGTTGCGGGCCCGGTCCTGATTGGCGCGGTGGAAGGCGGAGACGCTGACGCCGAAATGGTCGGGATGGCCGCCGACCTCGTTCAGCGCCACCAGCCGGTTGTAGCGGTAGAAGGCGGTGTCCTCCAAGCCCTTGGCCATCACCGGCCCGCTGTATTGCTGGAAGCGCATGGCGAAGCGGGTGACCTGCCGGCGGCTGTAGCCGCTCTTGGGAGCCGCCACCAGATCGGTGGTCAGCAGGCGCTGCAGGAAATCATAGACCGAACCGTCCGGCCCCTGCTCGACCCGCCGCGCCTGGGAGATCGCCCAGTCGATGTCGCGGCGGTCCAGATCGCTCGGCACGCCACCGTCGACGTAGGTGCGATAGACCGGGAAGCGGGCGATGGTCTCCTTCAGCGCCTGCTGCAGGATGTTGGCGGTGAAGTCGGCGGTGGCGGGATTGGAACGGGCGATGCGCGCCGCCTTGCGCGACAGCACGTTCAGCTCGCTCGCCATCTCGCTCTCCATGATGCGGAACTTGCACTGCCGCACCACGTCCTCGAAATTGTCGCGCCGGCCGATGAAATCGGCATAGAGGCGGGTGAAGGCCTCCTCCGCCTTGGGATCGACGAACAGGCCGCCCATCAGGTTGGCGTATTCATAGCCAGTGGTGCCGTCGATCGGCCAATCCTCGCGCAGCCGCTCGTGCCGGGCCAGGATCTTCTCGACCACCAGATAAAAGGGCTTGGAGGACGCCGCGACCAGACGCTCGCAATAGCCCTTGGGGTCGATCAGCCCGTCGATGTGATCGATGCGGATGCCGTCGAGCGTGCCGTCCTCCACCATCTTCAGCACCATGCGGTGCGCCACGTCGAACAGCTCCGGCTCGTCCATGCGCAGGCCGGCCAGCTCGTTGATGTTGAAGAAGCGGCGGTAGTTGATGTCGTCCGCCGCCACCTTGAAATAGGCGACGCGCCAGTTCTGGCGGCCGATCAACTCGTGCAGATGGCTCCAGCTGTCGATCTCGCCCTGATAGCCGCGGAAGACGGACAGCCGCTGGTTGATCGCATCGGCCGCATCCGGCCGGGTCGCCACCAGCTCCGCCAGTTCGGCCTTCAGGTCGGACGCGCGGCGAAGCTCGTGCGGGCGGGCGTCGGCCAGATGGGTGAAGCCGTCGGCGATCCTCTCCAGATCGGCATGGTCGCTGCCCAGGATGGTGCCGTAATCCTGCGGCCGCACCGGCAGCTTGTGGCTGTCATAGGCCCAGACGGCGAAGCTGCCGGTCTGCGGATCGAAGCGCAGATCCAATCCGCCCGACACCAGCACCGCGCCATACTGGTCGCCCAGGAAGGGCACCAGGACCTTGCCCTGGAGATAGCGGTAGTCGGATTCCCATTCGATGTCGAAATACCCGGCATACGGGCTTTCCGCCCCCCACTCCAGAACGTTCAACCACCATTCGTTGTCGGCGCCGCCGACCCCCATGTGGTTGGGAACGAAGTCCAGGATCTGGCCCAGCCCGTTGCGCTTCAGCGCCTCCACCAGATCGCGGAAGTCGTTCTGGTCGCCGACCTCCGGGTTAAGCTCGTTGTGGTTGACGATGTCGTAGCCGTGGGTGCTGCCCGGCCGCGCCTTCATGTAGGGGGAGGCGTAGAGATGGCTGACGCCCAGACGGGCGATGTAATCAGCGATGGCGGCGGTGCGGTCGAAGCCGAACTCGCCATTCAGTTGGACCCGGTACGTCGCACGAGGGATGGGCTTGCCGGCGGCGGGGGCCATGGGTGTGTGCTCCTCGGAGTGGGAAGGGGCGGAGGTGGAAAGAAGGACAGGCTCAGGTGCGGGCAGGGGCGGAGGACGGGCGCGCCGCCGCCAGGATGTCGGCGACCGCCGCCGGTTCCGGCGCGTCGGCCAGTTCCTCCAGCGTCATCGACAGCTTGCGGCGCCAGTTGGGATACTGGTCGGTGGTGCCCGGCAGGTTGACCTGATCGCGCTCGCGCGTCAGGTCGTCCAACTGCGCCACCGCCAGGGCGGCGTCGGTGCGGGCAAGGAAGGCATGCACCGCATGGTCCAGCGCCTCGTCATAGGGGCTGTCCGGCCCGAAGCCGGCGGGCAGCGCGATCCCAGCTGCACGCAGGGCGTCGACCAAGGCACCGCGGTCGGCCGTCCGGCGGGTTTGCTGTTTCTCCTCCTCGTCGTCGGCCGGATAAAGCCCCGTCTCGGCCTTCAGCCTGATGTCGTCGCCTTCCCACCAGCCGCGCAGCGTGGCGAGGTCATGGCTGCCGACGGTGGCGAGCGCCAGTTCCGGATACTCGTCCGGCCCCTTGAAGGCGCCGTCGTCGGTCCATTCGAAGAAGACGACGCGGTAGCTCAGAACGCCGGCCTCGGTCATCCGCTCGCGGAAGCCCTCTGGCACAGTGCCGAGATCCTCGCCGACGACGAGACAGCGGTGACGCTGGCTTTCCAGCGCCAGAATGCCCAGCAGATCCTCCATCGGATAGGCGACATAGGCGCCTTCGCCCGGCGGATGGCCGTCCGGGATCCAATAGACATGCTGGAGCGCCATCGCATGGTCGATGCGCAGCGCGCCGGCATGGCGCATGTTGGCGCGGACCAGATCGATGAAGGGCTGATACCCCGCCGCACGCAACGCTTGGGGATGGAAGGGCGGCAGCCCCCAATCCTGGCCGGCCGGGTTGAACAGGTCGGGCGGGGCGCCGACATGGGCCGCGTCCACCACCGCCTGCGGCGTCATCCAGGTTTCCGCCCCGCTGGCGTCGGCGCCGACCGCGAGGTCGCGGTAGAAGCCGATGGCCATGCCGAGTTCGGCAGCCCGCTCCGCCGCCAGGCGCAGCTGGTCGTCCGCCAGCCATTGCAACCAGGCGAACCAGGTGACGCGCTCGGCATGCTCCTTGGCGAAGCGCTCCACAGCCGGCGCCGTGGCGTCGTGATACTCAACCGGCCACCGGTGCCAATCCGCTTTGCCCTCGGCAGCGAAGCGCTCGCGCAGCGCCTGGAAGGTGGCGAAGCGCTCCAACCCGATGCCGCCCTCGGTGCGGAAGGCGTCGAAGGCGGCGCGGCGGTCCGGCTTGGCCGAAGCCTGGAAACCGGCGAACAG
>Ga0206117_100696_pt1 | contig 27547 bp, 22 predicted proteins | sample 3A5Ametagenome_FD_177997 | JGI IMG/M metagenome (GOLD analysis project Ga0206117, IMG submission 177997) | Enriched microbial communities from leaf-cutter ant dump, University of Wisconsin, Madison, United States - 3A5A | ecosystem: Environmental > Terrestrial > Nest > Insects nest > Nest dump... | reverse complement strand
AGGCGTGCGCGCGTCGCGATCGTGGACCAGCTCGATGCCGACCAGGAAACCGCGGCCGCGCACATCGCCGATCAGCGCGTGGCGATCCTTGAGCGCGTGCAGCCGGTCCAGCAGATAGGCCCCGACGGTCGCGGCATTCTCGACCAGCCCCTCGTCCTCGATGATCTCGATCGTGGTCAGGCCGGCCCGCGCGGTCAGCGGGTTCTTCTCGTGCGTGTAGTGGCCCAGCGCGCGGTCGCCCAGCTCGTCCAGACCGGGATGGACGATCAGGGCGGCCAAGGGCAGCATGCCGCCGCCCAGCGCCTTGCCCAGCACCATCATGTCGGGCACCACGCCGTCATGCTCGGCGCCGAACATCCGCCCGGTCTTGCCCAGGCCGTTGGGGATTTCGTCGAAGATCAGCAGGGCGCCGTGACGGTCGCAGGCCTCGCGCACGATCTGCCAGAAGCCCGGCGGCGGCAGGTAGGGCACGGCACGGAACGGTTCGGCGATGACGGCCGCGACATCGCCTTCCTTTTCCAGCACGTAGTCGACCATGCGGGCGCAGGCCAGCCGGCAGGCGGCAAAGTCGGTGCCGTCATGGCCATAGGCACAGCGATAGCAGGCGAACGGCGGCACATGGTTGGCGCCGGGCAGCAGCGGCCCGACGGGGCCTGAGCGGAACAGCGCCTCGCCGCCGACCGAGATGCCGCCGAAACCGGCACCGTGGAACGAATCCCAGAACGACAGGGTCTTGTGCCGGCCGGTGGCGGCACGCGCCAGTTTCAGCGCCATGTCGATGGCATCCGACCCGCCGGTGGCAAACAGCACCTTGGACAGATCGCCCGGCGCGATGGCCGCCAGCTTCTCGGCCAGCAATACGGCGGGTTCCGAGGTGAAGCGGCGCGGGGTGAAGGGCAGATCGTCCATCTGCGCCTTCAGCGCCGCCTTCAGCCGCGGGTGGCCGTAGCCGATGTGATGGACGTTGTTGCCGTGGAAATCCATGTAGCGGCGCCCGGCCGCGTCCTGCAGCCACAGCCCCTCGGCCTTGACGATCGCGGTCAGGACCGGGGTCGACAGCGATTGCCGCAGGAAGTGGCGCTGGTCGCGTTCGACCAGCGCCGCGGCATCGCCGTCCACATGGCGCGCCGCCCAGGCCCGGCGGTTGGGCGACAGGTTGGTATCGCCTTCGCCGGGCGGAACGATCGCGCCATGGGCGTTCACGAGATCACCGTCAGCGCCACGGCAGCGACCAGGTCTTGACGTTGGTGAAGGCCTTCATCGCCTCGATGACGCCTTCCTTGTAACCGAGGCCCGAATCCTTGATGCCCCCGAACGGCGACATCTCGATCCGGTAACCCGGCACTTCCCAGATATTGACGGTGCCGACGCGCAGTTCCGACACGAACCGGGTGATCCAGTCCAGATTGTCGGTGCAGATGCCCGACGACAGGCCGTAGGCCGTCGAATTCGACAGCGCGATGGCATCGTCGATGTCGCGGAACCGCAGCACCGGCGACACCGGCCCGAAGGTTTCCTTGACCACCACGCGGGCATCGCGCGGCACCCGGTCGATCACGGTCGGCGCGTACAACGCCCCCTGGCGGTGATGGCCGCACAAGAGTTCGGCGCCGGCCGCGATCGCCTCGGACACGACGTCCTCGCAATACTTCGCCGCCGCCTCGTCGATCACCGTGCCCATGTCGGTCGCGGCATCGAAGGGGTCGCCGTATTTCACCGCCCGGCTTTTTTCCAGCAGCAGGGCGACGAAATCGTCGGCGACGTCGTCCTGGACCAGGATGCGCTTGACCGCCGTGCAGCGCTGGCCCGAATTCTTGTAGGAACCGGACACGGCCAGGGTCGCCGCCCTTTCCAGGTCGGCATCGCGCATGATGATCAGCGGGTCGTTGCCGCCCAGCTCCAGCACCATGCGGCGATAACCGGCATTCTCGGCGATATATTTGCCGATGCTGACGCCGCCGGTGAAGGTGACGATGTCGGCCCGCGGATCGGTCAGCAGCGTATCGCCGATCTCGCGCGGGTCGCCGGTCACCACCTGGAACATCTGCGGCGGCAGGCCGGCCTCGTACAGCACGTCGGCCAGCAACAGCGCGGTCAGCGGCGTCTTCTCGGACGGCTTCAGCACCATGCAGTTGTTGGTGGCGATCGACGGCGCGATCTTGTGGGCCACCTGGTTCAGCGGATGGTTGAACGGCGTGATCGCCGAGATCGCGGTGACCGGCTCGCGCAGGGTGAAGATCTTGCGCGCCTTGCCCTGGGCCGAGATGTCGCAGGAAAAGACCTGGCCGTCATCCAGCAGGCACAGCGTGGCCGACAGGTCGAACACGTCGCAGGCGCGGCCGACCTCGTAGATCGTGTCCTTCTTGCACAGGCCCGATTCCGCGGTGATCAGGTCCGAGATGCGGTCGGCATCGCGGCGCAGGATATCGGCGGCACGGCGCAGGATGGTCGAGCGTTCGTGACGGGTCAGCTTGGGGCGATAATCGGCCGCCACCGCGAAGGCGCGCTGGACATCGGCGACGGTGGCCTTGGGCACCGTGCCGATCAAGGCACCGTCATAGGGGTTGAAAACCTCGATGCGCCGGTCGTTGTCGGGCGTGCCCCCGTCGATGCGCAGGGTTTCGTGGCGCACGGCGGAAATGCGGGTCTGATAGGTCATGATGCTGCCCTCCTCACGCCTGGGCCAGGTTCAGGCCGAGGTCGAAGGCGTCGAAATTGCGCCAGTGCCGGCCCGGTTCGGCCGGGATCGGCCGGTTACTGATCAGCGGCACCCGCTGTTCGGCCAGGCCGCCATGCGAGCGCAGCGGCGCATCCAGCCCCGACAGGTCGTGATCGGCCTGCGCCCCGCCCACGGCGGTGTCGCCGGTGCCGACGACGACCAGATCGCCGATGCGGTCGGCCGGCAGTTCGAAACGTTCGGCCGCGGCCGCGCGTCCCAGCACCAAATCGATGCCGGCGACGCCTTCCAGCCGCGCGGCGATCTCGTCCGCCCTGGCCGGGTCGCGCAGATAGATGGTGGCAAACGACCCCAGCGCGCCGTGATGGACGACATAGGGATCGGTGATCGGCAGGATGACGCGTGCGGCATCGGCGCCGTACCAGCCGGCCAGCAGATCGGCGAGATAGACGACCCGCGGACTGCCGTCCGGGTTGGCCTTGCCGCTCATGCCGTGATCGGCGGTCAGCACGACGGTATAGCCAAGCTGGTCCAGCCGGCCCAGGTAACCGTCCATCATGCGGTAGAAGTCATTGGCGACCGGCGTGCCGGGCGCGTGCTTGTGCTGGATATAGTCCGTCGTCGACAGATACATCACGTCGGGCCGGCGATCCTCGGCCAGCCTGACGCCGGCGGCGAAGACGAATTCCGACAGCCCGGCCGAATAGACCGACGGCACCGGCAGGCCGACGAAATCGGACGCATTGTCCAGGCCGTGTTCGGCCAGGGTGGTGCCGGCCGATGCCTCGGCCGAGAAGCAGATGCCCTTCAGCCCCGATCCCAGCAGTTTGCGCAACTTGTCCTTTGCCGTCACCACGGCCACCGACTTGCCCTCGGCGGCCAGTGCCGCAAGGATCGTGCCACAGCGCAGGAAACGGGGATCGTTCATCATGACGGCCTCGCCCGATTCCGGGTCGAGGAAGAAATTCCCGGCAATGCCGTGCACCGCCGGCGGCCGGCCGGTGACGATCGACAGGTTGTTCGGGTTGGTGAACGACGGCATCGCACAATCGGCGATCAGGCTGGTGCCCGATTTGCGCGCAGCGGTCAGGAACGGCGTGACCGCGGCGGCGGCATCGAGATAGTCGGGTTCGCAGCCGTCGACGCAGACGACGACCACGGGCTTGGCCGGAACGCGATAATCGCGGCCGTTCACGGTGACGGTGGGACGGGTCAGCATGCCTTGCGCCCCCCTCACGCCGCCGCGGCCAGGCTGGGCGCACCCGAGGCGACGCCCATCTCGGACAGCACCGCGCGGATCGCGGCCAGGGCCCCTTCCATCTCGGGCGCACCCAGATGGCCGATGCAGCCGATGCGGAAGGACGGCGCCACGGTCAGCTTGCCCGGATAGATGACGTAACCACGGGCCGACAGCTGGTCGTAGAAACGTTCGAAATCGAAGCGCGGATCGGCCGGCATGCGGAAGGTGACGATGACCGGCGCCTGCAGGGCCGCGGGCAACAGCGGCTCGAACCCCAGCGCCTTCATGCCCTCGACCAGGATGCGGCAGTTATTGGCGTAGCGCGCCGCGCGACCGGGCTGGCCACCTTCGGCGATGAACAGGTCGACCGACTGGGCGAAACCGGCCAGGACATGGGTGGGCGGCGTGAACCGCCACTGCCCCGTCGCCTCCATCGCCTTCCACTGGTCGTAAAGATCGAGGCTGAGCGAGTGCGCCCGGCCCGCACAAGCCGCCAGCGCGTCGCGCGCGATCAGGGCGAAACCCACGCCCGGGGGGCCTTCCAGACCCTTGTTGGACGATGCGACCACCGCCTCGACCCCCAGCGCCACGGCGTCGATCGGCAGCACCCCGAAGCCCGACATCGCATCGACGATCAGCCGGCGCCCGGCGGTGCGGCAGACCGCGGCGATCTCGGGCAGCGGGTTGATCAGCCCGGCGGTGGTTTCGCAATGAATCATCACGACATGGCCGATCGACGGATCGGCGGCCAGCAGGCGGGCGACCTCGGCCGGATCGGGCGGGGTATTCTCGGCGGTCTCGTAGGTGGCCAGGCCGCGACCCAGCCGTTCGACGATGGTGGCGACCCGGCGGCCATAGGCGCCGTTGACCAGCACCAGGCTGCGACCGTCGCGCGGCAGCAGGGTGCCGAGCGTCGCCTCGACGGCAAAGGTGCCCGACCCCTGGACAGGCACGCAGACATACTGGTCGCCACCGGCCACCAGTTCGACCAGGCGCTGCCGCAGCCCGGACACCAGGGCAGAGAACCGCTTGTCGCGTGAACCCCAATCACGGGTCATGGCCTGGCGGGTACGCGGGTCGGTGGTCAGGGGACCCGGGGTGAGAAGCAAGGGCTGGTCGATCAGGTCGGTCATGGCGGCTCCTGGCGTGCGAGACTGGTTTGGGCTTCGTTGGTTGCAGTTTCATGGCAAAGCTGTCATTCATGGAATGATAGTTACTGATGTTACGGATAGCTTTTCTGAATGCTATACAACGAGCTCCGCGCTTTTCACGCCGTGGCCAGCCTGGGCAGCTTCACCGCTGCGGCCGACGCGCTGGCCGTGACCCAGCCCACCATGTCCAATCAGGTCAAGGCGCTGGAGGAGCGGTATGGCGTGGTGCTGCTGGAACGGAGCTGGCGCAAGGTCGAGCCGACCGACCTGGGCGCCCAGCTGCTGGACCTGTGCCGCCGCATCCTGGCCCTGCAGGACGAGGCCGAGGAATTGCTGTCCAGCCACGCCAAGCTGCAGCAGGGAAGGCTGCGCCTGGGGTCGGACAGCCCGATCACCACGGTGCCGATGATGGCCCGCTATAACGGCCAGTACCCCGGCATCCGCCTGTCCCTGTCGGTCGGCAATCTGGAAACCCTGATCGAGGCGCTGTTCGCCTTCGACATCGACCTGGCGGTGGTCGCCAATATCGAACCCGACCGCCGGCTTAAGACGATGGCGATCCGGCGCGACCCCGTGACCTTCTTCGTCGGCGCCGCCCATCGCTGGGCAGGCCAGGGGCCGCGGCCGATCGCGGCGCTGGCCGACGAAACGCTGGTGCTGCGCGAACCCGGCTCGATGAGCCGCCAGGCCATCGAGCGGGCGATGGCCCGGCAAGGGATCACCCCGAAATCGGTGATCGAGGTGACCAGCCGCGAAGCGTCGCGCGAAGTCGCCGCCCTGGGCCTGGGCATCGGCGTGATGTCGGCCGCCGACTTCGTGCCCGAACCCAGGCTGGTGCGCGTGCCGATCGCGGATGCCTCGCCCGACATCGAATTGACCGAGTATCTTGTCTGCCTGGCCGATCGCGCCGAACGGCGGCTGATCCGGTCGTTCCTGGAAATGATGCGGAGCCCCCAGAAATGACCGACAAGACGGCCGTGGTGATCGGCGCCGGTGCCGCGGGCCTTGCCGCCGGCCGGCGCCTGGCGGATGCCGGCATCCGTACCCAGGTGATCGAGGCCCGGTCGCGGCCCGGCGGGCGCGCCTGGACCGCCGACATCGCCGGGCAGGCCTTGGACATGGGTTGCGGCTGGCTGCATTCGGCCGACCGCAATCCGCTGGTGGCGGTGGCCGAGGCGCAAGATTTCGACATCGTCCGCGGCCGCGCCGCCTGGGGCCGGCAGACCGGGGATCGCGGTTTCACCCCGGCCGAGCAGGCGGCGTTCCACGACGCCTTCGACGGCTGGGAACGGCGGATGGAACAGGCCGCCGGCCGGGGGCCGGACCGCAGCGCCGACAGCCTGCTGGAACAGGGCAGCCGCTGGAACCCGCTGATCGACGCGCTGTCGACCTATATCAACGGCGTCGAACTGGCGGGGCTGTCGGTCGAAGACTACGGCAACTATGCCGACAGCGGTGTCAACTGGCGGGTGCGCGAAGGATATGGGCGTGCCATTGCCGGCCTGGGCACCTGCCTGGACGTCACGCTGGATTGCCCGGCCCGCTGCATCGACCATCGCGGGCCCCGTCTGCGGATCGAGACGGCAAAGGGCGATATCGCCGCCGATGCGGTCATCGTCACCGTGCCGACAACCCTGCTGCTCGGCGACGGCCTGCGTTTCCTGCCCGATCTGCCGGCCAAGCGCGACGCGGCCGCGGTTCTGCCGCTGGGACTGGCCAACAAGGTGCTGCTGGAGCTGGACCGACCGGACGACCTGCCGGCCGACGGGCATCTCTATGGCGCCATCGACCGGGTCGCCACCGGCAGCTACATGCTGCGCCCGATGGGCCGGCCCGTGGTCGAGGGATATTTCGGCGGCATGCTGGCGGCCGAGCTGGAAACCGCGGGCGAGGCCGCCGCGGCGGCCTTCGCGATCGACGAACTGGCGGGGCTGCTGGGATCGGAGATCCGCCGGCGCCTGTCACCCATGGCCGTCACCGCCTGGCGTGCCGACCCCTTTGCCCGCGGCAGTTATTCCTATGCCAAGCCCGGTCACGTCGCGGCCCGCCCGGTGCTGGCCGCGGCGGTCGACGACCGCCTGTTCTTTGCCGGCGAGGCCTGCTCGGTCCACGATTTCTCGACCGCGCACGGCGCCTATCGGACCGGGCTGGCGGCCGCCGATCAGGTGATCGCGGCGTTCACGTAGCTATCGCCGCGCCGTCGCCGCGACCACGCCGTTCAGCAGGTTGGCGTAATCCCACAGGATGCCGGGCGTCCAGGCCAGCGCCTCGGCCCGGCGGCGCAGCATGGCGGCCAGCCAGACTTCGTTCGACATCAGCAGGCGCAGCAGCGTCGGCACGAACGGGCGGTCGGCCAGCACGCCTTCCAGCGCCGCGTCCAGCGCCAGGGCGGCGGCGACGGAACAACTACGCGATACGGGGTTGTAGCCGTCATCCTGGCGATAGGCCGACCAGAACGCCTGCAGCCGGGCGGGCGAGTAGTGCAGCAGCCGAAGCTGGCGCGGGCGATAGCGCCGCCACACCTGGGTTTCCGAGGCGGCATCGGGCCGGAAATAGCCAGGCGTTGCACCGGCCTGGCGCACCCAGCGCAGGAAATCCGACGGGCTGAGATCGGGATCGTCCTGCGGATAATGGCTGATATAGACGGCCTGGCCCTGTTCAAGCGACGCATGGCCGGTCGAGGCGAGGCCCCGGCGGTTCAGCGCCACGACGTAACGCTCGAACACCGGCAGGCGCCGGCGCCGCCGCATCGTCTCGGGCGGCAGCCAGACGCGCAGCACCATGGGTTCGGCCTGCGCGGCCGGCGCATTGCCGGCCAATGGCGGCAGCGCGGCCATCGCCGGCTGGTCATAGAAGATCGGCAGGGTCAGCAGGCTTTGCCCCGGCCGCAGCCGGCGCAGGGCCTTGCCGGCGCGCATCACCATCGTCCCGCCCAGGATCATCGCCAGCCCGAGGCAGAACGGAATGGTGATGCATTCATCCAGCGGCCAGTCGGCCCAGACCAGCCCGGCCAATACGATTTCGACGGCCCCGCCGCGCACCGCCGCCTGCCAGCCGCGGAAGCGCAGCGACAGGCCCAGCCCGATGCGGACCAGCCCGTCCAGCAGGAAGGCCAGGGCGAACAGGAAATAATTGGCGATCCAGAACTGGACGGGCCAGCCCAGGATCAGCAGCGCGATGACCGACAGCGCCAGGCCGCGCACCAGGTTGAAGCGCCAGGCGATGCGGCGGTGGATGGCGGCCGCGGCCAGGGCCACGATCCCCTGGATCAGCAGCAATGCGGCAAAACCGTCGACCGCCAGCAGGGTGATGCCGTCGACGGCATCCAGCATGGTCAGGAAGCCCAGCACGGCCCACAGGCCCCCTGCGCCAAGCATGACGACGCCCAGGCGCCGCATCCGGTCGGCCCCGAACAGCATCAGCAGCAGACGAACCATCGCCCCCGTTCTCCCGCCGGCGCCCTGCGCCGAAGTCTTGTGCCCCTGTTAGCGGAAGACCACCGTCGAATGGCCGTTGACGATCACCCGTCGTTCGACATGCCATTTCACCGCGCGCGACAGCACCAGGCTTTCGACATCGCGGCCGACCGAGACGAAATCTTCCGGCGTCATCGCATGATCGACGCGGGCGACATCCTGCTCGATGATCGGACCCTCATCCAGGTCAGCCGTCACATAATGGGCGGTCGCGCCGATCAGCTTGACGCCCCGCTCATGGGCGCGGCGATAGGGGTTCGCCCCCTTGAACGACGGCAGGAAGGAATGGTGGATATTGATCGCCCGGCCCGACAGGTCACGGCACAGATCCGACGACAGCACCTGCATGTAGCGGGCCAGCACCACCAGGTCGGCGCCGGTATCGGCCACCACCTCGCGCAGCCGCCCTTCGGCCGTCGCCTTGTTGGCGGCGGTGACCGGGATGTGGTGGAACGGAATGTCGTGGCTGGCCGCCAGTTGGTAGAAATCGCGGTGATTGGACACGATCGCGGGGATCTCGGCCTTCAGCGCCCCGATGCGATAGCGGTAAAGCAGGTCGTTCAGGCAATGGCCGAACTTCGACACCATGATCACGACCTTGGGCCGCACCGCCTCGTCGTAAAGCTGCCAGTCCATGTCGAAGCGGCCCGCGATGGGCGCGAATTCCTCGGTCAGGCGGGCGTGGCTGTCGTCCTTGCCGCCGCGAAAGGCGACGCGCATGAAGAAGCGGCCGGTCAGCTCGTCGTCGAACTGGGCCGAATTGGTGATGTCGCAACCCCGTTCGAACAGGAAACCCGACACCGTCGCGACGATGCCGATACGGTTGGGACAGGACAGGGTCAGGATGAACGACATGGGGCTACTCCCGGCTAGAAGGCGGCTTGCCGCGGGACCGGCGCCCCGCTAGCGTGCGCCCAGCGATTAGATCAAACCATGTAAAATCGGAATCGATTTAACGTGGATAATTTGATCTACCTCAAAAACTTAGAGCATCTTATCCGCGTCCAAGAGGACGCGGGATGCTCTAAACGCCGACAGCAAGGGAATCAAGGGATGCGTATCGCCATGGTCGGGGCCGGCGGGGTCGGCGGGTATTTCGGCGGGCTTCTGGCGGCGGCCGGGGCCGACGTCACCTTCATCGCCCGCGGCGCCCACCTGGCCGCCCTGCAGGCCTACGGCCTGTCGATCGAAAGCCCGGTGCGGCCGATCAGCGGCCTGAAGGTCCGGGCAACCGACGATCCGGCGACCGTCGGTGTGGTCGATCAGGTCGTGATCGCGGTAAAGTTGTGGGATCTGGAGGGTGCGGCCGACCTGGCCCGGCCGCTGGTCGGGCCTGAAACCGCCATCGTGTCGTTCCAGAACGGCGTCGCGGCCGCCGACCGGCTGACCGCGGTCTATGGGCCCGGCCCGGTGCTGGGCGGCGTCTGCCATATCGGTGCCTCGATCGGCCGGCCCGGCGTCATCGCCCATGTCGGCAAGATGGCCAAGCTGACGGTCGGCGAACTGGACGGTCGGGCCAGCCCCCGCCTGCAGCGTTTCGCCGATGCCTGCACCGCGGCCGGCATCGAATTCCACGCCTCGGGCAACGTTCGCCGGGCGATCTGGGAGAAATTCGTCTTCCTGTCGGCGTTCTCGGGCATCACCGCCCTGGCGCGCAGCCCGATCGGCCCGCTGCGCGCGGTCCCTGAGGCGCGCGCAGCCCTTTATGCCGCGATGGCCGAGGGGGTCGCGGTCGCCCGCGCCCATGGCAGCGACCTGCCGGCCGACCATGCCGACAAGGTCATCACCTTCGTCGATGGCCTGGCCCCGGCGATGAAATCGTCGATGCTGCACGACCTGGAGCGCGGCGCGCGGCTGGAACTGCCCTGGCTGTCGGGCGCGGTGGTCAAGCTGGGCGCCGAAAAGGGTATCCCGACCCCGACCCACGGCCTGGTCACGGCCCTGCTGGCCCCCTATGCCGACGGGCCCCTGGCGGCCTAAAGCCACCAGATTCCGAACAGGATGGTCAGGATCGTCAGCGGCGCGCCGACGACGAAATAGGGCATGAAGCGGACCTCGACGCCGAACGCCTTGGCCCGTTCGGCGACGATCAGGTTGGCGACCGACCCCAGCAGGGTGAAGTTGCCGGCAAGCGTCGAGGCCATGGCCACCACGGTCCAGGCCCGGCCGGGATCCGCCGTCGCGGCGACGAAGGGTTTCATCACCAAGACCGCCGGCACGTTCGACACGACGTTGGACAGGACGGCGGTGACCAGGCTGAGGATACCCGGCCGGTCCAGTTGCAGCGCGGCGACACGGTCGACCAGTTCGGGCGTGACCAGCACCTTTTCCAGCCCGGCCACGGTGATGAACAGGCCGCAGAACATCACCAGCAGCGGCCAGTCGATCTCGCGATAGACCTTGTCCGGCTTGACCCGGCGGGTGACCAGCAGCAGCGCGCCGCCGGTGATCGCCACCTTGGCGATCGGCAGCCCGGCAAAGAACAGGGCGACCATGGCGCCCAGCACGATCAGCGCCTTGGTCACCAGCGGCCGATGGTAACGCTTCGGTTCGGGCGCCAGGGCAAGGCGTTCCGCCGTCAGGAATTCCCGGCGATAGACGGCGGCGATCAGCAGGATGGTCAGGGCGGCGCCAACCACCGCCACGGGCGTCAGCGCCGCGGCGAAACCGCCATAGGACAGCCCCGATACCGTGCCGATGATCATGTTCTGCGGGTTGCCGGTGATGGTGGCGACACTGCCGACGTTCGAGGCCATCGCCACCGCGAGCAGATAGGGTACCGGATCGCGTTTCAGCCGCAGGGCCAGGTCGGCGACGAACGGCGTCATGACCAGGCAGATCGTGTCGTTGACCAGAAAGGCCGACAGGAAGGCCGACATCACGACGATGCCGGCCAGCAGGGTCAGCGGCCGGTCCGCCCCGCGCGCCACCCAGCCTTGCGCCAGGCGAAAGAATCCCGACAGCCGGAGATAGGCGACCACGATCATCATGCCCAGCAGCAGCACGATGGTATCGACGTCGACCGCCTTGTAGGCCTCCTCCGGCGTCAGCACGCCGACGGCGACCATCAGGGCGCCCCCCAGCAAGGCGGCCCCCGCCCGATCGAGATGCAGCCCGGGCAGCTTGCCCAGCGCGACCACCAGATAGGTGGCGATGAAGATCAGGATGGCGGCGACGGTGGGGAAAGCGGCTGATGTCATGACGGCGCGCACTCTACCCGCGACGACCGCCCACCGCCAGAAGTCGGTGGCGTAGTTATTGCATCGCAACATGCCCTGATTATGAGCAAGACGATGCCGGTCGAGTCCAAGCGCCAGCCCGCCAGCCAGAAAGCCCTGCGTGTCCTGGTCGTCGACGACCAGGACGAACGCATCGCCGTGCTGCGCGACGGCCTGGCCGAGGCGGGTGCCGTGCTGGCGGGCGTGGCGCGTCCCGACGAGGACCTGATCGTGCGCATTGCCGAGTTGCGCCCCGACATGGTTGTGCTGGACCTGAACGCCCCCAGCCGCGACATGCTGGAGGATGTGGCCACGATCAACCGCGACCGGCCGCTGCCCATCGTCGTCTTCACCGGGGCCGAGGGGGCCGGGCTGATCACCGAGGCGATCGCCGCCGGGGTGTCGGCCTATGTCGTCGACGGGCTGGAGCGTCACCGGGTCAAACCGGTCATCGAGGTGGCGATCGCCCGCTTCCGCGCCTTCGACAAGCTGCGGCGCGAGCTGGATACGGCCAAGGCAGCGCTGAGCGACCGCAAGGTCATCGAGCGGGCTAAGGGCATCCTGATGGAACAGCGCGGCCTGAACGAGGAAGAGGCGTATCGCGCCTTGCGCAAGCTGGCGATGGACCAGAACAAGCGGCTGGTCGACGTGGCCGAGGGGCTGATCACCTACGCCTCGCTGCTCAAAGGCTGAGCAACGCGCCTTCCTGCCCGCGTTTTGACCACGACCTGGGGCAGATGCCATCAGCTTGAGCAGCGGAACCGGGATCGGCGGCGCGCAACACGCCGCTTTTCCGCCGATCCGGTTCTGGCACGGCTTCTGCATTGCAGCCTATGCGGCCAGCCAGGGACTTTTCCTCCCCCGGCAGGCCGGCCGAACCAATGGCGGTTCGACGGCGCGATTGCGAGCAACTCATATCAGCGGGCCTGGGCCAATGGCGGCCGGGGCCCCGCAGGACAAGGGCGTCCAGAGGTCGATTGTCGGAATCCGACGATCGCATTTCTGGCGCCCTCTTTTTTTGTCCCGAATTCAGGCGAGGCAGTGGGAATGAGTGCATCCGAGACGCTTAAGCTGGGGTTCGTGCCGCTGGTCGATGCGGCCCCGCTGATCGTGGCCGAACAGCGCGGCTTCTTCGCCCGGCATGGCCTTGATGTCGTGCTGTCGCGCGAACCGTCCTGGGCGACGATCCGCGACAAGGTGTCGGTCGGCGTGCTGCACGGCGCCCAGATGCTGGGGGCGATGCCGCTGGCCTCGGCGCTGGGGCTGGGCGTCTTTCCCACGCCGCTGGTGTCGGGGATCGTGCTGAACCGCGGCGGCAACAACATCACGGTGTCGGCGGATCTGGGCCGACAGATGCAGGATGCCGCCCCCGGCCCCCGCGATGCGGTGAATTCGGGGCTGGGCCTGGCCCGCGTCATCGCCCGGCGCAAGCTGGCCGGCGCGCCGCCGCTGACCTTCGGCGTCACCTTTCCCTGGTCGTCGCATAACTATCTGCTGCGCGCCTGGCTGGTCGCATCGGGCATCGATCCCGAGCGCGACGTACGCATCGCCGTGGTGCCGCCACCGCTGATGGCGGCCAAACTGGGCGCCCGCCACCTGGACGGCTATTGCGTCGGCGAACCCTGGTGCCAGCGCGCCGCCGACCTAGGCATCGGCACGGTGGTCGCCGCGACGGTCGAAATCCGCCCCGGCCATTTCGAAAAGGTGCTGGCGGTGCGCCGCGCCTGGGCCGCCGACCACGCCGAAACCCATCACGCACTGATCGCCGCGATCATCGAGGCCCAGGACTGGATCGACGATCCCGCCAACCGGCCCGAAGTCGCGCGGCTGATGGTCACCCACGCCTTTGTCGACGCCCCGGCCGACCTGGTCGAACGCGCGCTGGCCGGCCGCATCCTGACGACCGGCGACGGCGACGAGCGGATCGTGCCCGACTTCATCACCTTTGGCCGCAAGGCATCGGGCCTGCCCCGCGTGATCAATTCGGAATGGACGCTGGCCCAGATGCAGCGCTGGGGCCAGGCGCCGCTGGATGTCGATGTACCGGGCATGATCGCCGCCACCTACCTGCCGCAGGCCTACGAGGCCGCGGCCCATCTGTTCGAGCGGCCGGCCGGTCCGGACGCCTCGGTCCCCACACAAGAAACCAGCGAGCAAGGAGCCTTCCGCCATGGCTAATCCCGTCATCCGCCGCCGCAGCTTCCTGAAAGGTGCGGCCGGAACCGCCGCCCTGTTCGCCGCGGCCCGCGCCGCCCTGCCGGCCGGCGCGTTCGCGCAAGGCAGTGGCCCCGAAACCCGCAAGGCCGTGCTGGGTTATATCGCGCTGACCGATTCGTCGCCGCTGATCATCGCCAAGGAAAAGGGGCTGTTCGCCAAATACGGCATGCCCGACGTCGAGGTCGCCAAGCAGGCATCCTGGGGCACGACGCGCGACAATCTGGTGCTGGGGTCTGCCGGGGGCGGCATCGACGGCGCCCATATCCTGACCCCGATGCCCTATCTGATGTCGGCCGGGCGCATCACCCAGAACAACCAGCCGCTGCCGATGAACATTCTGGCGCGGCTCAATCTGGACGGCCAGGCGATCTCGGTGGCCAAGAATTGGCAGGCCACCGGCGCGCGGCTGGATGCCGCGCCGCTCAAGGATGCCTTCGCCAAGGCGGTGGCAGCGGGCAAGGAAATCAAGGTCGCCATGACCTTCCGCGGCGGCACCCACGACTTGTGGATCCGCTACTGGCTGGCCGCCGGCGGCATCGATCCCGACAAGGATGTCCAGACCATCGTCGTGCCGCCGCCGCAGATGGTGGCGAACATGAAGGTCGGCACCATGGATTGTTTCTGCGTCGGCGAACCGTGGAATGCCCAATTGGTCAACCAGGGCATCGGCTACACCGCCGCCTCGACCGGCGAGATCTGGGCGAAGCACCCCGAAAAAAGCTTCGCAATGCGCGCCGACTGGATCGACCAGAACCCGAAGGCTGCCCTGGCCCTGACCATGGCGGTGCAGGAAGCGCAGATGTGGTGCGACACGCCGGCCAACACCAAGGAAATGTGCGAGATCGTCGGTAAACGTGCCTGGTTCAACGTGCCGGTCGCCGACATCGTCGGCCGTTCGTCGGGCGACATCAACTACGGCGACGGGCGCGAGGTGAAGAACTCGCCCCTGGTGATGAAATTCTGGCGCGACCAGGCCTCCTATCCGTTCCAGAGCCATGAATTGTGGTTCCTGACCGAAAACATCCGCTGGGGCATCCTGCCGCCCGATTTCGATGCGGCCGGCCTGATCGCCCGGGTCAATCGCGAGGATATCTGGCGCAGCGCGGCCAAGGCGATCGGGGGTGCGGCGGCGGCCGACCTGCCGGCCACCACCTCGCGCGGGCCGGAAACCTTCTTCGACGGCAAGGTCTTCGACCCGGCCAACCCCAAGGCCTATCTGGACAGCCTGGCGATCAAGCGGGCCATCGCCTGACGCCCCCGCAGGAGCATAATCCCATGTCGATGCCCGCTCAGAAGCTCGAAACCACGGCCCTGCCCGGCCGCAGCGCCACACTGTTCGCGCTGCCCCGCCGCCGTCCCGATCTGCGCAGCCGCCTGCGGCCGGCGGCGGTGGCGATCGCGACCTATGTCGTTCCGCCCCTGGTCATGCTGGCCCTGTTCATCGCGGTGTGGCAACTGGCGGCCGGCTCGCCTACGTCGGCCCTGCCCGCCCCCACCAAGCTGGTCGCCGACAGCTGGGAACTGATCGCCCATCCGTTCTATGACCGCGGCGGGCTGGACAAGGGCCTGGCCTGGCACATCCTGGCCAGCCTGCAGCGTGTCGCCCTGGGTTACGTGCTGGCCGCCGTCGCCGGCATCGCCCTGGGCGTGCTGATCGGGCAAAGCGTCTGGGCGATGCGCGGGCTGGACCCGATCTTCCAGGTGCTGCGCACCGTGCCGCCGCTGGCCTGGCTGCCGATTTCGCTGGCCGCGTTCCGCGACGGCCAGCCGTCGGCCATCTTCGTCATCTTCATCACCGCAGTCTGGCCGATCATCATCAACACCGCCGTCGGCGTGCGCAACATCCCCGAGGATTACCGCAACGTCGCCCGCGTCGTGCGCCTGGGCGGCATCGAATACTTCGCCAAGATCATGCTGCCGGCGGCCGCCCCCTACATCTTCACCGGGCTGCGCATCGGTATCGGCCTGTCCTGGCTGGCGATCGTCGCCGCCGAGATGCTGATCGGCGGTGTCGGCATCGGGTTCTTCATCTGGGATGCGTGGAACTCGTCGCTGATCTCGGACATCGTCGTCGCCCTGGTCTATGTCGGCCTGGTCGGTTTCGCCCTGGACCGCCTGATCGCCCTGATCGGCCGGTTCGCCGCCCGCGCCGCCTGAAGGAGGCCGCCATGACCGATTATCTCGCCATCGACCACATCGACCAGGTGTTCCAGCGCGGCAACGCGACGACCGAGGTGCTGCGCGACGTCAGCTTGCGCATCGCCAAGGGCGAATACATCTCGATCATCGGCCATTCGGGCTGCGGCAAGTCGACCCTGCTGAACATCGTCGCCGGGCTGCTGCGCGCCACCAGGGGCGGGGTGCTGCTGGAGGGGCGCGAGGTCAACGAACCCGGCCCCGACCGCGCCGTGGTCTTCCAGAACCATTCGCTGCTGCCCTGGCTGACGGTCTACGACAATGTCGGGCTGGCCGTCGACAAGGTGTTGCGGGGCATCCGCAGCAAGGCCGAGCGCCACGACTGGGTCATGCACAACCTGGATCTGGTGCAGATGGCCCATGCCCGCGACAAGCGGCCGGGCGAGATTTCCGGCGGCATGAAACAGCGTGTCGGCATCGCCCGTGCCCTGGCGATGGAACCCAAGGTGCTGCTGCTGGACGAACCGTTTGGCGCGCTGGACGCGCTGACCCGCGCGCATCTGCAGGATTCGGTGATGGAGATCCACCAGAAGCTCGGCAATACCGTGCTGATGATCACCCATGACGTCGACGAAGCCGTGCTCTTGTCCGACCGGATCGTGATGATGACCAACGGCCCGGCGGCGACCATCGGCGAAATCCTCGACGTGCCGCTGGGGCGGCCGCGCCGCCGGCTGGACCTGGCGGCCGACCCAATCTACATCCGCTGCCGGTCGGCGGTGCTGGAATTCCTGTATGCCCGCCATCGGGCACCGACCCTGGCCGCCTGATGACCCGGCGCCTGGTCATCATCGGCAACGGCATGGCCGGGGCGCGCCTGGCCCGCGCGATGGCCGCGACCGACTGGCAGGTCACCGTCGTCGGGGCCGAGCCCGAGCCGGCCTACAACCGGATCATGCTGTCGCCGCTGCTGGCGGGCCAGGTCGACCGGGCCGGCATCGCCCTGGGCTGGAGCGACCAGGCGGCGACGATGCTGGGTTGCAGCGTCACCGCGATCGACCGGACGGCCCGCCGCGTGACGTTGAGCGACGGCGACAGCCTGGCCTATGACCGGCTGGTCGTCGCCACGGGTTCCGCGGCGATCCGATTGCCGATACCGGGCGCCGACCACCAGGCCGTCATGACCTTCCGCGACATGGCCGACGTCACGCGGCTGGCCGCGGCCGGCGACCGCGGCGGGCGGGCGATCGTGATCGGCGGCGGCCTGCTGGGGCTGGAAGCCGCGGCCGGCCTGGCCGCGCGCGGCATGCAGGTGACGGTCGTCCATCTCGCCCCCTGGCTGATGGAACGCCAGTTGGATGCGGGGGCCGGGCGGATGCTGGCCGACATGCTGCGCCGGCGCGGCATCGCCATCGAGACGTCGGCGCAAAGCCGGGCGATCACCGATCTGGACGGAGGCATCGGCCTGCATCTGGCCGATGGCCGCGTGCTGCCGGCCGATCTGGTCGTCATGGCCATCGGCGTGCGGCCGGAAACCACGCTGGCCCGCGCCGCCGGCCTGGACGTCGGGCGCGGCATCGTCGTCGATGACGGCATGGCGACGTCCGACCCGGCCATCGCCGCGATCGGCGAATGCACCGAGCATCGCGGCGCCACCGTCGGGCTGGTCGCGCCGATCTGGGACCAGGTCGAGACCCTTGCCGCCCGGCTGCGCGGGGATCACACGGCGATCTATGCGCCCCGGCCCGTCGCCACGGCGCTGAAGGTATCGGGGATAGACCTGTTCTCGGCCGGCACGATCGACGAGGCTGCGGGCAGCGAGGCGATCCATTTCGTCGATCCCGGCGCCGGCCTCTATCGCCGGCTGCTGGTCGCCGGCGGCCGGCTGGTTGGCGCGGTGCTGCTGGGCGATATCCAGGACGGCCCGTGGCTGCATCGGCTGATCGAGGACGGCACCGACATCACCGCGGCGCGTGCCGACCTGATCTTCGGCCGGGCCCATGCCGAACCGGCGCTGGGCGCCGCGGCCGAGCCGGTCGTGCTGAAGGGAGCCGCCTGACATGCTGCAGGCCGACGATTTCACCGACGAACAGAAACGCTACCTGGAAGGCTTCATGTCGGGCGTCGCCGCCCGCCGCCCGGCCCCGGCCCCGTCGGCACCGGCCGGGCCCGAGGCGATCCACATCCGCGCCCAGGACCGCTTCACCGTCGCCGGCCGCAAGCTGGCGCCCGAGGAAAAGGCCAAGCGCGACAAGAACGCGCTCGACATGTGGGACGAGATCGTCGCCAATTCGGCCGCGGGCAAGTACCCCAGGGGCAGCGACGTCTTCCTGACCAAGTATCACGGCCTGTTCTATGTCGCGCCGGCCGAAAACGCCTATATGTGCCGCCTGCGCATTCCCAATGGCATCCTGACCGCGGGCCAGATGGCGGGACTGGCCGATATCGCCGAACGGCTGGCCGGCGGCGGGGCGGACGTGACGACACGCGCCAACCTGCAGCTTCGCCGGGTCGCGGCCGAGAATGCGGCCGAGCTTCTGATGGCCATCGCCGATCTCGGCCTGACCGCGCGCGGGTCGGGCGCCGACAACATCCGCAACGTCACCGGCAGCCCGACGGCCGGCATCGACCGCGACGAAATCCTGGATACCCGCCCGCATGCCAGGCGGATGCATCACCACATCCTGAACCACCGCGAGCTTTACGGCCTGCCGCGCAAGTTCAACGTGGCCTTCGACGGCGGGGGCCGCGTCGCGGTGCTGGAAGACACCAACGACATCGCCTTTGCCGCCGCGCGGATCAGGGATACCGGCGAGGTGGTCTATCGCATCGCCCTGGGCGGCATCACCGGCCATCGCGATTTCGCCCGCGACACCGGCCTGGCCTGCGCGCCGGACGAGGCGGTGGCGGTGGCAACCGCGATAATCCGCGTGTTCATCGCCCATGGCGACCGCACCGATCGTGGCAAGGCGCGGCTGAAATACCTGCTGGATGACTGGGGCTTCGACAGGTTCATCGCCGAGACCGAAACGGAGTTGGGCCGAAAACTGCGTCGCGTCGACCCGGCCGCGTTCGACCCACGGGTGCCGCGCGACAAGCATGGCCATGTCGGCATCCACCCCCAGATCCAGCCGGGCCTGAACTATCTCGGTGTCTTCGTGCCGGTCGGGCGGCTGACGGCGGGCCAGATGCGCGGCCTGGCCGACGTGGCGCAACGCCATGGCAGCGGCACCATCCGCCTGACGGTCTGGCAGAACCTGCTGATCTCGGACGTGGCCGACGCCGCGGTGGCCCAAGCCCAGGCCGACATCGCCGCGCTGGGCCTGGCCGTCAGCGCGTCGCATCTGCGCGGCGGGCTGATCGCCTGCACCGGCAACCAGGGCTGCAAGTTCGCCGCGGCCGATACCAAGCGCCATGCAGTGGCGCTGGTCGATCACCTGGAACCGCGCGTCGCGATCGACCGGCCGCTGAACATCCACCTGACGGGCTGCCACCACAGCTGCGCCCAGCATTATATCGGCGATGTCGGGCTGATCGGGGCCAAGGTAGACGGCACGATCGAAGGGTATCACCTGCATGTCGGCGGCGGCGCGCACGAGGAACAGCGGATCGGCCGCGAAATCCTGCGCGATATCAGGGCCGACGATCTCGGGCCCGTGGTCGAACGGCTGCTGGCCGGTTATCTGGCCGCCCGCCGGCCCGACGAAACCTTCCACGACTTCACCGGCCGCACCGACGACGACACCCTGCGCCGCCTGGCCTTGGGAGATGCGCCATGAACCAGATCGTCCATCCGCTGCCCCAGGCCGCCGGCGCCCCACCGCCGTTCATTCCCGACAATGCGCCGTTCACCCCGGTCCAGCGCGCCTGGCTGAATGGTTTTTTCGCCGGGCTGTTCTCGGGCGATGCTGCGGCCAGCCCCGTCCCGGCGGTCGAGGAAGAGGAGGATTTCCCCTGGCATGACCCGGCGATGACGCTGGCCGAACGCCAGGCCCTGGCCGAGGGGCGCCCCCTGCCCCGCCGGATGATGGCTGCCATGGCCCAGCTGGATTGCGGCCAATGCGGCTTTCAATGCCAGAGTTATGCCGAGGCGATCGCCAGCGGCGCGGAAACCGCGCTGACCCGCTGCGTGCCCGGCGGCAAGGAAACCGCGCGCGCCCTGAAGGCCCTGCTGGCCGAGGCGCCCAAGGTGGCACCCGCGCCGAAGGTCGTCGCGACAGGCCCCGAGCGCCGCAGCGTCGCTGCGCGCTTTGTCGCCGCCACGCCGTTGAACGGCACGGGTTCCGACAAGGATGTCCGGCATGTCGTCTTTGCCCTGCCCGAGGGCGCGACCTACGAGGCCGGCGACAGTTTCGGCATCATGCCGCGCAAATGCCCCGATCTGGCCAGTGCGGTGCTGGATCGCCTGGGCGCCGGCGATGCCGCCCTGGTCGAACGCATCGTCACCAGCCTGGATATCGAGCGGCCGTCGGATGCCGCCGTCGCACTGCTGCGCGACGCCGCGACCGATCCGGATGAGCGGGCGCGGCTTTCGGCCTGGCTGGACGGCGACGAGGGCGCGGCTCCGCCGGGCCCCGACCTGCTCGACCTGCTGGATGCCTTTCCCTCGGCCCGGCCGGAAGCCGCGGCGCTGCTCGACCGTCTCGACCCGCTGCAGCCCAGGCTTTATTCGATTTCATCCTCGCCGCGGGCCCATCGGGGCGAAGTGCATCTGACCGTCGCGGCGGTGCGCTGGCAATCGAACGGCCGGCAACGCAAGGGCGTCGCGTCCTGCTTCCTGGCGGAACGGGCACAGGCCGGCATGACGGTCGACGGTTTCCTGCAGACCGCGCATGGCTTCCGCCTGCCGGCCGATCCTGCCAGGGGCGTGATCATGATCGGGCCGGGCACCGGCATCGCGCCGTTCCGGTCGTTCCTGCATGAACGTGCGGCGCAAGGTGCCGGCGGCCCCAACTGGCTGTTCTTCGGCGACCAGCGGGCCAAGACCGACTTCCTGTATCGCGACGAGCTGGACGATCTGGCGCGCAGCGGCACGCTGACCCGGCTGGACACCGCCTTCTCGCGCGATCAGGCCGAGAAGATCTATGTCCAGCACCGCATGGCCGCGGCGGGGGCCGATCTGTGGCGCTGGCTGGAAGACGGCGCGCATGTCTATGTCTGCGGCGATGCCCGGCGCATGGCCCGCGACGTCGACCAGGCGCTGCGTGACGTGATTGCCGCCCATGGCGGCCAGGACGGCAAAGCCTATCTGGACCGCCTGACCCAGGCCGGCCGTTACCAGCGCGACGTCTACTGATGAAGACGGACGGCGCCGTCCGCACCACCTGCCCCTATTGCGGCGTAGGCTGCGGCGTGCTGGCCTGGCCCGACGGGCGGGTCGGCGGCGACCCCGACCATCCCGCCAATCGCGGGCGGCTATGCGTCAAGGGTACGGCACTGGGCGAAACGCTGGGGCTGGACGGCCGGCTGCTGCATCCGCAGGTCGACGGCCGCCGCGTCGACTGGGATACGGCGCTGGACCACGTCGCCACGGGATTCCGCGACGCCATTGCCGAACATGGCCCCGACGCCGTGGCCTTCTACGTGTCGGGCCAGTTGCTGACCGAGGATTATTATGCCGCCAACAAGCTGATGAAGGGATTCATCGGCTCGGCCAATATCGACACCAATTCGCGGCTGTGCATGGCGTCGGCCGTCGCGGGTCACCGCCGCGCCTTCGGCAGCGACACGGTGCCCGCCGCTTACGCGGACCTGGACCAGGCCGAACTGGTCGTCATGGTCGGATCGAACCTGGCCTGGTGCCATCCGATCCTGCATCAGCGGCTGATGGCCCGCCGCGGCGACGTCAGGCTGGTGGTCATCGATCCGCGCCGCACCGCCGCGGCCGAAGGCGCCGATCTGCATCTGGCACTGAGGCCGGGCAGCGATGTCGCGCTGTACGCCGGGCTGCTGGCCGACATGGCCGGGCGCGGGCTGATCGACGCGGACTATGTCGCCCGCCACACGACGGGGCTGGATGCGGCGCTGGATGCCGCGCGCGCCGCCTGTCCCGATGTCGCGGCGACCGCCGCCGCCTGCGACCTGCATCCGGCCGACGTTGCGCGTTTCTTCGACCTGGTCGCCGCCCATCCGCGCATGCTGACCCTGTTCAGCCAGGGGGTGAACCAGTCCAGCCGCGGCGTCGACAAGGTCAATGCCATCCTGAACCTGCATCTGGCCCTGGGCCGCATCGGCCAGCCCGGCGCCGGGCCGTTTTCGGTCACCGGCCAGCCCAATGCGATGGGCGGGCGCGAGGTGGGCGCCCTGGCCAACCAACTGGCCGGCCATATCGATTTCGACAGCACCGACCAGGTCGCCGCCCTGCGCGACTTCTGGCAGGCACCGCATCTGGCGATGCGGCCCGGGCTGAAGGCGGTCGATCTGTTCCAGGCGATGGCCGACGGGCGGATCAAGGCGGTCTGGATCATGGCAACCAACCCGGCGGTCAGCATGCCCGACGCCGATCTGGTGCGCGCGGCCCTGGCCCGCTGCCCGCTGGTGGTCGTGTCGGACTGCGTTGCCGACACCGACACGCTGGCCCTGGCCCATGTCCGCCTGCCCGCGGTCGGCTGGGGCGAGAAGGACGGCACCGTCACGAATTCCGAACGCATGATCTCGCGCCAGCGCCCGTTCCTGGCGGCGCCGGACCAGGCCCGCCCGGACTGGTGGATGATCGCCCAGGTCGCGCAGCGGCTGGGCCACGGCCCGGCCTTTGCCTGGGACGGGCCGGCGGCGATCTTCCGCGAACATGTCGCGCTGACCCGGCTGCCGGGCCGCCGCGACCTCGATCTCGGCCATCTGGCCGACGTCGACTATCAAGCCATGACGCCGGTGCGCTGGGGGCCGGAACGGTTCTTCGGGGATGGCGGCTTCTTCACGCCCGATCGCCGCGCCCGACTGGTCGCCGTCACGCCATCGGCCCCGGCCCATCCACCGGGCGACGGATACGGCCTGGTGCTGAATACCGGCCGGCTGCGCGACCAATGGCACACGATGACCCGCACTGCGCGCGCGCCCCGGCTGAACCGGCACAGCCCCGAACCGGTCCTGAGCATCCATCCCGACGATGCCGCGCGGGCCGGCCTGCTGGATGGCGGCTTCGTTCGCGTCCGCAGCCGCTGGGGCCAGGCCCTGCTGCGGGTGGCTCATGACGCCGGCCAGCGCCGGGGCGAGGTGTTCGCGCCGATGCACTGGTCCGACCAGTTTGCCGCCGGCGGCGCCGTCAACCGCGTGGTCAACCCGGCCGCCGACCCGATCTCGGGCCAGCCCGAATTGAAGCACACCCCGGTCGCGCTCGGCCCCTGGGTGCCGCGCTGGACCGGCTTTGCCTTCACCATGGATGCGCCGGCCGCCCCCGCTGCCGACTGGTGGGTGCGGATCAAGGGCGAGGCCCAATGGCGGCTCGAACTGGCGGGGACCGATGCGCCGGAGCCCGCCTGGGCGGCGATGACCACGGCGATCGCCCAGACCTGCCCCGACGCCGCGACACTGGACTTCGCCGATGCCGGCACCGGCTGCCGCCGGCGTGCCTGGGTCGACGGCGACCGGCTGGTCGGTTTCGCCGCGCTCAGCCAGGGCCAGACCCTGCCCCGCCGCGACTGGCTGGCCGGCCTGTTTGCCGCCGGGCACCTGGACCGGGCCGCCCGCCGAGCCCTGCTGGCCGGCCGGCCGGCCACGGGCGGCATGACCGGGCCGCTGGTCTGCGCCTGCCATGCCGTACCGGCCGATGCGATCACCGGCGCCATCCGGGCGGGCGCCTGCGACGTGGCGGCGGTGGGCCGCGCCACCCGCGCCGGCACCAATTGCGGATCCTGCCAGCCGGAAATCACCAGGATGCTGGCCCGGCAACCGGCGATCGAGCCCGCGTGATGCGCCATTTCCCCGCTTTCTTCGACTTGCAGGGCCGTACCTGCCTGGTGGTCGGCGTCGGCGCGCTGGCCCAGGCCAAGGCCAAGGCGGCCTTGCTGGCCCAGGCCGGGGCGATCGTCGTGCGTGCCGGCACGGACGACGCACCCGTCGTGCCCACGGGCTGCATGCTGGCGATCATCGCCGACGACCGGCCCGAACCCTGGGTGGCCGCGCTGCGACTTGCCCGCGTGCCGGTCAATGTCGCCGACCGGCCGGAATTGTGCGATTTCGTCCTGCCCGCCATCATCGACCGCGATCCCGTCACCATTGCCGTCGGCACCGGCGGCCTGTCGCCGGTGCTGGCCCGCATGCTGCGCGGGCGGATCGAGGGCGCGGTGCCGCAGGCTTTCGGCGCCTTGGCCCGGTTTGCCGGCGCCTGGCGGGGCCGCGTGCGCGACGCCCTGCCCCAGGCGGCACGGCGGCGGTTCTGGGAGATGGTGCTGGACGGGCCGATCGCCGACCGGGTGCTGGCCGGCGGCGATGCCGAGACGGCGATGGCCGCGGCGGTCGACCGCGCCGCCCTGCCGACGACCGGCCAGGCCGGCATCGTTCATCTGGTCGGGGTGGGGGCCGACGATCCCGATCTGCTGACGGTCAAGGCGATGCGGCTGATGGGCGCGGCGGATGTCATCGTCCACGATGGCCAAATCGACCGGTCGATCCTGAATCTGGCCCGCCGCGATGCCGAACGGATCCGCATCGACGGGGATTCGATCGGCCACTGTCTGATCCGTCTGGCCCTGCAGGGCAAGCGGGTGGTGCGGCTAGGCGCCGGCCAACCGTCGGAAGACGAGGCGCAGGCGCTGGCCGCGGCCGGTATCGCGGTGGACAGGGTGCCGGGCGTGACCGCCGCGCGGTTGCGCCCGCTGCCTCAGCGCGCGGCCGCCAGGGTATAACGCTTCATCAGCCCGGCGACCCAGCCTTCGGCGGTCAGCCGGCCCAGCGCCGCGTCGAAATCGTCGATCAGGCCCTGCGCACCAGGCAGGTCGCGGGCAACGACCAGATGCAGCGACCCCTCGGTCGAGGGCAGCGGCAGGGTCGCCAGCGGTGCCTCGACGAAGGTGATGGCGCGGGTGGCGACATAGACCATCCGGTCGATCGACATGACATCGGCCCGATCGGCACCGATCATGCGCAGGCATTCGTCGATATCGCTCGGCTCGATCAGCCGCGCGGTGCCCTCGGCCAGCCAGTCATCGAAGAAACTGGAATAGCCACCGGCCCGGCAGATGCGCGGCCGGGCCGCCGACAGGTCGTCCAGCGACCAGCCCGCCGCCTCGCGCACCACGGCGACGCTTTGCCCCATGACCAGCGGTGCCGAATACAGCACTTCGTCGTTGCGCATCTCGGCCTGGCGATAGGGAAAGGTCGCGACGAAGTCGTGGGCCAGCATGTCGCGATACCCGCGTTTCCACGGCAGGAAGTCGATGGTGGCCTCGCGCCCCATCTCGGCAAAGACCTTGCGCACCAGGATGGTCAGCAGGCCGCCGCCCGGCAGCGACCGATCGGCATAGGGCCGGTAATTGTCGCCGGTGACCAGCGCCACGGGCTCGGCCCGTACCGTCATCGGCGCGACCATCAACGCCGCCGCCAGCGCCATCTTCCAGAACCGAATCATCCTGTTCCCTCCATCTGCCCCGCCACTATTTAAGTGGTATCGGGGTATCCGAGGGTCCGTTCTTGTAACTTGTTGTCAGGTTAGAGCGTCGTATCCAGCCAGTCGGGATCCGGCAGCGTCGTGAACACCTGGTTCAAGCCTTCGCCCCACAAGGTGCGCAGGTTGCGGAAATAGGGATCGGTGTCGCCGATGCGATAGCGTGCCAAGTCCTTGGGGCGGTCGATCGGAATGATCACCATGTCCAGCGGCGGCGCGACCGACAGGTTCGACTTGATCGTCGAATCGAACGACACCAGCGCGCATTTCGCCGCCTTGATCAGCGGTGTTTGAAACGTCAGGACGCGTTCGATGATCGGCTTGCCGTATTTGGTTTCGCCGATCTGGAAGAACGGCGTCTCCTCGGTGGCTTCGATGAAGTTGCCGGCGGAATAGACATGGTACAGCCGCGTGCGCCGGCCGGCGATCTGGCCGCCGACGATGATCGAGGCGTTGAAGTCCGAGCCGTGCTTGCTGAGATATTCACCATCACGCGCATCGATCTCGCGCAGCGCGTCGCCGACGATGCGCGCGACGTCGAACATCGACGTCGCGGCATAGATGCTGACGGCCGGGTCCTTGGACGCCGCGCGATCCTCCAGCAGCGCGATCACCGCCTGGGTGACCGCCAGGTTGCCGGCGGTCAGCACGACGATGGCCCTGTCCTCGGCCTCGTCGAAGACGAAGCACTTGCGGAAGGTCGCGACCGAATCGACGCCCGCATTGGTGCGGGAATCGGAAACGAAGACGAGGCCGGCAGCCAGCCTCATGCCCAGACAATAGGTCATGGGCTCGTTTTTAACTTTGAAGCTGCTGCACCTGCAAGCTGACCGATAGATCCTCGCCCGGGCCGCCGACCCGCCGGCCGGTGATCGGGCTGCCCGAGGCATAATCATAGCCGACCGCCAGCCGCACATAGGCATCGGTCGCCGACCGCTTGTTGGCGGCGTCGAACGACACCCAACCCAGCCCGTCGACAAAGGCCTCGGCCCAGGCGTGGCTTGACGCACCCGGATCGATGTCGACGATATAACCCGAGACGTAGCGGCAGGGGATGCCCAGCACGCGGGCACAGGCGATGAACAGATGCGCGTGGTCCTGGCAGACCCCGCGCCCCAGCGCCAGCGCCTCGGCCGCGGTGGTCGAGACATCGGTATGGCCACGGGTATATTCGACGCGCGCCGCCAAGCCCCCCATCAGCCGGTGCAGCGCCGCCAGGTCGCCGTCCGATGCTTGCCGCGCCTGTTCGGTGGCAAAGGTCACGATCTCGGGCGTGACGGCGGTCAGCGGGGTTTCGCGCAGGAACATGCGCGGCGGCAGGCCATCGTCCAGCGGCAGCACGCCATGGGTGTCGATGGTGTCGACCACGCCGTCGACCACCACGACCACCTCGTCATGGGGTTCGTTGTTGCAGGCGAGATGGACGATGTTGCCGAAACCGTCGCGCCAGTTGGTCAGGTCGGGAAACCCCTCGACCGACCAGGACACCACCGACTGGCAACGGTCGTGCCGCGGGGTCAGCCGCAGGTACTGGACCGTACGGCGCGCCTTTTCCGCCAGGCGATAGCGGGTTTCGTGCCGGATCGCGATTCTCATGAAACCACCAGGAACGTATTCTGGATCTGCGAGGCGATGCGGCCGACCTCGACGGTGAATTCGTCAAGGAAACGCTTGATGCCGATGCGCATCAGGTCGGCCACCTGGATCGAGCGCAGGCGCTGGCGCAGGGCGCGCACGGCCCCCAGCGGCTGGGCCGACGGGTCCAGGCGCCGCAACAGGTCCTCGATCTCGGTCAAGGATGCCATCAGGGCGCGCGGCATGTCCTCGAGCA
>Ga0206117_100695_pt1 | contig 27585 bp, 19 predicted proteins | sample 3A5Ametagenome_FD_177997 | JGI IMG/M metagenome (GOLD analysis project Ga0206117, IMG submission 177997) | Enriched microbial communities from leaf-cutter ant dump, University of Wisconsin, Madison, United States - 3A5A | ecosystem: Environmental > Terrestrial > Nest > Insects nest > Nest dump... | reverse complement strand
ACCGGCCTCTCCGGGGCGTCAAACCAGCCGGAGAGGCCGCCTTCAACCTACCCCAGCACAAACGAACAATCCTTGCGAAGGCGAGGACCTCAGGCAGGATGGAGCGAGCGGCCGATATCGCGCTCCCCAAACCGAGGGCGTCAGGAACATCCGCATTACCGGCGTCACTCAGCCGCACGTCTCCGCGCTGATGCGGGGCAAGATCGGCATGTTCAGCCTGGACAGCCTGATCAACAGGCTGACCGCGCTGGGCCTCAAGGTGGACATCCAGATCCACCCGCGCGCTGAACCGAGCGAGCGGAAGCGAAACCAGCAGATTTTCGAAACTGAAAATGCAAACGTCAAACTTGCAAGTCATTATACCGAAATGTATATAATCCCCATGAAAGACGTGGTGTTTGAGAAGACCTCGCTCGACGATCTTCGTGAGTTCCCTCTGGAGGCGCGGCGAGACGCGGGGCGGCAGCTCGACAGGGTGCAGCGCGGCAAGGAGCCATTCGACTCCAAGCCCATGGCCTCGATCGGTAGCGGCGTCAGGGAGATACGCATTACCGACGCCGCGGGGCAGTTTCGCGTCATCTACGTCGCGAAGTTCGAGGATGCGATCTACGTTCTGCATTGCTTCCAGAAGAAGACGCAGAAGACGAGCCTGCCCGATGTGAAATTGGCGAAGGATCGCTACAACGACTTGGTACGGAGACTGCGCAAATGACCAGTCAGAGATTTGCAAGCGTCTGGGACGCGATCGAGGACACGCCCGCCGAAGCCGAGAACATGAAGCTGCGGTCCGCGCTCATGGATGCGATCGAAGAGGCGATCACGGCGAAGGGGTGGACGCAGGCCGAAGCCGCCAAGGAGCTTGGCGTCACCCAGCCCCGCGTCTCCGCATTGATGCGGGGCAAGATCGGCATGTTCAGCCTGGACAGCCTGATCAACATGCTGACCGCGCTTGGCCTCAAGGTGGACATCCGGATCAGCAAAGCGGCCTGATCGACGAACAGGCCGCGCCACCGCACCGGCACCCACCTTTGCAGGGCCATTCCCGCCCCCTTCCTCTCACCCCAGCGCGCGCTTCAGGCGGCTGAGGCATTCGTCGACCGTGGCGCGCGGGCAGCCGAGGTTGACGCGCATGAAGCCGTGGCCCTCGGGGCCGAACTTCTGGCCCTTGTCGAACCACACCCGCGCCTTGGTCAGCATGAACTTTTCCAGCGCCTCGGGGTCCATGCCGAGAGCGCGGCAGTCCATCCAGGCGAGATAGAGCCCGTCGGCCTTGAACACCTTCAGCTGCGGCAGCGACTTGGCGATCTCCGCGGCGAAGTGCTCCTGGTTGCCCCTGAGGTAGTCGAGCAGCGCCTCAAGCCAGGGTTCGCCATGGCGGTAGGCGGCCTCGCAGGCCACCATGCCGAGACTGTTGATGAAGTGCAGGCCGTTGCGCACCATCTGGCGGGCCAGCTCGGCGCGGATCTCCGGGTTGGCGACGATGATGTTCGAGCACTGCAGGCCGGAGATGTTGAAGGTCTTGCTCGGCGCCGTGCAGACGATGCTGTTGTCGGCGAACGTCGGCCCCAGCGAGGCGAAGGGAATGTGCCTCACCGACCGGTTGAAGACGATGTCGGCATGGATCTCGTCCGACACCACCAGCACCTTGTGGCGGGCGCAGATCTCCCCCATCTGCCGGAGGTCGTCCTCAGACCATACGGTGCCCGTCGGATTATGCGGGTTGCACAGGATGAACAGCCGGGTGTTCGGCCGGATGGCCGCCTCGAACACCTTGGCGTCGAAGCGGTAGCGGTCGCCGTCGATGGCGAGCGGCGCATAGGCCACCTGCCGGCCATTGGTGAGAGGGTCCTGGTGGAAATGGCTGTAGACCGGCGTCTGCACCAGCACCGAGTCGCCGGGGCGCGACAGCGTCTGGATGATGGTGTTGAGCGCGGTGACGACGCCGGGCGTCTGCACCACCCATTCCGCCGGCACGTCCCAGCCGAACCGCTTCCGCTGCCAGCCGACGACCGCGTCGAGGTAGCTCTTCGTCACGCCGGGATAGCCGAACATGCCCTCTTCGGCGGCGGCCTTCAGCGCGTCGGTCACCGGCTGCGGCACCCTGAAATCCATGTCGGCGACCCACATCGGCAGCGGGTCGGCGGCGGCTTCGTCGGCGGCAAGCGACCGTTCCGGAAAGGCCCATTTCGCCGAATCCGAATGACGGCGGTCGACGACCGCATCGAAATCAAAAGCCATGATGTTCTCTCCTGAAGCGAAACGCCAATTGAGGCTCACGCTAACGCCTTGAATAACATAAATAAAATGGCAAATTCTCAAAACACTTGTGAGCGAAAGTCAAAAGTGGCCACGCCGGTCGGGTCGGGCGGCTATTCGTCGACCAGGAACGGCAGGTGGGCGCGCAACGCGGCGTCCCACGGCGGGATCGAGCCGAGATCGTCGGCGATGAAGTCGATGAAGCCGCGAATGGTCGGGTTGGTGTATTTCGAGCGGAAATACATGGCGTAGAGCGTGTGGGTGATCGCCGAACGGTAGTCGGGCAGCACCACCTGAAGCTTGCCCGACAGGATGTCGTCGGCCACCACATAAGTCGGCAGGCAGGCGACGCCATGCTGCTCCCGCGTCGCCGCCAGAAGGGCGAGGCTGGAGTTGGAGATCATGCAGCCCTCGACCTTGACGTGCCGCACCTCGTTGCCGCGCTGGAAGGTCCACGAACCGTCGAGCGTCATGGCCGGATAGACGAGGCAGCGATGGCTGGCGAGATCGTCGGGCGACTCGATGCGGCCGTGGCGCTCAAGATAGCCGGGGGCGGCGCAATAGACCCAGTGGATCGGCGCCAGCTTGCGCGAAGCGTGGTTCCAGACGGTCGACGCGGTGATGCGCAGGGCGACGTCATAGTTCTCCTCGGCGAGATCGACGCAGCGGTCGTCGAGCGAGATGTTGACCTGAACCTGCGGCGACGCCTCGATGAAGCGGCCGAGGATCGACGACAGCTGCGCGCAGCCGAAGGCCACCGAACTGGTGAGCAGCAGCGGGCCGGCCGGATAGCTGCGGAACTGCGAGGTCTCGTTCAGCGCCTCGTCCAGGCTGTCGAGAATGGTGGCGGTGTGCTGCATCAGCGCCCGCCCGCCCTCGGTCAGCATCATGCTGCGCGTCGTCCGCCGGATCAGCAGAATGCCCAGCCGCTCCTCGAGCTGCGTCAGGCTCTTGGACACCGCCGACGGCGTGACGTTCAACTCCCGCGCCGCCGCCGACAGCGACCCGGTTTCGGCAATGCGCGCAAACACCATCAGCTGCGACAGCGAAGCCAGATTCCTCATGCGAACGGCTCCCACCGCCAAACCCAAGGCCACGAACCGGCGCGACTATGTCGCACAGGGCGGCAAAAGCGTCCAGACCACCCCTCGGCTATCCGGCGGGGCGGCGGCCTGCGGTGGGTGCCAGCGCTGGATTGATGGACGCAACACCCTCGCCACACGACCTTTTTCGCATCGATCGCATTCGGAATCCGGCTCGCGGCAGGGTGGTATCTTGCCGTGGCAGGCTGTAAGGTCGGAAATATGGAACTGCTGGGCTGGGCAGTATCAAGCTCAAGAAAAGACGGGCAAAACTCCTATCCGGAGGGTGCCCCTGCATATGAAGAGTGGCGACTGTTCCAATTTATGGACCTGCCGAAATGTCGTTTTATGATTTTGTTACTCTCATTCTAGCGCTGATCGGCGCGGCAGGAACCATACTTCAGACATACTTCAATTATGATTCATGGAAAATCCACAGAGCGCAATCGATTACGAGCCAACCAGCAAGCACAACCATCAACCAGGCTCCGCGCCGGTCCATATTCCGCAGCACATACTTGTGGATTCTTGTTTTTGCAGCGGTCATGTTTCTCGGACCGTTTGCTTTCGCAGGAAAGTCGCCCGAACGGTCCGGTATCAACAGCGGGCAAACTCAAAGCGCCCCGCAATCCGTCAGGCTCAGCGTCGTCGGCCTGTCCGTCGACCCGCCATCGGAGAGCGCCTTCTTTCAGATCAAGGTCATCGTCAACGGCAAGGCCTTCACCCTGCCGCGCAATGGCGGCTGGCTGCCGGGGCAGTCCGTCATCCGCAACCAGTCGCTGGCCCTGCCGCCGCTGTCGCGCTACGCCATTCAGTTCGAGCTCAGGAAGCGCGACGCCTACTTTCCCAACGCGACGCCGGCCACCCTGGAAGGCAACGGCACGGTGCGTTACGCTGGCGGGGAAACCAGCGGAACCTACGTGCTCAAGGGCTTCGACACCGCCTCGCCGACGGGCGGCGGGACGGTCAGCGTCACGGTCGCCTACAGCCTCGTTCCGACGAGGTGACGGCGGCGGCGCCTTGGCGCTCCGCCACCGCCCCGGCTCACGCCGTCCGTCTCATCCCCGTTCCGCTTGATCTGGCTGCATCCAGCTCAAGCGGGTTTCGGCCTGACCGGCCGGCGCCCGGTCGGGCGCTTCCGTTTCCGTCAGCTTCCGCCCGGAAGGTTGAAATCCGACGGAAACGGTATCAATAGCTGTCGACGTTGATGGGCATGTCGCCATGCACGGGCGAGTCCACCGTGCCGGCCGGCTCGTCCTCAGCCGGGCTTTCCCGCACCGGATCGATCGTATTGGACAGCGACGCCGCGTCCGTCTGGGCCGAGAGCTTCCAGGCCCGCGCCACGACCACCATTCCGTTGCCCGAAATCGGGTGTTTGCCGCGCCAGGTCGAGAGCGGATAGACGCCGATCAGGTTCATGTGCGGCGTCACCTCTTCGACGCGCATCTGGAACTGGCTGGCGTCGAGGAACTCGCCGGAGTCGGAGGTCGAATACTCCCGATAGGTCATGGCGGTGCGCTCTTCCCGCGTACTGACCAGACTGGCCGCCTTGAACTGGGCGATATAGTTCTTGGCGATCAGGTCGGCCTGAGCCTCGTCGGCCGATCGCTCCGAGGATGCCCGGGCCGCGCCGAACCCGACGACGACCATCTCGCCGTTCTCGTCGGTCAGAACGCGCGCGCCGAGCTGGAACGCCATCCAGTTGGGGTCCTGCGCCGCCTGATTGGCGAAATAGTCCTTGATCGGAACGCCCGGCGCCGAATCGCGGCGCGGCGCCTTGGGGTTGAACATGCTCCGGGCCATCTGCGCGAGCTTGGGCGACCAGACCAGCGTCACCGACACGGCGTATCTGCCCGAGGTGACGGTGCCGTCGGCCTCCGCCGGCCCCTCGCACTGGCGAGCCACCGTCACGCCGTTGAGCACGTTGATGGCGTTGGCCTTGATGGTCTCGATGAGGTTGGATTGCAGCCTCAGGACCTTCTCGACCTTCTGCTCCTTGGTGTCTTCCGGCTTGACCGCGCTGGCGTCGAACTTCGCCAGTTCCTGGTCGAGCTCGGCCGTCTGCATCTCCGGCGCACGCTCGGGAAGCGTCATGATGTCGGTGAGCTGCCCTTCCTCGTCGGGCGACACCTCGCCACCGCCGCCGGACTTCAACAGTTCCAGGGTCGCCCCGCTGTCGATGCCCGTGCGGATATAGCCGATCATCTCGTCCATGGCCTTGAGGCGCGCCTTGTTGAAGGCGAAGGCGCGGGCGGCGATCCAGCTGTTGCTGCCGATCTTGACCGGCACCTCTTCCTCGCCGCTCGCAATCAGGCGCGATGTGCCGTCGGCGCGGACGTTGTAGCCGAGCTGCAGCCCCTGTGATGTCAGCCAGTTTTCCGCGCATTGCCGCGTCGACAGCACCGGAGCCGGTGCGCTCGCCTCTTGCGCCGTCGCCGCCGTCATGCCGGAAGCGCACGCGATGGCAACCGATGCCAACGCCAGCCCCATCGAGGCCGCCCGGTTCGCCAATGCCCTAGCCATGTCCGATTACCTCCCCACGCGCCCCATGATGCCGCCAAAGGTGTTGGCGAACGTGCCCAGGATCATTTGCTGGGTTTCCCTGTCCTGCTGCTGCTTGGTTTGCAGATAGTCGACGAGCTGGTTCAGCTCGCCGATGCGCTGCTCGGCGTCGGGGTGCCCCTTCTGCGCCGCCCTGCGATAGAGCGCCAGCGCCGGCTGGATCTGCTGCGGATAGGATTCCGTCGGCTTTCCCTTGGGCTCCAGGATCTGCGCCATGCTGTAGAGGCTCGACGGGTCGCCCGCGTCGGCGCCCTGCTGGAAGAACGAACGCGCGGCCCGGGCCTGCCCCTTCTGCGACAGTGCATAGCCGAGGTTGTCGTAGGCGGCGATGTGATGCAGCCGGATGGCCTCTTTCAGATACTGGATGGCCTCGTCGAGATTGCCGCCGCCGGCCTGGAGCGCGCGCGCCAGCTGGTAGGCATACCGACCCTCCTGCGGGTTGGCGGCCAGGGCGGCGCGGCAGGCTTCGATCGCCTGGTCGGCATTGAGCTTGAGCGCGCCATAGTCGGTGCCGGCAACGCCGCTCGGCCGCTGGGAATCCAGCGGATTGGCCGCGAACTCGTCGCAGCGCCCGGCCAGTTGGTGGCGCTGTTCCTCGGCGTGGCGCTTTTCCTCCTCGGCCGCCGCCCGCTCCTTTTCGGCGGCTTGCTCCGACGCCCGGCGCGCCTCCTCGGCGGCGGTGCGTGCCGCCTGCTGGGCCCGCCAGTCTCGCACCACGTCCGGCGTGACCGGCTTCAGCGGCTCGCCATTGCGCGGGTGGAAGCCCTCGTTGTCGAAGAACTCCAGCTCGCCGGTGGTGTCGCGCCAGTACCAGACCTTGGGCTCGCCCGTCGCCGAGTCGAAGAATGCCTCCGGCGCGCCGGTGATCTGCTGCACCGGCTTTCGCGGCACGCAGACCGAGACCTTGGCCTCCAGCGCCAGGAAGCGGGCGCCGCTCTCCTCGACCACGTCGAGGTTGACGATCGCCGGGCGAACGAGGCCACCGGACTCGCCGGCCATCTCTTCCTTGTAGTGGCTGTCGGCGATCTCGTTGTTGAGCGCGGTCTTCACCTCGCGCGAGGAGGCGATCTCCATGCCGAGCACCTCCTCGACGGCCTGCTCGGCCGCGCGGTCGATGGCCCGCCGACGCACCTTGCTGAAGTCGCCGATGTCGAGCAGCGGCTCGCGCAGCTTGACCGGCACGTTGATCACGCTCACGCATTTGCTGGCGAACGGATCGGGCTCTTCCGCCCGCGCCGGACCATCCGACAGAAAAAGGCTCCCTCCCGCGACGACGGCCATCGCGAGGCCCCACGATCCACGCCGCGAAAGACGCGCGCGCTTGTTCACTTTCGGCATCTCGCCCCCCCAGGCTGCGCCCTTAACAATTGGTATCAGCTTGGCAGCAACCGTCAATTCGTGAATCGACGCTTGAACAACCCTGTTTGCGGCAACCTCAGGTGAAGCGCGTCACCGCCATGGCATGGCGAACGGCCGCCCATGGTCGGCGCCCCACAGCGGGCAGATTTTTCAATTTTGAATCAAATACTTGGAAATCAGCGACCGCCCCGATGGGTCGCCAGCGACCCCTTGGCTTTTTTGCAACAGCCGGAGGCGGACCTTCAGTCCGGGTCTCGTGCCCACCCACCGCCATTGCCGGTGGCGCTGGCGGGGCGTTTGGGGTAGGCACGGCGACAGGCGGTCGAGGAGGGTGAACCATGCTGGCGAGATCGGCGCGCATCATGCGCGATCATTCTGCTCTCTATCTTCTGCTGGCGCTCCTGATCGTCGGCTGGGAGGTGCTCATCGGCCTCAAGCTGTTCGCCGAGCCGGGCCACGTCGGCGAGATCGTCGCCTGCCTCTATCTCTCCACCAACCTGCCGTTTCTGGTGCTGTTCGGCACGCCGCTGACCCGCGCCGCCGGCTTCACCGCGCCCGGCGCGATGGCCGCCGGCTTCAAGGTGGTGCTGATCGCCGTCATCCTCACCGCGGTCACGCTCTATGCCAGCTACCACACCGTGGCGCTGATGATCTTCGGCATGTATCCGCCGCTGGCCGAACTCTTGATCGTCGCCGGCCTGCTGGCGCTGGCCCTGCCGCTGATCGTCACCCTCTTCGGCAGCTGGGTTCCCTCGGGCATCGCCGGCAAGGGCGTCGGCTTGCACCGGGCGATCCTCCGGGGCGTCATGTCGCTGCACACGGTCTACTGGCGCCTGGTGCTGGCCCTGGTCGCCGCCGTACTGATCTGGCTCCTCATCATCATCGCCCACCTCGCCACCTTCGAGCTGCTGCCGGCGCTGGTGACGCCGGATGGCGCCCTCGACCTCTTCGGCTTCGCCTGCGGCTACCTGATGGCCCTCGTCGGCCTGGCGCTGCTCACCTACGTCAACGTCGTGGTCTGCGTCTGCTACGCCCGCAGCGAGAACATCGCCCTCGACGGCGCGCAGGAGGGGACTGGGGCGGCGTGATCGGCGAACTGCCCATATCGAGCTTCCCGAACAAAGGCAGCCTGATACGCCCCCCTCGCCCCACCGTCCTGAGGTCCTCGCCTTCGCAAGGATGACAATTTGATATGAGCGGGAGATAGCTGGAGTGCGCGAGGTGGCCGCTCGAAGCGGCATGCGCGACAAGCATCGCAAAATCACCAGCCCGACGGCGTAAAGAACCCACCTAACCGCTTGTCATCCCTATATATAAATCTGTCATCCTTGCGAAGGCGAGGACCTCGGGCAGAACAAAGCTCCCGGCAGATATCACGCTCCAAGAACCAGGGCAGCCCGATCCATGGCTGACAAGAACTGGCCGAGCTTCGTCACCAGGGATCTCGGGGACAGTCCCGAGGACGATACCGAGATGACGCGTCGCTGGCAGGTCTACGACCGCGAGATGAAAGCGCTCATCTCCACCGGCGGCGTCCATCAAGACGATGACGGCTGGTGGGTGGAGACTGCCACCGGCGAGCTGATCGGCCCCGACCCGGAGATCGAGCGCCCGCTGACATCCGAGGAACTGGCGAAGGCCGTTCCTCTCGCCGTAGCGCAGCCCGATCTGGCCGAAGCCCTCAAGCGCGGACGCGGACGTCCGAAGACCGACAGCGCCAAGGAAGCCGTCACCCTGCGCCTGTCGCCGGAGACGGTTGCCCATTTCAAGGCCATCGGCGGCGCCAACTGGCGCGCCCGCATGAGCGAGGCGCTGGAAAGAAAAAGCCGCGCGTCCTGAGGCCGACAAACTAGAGCCACTCCAGCAAAAGTGGGAACCGGTTTTGCGCCCGGAGTTGCGTAGATCAAAGAGATAGAGCACGTTGGCGAACCAAAGTTCGCCGGACGCGCTCTAGCGGTATCTGGCGAACAGATCGCGCTGAGCTTGGTTGATCGAACGATCGTCCCAATCGATCTCGCGTTTTGAAGCGGGCATATGCTTGCGGCGGTGCTCATTGTCATAGAACAGAGTTCCATGAATGCCGACGGCATCGCGCTTCAATATCGGACGCTGCCAAACTGACGCCAGCACAAGAGCTACAGCCGTTTCGCCGAGCCTCTCGATCAGGTCTTCGATGAGTTCCATGTCCTGCTCATCCGGGAAGATGGCGTCGAACTCCTCCTCGGTTGCCTGAAACAGGCTATAGGTGGCGTTGGTCGCACCGTCGATGATCTGAATGGTCTTCATGCAGAGTTCTTGACACTTGCCAGCGCCAACCGCAACGGAGGCCCCTCACAATCCCCCATGCGGATCGTACCTCTCCTCCGCCACCCGCCTGACCATCCCCTCCACCCCCGCCCCGCGCTTCACCACCGGCTCGGCAAAGGTCAGCGCCACGGCATCCGCCCGGTTGGGCGACGGAATCCCGCGCGCCTTCATGTCGGCCTTGCTTTCCAGCTGGATCTTGCCGTCGAGGCGGGGCACGGTTTCCGGGCCGATCAGGTCGGATGACAGCATGCGGTCGTCGGGGTCGAGCGCGCCGCCGTCCTTCAGCCAGCGCTTCAGCGTGCCCCACATCTCCGCCCGCTTGTTGAGGTAGCCGGGATCGGTGGGCTTGCCGGCGAACCAGACCAGCCGCCAGTTGCGGCCCATCGTCCGCCCGGCGGAAACGATGCCGGTGCCATAGCCGGCGTCGACGAACACGGCGTCCGCCCCTTCCTCGTCCTCCAGCCGGGCGATCAGGTTCGCCACCTCCACGTCGTTGTCGTTGCGCGGCAGGCTGGCGAGGCTCTTCACCATCAGCCCCTGACGCAGCACGATCTCCACCGTGTCGACGCCAGTCCAGGCCGGATCGACGCCGATGATCTTGGGCGCAAAGCCATATTGCTCGGGCCGGAGGTGCCGCGCCCGCGCCGCCTCCACGTCCGCCTCGCCGATGAACTGCATCGGCGACTGGCTGGGGAACTCGCCGCGCACGCGGTATTTCGCCACGTCGCTGTCCTCGCCGCCGGCATCGTCGACGATCGATTGCAGGTAGGCCTTGTTGGTGCCCTCGACGGAGCGGCTGTCGATGTGGCGGGTGATCCAGCGGTGGCGATAGCGGCGGAAGCACTCGCGGAAGCGGCCGGCGTTGCGCGTCGGGTTGCCGAAGGCCACCCAGACGATCACCGTGCCCTCGTCGGTCAGCGCGCCCTCGGCCACCTCCCACACCTTGTCGGCGATGGCCGAGGCTTCGTCGAACAGCAGCAGGATGATGCGGCCCTGGTTGTGCAGCCCGGCGAAGGCCTCGGTGTTCTCGGCCGACCAGGTGACGAAATCGAGCCGCCAGCTGTCGCCCCGCTTGGGGTCGCGGCTGCGGATCGATTGCGCCTGCGTGTCGAACCAGTGGGCGGTGACGGCGCGGCGGAACCACAGCCCCACCTCCGGCGCCGTCTTGGTCTGCATCTGCGAGCGGGTGTTGGCGGTGACCACGATCTTGCAATCGGCCCAGCACGACATCGCCCAGTTGGATAGCATACCCATCTCGGCCGACTTGCCGATGCCGTGGCCGGAGGCGACGGCGATGCGCAGCGGCGTGAAGCGCTTGGCGGGATCGTTGAGATGATCCCGTATCTCCCGGTTGATCTCCCGCTGCCACGCGCGGGGGCCGGAGTGGGCGGCGAGATCTCCCTCGCCCCAGTCATAGGCGGCGATCGACCAGCGGTCGGGATCGTACCGGCACTCGGCCGCAAGCCGAATGAGGTCCTCGTTGGGATCGGAACGGGAGGTCATCGAGAAGCCCTCCGAAGCCCGCGCGCAGTTGTGACACGACCACCTAACCGATTGCCGCATATATCAAAACTGTCATCCTTGCGCAGGCGAGGACCTCGGGCAGAACGAAGCGAGCGGCCGATATAGGGCTCCATGAACCGAGGGAGATTGATACTTCCCCCTCGCTCTACCGTCCTGAGGTCCTCGCCTTCGCAAGGATGACAGCTTGATAGGAGCGGGAGATAGCTGGAATGCGCGAGGAGAAAGCTCTGCGCCGCAGCATGCCCGCGTGACGCAAAGCGGCGAAGCGCCCTTACAGCACGCCAACCCGACGACGTAGAGCCCCCACCTAACCGATTGTAAAACCTACATATAATGCTGTCATCCTTGCGCAGGCGAGGACCTCGGGCAGAACGAAACGAGCGGCCAATATAGCGCTCCAGGAACCGAGGGAGACTGATATCACCCCCTCGCTCTACCTTCCTAAGGTCCTCGCCTTCGCAAGGATGACAGCTTGATAGGAGCGGGAGATAGCTGGAATGCGCGGGGTGGCCGCTCGAAGCGGCATGATGCAGCAGCATCGCAAAATCACGGTGCGATGGAGAGATAAACCCACCTAACCGATTGTAAAACCTATATATAATACTGTCATCCTTGCGCAGGCGAGGACCTCGGGCAGAATGAAGCGAGCGGCCGATATAGGGCTCCATGAACCGACGCAGCCCGATATCACCCCCTCGCTCTACCTTCCTGAGGTCCTCGCCTTCGCAAGGATGACAGTTTGATAGAAGCGAGAGATAGCTGGATGGCGCGGGGTGGCCGCTCGAAGTGGGATGCTCGATAAGCATCCTGAGATCACAGCGGAGTGGGACAGAGTACCCACCTAACCGATTGTCATCCCTACATATAATACTGTCATCCTGCGCGCAGGCGCAGGACCTCGGGCAGAACGAAGCTCCCGGCCGATATCGCGCTCCAAGAACCAAGGAAGCCTGATATCTGGCCCGTGCTCTACCTTCCTGAGGTCCTGCGCCTTCGCGCAGGATGACAGCTTTATATAATCGAATCAAACGGATACCCGCCCTCACTCCCCCTCCTCCGCCAATCTCTTCCGTGCCCTCGCCAGCCTCTCCCCCAGCCCCTCCAGCCCCTTCACCCGCACCGTCTCCTCGAACGCCTTCACCCCGATGTGCTTGCCGATCAGCTCCAGCCGCTTCAGCCGGTCGGAGAGCCGCACCTTCTTCACGAACCCCACCTGCTCCCTGGCGTTGCCGCGGCCCTCGAAGCGTTCCTCGATCTCCACGCCCTGCACCAGGCCCTGCCGCCACACCTCCGGCCATTCGTCCACCGGCTTCAGCCGCCCCTCGCCGTCGTAGAGGTCGGCGATGTCGGCGGTGGCTTCGTCGACGAGGCGGCCCAGCAGCCAGCCGGCATCCACCTTGCCGACGGCCGGATCGCCCTCACCCTTGTTCCCCTTGCGCGGCACGGATCACTCCTCGTCTGTCTCGGCCACCCTACCCTCGTCGGGTTTGCCGCCTTCATCGCCCCGGCCCAGCACCAGCTTGAAGCCGCGCTGATAGCCGGCCGCCTCGATGCGCACGCCCGAGCCCTCGATCCGCTTCCTGAGGAGACACAGCTGCGTCTTGAAATACTTGCGCGCCGTCTCGTATTCCGGCCCGCCGTCGAAATCGTCGGCATACATCTCGCCGATGATCGCCTCGCCGGTCACCGGCTTGCCCTTGCCGGCCCAGACGCGGGCGAGGATCGCCTCCTGCTGCGGCGGCAATTCGTAGGCGCGGGCGATCAGGTTGGGCGACAGCACGGGCGCCAGCCCGCCGCAGCACGGGCAGGTGACGCCCGTTTCCGCCTCCGGCACCGCCCCAACCGCCCCCGCTCCAACCACCGGCGCATCCGCGCCGAAACCCGGCAACCGGTCGCCCAGGCGGATGTTCTCGATGCGGTCGTCCAGCGTGTCGCCGTTCTTGGGCAGCAGCACGCGGTCGGTGCCGCCGAAGTGCCAGTTCCACACCAGATAGCGGCGCATGTAGCGGATCACGTTGGCCCGGCTGCCGCCCTGGATGGTCCAGATCGGCCCGTCGTCGATGGTCTTGCGATAGAGCTCGCCGCCCGCCTCCGGTCGCCGCCGGCCCACCGGGTCGCGCCAGTAGAGCCGGCCGTTGTCGCGATAGTCGAACAGCGCTCTCGCGACCTCGCGGCTCATCTGCACGGCGGAAAACCAGGTGTTGGGCACGCCGCCATCATCGAGGCGCGCCTCCACCGCGTTGGCCGGCCCGGCCCGCCGCTTGCGCGCGGCGGCCGCCTTGGTCGCCACGGTGACGCCCGGCCCGGACACCCGCACCGCCGGCCCCGCCTCGGCCTTGACGGCCTCCAGCAGCCCATTCTCCGCCAGCGCCCGGTTCAACGGAAAGCGGATGTGCTCCATCCCCCGCCCGCCGCCGGACGACCAGCCGCCATCCCGCTCACGCTCGTACTCCTCCGCACGCCCACCGGCGCGCCTGTCAATCATCATGTCATCTGCCATGCCGGCTCTCCCGAAAAGAGCCGACGGGCGCGTCGTGGGGCAAGACATAGGTTGACGGCTAAAAGTTAACGGCGGAAGAGAGGAAAAGGCGCGGGATTCCGGGCGCTCTCCGCCACGCCGCAGCCGCCGACACCGCCAATCCGTTAACAGCCGAGGCGGAGTTGCGGCAGCCCCCCTCTCCCTGGTCCCTCTCCCACAAGGGGAGAAGGCACGCTTGGCTTTGCCGACCCATCATACGCGTTCCGCTTGATCCGGACTCATCCGGCTCAAGCGGGTTTCGGCCTGACCGGCCGGCGCCCGGCCGGGCGCTTCCGCTTCCCGTCAGGTTCCGGCCGAAAGGTCGAAACCCGACGGAAACGGTATCACTTGGCCAAACCGAGCCTTCCAGCCATGGGTAGACCCAAACCGCGTCCCCTCGCCCCTTGTGGGAGAGGGACCAGGGAGAGGGGTGAGACGCCCCATCAAGCCGTCATCCCGGCGCAGGCCGCTCGAAACCGCGCGCATTTTCGAGGTGGACCTCAGGCCGGAAGAGGCAAGGCGCCGATATCAAGCTCCGCCCCGAAGAGCGTCAAGCAACCGCCCCCCGGAAAGGCGTAAAGCAACCGCTCCCATAGGTCGGTCATCCCCAGCGAAGGCCAGGACCTCAGGCAGGAGGGGACGCAAGTCGATATCGAGTGCCGCCCCCAGGCGACGCCACCGTCTGTCTCTCACGTGAGTATAGGAAACGGGGTGTCGGGACGGAGATTCATTGCGGCGGGGAGAAAGAAAATGACTCGGAATCGAGGACTCAGCAGATAGCCGGAGAGAGACGGGACGGAACGAAACGGAAAAAACGGCGCAGCTCAACATTTCTTGATATTCAGGGTATAAAGAACAAGGCTTTCAACATCTGTCTCGCCTCCGCTCCTCACTAACAGCCCCAAAATACACACTAAGCCAGCATCAGAACGGAACAGATAACGCAATTGGAAAGCCCCTATCAAATCACCTCTGCGCTAAAAGCGCGATGATCGATTTCTTACTATATACAAAACATAAAAATACTAATTGGCACTTTTTTGATCTATACATTGTTAAATTACTCTTGTACTTCCAGCTCCTTCAACGGAGCGCGCAAAATATCGGCCAACGCTACGACAAACCGATCCTCCGGAATAGATGCCTGCAGCTCGCTAAGCATAGACCTCATAAGTTTCAAAGGGCGCTTCGCTCCCTCACGAAATAATTGGTCACCACGAACAACCACCACAAAAAATAAAATCCGAGCTACATCATTTCTTATCTTAGCACTTCTCCTTTTTAACATGATATATCGAGTAAACGACAATAGATGATCAGCGCTCGCTTTGTCAGTATCATCATCTCTATTGCACGCAATAACCACTTGTAGATTATCTAGTTCCCAGTATGAATACATATCATCGGTAAGTTTCCACAAAAATGAACTCGCCTCCCCCTTATCAAGGGCAGAATCTAAGCTGCCATAACCATAAATTCCGGAAATAGCGCAAATAGAGTCGTTCACGAGACGATAGCCTAAGCCACTCACATCCCATGGAAGTGTTTTTGAACACTGACAAAACAATAAGCTAACTCCATAAAGGGAATACATCTCAACAATATTTTTATTATAGACAAAAATATAGTCCCTCGCCGCGTCTAGGCTAGATCGGGCGCACTCATATTGATCAGACTCGACGCGACGCCTAGTCTCTTCAAAATATGCCCAAACAACTCCATCATCGACTAAAGCACCTCGACTTGAACGAAAGACGAAATACCTAGCCGCCATAAAATACAACAAGTACGACCGTTTCCGGCTCGGTCCCGCATTAAGGATTGGGTCAAAAATACCAAGTATGGAGCCTTTAATGTCTCTCGCCTTCGATTTGGCCGTCTCTATCAGAATGTAAACAACGCCCATAGCCTCAAGCCCTAAGGCGCTCCCGACATCAACGCACCTCCTAACGATATACTCAACAGACTCAATAAAAACCGATTCTGGGACGAGTAAATATGATAGAGATCTAGAAAAAAATGTAAGGAAATTTATCTCTTCTTCAGGAGAAAAAGCGCTTTCCCCTCCCAACTTGAGCAAAGACTCGATTGCCTGCGATGACTTTGGACCACTTCGAAAGGTTGCGATCTGCAACGCCAAGTGACTCACAACGTCCCACTCAGCGCTCGTGACTTTGCCTGCTAGAGTTCCTTGTATTAGTCCATCGATGCTACCGGCCTCTTCCTCTATCCGTTTTGCAAAGAAATACTCAAGAAACGTTCTATGAGTAAACTTATATATGCCTGGGCCAATCTCGCACATGACCCATGCACGCCCGGTTATAAACTCAACAAGGACTTTTGCTGCACCGTAAGCTCTGATTTTGTCTTGATACCAACCCTCAAAGTAACTTTTGACTCGGCTCATCAACCAACTCTCAGGCACCCCGTCCTCGGTCTCCGCCGAACCGAATATTTGGGCAGCAAGAAAGCCGAAAAGATCAAGTAAATCGAAATCATGCGGAAAATCAAAACGGATATCCCGTCTTTGATCCCACTTTTCGAACATTAATATTGAACACTCTTTATATATCTCAGGCCTATTATTGGGAACTTCACCTCTAGAATAGAAGATATAGACCATCAAACCAAGAAGAAGAGGATTCTCACGGAGATCTTCGGCTGTGGTATTTGTTTGAGATATGAAATTGTTCGCCTTTACTTTGGCTTCAGCTGCACTTATACCAGATATGGCCCTTATAAGACGTTCGGCAAATCTCTGAATTTCTTCTTTGTTGAAACGAGATAGCGTAAATATCTGAAAGTCTGAGTTTAGTGAAGCATCTGTATATCCCACAATTCGAGACGTAACCAGCGCAGAGCACGCCGCATAGGTAGTGGAAAATGTCTCGATCATACTCGACATTTCTCGACGCGAGCCAATATCCAGTATTTCATCTAGACCATCAAACAAAAGAACCGCTTGCCCTAATGAAAGGGTTTGACGCAAAAAACGCGTCGCCACTACAGGGTCATTATCGCAGTATACTCTAAGATCATCAACGATGTAGTCAAATATCTGATAAGATGGATCTTTCTGACGTCGTTTGTCTAGCGTCCTCAGGACCACGCGAAGAGGGATTTTCATGTCCCTACTATCGAATCCTTTGTACCCTGGATTAGAAATAGAAAGTACTGTCTGATGGGCCAAATCATAACAGAGTTGTTGCGTTAAGGTGGATTTTCCGCCCCCAGGGTCACCTAGAATAACAGAACGACTGAACGTCTTTCGGAAATTCAAATAGGTGATCGACGTAGATCTATCCAAATATGCATCGCGGTGTGGCTTCGGTATCTCCAAATCCTCAGGGGCGTAATCAAGTCTAGCCGGGATGACAAGACGATTTATCGCGACCTTCCGGGTACCTTGAGTCGTTTCAACATTTATTGTTCTGTTGGCGCTCTCAATTCCCTTTGCAATTTTTTCTCTCAGAGACTCGATTTCCGCAACAGAAAGTGGAGTTTGAATGTTTAGGGCATTGTGGAGGCAGGACAAGACCGCATTTAGCGCGGCTTTTACCTCTTCGTGTTGCGCTGTTGAACTCTCAAAAAGGGTCTTATCGATAAGGGACTGATCGATTCTAGTTTTTATTGCGGCGTTGAGCGCATTGAAAAGATCGAGCGCAATGAAAGGAAGTGGTTCATGCGCCTTATAGAGTAAATCAAAAGCAGGGAACGCGCTCAAGGGATCGTAACCACATAGTGCGAGATGCTTAAGGGCGTCAGGGATAGCGCTACGATCTACGTCCTGAAGAAAACGCGCAACGTTGTCCGTATACAAGCCATGATCATTCGCTATGACACGCTGAACATCTTGAAGAGCTGGGGCGATAAGCTGTGTCCCAGTCTGGGGAACAGACGGTGCGGCGGAAAGTGTTCGATTGATTGCCCGGCGGCGCCCAGAGATGTCTGTAAAACCCTTCAATGGACGCTTTAGGCCGTCATAGATAATGGAAGTCAGGAGCCCCAAGATAATTTCCGCGCCGACCGGCATTCTCCCCCCCCCTCTCTGCACAACTTTATGGAGTAGAAGGACGTACGTGCCTCTCGTCAAGCCAAAGCGTCCAGATGTTTCTGTAAAGTCACAGGACTTTCGCCTGATAGGTCGTCGTCGTCCTGACTCCCCTCCTTCCCACCATCACCGCCGCCACGGCATACACCGCCACCACGCTCAGCCACACCGCGCCGGGCCACGTCCCGCGCACCACGGCGTAAAAGCTTGAAAAGCCCAGCGGCGCCACGATGGATGCCAAGCTCAGCGCCGAGGCCAGCACGCCCTGGAACTGGCCCTGCTGGCTCTCGCTCACCTGCCGCGTCGCCATGGCTTGCAGGGCCGGCACGCCGAGGCCGCCGAGGGCGAACAGGGGCATGATGGCGAACACGATCCAGCCCTCCGTCGCGAAGGCCATGATGACGAGCGCCGCCATGGCACTGGTGAGGCCGGTGAGGATGGCGGCGCGCTCGCCCAGCAGCGCCACCGCCGGCCCCGGCAGAAAGGCTTGCGCCAGCGTCTGGCAGACGCCGAAGGCGCCCAGCGACAGGCCGATCATCATGCCGTTCCAGCCGAACACGTCGCCGCCCCACAGCGCCCAGCTGGTGCCATAGGCCTCGCCGGTGGCCGACAGCAGGAAGAAGATGGCGATCAGCGGCCACAGGCTCTTCACCTCGAACAGCCAGCCGAACGGCTTCAGCGGGTTCAGCGCCGCGAGGTCGAGCTTTTCGTGGGCGCTTCCGCCCGATAAGTTGCAGACTTTTCGGACCAAGCGGAAGCGAGAGAAGAAAGACCGGGAGCGCACCTCCGCTCCGTCAGGAGCGGCTGTCGCGACCGGCTCGCGGGATTCCGGCAGGAAGACGAGCGCCATCAGGAGGTTGACGCCGTTGAGCACGGCGGCGGCGATGAACGGCAGGCGTAACAAGTGGTCGCCCAGCGTGCCGCCCAGCACCGGCCCGACGATGAAGCCGATGCCGAACATGGCGTTCATCAGCCCGAAGCGGCGGGCGCGCCCGTCGGCCTCGGTGATGTCGGTGATGTAGGCGGTGGCCACCGACACGTTGGCCGAGGTCAGCCCGGCGATCGCCCGGCCCAACAGCAGCAGCGTCAGGCTGCCGGCGAAGGCGAGGAAGACGTAGTTGATGGCGGCGCCGAAGAGCGAGATCACCAGCACCGGCCGCCGGCCGATCCGGTCGCTGAGCGAGCCCAGCAGCGGCGCGAAGACGAACTGCACCGCCGCGTAGAGCGCGGTCATGATGCCGATATAGGGGGCGACGTTGCCGGCGTGCGTCACCTCGGCCAAGAGCGCCGGCAGGATGGGGAAGATGAGGCCGATGCCGACCGCGTCGAGCAGAATGGCCGCGTAGATGACGATGAGGGGTCTGTTCATGGCGAAACTCCCGAGCACCATCCGACCGGAGCGCAGCGCGGCTCGATCGGATGATGCCGAATAGACCGGGGACCGCTGGTGGCGGATGCCCAGGCACAAGGCGCCAGACGCAACGGTGCGCATGGCGGACGGATGGAGCCTGATGGTTCAGGCGGTGATGTCTGGAAATCGCTGGTCGATCCGCATCGGATGGAAACGGACCGCTTGTGCCTGATCGCCTGGACGGGGAGTCGTCCACCTGTTTACTCCGCCAACGGGCGGATCAAGGGAAGCGATCGCTTTTCGCGATGGCGAAGGGATACGCCAAGGTTGGCGCGGAGGCAAGATGGAGGGGGGCGGTACCGGGTGGCGTGGTGAACGAGGGGGGGATGGATTTCCCGCGCCTCTTTCTGGCGGAGGTCCACTGCCTGCGCGGGGGAGGACGGTTTGATGGGAAGGGGAGCCCTATAGTTCCCTCTCGCCCTTTCCGGCTGAGGTCCTGGCCTTCGCCAGGATGACGGCTTGATGGGAAGGGGAGCTTCGTTTCGCAGCGGCGCGATGGTGGCAAGGCGCTGAAACACCGTTTCATATCAATCAACTGTCATCCCCGCGAAGGCGGGGACCTCAGGAAGGTAGAGCTGGTCGGCCGATATCAAGCTCCCTGAAACAGGGCGCCCTATAGATCCCCCTCGCCTCTTCCTGCCCGAGGTCCTCGCCTGCGCAAGGATGACGGCTTGATGGGGAGGGGAGCTTCGTTTCTCAGCGGCGCAATGATGGCAAGGCCCTGAAACACCGTTTCATATCAATCAACTGTCATCCCCGCGAAGGCGGGGACCTCAGGAAGGTAGAGCTGGTCGGCCGATATCAAGCTCCCTGAAACAGGGAGCCCTATAGATCCCCCTCGCCTCTTCCTGCCCGAGGTCCTCGCCTGCGCAAGGATGACAATTTATATAGAGGGCACAGTGGGATAAGCCGCTTTCTAGCTCCCCGAGCGCACCGCATTCTCCGATGGAAGGCACAACCTTCCGCACTCGTGTGAAACGCCGTATCCAATTGTTTTATATATCAATTTCCTGTCACCCGCGAAGGCCGCTTGCATTCGCGGGCGAATGCAAGGTGGACCTCAGGACGAGATCGCTCCTCGGCCTATATCAAGCTCCATGAAACAAGGCGCCCTATACATCTCCCCTCGCCCTTTCCGGCCTGAGGTCCTGGCCTTCGCCAGGATGACGGCTTGATGGGGGCGGGCGCCCTATAGATCTCGCTCGCCTCTTCCTGCCCGAAGGCCGCCTGAGTTCGCGCGCGAACTCAAGGTGCCCCCCACTCCCCCTACCCCACCGCCGCGCGTTCCCTTGCCAGCATCCGTGCCAGCACGGCGTTGTCCACGGGGGCGGAGAACAGGAAGCCTTGGCCGATGTCGCAGCCGAGCGCCTCCAGGGCGTCGCGCTGTTCGGGGTGTTCCACGCCTTCGGCCACGGTCTTGAGGCCGAGGCCGCGGGCCAGCACCACGACCGATTGCAGGATGGCCATGGTGGCGTCGGCGTCGCCCGGCACGCCGTCGACGAAGGACTTGTCGATCTTCAGCGTGGTGAAGGGGAAGCGGTGGAGGTAGCCCAGCGAGGCGTAGCCGGTGCCGTAGTCGTCGAGCGCCAGGGCGATGCCGCGGGCGCGCAGCCGGTCGAAGGCGTCGCTCACCACCGGGTCGGCGCCGACGAAGGCGGATTCGGTCACTTCCAGCTCGAAGCGACTGGCCGGCAGGCCGGAGTGCTCCAGCGCCGCCACCGCCATGGCCGGCACGTCGCCCGACTTGAGGTCGAGCGCGGACACGTTCACCGCCACCGGAATGGGCCGCGTCCAGGCCGCCGCGTCCAGCGCCGCGCGCTTCATCATCCAGCCGGTCAGCTGGTGGATGAGGCCGGTTTCCTCGGCGATGGGAATGAACACGCCGGGCGACACGTCGCCGAGCGTCGGGTGGCGCCAGCGCATCAGCGCCTCGGCGCTCACCACCGCGCCGGTGGCAAGGTCGAACTGCGGCTGGTAGGCCACGCGCAGCTCGTCGCGCTCGAGCGCCGAGGCAAGCTCGCTCTCCAGCATCAGCCGGCGCACCAGCCGCGCCTCCATCGACGCCTCGAAATGGGCGATGCGGCGGCGGCCCTGCTTCTGCGCGGCGTTCAGCGCCAGGTCGGCCCGGCGCATCAGCACGTTGAGGTCGCGGCAGTCCCAGTCGGCGCCGGCCACGCCGAAGCTGGCGCCCACGGTCACCCGGTGGCCGCCCACGGCGAACGGCCTCGCGAAGTCGTTGAGCAGCGCTGCCGCCAATTCGCCCGCCACGTCCAGCCCGTCGGGGCAGTAGACGGCGAACTCGTCGCCGCCCATGCGCGCCAGCGTGCCCGCGCCGCCCACCCGTGCCTCGGCCCGCCGCGCCACCTCCACCAGCAGCTGGTCGCCGGTCTTGTGGCCCAGGCTGTCGTTGACGGCCTTGAAATGGTCGAGGTCGAAATAGATCAGCGCGCCGCCCACCCGGATGGTCGCCTCGGCAAGGCCGGCCCGGTTGGCAAGGCCGGTCAGCTCGTCGTGCAGCGCCATGTGGCGCAGCCGGTCGGCCGCCCACTGCCGCTCGGTCACGTCGCGCAGCGCCACCGACACGCACATGCGGTTGATGCCCTGGCGGAAGGCGCCGCCCTCCAACGGAAAGGCCACCACGGAATATTCCACCACCCGGCCCCGCAGCTCCACCGAGGCGTTGGCGCTGGCCCGGCTGCCGTCCGGCCGGCGCACCGCCGCCACCACCTCGGGCAGCGGGGCGGGCAGGTCGGCCACGCGCAGCGGGCAGGCCTCGCCGAAGCCAAGAAGGCGCGCCGCCTCGCCGTTGATGCGCACCACCGCGTCGCGCTCGTCGATCAGCACGATGCCGTCGAAGCCGTCGTCGATCACCCGCTCCAGGAAACGGCGGGTGTTGACGGTCTCGCGCCGCGCCACGGTGAGCAGCGCCCGGCGCAGGCCATAGTCGCGCAGCAGCACCAGCGCCATCAGGCCGGCCATCGCCACAAGCGGCATCGCCGTTGCCAGCACCAGCGCCTCCGACACCTGCGCCGTCACGGCTGCCGCCTCGGTCAGCAGCGCCAGGGCGAACAGCGCCGCCAGCGCCCGCCAGGCCGGCAGCAGCGACAAGCCGATGGCCAGCGCCATCAGCGGCAGCCCGAAGGCCAGCGCCGGCAGGCGGCTAAGGTTGCGGCCCTGGATCAGCGTTTCCGAGGCCATCGCCACCACGTCGGCGCCGGCCACCACGCCCCAGCGCGGCACCAGCAGAAAGTCGTGCAGCTCCAGCGCCCGCGCGCCCACCAGCGCCGTCTTGCCGGCCAGCAGCCCCGGCTTCACCCGGCCATAGAGCACGTCGGACGCCGACACGTGCGGCAGCGCCCGGAGATCGATGGAATAGTCGATGGCGATCGTCCCGGTGCCCTCGGGCGCCCCGGCGATCAGCGCCGGCAGGGCGTCCAGCCGCTCGCCGCCGATGGTCATCCGCGCCGGAAAGCGGCGCACGCGGCCGTCGTCGTCCAGCGGCACGTTGACCAGCGCCGGCCAGCCCTCGGCGGCCAACAGGTCGATCGGCCGGTTCAGCACGATGCCGGCGTCGTCCGCCGCCTTGTTTTGGCGGAAGGCGGCCAGGAACACCGGCACCTCCGCCGCGCCGATCGCCTTGGCGAAGGCCTTGTCGGAGGCGGGGTTGGAGCGGGCGCTGAAGTCGATGTCGAAGGCGATCTGCCGCGCGCCCAGGTCTTCCAGCTGCTCGACCAGGCGGGCGTGGATCGTCCGGTCCCACGGCCACACGCCCACGGCCTCAAGGCTCTTGCCGTCGATGTCCACCATCACCAGCGACTGGCTCGGCGCCCGCGTGCCGGCCTCGAAGCGCAGGTCGGTCAGCCGGCCGTCCAGCCGGTCGAGCCAGCCCATCAGCCCGGCGGCCACCACCACCGCCGCCACCAGCACCACGCGGATCGCCACCTCGGCAAAGCGCGACAGCGGGCCAACGCCGAGCCGCGCCGCCACGGAAGCCATCGCCCCATCGATCCGCCGCGCCGTCACTTCGATTTACCGCCCGCGTTGCTGTTGCCTGAGTTGCCGGCGCCGTTGGAATTGCCGCCGGCATTGTTGGAGCCGGAGTTCGAGCTGGAGTTGCCGTTGTTGCCGGAGTTTCCGTTACCCGAGTTCCCGTTGCCGGAATTGCCGTTACCGGAATTACCGTTGCCGGAATTGCCGTTGTTGCCCGAGTTGCCGCTATTGCCGGAATTGCCCTTCCCATTGTTGCCGGAGTTGCCGTTGGCTGCGTTGGCCGCGCCATCAGCCTTGCCGCCGGCCCGGCTGGTCACCGTCTTGCCGGCGCCGTTGGTCGTCTCGGTCAGCGTGCCGTCGGCCGCCTGCTTCACCACCTTGCCCTTGAAGGGCTCGGGCGTGTCCAGCTTGCCGGTGCCGGAGAGCGACAGCGGCATCGCCGGTCCGGCCGTTGCCGCCTGCCCGGCCGTCACCAAGGCCTCCAGCCGGTTGCGCGTGTCGATCACCGCCACGCGGCCGCGCTGCACGCTAGTTTCCGAGTAGCCCTCGAAGGTGGAAACGGTGAACACCGTGCCCTTCACCACCGCCGCCATGTAGGGCGTCGCCACAGCAAGGCGGATGTGCTTGCCGGGGTCGACCTCCACCTCGGTGCTGCCGGCGGTCTGGATCACGTCGGTGAAGCTGCCGCTCATCCGCTCGGAGAGCTGCACGCGGCTGTTGGGGGCGATGGTCACGGTCACGCCCGAGCGCGTCAGCGTCAGCGCGCCCGAGCCGAGCGTCTTCACCGTGTCGCCCACGGCAATGGCGTCGTTTCCGTCCACGCGCACCCACTCGGTGCCCGACAGGCGGAAAGCCTTGCCGCTCACACTCGCAATCTGCCAGTCCTCGGCCAGCGCCGGCCACCCCAGCACCACGCCGCCCAACAGCGCCAAAGCGCCGATCGCTCCGCCCCAACGCATGGTTGCCCCACTCTTACGCCATTACCTAAGAGCATCCCCTCTTTGCCTTGCCCGCTCGTTAACAAAAACAATCAAAACATCAGAGATAGCAGGCAATCCCGGCAACCCGTGACAAAGGAGAGGGGGCGATGGCGGCAGGCGGGGGGGGCTTCCAAAGGCGCCCTATATCAAGCGCAGCCCCCATTCTCCGGGGCGCCCAATCGCCCCTTCCGGCCCGAGATCCACCTTGCATCCGCGAGCGAATGCAAGCGGCCTACGCAGAGGAGTCCAGCTTGATAAGCGCGAGAGCGTCATCCCGCAGCGCCGCCGCAACCGGGCATGAAGGACGAACCGATCACAGGATAAAAACCGTTATATATCAATTAACTGTCATCCTCGCGAAGGCGAGGACCTCAGGACAAGATCGCTCCTCGGCCCCTATCACGCTCCATGAACCACGGGTGCCCTATATGAACCTCACCGCCCTTTCCTGCCCGAGGTCCTCGCCTGCGCAAGGATGACAATTTATATAGAGGAAACAGCGGGATAAGCGGCGCGCGAGCTCATCCAGCACATCGCCTGCCTCAATAACAAGCGACAACCCCGCATCCCACGCACAACGCTCTATCTCCTTGTTTCATATCCATTTCCTGTCATCCCCGCGAAGGCGGGGACCTCAGGACGAGATCGCTCCTTGGCCTCTATCGCGCTCCCCTTCCAAGGGCGCCCTATATCAACCTCACAGCCCTTTCCTGCCTGAGGTCCTCGCTTTCGCAAGGATGACAGCACGATAGAAGCGGGAGCCTCCCTCTCTCACCGAAAGCGCACCGGAAACACGACGCATCTCCTTGCTTCATATCCATCTCCCGTCATCCTGCGCTTCATGCGCAGGACCTCAGGACGAGATCGCTCCCCGGCCCCTATCACGCTCCCTCCCTCCCCTCCCCTCCCTCCCCCTCCACCCCATCCGTACTTCCCCCATGGGAACACAAATCTGACCTCCCTTGGCAACTTTACGCTCCCCGTTAACGTCACGTTCAGCCGGTTGTACTCAAGTTTGTATCGCTTCAGCGGAGTTGTGTGCATGTCCTTGAGCCGCCTTCTGTCCCTTTCGATCCTGGTTATCGCCCTGATCGCCTGCGTCATCGCCACGTCCTCGGCCGTGCGCCAGTACCGCGCCCTTGCCGAGGCGGAACAGGGGGCCGTGCGGCTCGCCACGTTGCGCGCGGTGGCCGACATTCCCAACCAGATGAACGGCGAGCGCGGCCTCACCACGCTGCTGGCGCAGAGCAAGTCGCCCGAGGAGATCAAGGCCGCCGCCGACTTCGCCGCCCTGCGCGGCAAGACCGACGCGGTGATGGCCAAGGCCCGCGCCGCCGTCGACGCGGCCACCGCCGACGGGCTCGATGGCGCCGAGGCGCTCAACACGGCGATGACCGGCATCGAAGCCCAGTTCAAGGCCGCCCGAGCGCTGGCCGAAGAGAAGCTCGCCCTCCCCGTCGACCAGCGCGGCGACGCCGTGAAGGCGATCACCGACAAGTTCACCGCCATCAACACGGCGGCCGGCGCCGTCATGGCCACGGAAACGCGCCTTCTGTCGCGGTCGAGCGGCCTCGCCTTCCGTTGGGCCGACATCGCCTCCACCGTCTGGGACCTGCGCAACTACGGCGGCCGCTACGCCGGCATGTTCCAGACCGTGGTCGCCGCCGCCAAGCCGGTCGGCCCCGAGCAGCAGGTCGACCTCGCGCTGCTGCGCGGCCCCACCGACCAGATCTGGGCCTCGCTCGCCGCGCTCGACGGCCTCGAGGACACGCCGGCCGCCTTCAAGGCCGCCCTCACTGAGACCAAGAGCGGCTACGTCGACTATTTCGCCGGCATCCGCGCCGAGGTGGAGCCGGGCTTTGCCGACGGCAAGTTCCCCTATGACGGCGCCGGCTATCGCGGCCGCACCGTGGCCATGTGGGAGAAGGTGATCGCCCTGCGCGACGCCGCCTTCGACGTGGCCGCCGACGCGCTGGCCGCCTCCATCGCCACCAATCGCTCCAATCTCTGGGTGTCGCTCGGCTCGCTTCTGGCCGCGCTCGTCGGCTCGGCGGGCGTGCTCTGGGTGGTGCGCCGCCGCGTCATCCGCCCGCTGACGTCGATGACCGGCGCCATCGGCCGCATCGCCCAGGGCGACCTCGACACCGCCATTCCCGGCATCGGCGGCCGCGACGAAATGGGCGCCATGGCCGCCTCCGTCGAGGTGTTCAAGACCTCGCTCCTGCGCAACCGCGCGCTGGAAGAGGAAGCCGCCCGCGACGAGGCGACGCGCCAGGAGCAGCGCCGTCAGGAGATGGCCCGCCTCGCCGACATGTTCGAGGCCACCGTCGGCGGCATCGTCGGCGCCGTCGGCCAGGCGTCGGAAACGCTCAGCCTGTCGGCCCGCGACCTCGCCGCCAACGTCGAGGACACCGCCGGACGGTCGAACACCGTGGCCGCCGCCGCCGAACAGGCCTCGGCCAACGTCGCCGTCGTCTCGGCCGCCGCCGAGGAGCTGTCGAGCTCGGTCGGCGAAATCGGCCGTCAGGTGGCGCAGTCGGTGGAGATCTCGCAGACCGCCGTCGCCGAGGCCAACAGCACCGCGTCCATCGTGCAGGAGCTGTCGCACGCCGCCGGCAAGATCAACGACATCATCGCCTTCATCTCCAACATCGCCGGCCAGACCAACCTCCTGGCGCTCAACGCCACCATCGAGGCGGCGCGGGCGGGCGAAGCGGGGCGCGGCTTCGCCGTGGTCGCCGCCGAGGTGAAGGAGCTGGCGACGCAGACCGCCAAGGCCACCGCCGACATCTCCGACCAGATCGGCGCCATCCAGTCGTCGACCGACCGCGCCGTGACGGCCATCGGCTCCATCGCCGGCACCATCCAGTCGATGAGCGACTCCTCCTCGGCCATCGCCGCCGCCGTCGAGCAGCAGGGCGCCGCCACCCACGAGATCGTCCGCAACGTCTCCCAGGCCTCGGCCGGCACGGCAGAAGTCACCGCCAACATCTCCACGGTCGCCGCCACCACCCAAAGCGTCGGCGACGCCGCCGGCCGCGTCAACGCCCTGGCCGGCGACCTCTCCACCCAATCGCAAGCCCTCGCCGAGGAAATGACGAGGTTCCTGGCAACGATCCGCGCGGCGTAAGCGCGGCAGAGCAAACAAGGCAAAGGGCGCGGCCGAGCGGTCGCGCCCATATCCATTTCCTGTCATCCTCGCGAAGGCCGCTTGCATTCGCTCGCGAATGCAAGGTGGACCTCAGGACGAGATCCCTCCTTGGCCCATATCAAGCTCCATGAACCGCGGGCGCCCGATATCAATCTCACCGCCCCTTCCTGCCTGAGGTCCTCGCCTTCGCAAGGATTGTTCGTTTGTGCTGGGGTAGGTTGAAGGCGGCCTCTCCGGCTGGTTTGACGCCCCGGAGAGGCCGGTGGTAGGCGACCGGGCAAGGATCGGGCTTTCACCCGATGTCATCAAGGCTCCCTGCCATCTTCCGCCATTCGCTTGGAGAGTTGATGGGGTCTCTGGGGGCCGATCCTTGCCGATCAGACCCACGCCCGAG
>Ga0206117_100694_pt1 | contig 27617 bp, 24 predicted proteins | sample 3A5Ametagenome_FD_177997 | JGI IMG/M metagenome (GOLD analysis project Ga0206117, IMG submission 177997) | Enriched microbial communities from leaf-cutter ant dump, University of Wisconsin, Madison, United States - 3A5A | ecosystem: Environmental > Terrestrial > Nest > Insects nest > Nest dump... | reverse complement strand
GGGTGCAGACGATCCGCGCGGGGTGAGGCCGGATCGCGGCCACCAGCCGGGCGGTGGCGGTGGCGATGCCCGACAGGTGGCAGATCAGGTTCAGCGCCGTGCGCTCGGCCGTCAGCAGACCCCGCGCATTGCCCGATATTTCGGCCACGACCTCGCCGGCGGCAACGTCGGCGCCATCCGCCTTCAGGATATCGCAGCGGCTGGCCGGATCGACCAGGCCGAAGGTGCCAAGGCCGGCGGCGATGCCCGCCAGCCTTCCGGCCTGGCGGGCGCGCAGCACGGCGCGGGCCTGCAGGCCGGGCGGCAGCACCGCGGCGCTGGTGATGTCGCCGGCCCGGCCGAGATCCTCGGCCAGGGCGGCGCGCAGCAGCGGCTCGATCAGCAGGGCCGGTGGGGGCATCAGGTCGGTCATACGATCTCCAGCATGCGTTCGACCGCGCGGCGCGCCGGGGCGGCGACGGCGGGATCGATGGTGACTTCGTGGGTCATGGTTTCCAGGCTTCGCCGGATCTTGGCCAGCGAATTGCGCTTCATATGCGGGCACAGGTTGCAGGGGCGCACGAAATCGATCTCGGGGTGGCCGGCGGCGATATTGTCGCTCATCGAGCACTCGGTGATCAGCGCGACGCGGGGCGGCCGGCGTTCGGCGACATAGGCCTGCATGCCGTGGGTCGACCCGGTGTAGTCGGCCTCGGCCACCACTTCGGGCGCGCATTCGGGATGGGCCAGCACGACGACGTCGGGATGGTCGCGGCGCAGGGTTCTGATGTCATGGCCGGTGAAGCGTTCATGCACCTCGCAGCGCCCTTCCCAGGGAATGATCTCGACCGTCGTGGTCGCGGCGACGTTGCGCGCCAGATACCCGTCGGGCGCCATGATCACGCGCGGCACCCCCAGCGCCTCGACCACCTGGCGGGCATTGGCCGAGGTGCAGCAGACATCCGACACCGCCTTCACCGCCGCCGAGGAATTGACATAGGTCACGACGGGCACGCCGGGATGGCGCGCGCGCAGGTCCGCCACGTCCCGAGCGGTGATCGCGTCGGCCAGCGAGCAGCCGGCGGCCGGGTCGGGCACCAGCACCGTGCGGGCGGGATTCAGCAGCTTGGCGGTCTCGGCCATGAAATGCACGCCGCAGACCACCAGCACGGCGGCCTCGGCCCGGGCGGCCTCGCGCGCCAGTGCCAGCGAATCGCCGGTTATGTCGGCGATGCCGTGGAAGATTTCCGGGGTCTGGTAGTTATGGGCCAGGACCAGGGCGTCGCGCTCGCGCTTCAGCCGCAATATGGCCTCGACATCGGGCTCGAAGACCGCCCATTCGATGGCGGGGATCACGTGGCGGACCCGTTCGTAGCGGGCGGCGGCGGCGGTTGCCATGAAATACTCCTGTCGAGCATATGGGGCGCCCAAAAAGAAGCGGCGAACCGCTTATCATCCGATTGAGCATATTAAATGCTAGATATGAGCATAAGGGGTCGTCAAGGCGTATTTCAGCGCCGGGTGCGCGGCGCCACGCCGGGCGCGGGACGTTCCAGCAGAACCTCGGGGCGAAAGCGGAACTGTTCGGCCGGGCGGCCGCCGGTCTGGCTTTCACGACGGCCGGTGCCTTCGACCAGGCCGGTCTGTTCGACCAGGCGGCGGAAATTCTGCTTGTGCAGCCGTTCGCCGCCCAGGGCTTCGACCGCGCGTTGCAGCTGCAGCAGGGTGAAGGTTTCGGGCATCAGCTCGAACACGACGGGGCGATATCGGATCTTGGCGCGCAGGCGGCCGATCGCGGTGGCCAGGATGCGGCGGTGGTCCAGGCGCATCGCCGGGCCGGGCAGGGCGGCCGATGCCGCAGCCTCGGGCACCATGCCGGCTTCGTAGAGCAGTTCGTAGCGGTCCAGCGCCCGTTCGCCATCCCAGGCCGCGTCGGAGGCACCGAACGCCAGCTCGATGCGGTGGCGCCGCCGCGTGCGTTCGGGCCCGGTCGGCGCCCCCTCGGCCCAGCCCGCCAGGCCGGGCAGGATCGCCCGGTCCAGCAGGTCGGGGCGGCCGTCGCGCCGGTCTTCCCAGGGGAAGAAGTCGTACCAGTCGCGCCAGTCCCGGTCGGCGGCCTCGGCCGCCCGGGTCAAGGCGAGATAGGCGATCGACACCACCCGGGGGCCGCCTTGCCGTTCACGCGGATCGCGCCCCTTGTCGCCGAAGGTGTAGAGCTGTTCGACATAGCCCAGGGTCAGGCCGGTCTGGTCCTCGACCCAGCCGCGCAGGCCCGAATCGAGCGTGCGGTGGCGCACCGGGTCCAGCGGACCGAAGGGCAGGGCGGGGGCAAGCGTGCCGTCGCCGCGCGCCAGCCGCACCAGGGGCCGGTCGCCGTCCAGGGCGACGATGACAGCGGCAAGGCCGACCAGGATATCCATCCCGGCCTTCCTAACGCGTCACGCGCATATTGCCAATGTGGTCTTGGGTCAGGATCCCGCGGCGCCGGCGGCCCGCAGCAGCGTCACCCGGTCGGCTTCGAACAGGCCGGGCTGGTCGGCCTGGGCATGGGGGTCTTCCAGATGGCGGACCATGCCGTTGACGCGGGCACCGGAATCGACCGACAGGGTGGTGTGGACGATGTCGCCGTTGACGCGGGCGCTGCCGGTCAGGGTGACGTTGCGGGCCGTCAACCGGCCGTTGACCTCGCCCATCACCAGGACGTCGTCGGCGCTGACGTCGCCGTCGATGCGCGCATTCTCGCCCACCGTCAGGCGGCCGGCGTTGATGTCGCCCGACACCACGCCCTCGATCTGCACGTCGCCTTCGGTCGCCAGATTGCCGGTGACCGTCAGCCCGACGCTGATGATCGACGGCGGTGCGCTATTTTTTCTTTTTACGCTTGGGCTCTTCAGCTTCTTCGAGCTTGAGAACATGATTGCCTGCTTCGAGGAAATTTGCGGGATTGAGCGGTTCGCCGTTGAACAGCACCTCGTAATGCAGGTGCACGCCCGTGGCCCGGCCGGTGGCGCCCATCAGCCCGACGCGCTGACCCGCCGACACGGTCTGGCCGGCATCGACCAGCGCCTGGCGCAGATGGCTGTAGCGCGACTTGAAGCCATAGCCGTGGTCGATCTCGACGGTGATGCCATAGGCGCCGTCGCGGCTGTCCATGGTCACCACCCCCGGCGCGGTCGCCAGGATCGGGGTATTGGCGCTGCCCTGGAAGTCGAGGCCCGAATGGAACGCGGCCTGGCGGGTGATCGGATCGACGCGGCGGCCGAAACCCGACGACAGCGACACGTTGTCGACCGGCTTGGCCACCGGCAGGCGCGCCAGCAGCGTCTGCAAGCCGCCCCAGCGGGTCATCGCGGCCTCGAGCCGGGCAGCCATCTGGTCGACCGACTCGTTCTTCATGTCGCGCGGCTTGACCTTGGACAGCGGAATGAACGGCCCGCCCTGGCCGCCGGGGCTCAGGGCGCCGGCGGTGCCGCCGGTGATCTGGGCGCCGGCCTGCTGCAGCAGGTCGGACGGGTCGATCCCGGTCAGCTTGATCGCCTTCTCCAGGCTGGTGATCGACTGGACCGCGCGTTCCTGCAGGCGGGTCAGCACTTCGCGCTGGGCCTTCTGGCTTTGGGCGACCTGGGTCTGCAGCAATTCGACGGTCGCTGCGTGGTCGTCCTGCATCTGCGCCAGTTCGGCGGCATGGGCACCGGACAGCTGCGCCAGGCGGGCCGCGTCGGCCGCCTGCTGGCGGGCCTGGGCGGCGGCATTCTCGTCCTGCAGCTTGCCGACGATCCTGGCGCTGTTCTCGGTCAGGCGGGTGATCATCTCGCCGCGCTGTTCGTTCAGCCGTGCCAGGGCCGCGGCGTTGTCCTGCTTCAGCGCGGCGATGGCGGCGCTGTGCTCCTTGTTCAGGCGCTCGACGGTCGCGGTCTGCTCGTCGCGCAGGCGCTGGACGGTGGTGGCGTGATCCTGCTTCAGCCGCGCCACTTCGCGCGTCGTCTCTTCGCGCATCCGCGCGGTTTCGGCGGCGTATTCGTCACGCAGGCGATTGGCCTGGTCCTTTTCGCGCACTACCAGATCAAGTTCGTTGCGGGCCAGGCTGAAGTCGTGCCGCAGCTTGCCGAACTGGTTGGCCAGCTGGCGCATGCGGTCGACCTTCTCCTCCATCTCGCGGGTCAGGCCGCCGGCGTTCTCGCGCGTTTTCTGCAGTTCGGTCGCCACGGTCTCGTAGGACGCGAACAATTCCCCGATCGTCCGGTCCTTGTCGGCGATCAGGTCGTTCAGCCGCTGTTCGCGCGACTGGCGGTCGATCGCGGAATAGACCATGTAGCCGCTGCCGCCGACCAGCCACAGCCCGGCGACCACGGCCGCCACGGCGGCGCCGGCCTGCATCGGACGCGACAGTGACAGATAGCTGACCTCGCCCTTGGCACGGACGATGATCTGACGCTCGGGAAAAAGTTGACGAGCCGCTATGAAGCGGGCGAGCCAGGATTGGCGCCGCCCAAAGTTCTGGCGTTGCATTCCTTGCCGTCCCCCCTGGTTAGGCGCGGGCAGTTGCGCATGAATCGGGCGGGCTTGGCAACCTCTGAATTTAATCCTTTTTTTACGGGTGCGCGCGTATTGGGCTACCTGCCGGTTGCATCCGGAAAAGGTGTTTTAGCACAACTGTTTAGTGACCTGACCGGGGCTGTCAGCAAATCTCGCGGACGGCGGCCAGCACCTCGGCTGCGTGGTTGGGCACCTTGACCTTGCGCCAGATTCTGGCGATCCGGCCCTTGCCGTCGATCAGGAAGGTGGCCCGCTCGATCCCCATATACTTGCGGCCGTACATGCTTTTTTCCACCCAGACGCCATAGGCTTCGGTCGCCTTGCCGTCTTCATCGGCCGCCAGGATCAGGCCCAGGCCGTGCTTCTTCTTGAACTTGTCGTGGGCCGCGACGCTGTCGCGGGAACAGCCGATGACGGTGGCGCCGAGCTTCTCGAAATCCGGCGCCAGCCCGGTGAAGTCGATCGCCTCGCGGGTGCAGCCCGTGGTGTCGTCCTTGGGATAGAAATACAGGACCACCGGCTTGCCCTTCAGCTTGGCCAGCGACATTTTGCCGCCGCCGTCGGTCGGCAGGGTGAAGGCCGGGGCGGCGTCGCCCTGCTGCAGGTCCTGGGTCATCTGGCGGTGTCCTTCATGACGATAGGCCGAGAATGGCATCCGTTTGCCGTGCCGTACGCGCCTGGCGCGCGGCCAGATCAGTGGACAGCGTGGCAAAATCGGGCAGGTGGCCGGCGCGGGCCAGCACCCGCGCCAGGCCCGGCGATATCAGCGCGGGGTCGAACTTGGCCGAATGGACCAGCCGCATCAGCGCCAGCATCTGGGCCAGGAAACCATAGGCCTGGCCCAGTTCGGCCGCGGTGTCGGGATCGAGGCAACCGGCGGCCGCCAGCTTGCGCAGGGCGGCGGCCGTGTTCTGGTCCAGCACGGCGGGGGTTTCGGCGGCAAAGCGCAGCTGCAGGTACTGCGCGACGAACTCGATGTCGATCAGCCCGCCGCGGGCGGTCTTGACGTCCCAGGGGTTGTCGGCACCCTTGGCGGCCGCGATGCGCCGGCGCATGTCGGCGACGTCCGTTTTCAGTTTGGCGGCGTCGCGCGGCCGGGTCAGCACCTTGGCGATGGTGTCGCGGATGCGCTGGGCCAGGTCGTCGGGCCCCGTCACCACCCGGGCCCGGGTCAGGGCCATGTGTTCCCACGTCCAGGCCTCGGTCCACTGGTACTGGGCGAAACCCGACAGGCCGACGGCGACCGGGCCGGCATTGCCCGACGGGCGCAGCCGCATGTCGACCTCGAACAACTGGCCTTCGGGTGTCAGCACGGTCAGCGCGGCGATCAGCCGCTGGGCCAGCTTGGCGAAATACTGGGTCACCCACAGCGGCTTGGGCCCATCCGAGCTTTCTTCGACATCGTCATAGATGAACAGCAGGTCCAGGTCGGATTCGAGCGTCATCTCCCGGCTGCCCAACCGGCCCAGCCCGACCACGGCAAAGCCCGCCCCCGGCACGCGGCCGTGGACCTTGGCAACCTCGTCCTCGACCCGCGGGGTGATCACCTTCAGGATCGCCTCGGCCAGGTCGGCCATCGCGGCGCCGGCGACGAAGCCGTCGGTGGCGCCGCGCAGCAGCGCCACGCCGATGCGCAGCTTGTGGTCGTTGGCCCAGCGCCGCGACCAGTCCAGCACATCCTGGAAGTCGCGCGCCGGCCGCAGCATCTCCTCCAGCTCGGCGATCAGGGCGTCGGCCGGCGGGGTGGGGGCAAAGAAATTGCCCGAGATCATCGCATCGAACCGCGACGGGTCATGGGCCAGATATTCGGCCAGGCGCGGCGCGGTGCCCATGATCTCGGCCACCAGGTCCAAAAGGTCGGGATGGGCCGAGAACAGCGAGAACAGCTGGATGCCTGCCGGCAGATGCGCCAGGAATTCGTCGAACCGGCCGAAGGCGTCGCCGGGATGGGCGGTGCGCGAGAACGCGTTCAGCAGTCGGGGCGTCAGCGTGGTCAGAAGTTCGCGGGCCCGGGTCGAGCGCATGGCGCGATAGCGCCCGTGATGCCAGCCGCGGATGGTGGCGGCGACGCTGGATGGTTCGGCGAACCCATAGGCGCGCAGGGTTTCCAGCGTGTCGGGATCGTCGTCGGTACCGGTAAAGACAAGGCTGCCGGCGGCGCCGTCCAGGGACGGGGCCTGTTCGAACAGCACGGCATAATGGCGCTGCACCGTTTCCAGCGTTTCGCGCACTGCGGCATCGAAGGCGGTACGGTCGGGGTATCCCATGAAGGCGGCGATGCGGGCCAGGCCCGCCTCGTCGTCGGGCAGCTTCTGCGTCTGTTCGTCGGCCACCATCTGGATGCGATGCTCCAGCCGGCGCAGGAAACCGTAGCATTCGGTCAGGGTGTCGACGACCGACCAGTCGATGCGGTCGGTTTCGGCAAGTGCCCGCAGGGCACCGATCGTCGGCGGCACTCGCAGGCGCCGGTCGCGCCCGCCGGCGATCAATTGCTGGGTCTGCGCGAAGAATTCGATCTCGCGGATGCCGCCGCGCCCGACCTTGACGTCATGGCCGGCCACCGCGACGGCCCCGTGCCCACGATGGGTATGGATCTGGCGCTTGATCGAATGGATATCCTCGATCGCGGCGAAATCGAGATGCTTGCGCCAGATGAACGGCCCGATGCGCGACAGGAACGCCTCGCCGGCCGGGATGTCGCCGGCCAGGCAGCGCGCCTTGATCAGGGCGGCGCGTTCCCAGTTCTGGCCCAGGCTTTCGTAATATTGTTCGGCCGCGGCCATCGACATGACCACGGGGGTCGAGGCCGGGTCGGGGCGCAGCCGCAGGTCGGTGCGGAAGACGTAGCCGTCGCCGGTCCGTTCCTGCATCAGCTTGACCAGCTGCTGGACCAGGCGGATGAAGCAGTCGCGGGCCGTCCGGCGCCCGACATACCTGGTCACTTCCTGGTCGAAGAAGATCATCAGGTCGATGTCGGAGGAATAGTTCAGTTCGCGCGCGCCCAGCTTGCCCATGGCGATGATCGCCAGGCCCGAGCCGCGCGCCGGATCGCCGTCGGCGTCGGGCAACTCGATCTCGCCGGCCGCCGCGGCCTCGCGCAGCAATTGGCCCGTGCCCAGTTGCAGCACCAGCTGGGCGAAATCGGACAGGGCGCCCGTCACCGTCTGCAGCGGCCAGGCCCCGCCGATGTCGGCCACCGCGGTCAGCAGCGCCAGCTGCGCCTTGGCCCGGCGGAACGGGGCGAACAGATCGGCGGCCCTTTCGGCCTCGGCCGCGGCCTGGCGGGTGGCGGCGAACAGGGCGTCCAGCGCGGCTTCGGGCGGCTGATTGAGGATTTCGGCCAGATAGTCCGGGTCATCCAGCGCAATCTGGGATAGATACGGACTGTTGCCGAACAGCGCGGCCAGCAACCTTTGTCCCACCGGATCGTTAGCGAGCGGGGCATGGGGCGTGGCGCGCCATTGGGCAAGCCCGCGTGCCACCGCCTCGGCATCATAGGGCTGCGGCAGATCATGCAGGCGGTTCAATAAGTTGAGCTCGTTCATTCCCTTGGCCCCGGCTTTCGTGCACAGTGCGCAAATGCGGTTTGAGCGTCAAGCGGCCCGCGCCGCGCGTGCAGTCGGCGGCCGTGCAACCAGTGGCGGCAGGCGGTCGTGATCCTTCGCACGTCACGCTTTCTGGTCGGTGCCGCCGCCACGACGATCGGCGCGCTGGCCATCGTGTTCCTGACCCTGGCCTGGCGGATCAGCGAGGGGCCGATCTCGCTCGCCTTCCTGACACCCTATCTGACCGATGCGCTGAACCGCGCCGGATTCGGCGTGCATGTCACGGTCGACGACACGGTGCTGGTCTGGGCCGGTTTCAGCCGGCCGATCGAAATCCGCGTGCGCAATGCCCGTCTGTCCGAGGAGGCGGGAGGCGAGGCGCTGGTGGTTATCCCGGCGATGGCCGTGTCGCTGAGCCCCAAGGCCCTGCTGGAGGGGCGCATCGCGCCCAGCGAGATCGACCTGATCGGTGTCGAGCTGGACCTGGTGCGCGATGCCGACGGCCAGATCAACCTGGATTTCACCCATCCGCCCGAAGCCCAGGTCGCTCCGCCGGGGCCGGGCGAGGAGCCGCTGGCCGGCCGCCTGCTGGATCAGGCGCTGACGATGCTGAGCCACCCGCCTGCCGATTCGTCGATCAGCGAACTGTCGCGGGTCGGCATCCAGGCGACGTCGATGACGCTGCATGACGAACCGACGGGCAGCAACTGGCATGCCGTGGATTCGCGGTTGTTGCTGCGGCGCGCAGACGGCCGGGTCACCGGCGACCTGCAGATCAACCTGGATTTCGGCAACGACCGGCGCACCGAACTGAAGGCGGGCGCCGAATATCTGCGCGACGACAAGCGGCTGGCGCTGAATTTCGGCTTTGCCGGGCTGGATCCAGCCCCGTTCGCCGAACGGCTGCCCCGCCTGCACGAACTGGCGGGCGTCAACCTGCCGTTGTCGGGCGAGGTCGAGGTCGCCATCCTGGTCGACCAGAACCGCCTGTCGGACGTGGTCTTCAACCTGAACGGCGGCAAGGGCGAGATCGCCCTGCCCAAGCTGTTGCCCGCGCCGGTCAAGGTGACGTCGCTGGCGCTGAAGGGCGCGCTGGTCGATTCCGGCCACGGCATCGTCATCGACAGCCTGGCGCTGAAGACCGACCGGGTCGCGCTGAACGCCAAGGCCACGGTCTATCGCGAGCCCGACGCCTTCGGCCTGCAGGGCCAGGCGACGCTGACCGACCTGCCCTTCGACCAATTGCGCCAGCTGTGGCCGCTGGCGGTGGCGGCCGATGCGCGCGACTGGATCTTCACCAATATCCGGGACGGCGGCGTCGGTTCGGCCAAGGCGACGTTCAACGTATCGCCGGACGAGATGCGGACCGGCCAGCTGAAGGCCGATGCCTTCACCCTCGATTTCGACTATGCCGGCCTCGGCATCGATTATCTGAAGCCGATGCCCCGCCTGACCAACGCGACCGGTACCGCGCGACTGACCCCGCACACGATCCGCTTCGCCGTGGCCTCGGGCCAGGCCGGCGGGCTGCAACTGACCGATGGCGACGTGCTGCTGTCGGGCCTGCACGAAAAGGATCAGTTCGCCGACATTTCCTTCCTGGCCGCGGGCGGTGTGCGCGACGTGCTGCGGCTGGTCGATTCCAAGCCGCTGGGTTTCGTCAGCCGCTTCGGCATCAGCCCCGATGCGACCTCGGGCGCGGCCAGCGTGCGCACCAAGCTGCGCTTCCCGCTGGAAAAGACACTGAAGGCCGACGACGTCAAGGTCAGCGCGACCGCCGATATTCGCAATTTCGCGATGACCGGCCTGTTGCAGCGTTATGCCGCCAAGGATGGCGTGCTGGTGCTGACCGTCGACAATTCGGGCCTGGATCTGGGCGGCAACGCCACCATCGCCGGCGTCCCGATGAACGTGTCGTGGCGCCAGGAATTCGATGCGCGCAAGACGGTGCAGGCCCGTGTCCGCGCCCGCGGTGACATCGACGCCACCGGCCGCCAGGCGCTGGGCTACGACCTGCCGGAATATGTGGCGGGCCTGGTCGGGGCCGACCTGACGATCGAGGAATTGCGCGGCGGCGACCTGAAGATGGGGCTGGACCTCGATCTCGGCCGTGCCGCGGTGCTGGTCGACGAGATCAAGTGGCGCAAGCCGGCCGGCCAGCCGGCCAAGGCCCAGGTCGCCATCAACATCCCCAAGACCGCCGACATCCGCCTTGATCCCGTCACGGTCGAGGCCGAGGGGCTGCATGCCCGCGGCGCGATGATCTTCCACCGGGCCGGCGGCTTCACCCTGGACCTGTCGCGGCTGGCCTGGGGCGAAAGCGATATTTCGGCCCATATCGTCAAGACGGCAAACGGGGCCAGCACGCTGGACCTGAAGGGCAAGTCGATCGACCTGCGCCCGTTCCTGGAGGACACGCTGGTCGGCGGCAGCCACAGCGCATCGTCCAATGCGGCCGAAGCGGTCCAGGCCGCGCCATCGCCCGACCTGACCGTGATCGCCCGTTTTGACCGGGCGCGGCTGTCCGACACGGCCGCGGTGACCGACGTTTCGGCGCGCTACGAACGGCGCCATGGCGTGGCCATGCGCGTCGAATTCGATGCCCGCCAGCCGGGCGGCGGCGGTGTCGACCTGCGGCTGGAACCGGACGGTCAGGGGCGCAAGCTGACCGTCGTCGCCGACAATGCCGAACCGCTGCTGCATTACCTGGGGTTCGAGGACATCAAGGGCGGGCATCTGCGCGTCAACGGGCGCATCGCCAGTAATACCGATCCCCATGCCCCGGCCGAGGTCGATGCGACGCTCGAGAATTTCCGTATCCAGGGCAATATTGGCCTGGCCCAGATCCTGACCCTGGCGTCGTTCACCGGCATCAGCGACACGCTGCGCGGCGAAGGCGTGTTCTTTGCCAAGGCGCAACTGCCGATGACCGTCGCGCGCGGCCAGGTGACGCTGAAGGAGGCGCGCGCCTTCGGCCCGGCGCTGGGCATCCGCGCCGACGGGGTGATCGACACCGCCGACCGCAAGGTCGACATGCGCGGCACGGTGGCGCCGGCCACCACCCTGAACCGCTTCCTGGGGGCGATCCCCCTGCTGGGACCGTTGCTGGTCGGCACCGATGCCGGCGGGCTGGTCGCGATCGGCTTCACCGCCAAGGGACCGATGGATCACCCGGTCATCTCGGTCAATCCGCTGACTATCCTGACGCCGGGTTTCCTGCGCCAGATCTTCGAGCCGTCGCAGGCCGCGATCGACGCGCCGGAAAGCCTGCCCCAGCCGGTCGGCAGCGACAAATAGCCAGATAACGTGAAGTTTTGACGCCGGTCACAGCACCGCCGGCGCCATCGGGGCATAGTCGTCTCAACACGAAACGACGACCTGAACCAACGAACCGGACCCCGAAGGAAGACGTGTCATGACCGACCTGATCATCATGGACTGCAAGCACGAAGGCGAAGCCACCGAGACGGGCTTCGAGAACAAGATCGCCTGCATCGCGGCGCAGTACGCGGCCGAAGTGCCGATCACCTATGACCGGACCAAGGGCGGGCGCACCGCCGGGGTGGCGGTGCACAAGCCGGTGGTGGTGATCAAGGCGGTGGACAAGTCGACGCCGAAGCTGTTCGAGAGCCTGTGCAAGGCCGATGCCTCGATGGGCGACGTCAAGCTGCACTTCCTGCGCCAGTCGGGCGGCAAGCCCGAGAAGTACATGACCATCGAGCTCAAGGGCGCGATGGTGGCCAAGCTGGAAAGCTTCGAGCCCAAGGACGGCACCGAGACCAACGTGCCGCTCGAGAAGGTCTCGATCAGCTACCAGTCGATCAAGTTCACCTACGCCCCCCAGAAGACCGACGCGTCGATGGGCGGCAATGTCCAGGCCGGCTGGGACGTCATCGCCAACAAGGCCGCCTGATCCTGAAAAGCCCGAGACGTCGACGGGGCCGGTCATGCCGGCCCCGTCTTTTCGTTTGTGACGGCCGCGCCCCGAGGCGCTATGGTCGGCCCCGAAATCTTGCCGGGAGTGCCAATCATGCCGAGCTTCGACATCGTCTCCAAGACCGACCTGGCCGAGGTCGACAACGCCGTCCAGGGCGTCGTCCGCGAGGTCGGCACGCGTTTCGACTTCAAGGGGTCGAAATGCACGATCGAACGCAAGGACGAATCGATCACGATCAATGCCGACGACCAGCTGAAGCTGAAGCAGATGCAGGAATTGCTGAAGGGCTATTTCGTGCGCCGCAAGCTGGATCCCGGCTGCCTGGAATGGAAGGACGAGGAGAAGGCGTCCGGCAACACCGTGCGCCAGGTGGTCCTGGTCAAGCAGGGCATCGACAAGGAACTGGCCAAGAAGATCGTCAAGTCGCTGAAGGATGCCAAGCTTAAGGTGCAGGCCTCGATCCAGGGCGACGAACTGCGCGTCACCGGCAAGCAGCGCGACGACCTGCAGGCGGCAATCGCCCATGTGAAGGGCATGGATATCGAGATGCCGCTGCAATACGACAATTTCCGTGACTGACCTGCGGCTGATCGAACGGGCGGGCGCCCTGCCCGCCGAGCTCGATTTCCTGATCCGCGGCCTGCAGGCGGACGCCGCGGGCGGCCCGGGCGATCCGGCACCGCGCCCCTTCGCATTTTTCCTGATGGACGGCGACGATCCGCAGGGCGGGGTGACCGGGTTCGATCATGCCGGGGGCGGCTTCATCGACCTGTTCTACGTGGTGCCGGCGCGGCGCGGCCAGGGGCTGGGCCGGCGGCTGATCGAGGCGGCGGCCGACCACTGCCGCCGCGGCGGCATGGCCTTCCTGACCGTCAACACGATGGATGATGCCGCGCGCGACTATTACCTGGCCCGCGGCTTCGCGGTCGAATTCGTCAGGCCCGGCTACCTCAACGGCCGGGCACTGACTTATCTACGGCGGGATCTCTAGGCGCCGGGAACAAGGCGCCGTTCAGTTCGGCACCGAAGGCGAAGATGATCGCGGTGACGTAGAAGAAGATCAGCGTCGCGATCACGCCGCCCAGGCTGCCATAGGTGACCGAGTACGTCGCCAGTTTGGTCACGTAGATCGAGAAGGCGGCGGCGACCAGCAGCCAGGCGACGCAGGTGAAGATCACGCCGGGCCACAGCTGGGCCATCGGCTTGCGCCGCCGCGGCAGCAGGCGATGCAGCGCCGACAGCCCGACGACCAGCATGATCAGCGCGAAGCCGTAGCGGGCGATGAACCAGAGGTCGTCCTTGAACGGGCTGACCACGGCAAAGCGTTCCATCATGTGCCAGATCAGCGGCCCCAGCACGATCAGGACCGAGATCAGCAGGGCGAAGATCGCACCGACCAGCACCATCAGCGCCGATTGCAGGCGCAACTTCCAGATCGGCCGATCCTCGATCACGCCATAGCTGCGGTTCAGCAGCAGGCGCAGCGCCTCGACCCCGCTGGACGCGGTCCACAGGGCCAGGATGATGCCGACGGTCAGGATGTCGCCGCGCTGCTGGGTCAGCACGTCGCGCACGACCGGCGTCAGCACCTCGGCCACGGTGGGCGGGCCGAATTCGAACATGAACGACACGAAGCGTTCGGCCATGCCCGCATCGCCGATGAAGCCGGCAAGCGCGGTCAGGAAGATCAGAAAGGGAAACAGGGCAAGGATGGCGGTGAATGCCATATGGCCCGAAAGTTCGAGCCCGTCATGGGCGACGAATGCCTTGGTCGACCGCCACAGCACGACCCCGGTGCGCCGCGTGACGCGCCGCCACAGCGGCCGCCGCGGCTTGACCGTCCCCGGCGGCGTCATGGCGAGATCCGGATCGCATGCCGCCGACATGTCCTCAGCGGAACAGGAAATAGATCAGGATCAGGACGGGGATGGGCACGCCCAGCAGCCATAACAGAACATAACGCATCGACACCTCCATCACGAAACAGAACGGGCCGTTGATGGAGGGCAAACATCGTCTCAGCCGCTTCGGTTCCGGACGTCACCGGTCTCAGGACGCCAGTGCGGCACGCAGGGCGGCCACCAGTTTATCGGGATTCGTGCCCTGGGCGAAACGCGTGACATAACGGCCGTCGCGATCCATCAGGTAGATGAAGGCCGAATGATCCATGCGGTAATCCAGCGGCCCCTGGATGTCGTATTTGGCATAGGTCACGCGATACGCCCGCGCCGCTGCCGCGATCGCCTTGGCATCGCCGGTCAGGCCCTGGATGCGGCGGTCGAACAGGCCCATGTAATCCTTCATCTGGCCCGGCGTGTCGCGTTCGGGGTCGATGGTGATGAAGACGGCATTGACGCGGTCGCCGTCGGGGCCCAGCTGGCCCAGCGCATCGGCGATGATCGCCAGGTCGGTCGGGCAGATGTCGGGGCAATAGGTCAGGCCGAAATAGACCAGGGTCGGCCGGCCGCGGAAGGCCTGGTCGGTCACCGCCTTGCCATCCTGGTTGGTCAGGGCGAAGGGACCGCCGATCCTGGCAGCATCTTGGGCGGCAGCGCCCGTGCCCGGCATCAGCAACCCGGGCAGCAGCGCCACCAGCAATCCTGCGATCCAGCGTCCCATCGATCCCCCATCGGGCAAATTGCGTTGACCGGGCGCCATGGTTGCGGAGTATGGCGGCCATGACCAGGGCATTCGTCACATTCCTGGCTTTGATTCTGCTGGCGGCACCCGCGGCGGGCCAAAGCCACAACGGCCATGGCACCAGCCCGGCCGGACCATGGTCCAGCGCGCCGATCGAGGGGTTCCGGTCGGCCCAGTTCGGCATGAACGAGGCATCGGTGCGGGTGGCGATCGCCCGCGATTTCGGCGCGATCCCGGTGATGCGCGCCGCCGGCACGGCCGGACGCATCACCCTGTCGGCCGACCTGCCCGCGCCCTTTCCCGCCGGCGGCGATGCCCGCGGCGCCTGGACGCTGGATCCCTTGCGCGGCTTGGTGGAAATCGAGATCGCCTGGCCGGGGACGGCCGAACCGCCGCCCGGCGAACTGGCCGATGCGGTCGAATTGCTGCGCGACCATCTGGCCTCGTTCGTGGCACATCGGCCCAAAGGCATCGTCGACCGGCGCGTGCGCGGCGGCGGGCGCGTGGTGATCCTGGCCGATGCCGAAGGACGGCGGGCGACGTTGTTCCACCAATCGGCGGTGACCGGGCACCGCGAGCAAATGACCCTCAAATATACACTGCCGGACGACACTACCGTTGCGAGGGATCCAAGTCCCCAACGTTGACGTTTGATGACCAAAACCCGGTTGACGCCGGGTTGGGCGCAAGCGAGGCTTGGGTTTGGGACAGCCGTGAGGGTCGCGGATGCAGTCTGTCTTCGTCGATCGTCTCTACACCGAAACGATGGGTCTGTTGGAAGACGCCCGCGATTATGCGGCATTGGTCGAACCCCGCGACCGCGGCCGGCTGTCACGGTCGGATGCCTGCCTGCTGACCATCGAATCGATGCGCACCACCTCGCGGCTGGTCAGCGTGATGGCCTGGGTGCTGGCCCGCAAGGCGGCCGAGGATGACGATGATTTTGCCCCCGGCGGGCCGTCCTGCGAACCGCTGATGGTCAATGCCCATCACGTCGCGCCGATCCAGGACCCCGAAAACGTGCTGCCGATGCGGTTCGTGCTGATCGCCCGGCGCGCCCACAACCTGTTCGCCCGCGTTCACCGCCTGGACCAGGTCCACGCCTGAGGCCAGGGGCCGTGAAGGCCCCGAAAGCTTGCCGCAAGGCGCCGGCTCTGCCATCGTCCCGGCCATGACCGACACCCCCCAGACCGCTGCCGCGCCGGCCGCCGCCCATCGCCTGTATCTGATCGACGGGTCAGGCTACATCTTCCGGGCCTATCACGCGCTGCCGCCGCTGACGCGGAAATCGGACGGCCTGCCGATCGGCGCGGTCGCCGGGTTCTGCAACATGATCAACAAGCTGCTGGAACAGGCGCGCCAGCCCGGCCAGGCCACCCACATGGCCGTGGTCTTCGACCCCAAGGGCGGCACCTTCCGCAACGATCTGTACGACCTGTACAAGGCCAACCGGTCCGAACCGCCGGAAGACCTGGTGCCGCAATTCCCGCTGATGCGGGATGCCACCCGCGCCTTCGGCCTGCCCTGCATCGAGCGCGACGGTTTCGAGGCCGACGACGTCATCGCCACCCTGGCCCGCCAGGGCGCGGCCGCCGGCATGGAGGTCGTCATCATCTCGTCCGACAAGGACCTGATGCAGCTGGTCGGCGCCGGCGTGCGGCTGCACGATCCGATGAAGGACAAGCCGATCGGCGAGGCCGAGGTGCGCGAGAAGTTCGGCGTCGCCCCCGACCGCGTCGTCGACGTCCAGGCCCTGGCCGGCGATTCATCGGACAACGTGCCGGGCGTGCCCGGCATCGGCGTCAAGACGGCGGCCGAGCTGATCAATACCTACGGCAACCTGGAAACGCTGCTGGAACGCGCGACCGAGATCAAGCAGCCCAAGCGGCGCGAAAGCCTGATCGCCAATGCCGACAAGGCCCGGCTGTCCAAGCAGCTGGTCACCCTGCGCGACGACGTGCCGCTCGACGTCACCCCCGACAGCCTGATCCTGCATCCGTCCGTCGCCGCCACCATCCTGTCGTTCTGCGACCTGATGGAATTCACCACCTTGCGCCGCCGGGTCGAATCCCAGTTCGGCGCCGCGGCCGTGGTCGAATCCCGGCCCGAACTGCCGGTCCAGGCCACGACCGAGACGGTCGAGGCGGTATCCCAGGATTACCAGCTGGTGCTGGACGAGGCCGCGCTGCAGGGCTGGGTCGCGCGGGCGCGGGCCACCGGCGTGCTGGCGGTCGACACCGAGACCACCTCGCTGGAACCGATGAAGGCGACATTGGTCGGCATCTCGCTCAGCACCGCGCCGGGCGAGGCCTGCTACATCCCGGTCAACCATGTCGACGATTTCGGCCAGCGGGTGCAGCCCCAGCTGGATGCCGCGACCGCCGTCGGCCTGCTGCGCGACGTGCTGGCCGACCCGGCGATCATGAAGGTCGGGCAGAACCTGAAATACGACATGGTCATGCTGGGCCGCCACGGCGCGGTCATCGCCCCCTACGACGACACCATGCTGATTTCCTACGTGCTGGATGGCGGCCGCCACGGCCACGGCATGGACGAACTGGCCCAGCTGCATCTGGACCACCAGTGCATCAGCTATGACCAGGTGACCGGCACCGGCAAGGCGCGCATCACCTTCGACCGCGTGCCGATGGACAAGGCGCTGGCCTACGCGGCCGAGGATGCCGACATCACCCTGCGCCTGCACCGCGTGCTGAAACCGCGCCTGCTGGCCGAACGGCTGACCGGGCTGTACGAGACGATCGAGCGCCCGCTGCCCGCGGTCATCGCCGGCATGGAAGCGGCCGGCATCGTCGTCGACCGCGAGACGCTGGCCCGGCTGTCGGCCGATTTCGCCCAGCGCATGGTCGAGCACGAGGCGCGTGCCCATGAACTGGCCGGCGAAAAGTTCAACTTGGGGTCACCCAAGCAGCTGGGTGAAATCCTGTTCGACAAGATGTCGCTGCCCGGCGCCAAGAAGACCAAGACCGGCGCCTACGGCACCGCGGCCGACGTGCTGGAGACGCTGGCGGCCCAGGGCCACGACCTGCCGCGCGTCATCCTGGAATGGCGCCAGCTGTCCAAGCTGAAGGGCACCTATACCGACGCGCTGCGCGAGGCGATCGCGCCCGATACGGGCCGCGTCCATACCTCCTACGCGCTGGCCGCCACCTCGACCGGCCGGCTGTCGTCGTCGGACCCCAACCTGCAGAACATCCCGATCCGGTCCGAGGAAGGCCGCAAGATCCGCAATGCCTTCGTGGCCGCGCCCGACCACCTGCTGCTGTCGGCCGACTATTCGCAGATCGAGCTGCGGCTGCTGGCCCATATCGCCGATATCGGCGCCTTGAAGGAAGCCTTCGCCGCCGGCATCGACATCCATGCCCTGACCGCAAGCCAGGTGTTCGACGTGCCGATCGAGGGCATGGACGCGATGGTCCGCCGCCGCGCCAAGGCGATCAATTTCGGCATCATCTACGGCATGTCGGCCTTCGGCCTCAGCCAGCAATTGGGCATTCCCCAGCGCGAGGCGCAGGGCTTCATCGAGGCCTATTTCCAGCGTTTCCCCGGCATCCGCGCCTATATGGACCGTACCAAGGTCGAGGCGCACGAGAAGGGCTTCGTGTCGACGATCTTCGGCCGGCGCTGCTGGCTGGCCGGCATCAATTCCAAGAACCCGGCCGAACGCGCCTTCCAGGAACGCGCCGCGATCAACGCCCCGATCCAGGGGTCGGCGGCCGACATCATCAAGCGGGCGATGAACCGCCTGCCCCGCGCGCTGGAGCAGGCGGGGCTGAAAGCCCGCATGCTGCTGCAGGTGCATGACGAACTGGTGTTCGAACTGCCCGAAGGCGAGGCCGAGGAAACCGCCGCGCTGGTCAAGTCGGTGATGGAGGGCGCCGCCCGGCTGTCGGTGCCGCTGACCGTCGAAACCGGCCTGGCCCGCGACTGGGGCGCCGCCCATTGACCGAAACCGCGCTGTACGCGCCGGTCAAACGGTTCCTCGAGGACCTGGGCTACGACGTCAAGGGCGAGATCGGCGGCTGCGACATCGTCGCCTTGCGCGACGGCGAGCCGCCCTTGCTGGTCATCGCCGAACTCAAGCTCGGCTTCAACCTGGAACTGGTGCTGCAGGCGGTCGACCGGATGCCTGCCTGCGACGAGGTCTGGGTGGCCGTGCCCGCCTCGGCCAACGGCCGCGGGCGCGAGCGTGACCCGAGGGTGGTCAAGCTGTGCCGCCGGCTGGGGCTGGGCCTGCTGGTGGTGTCACCGGGCGGCAGCGTCGCCGCCCTGGCCGAACCCGCCGCCTGGCAGCCGCGCGCCAATCTGCGGCGCCGGTCGCGGCTGATGACCGAGCATCGCCGGCGCCTGGGCGATCCCACCGCCGGCGGGTCGACCCGCAGCCCGATCATGACCGCCTATCGCCAGCGGGCGCTGGCCTGCGCCGCGGCGCTGGCCGCGGGGCCGGGCCGGCCGCGCGACCTGAAGCCGCTGGCCGCCGATGCCGCGGGCATCCTGCAGAACAATGTCTATGGCTGGTTCGAGCGCGTCACCCGCGGCGTCTACGGCCTGACCGATACCGGCCGGCTGGCCCTGGCGCACTGGCAGCAGCCGGCACCGGCGCCCGATCAGGCCAGGATGCGCGACAATTCCTCGGCTGCCTGACGCAGCCGCGGCAGGAACCGTTCCTCCATCTGGCCCAGGTCGCAACGCGCGGCATGGGTCGAGACGTTGAGCGCCGCGGTGATCGACCCGTCGCGCTGGCGGATCGGCACCGCGATCGAACGCAGGCCGATCTCGAATTCCTGGTCCACCGTGACATGCCCGGCAGCGCGGATCTGGGCCAGCCGCGCCTCGATCTCGGGGCGCGCGGTCAGGGTGGTGGCGGTATAGCGGCGCAGGTCGGCCGCCGCGAAATAGCGGTCCAGCGCCTTCGGGTCCAGCCCGGCCAGCAGCACCTGGCCCATCGACGTCGCATGCGCCGGCAGGCGGGTGCCGATGGTCAGGGCGATCGACAGCAGGCGGTGGCGGGCGGCGGCGCGGGCGACATAGACGATCTCGGGCCCGTCCAGCACCGCGGCCGAACAGCTTTCCTCCAGGTCGCGCGACACCGCATCCAGCACCGGGCGCGAGGCTTCCCAGAATTCGAGCGACGACAGATAGGCGAAACCGAGCGTCAGCACGCGCGGCGTCAGTTCGAAATACTTGCCGTCCGAGGCGACGAAACCCAGTTCGGCCAGGGTCAGCAGCGAACGGCGGGCCGCGGCGCGGTTGAGATCGGTGCGTTCGGCCACTTCCGACAAGGTCATCCGCCGGGCATCGCGGCCAAAGCTTTGCAGCACCGACAGGCCACGGGCCAGCGAATTGACGAATTCCCTGGACTCCTGCCCCGCTTCGGTACCGCCGTCGGTCATGTCCGGCCTCTGTTCGGTTGGCGCACAATAGTTCTTAACGAGACCGACGGCCGGGGGCAAGCCCGGCAAACTAGGGGGCCAGCCCGGGAATCTCGCCGCGGAACAGCAGGATGTTGTCGATGGCGGCGTGGGCGTGTTCGCGCATCAAGGCCTCGGCCCGCGCGCCCTTGCCCTGGGACAGCGCCTCGACGATCGCCTGGTGCTGGCGCTGGGCCATCAGGAGGATTTCGTATTGGCGGCGCCGTATCGCCTCGTCCCGGGTGACGCCCAGGAAGGCCTTGGCCGAGGCGAAGGGCAGCTTGTCGTTCAGCATGACGGCGTTGATCAGCGGCTGGCTGCCGCAGGCATGGACGATCAGGCGGTGGAAGCGTTCGTTGACCGCGGCCCAGCGCCCCCCCGATTCCGCCAGCAGCCGGCCGGGCGCGATCACCGCCTCGCCTTCCTCAAGGCAGCGAGCGAGGTCGCCGGCCAGCGATTCCGTCCAGCCGTCCTCGGCCACCAGCCGGGCGGCCATGCCTTCCAGCGTGCCGCGCAGTTCGATGGCGTCGATGATGTCCTTGAGCGAGAACCCGCGGACCAGGAAACCGCGCCCGTTGTCGGTGGCGACGATCAGCCCTTCGCCCGCCAGCACCCCCAGGGCATAGCGCACCGGCGTGCGCGACACCCCCAGCCGTTCGGCCACCGGGATTTCGGCGACGCGGGTGCCCGGCGCCAGTTCGCCGTTCAGGATCATTTCGCGCAGCTTGAGCACGATGCGCTGCTGCTGCGAGGAGGGCGGGGCAAGCTCCGTCTGCATGGCCCGATTGTATCCAATGGTGCGATCGTCGAAAAGCCGGCAGATCAGCCTGGGAGCCGCTTATTCCAGCACTTTTGCTGCACTGCGATATGCGCACGATGGTTCGTCATGCGAATTTCTGATTGCTGAACGCTGATCATTGGATACAATTTCCCGCAAACGAGGTCGTTAGGGAGTGACCCCCATGTTCATGCGCGACGCCTGGTACGTGGCCGCCTGGGGACGGGAGGTCGGGCGCGATTTGCTGGCCCGGCGCATCTGCAACCTGCCGATGGTGTTCTATCGCCTGCAGGACGGCACGCCCGTCGCCCTGGCCGATCGCTGCTGCCATCGGCTGCTGCCGCTGAGCCATGGGCGGCTGGATGGCGACCAGCTGGTCTGCGGCTATCACGGCCTGACCTATGACCGCACGGGGCAATGCGTGAAGGTGCCGAGCCAGGAACGGGTCGCGCCCAATGCCCGCGTCGCCAGCTATCCGGTGGTCGAGCGCCACCGCTTCGTCTGGGTCTGGATCGGCGATCCGGCGCTGGCCGATCCGGCCGAGGTGCCCGACCTGCACTGGAACGACGACCCCGCCTGGACCGGCGACGGCGACATGATCGAGGTGGCCTGCGACTATCGGCTGCTGATCGACAACCTGCTCGACCTCAGCCACGAAACCTATGTCCATCCGACCTCGATCGGCGATTCGCGCCTGCCGTCGGCACCGATCAAGACGACGGTCGACGGCGACAGCGTCGTCGTCTCGCGCTGGGTGCACGATCATGAACCCGCCCCGTTCTGGGCCGGGCTGATGCGGCGGGCGCGTGACTATGGAGGGCATTGCGACCGCTGGCAGATCGCCCGTTATGTCCGGCCCTGCAGCGTGGTCATCGATGTCGGCGTGGCCGAAACCGGCACCGGCGCGCCGCAAGGCGACCGGTCGCGCGGCATCAACGCGATGATCCTGAATTCGATCACGCCGGCGACCGACACGACCTGCTGGTATTTCTGGGCGAATGCGCGAAGCTTCTGTCTGGACGATGCGTCGCTGACCGCCGACATGAAGGCGTCGATCACGCGCATCTTCGCCGAGGACAAGGTGATCGTGCAGGCCCAGCAGCAGGCGATGCAGGAAGCGCCCGATTACCGGATGATCAACATCAACCTCGACGCCGGCGCGCTGCGCGTGCGGCGGATGATCGAGGAACGCGCGGCTTCAGCCTGAAGACCATAACGACGAGGGAGGAAAAACAATGACCTGGTTGACACGCCTTGCGGCGGGTGCCGCACTCAGCATGCTGATCGCCGGACCAGGCTGGGCGGCCGATCCGATCAAGGTCGGGCTGATCCTGCCGATGTCGGGGCCGTTCGCCTCGACCGGCAAGCAGGTCGACGCGGCGGTGAAGCTTTACCTGGCCCAGAACGGCAACAAGGTCGCCGGTCGCGAGGTCGAGGTCATCCTGAAGGATGACACCGGCGTCGCCCCCGACACCACCAAGCGCCTGGCCCAGGAACTGATCGTCAAGGACAACGTCGACATCCTGGCCGGCTTCGGCCTGACGCCGCTGGCGCTGGCCACCGCGCCGCTGGCCGAGCAGGCCAAGAAACCGATGGTCGTCATGGCCGCGGCCTCGTCGGTGATCACCGCCAAGTCGCCGACCGCGACGCGCACCTCGGGTACCCTGGCGCAGTCGGCCTGGGCGATCGCGCAATGGGCGGCCAAGAACAACATCAAGAAGGTGTTCTCGGTCGTCACCGACTACAGCCCCGGTATCGAGGCCGAGACGACCTTCAAGAAAGCCTTCGGCGAAGCCGGCGGCACCGTCGTCGAGGCCGTGCGCATCCCGCTGAAGAACCCCGATTACGGCCCGTTCCTGCAGAAGGCCAAGGACAGCGCCCCGGACGCGATCTTCGCCTTCCTGCCGTCGGGCGAGGGCGCGTCGTTCATGAAGGAATTCGGCGATCGCGGCCTGGCCAAGACGGTCAAGCTGATCGCCACCGGCGACGTCACCGACGACGACATCCTGCCCGCCATGGGCGATGCCGCGGTCGGCACCATCACCGCCCACTTCTATTCGGCCGCCCATCCGTCGCCCGAGAACAAGGCCTATGTCGCGGCCTTCGAGAAGGCCAATGGCGGCATGCGCCCGAACTTCATGTCGGTCGGCGGTTACGACGGCATGAAGCTGATCTTCGACGTGCTGGCCAAGACCGGCGGCAGGGCCGATGCCGACAGCTTCATCGGCGCAGCCAAGGGCATGGCCTGGACCAGCCCGCGCGGCCCCGTCTCGATCGAGGCGGACACCCGCGACATCACCCAGACCATCTATATCCGCCGCGTCGAGAAGGTCGACGGCAAGCTCTACAACGTCGAATTCGACCAGATCGCGGCGGTCAAGGATCCGCGCTGACTTTCACCCTGCGCACATGCTGACGACTGACGGGCGCCTGCGGGCGCCCTTTTTCGTGGACAAGTTTCCTATCCCTGCCACATCGCCCGGCCTGCCCCCCCGGCCTGCCCCCCTTGGCGCTGACCTTGCGCGTCGGCTTCGCTTGAAAGTGCCATCGTCGCCCCGGCGAAGGCCGGGGCCCGGGGTAAGCGTGGTGCCGATTGCGACGCCCCTTGCCCCGGATCCCGGCCTTCGCCGGGATGACGATCGCTTTTTGAGGAAGCATCTGAGCTCAAAGTCAGGACCCAAAGGACAGGCCGGACGATGATTATCTGTCCGAGGCGGCTTGGTGTTTGGAAATATAATTTCAATCATTGTTGACAGTCGACAGAATAGCGGCCTATCGTACCGTCATGAGCCTCGCCACCGACGACCTGCCGCTGTCGCTTGCCCGCCATATCGCCACCCAGATCGGTGACGAGATCGCGCAGGGGCTGTGCAAACCCGGCGAGCGGCTGTCGGAAGAGGCGATCGCCAAAAGATTCGGCGTCAGCCGCGGCCCGGTGCGCGAGGCGTTGCAGATCCTGGCGCGCGAGGAACTGGTGGTGATCCGCCCGCGGCTGGGCGCGTCGGTGATCCAGCTGCGGCCCGACGAGATCATCGACATGTTCGAGGTGCGCGGGGCGCTGTACGCGCTGGCCATCCGGCTGTTCGTGCGGCGGGCAAGCCCCGAGGAGATGGCCGGTTACGCCGCGCTGGGCGCCGAGATCCGGCGCATCGCCGAGGCCGAACCCGATGTCGACCCCCGCGCCTTCGCCGCGGCCATCCAGGCCGCCTCGGCCTATGCCGTCGCCCATACCGGCAACGAGCGGCTGAAGGCGACGATGGGTCGCATGACCAGGCAGGCCTATCGCTATTACGCGATCCTGCTGCATTCGATCCCCGCCCATCGCCGCACCATCATCGCGATGAGCGCCGAGATGAACGCAGCCATCCAGGCGCGCGACGCCGAGGCGGCGTCGATCACGGCCTGGCGCATCGTCGAGGTCAACCAGGCCGTCATCAGAACGATCCTCGGGATACCGGGGACGAAACCGGAGGAAACGCCATGCTCACCCGCAGGACCGCGCTTGCCGGACTGACCGCCATCGCCGGGCTGGGCCTTGCCCGGCCGGGTGCCGCCGCCGCCCTGCCCGATGAGGCGGACTGGGCCCGGGTGGTCGAGGCGGCGAAGAAGGAGGGCGAAGTCTCGTTCTATTCCAGCGGCATCGCCCGCATGGAAGAACCGCTGATGAAGCAGTTCGAGGACCGCTACGGCATCAAGGTGCGGTATGCCCGCCCCGGCGGCGGCGAGATCGTCGTGCGCAAATACGAGACCGAGGCCGAAGCCGGCCGGCCCCAGGTCGACGTGATGACGCTGACCGACACGGCCCTGGCGCTGTATCTGGAGGACAAGTCGCTGCTGGCGCCGGTCGCGGTGCCCAACATGGGCCGGCTGGCGCCCCAGGTGAAGGCCGACAACCCGCTGATCGCGCCGTCCGGTCTGTTCGGGCTGGTCATCGCCTACAATACCCGGATGCTGACGCCCGAGCGGGCACCCCGGTCCTATGCCGACCTGGCCAATCCGGCCTACAAGTCGCAGATCCTGCTGGGCGCGCCCGAGAACGCGGGGTCGACCACCCTGCTGATCAAGGCCTGGCTGGACCTGTACGGCTGGGATTTCGTCGAGAAGCTGCGGGCCAACGACGTGTCGGAAATGCGCCTGCAGGCCGAGGCGATGCAGGCGGTGGCCCGCGGCGAGAAGGCGATCTGCGTGGTGGCGCAAAGCTGGGCCTTTACCAACATCGCCCAGGGCGCCCCGGTCGCCATCGTCTGGCCGACCGACGGCACGGTCATCGCCGACGGCAGCCTGGTCATCGCCCGCAACGCGCCCCACCCCAATGCGGCACGGGTGTTCCTGAACCATGTGCTGTCGGCCGAGTATCAGGCGGCGATCGTCAAGGCCACCGGCATCTTCGGCTCGGCCGCCGGCATGACGCCGCCGCCCGGCATTCCGCCGCTGGATACGTTGAAGATCATCCGCCCGGATTCGCGCCAGCTGGCCGCGCAGCGCGGCGAGATGCTGGACCGCTGGCGCAAGCTGATGGGCTGAGCGCCGGACATGTCCGCCGTCACGGTCTCGCATCTGGTCAAGGCTTTCGGCGCGGTCCGCGCCGTCGACGATGTCTCGTTCACCCTGGCCTCGGGCGCGGTGCTGGGCCTGCTGGGGCCGTCGGGCTGCGGCAAGACCACGCTGCTGCGCTGCATCGCCGGGCTGGAAACGCCCGATGACGGCACCATCGGCATCGGTCCGACCACCGTGTTCGCCGATCGCGGCCGCGTGCTGGTGCCGCCCGAGCGGCGCGACCTCGGCATGATGTTCCAGTCCTATGCGATCTGGCCGCATATGACGGTCGCCGCCAACGTCGCGTTTGGCCTGAAGGTGCGCGGCTGGCCCGGACCCAAGGCGGCCACCCGGGTCGACGAGGCGCTGGACCTGGTGCGGCTGGGCGGGTACGGCGGGCGGTATCCCGGCGAATTGTCGGGCGGCCAGATGCAGCGCGTGGTGCTGGCCCGCTGCCTGGCCTATCGCCCGGCGCTGCTGCTGCTGGACGAACCGCTGGCCAATCTCGACGCCCATCTGCGCGAGGAGATGCGGGCCGAATTGCGCCGCATCCAGCGCGAGACCGGCACGACGATGATCGCGGTGACCCATGACCAGGCCGAGGCGCTGGCCCTGTCCGACCTGGTCCTGGTGATGGAAGGCGGGCGGGTGCGCCAGGCCGCCGATCCCCGCGCGCTGCATGCCCGGCCGGCCACGCCCGACATCGCCCGCTTCCTGGGTGCGGTCAACCGGCTGGACGGCCGGGTGCGCGCCGACGGCCGGGTCGAACTGGCCGGCGGCGGCGATGTCGCGGTCAGCCACACGGCGGCAGCCGGTGCCCGCGTCGCCCTGTATCTGCGGCCGGGCGGCCTGCGCCTGGCGGCGGCTGGCGACGCGGCCAATGGCCCGCTGGCCCGGGTCGACAGCGTCGAATTCCTGGGCGATGCGCTGCGGTATCGCGTCAGCGTCGGCGACCGGGCCGTGATCGTCGACCAGCCGGCCGCGGGCCCGGAATACGGCCCCGGCACGACCGCACGGCTGGCGGTCGACGGCGCCGCCGCCAGCTGCTTCCCGGCATGACCATGTGGCGCCGCCTGAATCCCGGGCTGTGGTCGGCCTTTGCGCTGGCCGCCGCCGGTGTCGCCGTGCTGAACCTGCTGCCGATCGCCTGGCTGGGCATCGGCAGCCTGAAGGAAGCCGGCGGCGGACTGGGACTGGGCCGCTACGTCGAATTGTTCGAGCGTTTCTCGTTCGCCGGCGTCCTGGTCAATTCCTGGATCTATGCGCTGGGCACGACGGTGCTGAGCCTGGCGGTCGGCGTCACCCTGGCCGTGCTGGTCGCCCGCACCGACCTGCCGGGCAAGGCGCTGGTCCGGTTCACCGCCCTGTTCGCCTTCGTCAGCCCGCCCTGGCTGACGGCGATGGCCTATGTGTTCCTGGCCAGCCCCAATGCCGGTTACCTGAACCTGGCGCTGGACGGGCTGATCGGGGTCAAGCCGCTGAACATCCATTCGATGCCGGGGATGATCTATGTCTCCAGCCTGTTCCTCTATGCCTATGTCTTCCTGACGGTCGAGGCGGCGCTGGCCGGGCTGGACGGCGCCTATGAGGAGGCCGCGCGCGTCGCCGGCGCCTCGGCCCTGACCGTGATCCGCCGCGTCACCCTGCCGCTGGTCACCCCCAGCCTGATCGCGGCGGCGATCTTTTCGCTGATCATCGCCTGGGGATTGTTCGCGACCCCGGCGATCCTGGGGATGCCGGCGCGGATCTACGTGTTCGCCACCCAGCTCTACCTGTTCCTGAACGGATTTCCGCCGCGCTACGAGGTGGCGGCGGCGATGGGTGTCATGTTCTGCCTGGTCGCCTTCCTGCTGGGCGGGCTGCTGTGGCTGAGCCGGCGGCGGCGCGATGCCGCGCGGTTCGCGGTGATCGGGGGCAAGGGCCGGCGGCCGTCGCTGCTGCCGCTGGGCCGGGCCCGGCCGGTGGCCACGGCCTTTGCCGTCCTGGTATCGGTGCTGGCGGTCATCCTGCCCTATGCCATCACCCTGTGGATGTCGCTGAATACCGCCTGGTTCGGCGGCGCCTCGCTGAAGGATCTGTCGTTCGGCAATTTTTCCTATGTCCTGACCGGCTAGAGCGGTTCGCTCGAAACCGGAATCGGGGGATTCCCTTTGAGTGCAAGATGTGATTCACCTCTGTGGGAGGTGGATCACATGGGAAAGCCGTATTCAAAGGACCTTCGTGAACGCGTTGAAGGC